>Ga0209607_1003233_pt1 | contig 12564 bp, 9 predicted proteins | sample AD_UKC117_MetaG_FD_184413 | JGI IMG/M metagenome (GOLD analysis project Ga0209607, IMG submission 184413) | Active sludge microbial communities of municipal wastewater-treating anaerobic digesters from Hong Kong - AD_UKC117_MetaG (SPAdes)... | ecosystem: Engineered > Bioreactor > Anaerobic >... | reverse complement strand
GGCACATCCAACACCCTCTCCTGCACCATCGAATGCGTGTGCCCGACATCCAACCCCACGATTGGGTGGGCGCAACAACCCCCCGAACAGGTCACGAACTGCGTGGGTGGAGTTTGCCAGGTGGACTTGCTGGTTTCGTCCGACCAGCTTCTGTCGCGGATCATCCTGCAAGTGAACCAGGAAGAACCCCAGACACTCGACTCTCCCCCGCCAGATGCCAACGGCGACTACCCCGTGCAAGCCACCCTGCAGCCGGGGGAAAACACCGTATCCATCACTGGGCATGCCCAAACGGAAGCGCCGGGAGCTGGCCCAACACGCAGCATGGACGGGGTATCCAACACCCTCACCTGCACCATCCTGTGCATGTGCGGTGCCCCTCCGGGCATGGAATTCGTGCTGGAGAAAACCGTGGGAACCGGCAACGTGCAGCAACCGGTGGACATCGCCCGGTCCACGGCGGATGGCCATGCAGTGGACGTTCTGAGCATCGTTCCCTCGTCCATGGTCCGCCAGATCTACTACGTGCCAATCGCAGGGGAAACGGTTCTGAAGACAGAAGATAACTTGGGTTCAGGTTGCGGATTCAACGGCGTTGCACCATGGGAACAGGGTGGAAACGTCGCGCAGGCCAACCTCTACGGGCTGATCTTCGACATCCTCGGCGCGATGACCAACCCCTTCAGCTTCAACAACAATTGGACAGCCGTTGCAGGTGCCATCTTCTTCGACTACGCGCAACGCTTCCTGTGGACACTGACCGCGCAGGCACTTCCGGGAGGTGCAAGGGACGGCGAGCAAAAGCAACTCGAGATGCGCGACCTGGATAACTGGGATGACGTTCCCACCACCATCCCCATGGATCCACTGGCCATCGACATCACGCGCGTGCCAAACCAAGGTGCACCCTCGCGAAGCGGCCAACGCGTGCCGGGCATTGGAATCGCCGCGCTCAGCGACAACACCATCCAAACCTTCGATGCCGAAGGAAACGCCCAGGAATTGTTCACGGTTCCCACCGAAAACGGCAGCGTGCAATCCATCGACATCCTGGAAGTGGAGGGAACCTACTACGCGCTGATCACCACCATCAAAACGGACGAAAGCTCCTGGGTCGGCGTGTACGACCTGGACACCGGCGAATGCCAGGGCCAGTTCGAAGCCCACCCCGACGCGGGCCAAGCTTCCCGTGAGGGCGAAGTCGCCTTCCGCGCGGTTGCCGGCTCGGATGGCAAGATCTACGTCACCCACGAAGGCTTCGCTGGCGTGCAAGTCTGGCAAGTGGATACCGAGTAACCCCAAAACCCCAACAAAAAACCTGGCCCTTTTGCGGCCAGGTTTTTTCTTTCTGGGACCGCCGCAGCCCACTGCGGCTCTTTTTGCCTTGCGTACCGATTAACAGCCCCACTGGGGTGCGGCGGTCCCAAAGGACAATGTTACTTCCTCACCAACCACTCCCGTAGAACCCGCGCCACCCCTTCCATGGTCTGGGGCTTGACCAGGAAATCATCCATTCCGGCTTCCAGGCAGCGTTCCCGGGTTTGCTGGTCCGCGTAGGCAGTCCAGGCAATGATGGGAACTCTTTTTTCGCTGGCCTTTTCCCGCATGCGAATTTCCCCCGTAGCTTGCAGGCCATCCATGAAAGGCATGGAAATGTCCATGAAAACCAGGTTAACGGAATTGTTCCGAAAGAGTTCCAAGGCCTCTTCCCCGTTCCCAGCCTCCAAGATTTGCACACCAGGGACAAGATTTCCGAGAATCTTCTTGGCCAAAATCCGGCTGAACGTATCGTCTTCGGCGAGAAGAATGCAAGCGGAATCCCCGGGAACCAGGAATCCCTTGAGATCTTCAAAACCATCATCACCCTTGTCTCGAAGGGATTTCCCGCTCCATGGCACCGACAGTGTGAACCAGAACCGGCTACCCTTTCCCGGGGTGCTCTCCAGCGAAAGCGAGGAATCCATCAGGTTCAACAATCCGCTCACGATGGCCAATCCCAGTCCCGTTCCACCATACTTCCGGGTCGTCGAGCTGTCGCCCTGCTCGAACGAGTCGAAGATTGTTTTTGCCTGTTCCTCGGAAATCCCAATTCCTTCATCGACCACCTCGAAGGTCAACGTTGCTTGTTTTCTGGCACGATCTTTTCGCATGAGCGAAACCCGGAGAGATATCCACCCCTGCTGGGTAAACTTCACCGCGTTCCCCACCAGGTTGAGCAAAACCTGCTCCACGCGCATCTCGTCCAGTTCCAGAAGCCGGGGGATGTCCGGGTCGTATTCCAGCCGCAGCGAATTTCCCTTTTGTTCCGCCGCGCATTGCATCACTTGCACCACCCGCTCGCATAGAGGACGGAGTGCGGTTGGCACCTTGTGCAGGCGCATCTTTCCCGCCTCGATCTTGGAAAAATCCAAGATGTCTCCCACGACGTTCTCCAGGAATTTCGAAGCGAAAGAAATGTATTCCAGGTCGTGTTTCTGCTGTTCATCCAGGGAAGTTCGGGAAAGTTGCTCGCAAAAGCCAATGATACTGTTCAGCGGGGTACGGAGTTCGTGTGACATGGTGGATAGAAACCGGGACTTGGCAGCGGTTGCAGACTCGGCAGCTTCCTTGGCCTTGCGCAGCTCTTGTTCCATGAGCTTGCGTTCGTGGATGTCGGTGGCGATTTCCAACCGCACCAACCGCCCGTCCACCCAGGGAATCGCACGGTCGCGGCACTCGTACCACCTTCCGTTCGCCAGGTTCTGGAATTCCCACTGGTACACCCCCGTGGCTTTTCCATCCGGAGTAACCAACTTGGAATTGGTGCAAAAGGGGCACGGCCCTTCCATGCCTTGTTGAATCACCTTCCAGCACTTCTCCCCGACCAGGTTCCTTCCCCATTTCTCTTTGATGGCCTCGTTGACGAAAAGCAAATCGTAGGTCTGCATGTCCGCGATGTACACCAGGGCGTCCATGCTGTCCAGCGCCACACGAAGCCTTTCGTTGGATTCCGTCAGCGAACGTTCCGAGCGCTTCCTCTGGGTGATATCCACGAAACTGCCGAACACGCACAACGGGTTCCCACACTCGTCGCGGACAACACTGGTAGCCACTTCCAGCTCGAACAACGTTCCGTCGTTTCGTTTCGCCCGCAACTCCCCGCGCCAGCTTCCCTGCTGCTGCACGAGGCGAATCACCTCTTCGGCGCTTTCCTTCGCTTCCCAGAATTCCGCGGTAGACCTTCCCAACACTTGCTTCTCGTCGGTGTATCCCCACCATTGCAGGAAGATGGGGTTCACGTACGTGAGGTGCTGGGTCAGGTCTGCCAACGCCACGGCATTGTTCGAGGAAGCAATCGCCCACTGCTTGATGTACAGTTCCCTCTCGGCTTCCTTCTGGCGGGTGATATCCTGCACGAATCCCACCGAGTGGACGGGAGCTCCCTCGAACGAAAACTCCGTGCGACAGATTTCCACCACCCACTTCAGGCCACCATCGGGCACTTGGACGCGATGCTGGATCTCGTAAGGGGTTCGTTCTTTCAAGGATTTTTCCCAAGCAAGGTGCACCTTTTCCCGGTCTGCAGGAAAAATGGCTGCAAGGAACGCTTCGTAGGAAGGTTGAAACTCCCTTGGATCCAATCCGAAAATTTCGAAAATAGTTTCGCTCCAATGCAAGCGGTTTTCCGGGTGGAAAAAATCCCATCTTCCGATCTTGGCAAGCTGCTGGATTTCCAAGAAGCTACCTTCCCGCGAAAAAAGCGAATCGTCGCGTCCGCGTGGGTCACCCACCACCAGACCACCACCTTTCGCAAATATGTCGCCCCTGTGGGAAGCAAGTGCTTCCCTCTTCTAATTGTATCACATCGAAGCATCCCACACGTGGTTTCCCGGGCCGTCCTTTCCGAGCTCTTGCAAAGCTCTCCAGGGAACACCGCACCCCAGTGCGCCTTCTTGTGGTACAATGGAGCCGGATACGCTGTTCATGGTCCATGCCAAAACTTCTTTCGAGGTGAATGCCATGCCCCTACATTTCGAAGACTACTGCCTGGAACAAGCGATACGAAATGCGCCTGGCTTCACGGGAACGCCTTCCGGGCCCATTCTCACCCAGCACGTGGAAAAAATCCAGGACTTGGACCTGCACGACAAGGGTGTGGAGACCATCGCCGGCATCCAACAGCTTCCCGGGCTGCTGAAGCTGGACATGTCGCAAAACCCCATCACCGACCTTTCCCCCTTGAAAAGCCTCGTCCTGCTCGAATCGCTGGATTTTTCCGCCAACCTTGTCACCGACATCGATGCTCTGGAAAACCTTCTTCGGTTACGCCACTTGAACGCCTCCGACAACCACATCTCGGACATCTCCCCGCTGCTCAAGGTTCCCAGCCTCTGCAGTGGGGCAAGGGTGGACCTGCGCGAAAACTTCCTGGACCTGTCCGAAGGCTCTCCGGAATGCAAAGATATCCAAGCCCTGCTCCAACGCGGGGTGCAGCTGCATTCCCTCCCGCAAAAACTTCCCTGAAACCCCAGCGTGCACAGCAGTCCAGTGCAGCAACCAGCGAAAGGAGAAGAAAAGGAAAAGGATTTCCCTTGCCCTGGCACTTTCCCTGCTGCTTTATCTACCAGTTTGCTTGTTTTCCCGACCCTTGGTCACGGGTGACCACATGGTGAAAATCACCAGCCTGCCGATTCAACAGGAGCTGGAGGAAATCTTTCTTGGGACCGCCGCACCCCAGTGCGGCTCGTTTGACTCTTGTGAAAAAGAGCCGCAGTGGGCTGCGGCGGTCCCAAAAGGCAAAGATCGTTTGGCGCAGAACCGCTCCCTTTTGCCAAGGGCTACGTATGCGTGGTAAAATGAAGAAATTTGAAGAAAAGCGAGGCGAACCATGAACGCAGCCATATTAAACGTGGGAACGGAACTGTTGCTGGGAGAAGTGGTGAACACCAACGCCACCTACCTTTCGCGCAAGTTGCAACAAGTGGGCATCAACGTGTTCTTCCACCTCACGGTGGGCGACAACCCCGGACGTTTGAAACAAACACTTGACTGGTTGTTCCAGAGCATGGACCTGGTGATCTGTACCGGCGGGCTGGGACCCACGCGCGACGACCTCACCAAGGAAGTGGTCGCGGAATACTTCGAGCTGCCACTGGAACTCCACGTGGAAAGCGAACGCTGGTTGCAGCAGTTCTTCGCGCAACGCCAACGCACCCCCTCGCCTTCCAACCGCAAGCAATGCTTCTTCCCCCGGGGTTCGACGATTTTCCCCAACCGCAATGGAACCGCACCTGGATGCGCCGTGGAAATGCCGGGGGAAAATGGCAAGCCATCCCGCATGGTCATCTTGCTTCCCGGTCCCCCCTACGAGCTCAAACCCATGTTCGAAGACTCTGTTTTCCCCTTCTTAGAATCCCGCTCTCCCTTTCGCCTCGCCACCCGCAACTTCTTTTTCACGGGTATCGGGGAAAGCACCCTCGCCACCGAGCTGGACGATCTCATTCAATCGCAAAAAGACGTGTCCATTGCCACCTACGTTTCCGGGGGCATGGTACGGCTACGGTTGGGCATTTTGCTTTCGCGCGGGGAAGACGAAACCCTGGCCTTCCACTCCATCGAAACGGTGATCCGGGAACGCTTCTCCTCCTACCTGGTGGGTGTTCTCTCCGAAGCGACCGTGGAAAGCGGGTTGGAACTCGAAACCCTGGTGGTGCACGGGCTGGTACAAAAGGGATGGACACTGTCAGTGGCAGAATCCTGCACCGGGGGCATGATCGTCGACCGGCTGGTTTCGCTTCCAGGAGTCTCCCGGGTGTTTCGGGGAGCGGTGGTTCCCTACCAGCTTCCGATGAAGCAAGCGCTGCTACAAGTCCCCGAGGAGCTTGTAAAATCCCACGGGCTCTACTCCCAGCAAGTCACGCTGGCCATGGCGCGAAACCTCCAAAAGCTCACGAAAAGCGAGGTTTGCTTGGCAACCAACGGGATTGCAGGCCCTTCCGGCGGCGAAAAAGACCACCCCGTGGGAACAATCCTGGTGGCGATTTGCTCCCCGAAAGGGGAAGTTTGCGAACGCTTCCAATTCTCCGGCGACCGTGCCACGGTACGCAAGCACGCCACCGTCGCCAGCTTCCAGATGCTCCGAAAACTCCTGGAAACCTAACCCAATTTTCCCCTGGGACCGCCGCACCCCAGTGCGGCTCGTTTGACCTTCGGGAAAAGATCCCCAGTTGGGCTACCCCGTCCCAGGCAAACCAAAAACCCTTTCCCTCTCCCCTTGCCCTTTGGGTATGCCGCACTTCAGTGCGGCTCGTTTGACCTTCGTGAAAAACAGCCGCAGTGGGCTGCAGCGGTCCCAAAAGGCAAAACCGGGGGCGGGGATCCCCTCCCCGGACAAACCCATCTGTCCTCCCTGGGACCGCCGCACCCCAGTGCGGCTCGTTTGACCTTCGTGAAAAACAGCCGCAGTGGGCTGCGGCGGTCCCAGGGAAAAAAGGGGGGACTTTTTTGTTATAATGCAAAGAGGTATAAAAAAATCCCATTCAAGGAGGCAATATGGATACGCCATCTTTGATCGAACGCAGTGCGGGTATCTTGCTCCATCCGACTTCACTTCCGGGCCCCTACGGTATCGGCGACCTGGGACCGGGTGCGTACGCCTGGGTGGATTTCTTGAAGAGCGCCAACCAGAAATGGTGGCAGTTCCTTCCGCTGGGGCCCACCGGCTACGCGGATTCCCCGTACCAGTGTTTTTCCGCATTCGCAGGCAACCCCTACCTGGTCAGCCCCGAGCTGTTGCACGAGGAGGGGTTGCTTTCCAGCGAGGAAGCCGCTCCCCCCACTTTCCCGGAAGACCACGTGGACTACGGACCCGTGATTTTCTACAAGGTGCAGCTGTTGACCCGCGCCTTCGAACGGTTCGAATCCGGCAACGCCCGGCAACTCCGCGAACCCTTCGCGCGCTTCTGCGAGGAACACAAGGACTGGCTGGAAGACTACGCGCTGTTCATGGCGCTCAAGGACGCGCATAACCTCGCAAGCTGGTTGACATGGGAAGAAGAGCTCGTGATGCGCCAACCACAAGCACTTGAAAAGGCACGCAACCAGTACGCGCAGGACATCCGCCGCCATCGTTTCTTCCAGTTTTTGTTCTTCCACCAATGGGAGAACCTCCGAAGCTATGCCCATGAAAACGGTGTTTCGCTCATCGGCGACATGCCCATCTTCATCTCCAGCGATTCGGCCGACATCTGGGCTTTCCCGCAGGGCTTTTTGGTGGACGAGCATCGCCATCCCACCTTCGTGGCAGGGGTTCCACCGGACTACTTCAGCAAGACGGGCCAACTCTGGGGAAACCCGCTGTACGACTGGGAACAGCACAAGAAAAACGGGTACAGCTGGTGGAAGAAACGGCTGAGCGCCACACTCAAGATGGTGGACCTGGTGCGCATCGACCACTTCCGCGGCTTCGAGGCCCACTGGGAAATCCCCGCGGGGAACCCCACGGCCGAACACGGCCGCTGGGTGAAGGGGCCTGGCACCGACCTGTTCGACAACCTGTTGGCGGGTATGGACAGCCTGCCCATCATTGCCGAAGACCTGGGGGTCATCACGCCAGAGGTGGACGCGCTGCGCCTGCGCTACAACTTCCCCGGCATGCGCGTGCTGCAATTTGCCTTCGGCGGGGGCGTGGAATCGCGCTTCCTCCCCCACAACTACGAGGAACAAAACACCATCGTGTACACCGGAACCCACGACAACGACACCAGCCGGGGGTTCTACGACAAAGCCTCCGAGTACGAGAAAGACTTCATGCGACGCTACATGGCGGTGAGCGGGCAAGACATCGCCTGGGACCTCATCCGCCTGGCACACGCTTCCGTCGCCAACCTGGCGGTAGCACCCTTGCAAGACGTTCTGAGCCTGGGAACGGAAGCCCGAATGAACCTACCCGGCGTGGTGGGAGGAAACTGGGGCTGGCGTTTCCATTCCTGGCAACTCGACGACTTCGTGACCGCCCGGCTGGCAGATCTCACGCAGCTCTACGGGCGCGCAAACCCCCAACCCGAGTGAAGGAGTGATTGTGACGTGGAAAGCCTGAACTTGAAAAAGCAATTCGGAATGTTCCCCATGCCCGTGGTCATTATCGGAACCCAAACGGATGGCAAGGTGGATTTCATGACTGCCGCCTGGGCCATCCAGCTGGAATACAACCCCCCCATGGTGGGCGTTGTACTGTCCAAGAACCACAAGACCTCCGAGAACATACGCGGCCACGGCTGGTTTAGCCTGAACATTCCCACGCGCGAACAAGTGAAGGAAACCGACTACGTGGGCATCGTTTCCGGAAGGGAAAAGAACAAGGCAGCCGTTTTCCCGGTGTTTTACGGTGAGCGAAAAGATGTGCCCATGATCGAGAACTGCGGACTTTCCATGGAATGTCGCCTGGTGCAAACGGTGGAAATCAGCGGTGATCCTTTTTTCATCGGAAAGATCGAGGGAATGTACTCCGCTCCCCACTTCCTCACCGATGGAAAACCCGACTTCGCGAAGTTCCAACCCTTCGTTTTCTCCACAGCGGAGGGCTCCTACTGGTCACTGGGAGAGAACATCGGCAAGGCCTGGAAGATCGGGCTGGATTACAAAAAGTAAAAAAGGGGCCCACGGGCCCCTTTTTTTATTGTCCCGTCAACCCCGACCGGATCTTGCGGAAAAAGGCCGCCACGAACAGCAGCGTGGTGAGCGTCACCCATAGCAGTTGCATCCCCAAGTTCCCCCAGCTCTGGTTTTGCAACAAGATGTCTTTGAGCGCCTGGAAAATCCAGTACGTTGGCGCCCAGTAGAACACCCATAGCCGCGAGGAAGGCAAAAACAAACAGAACATCACCGGCATTACCAGCACGAGCATCGAGATTTTCAGGTTGGCAATCCCGTTGAGCTGGTTCTTGCTGGTGGCCCCGATGAAAAGCCCCGTCAAGATTCCCATTCCCGAGCCGAACAATGTTGTCGCCAGAACCATCCATGGGTTGAGCCCCGTGATACCCAAAATCCAAAGTCCCACGAAGGTATGGATGATGGGAAAAACCAGGCCCATCAGCGACCGCCCCACGAAGTATTCCAGGTGACTGAGCGGGGTCACGTTCAGCGCCGGCAGTGTCCCGCTCTCCTTTTCCTCGATGATGTTAAACCCGATCACCATTCCTCCCAGCAGGAAAGACATCATCACGACCATAACCATACCGAAAAGGAGCAGCAGGGGCATACGGTTTCCCAGGTCAACCTCGGAAAACGTCAGTAATTGCTGCGGGGGTCTCAGGAAATCATTGACCACCATCTGCGACAGTTCCACCAGCTCCATGCCCTCGTTTCCCTGCGCAAGAACCTCAAGCCCTGCACCCGGGGCGGTCCCCTCCGCGATGCCCAAAAGATCATCGGGCATTCGTACCCTTGCTTCCAACGCTCCACGATCGCGAAACGTTTCCACCTTCCCGAAACCTTGCAGGTGGGCCACCAACTCCGGCGAAGCCTGCGACGACACCACGCCAAACTCCATGGAAACCGCCTGCACATCCGGGATGAACAGCCGCACCAAGATGGCCAAAAGAACCGGTGCGAACAGCATGTACATCACGATCTTGTCGCGGAAGTTGCTGAGCAAGTCGCGCTTGAAAATCTGTGCAACACGTTTGATCGACATCACACTCCCCCCTTCACGCCCTGCGCAGCCTGCGCGAGAACAACCACACACCCAGGGCGAAAGCCACGCAACCGTACAGCAGGTTCAACCACAGCGAAGCCGGGGAAAACGTTCCCAACACCCCCGGGAACAAGATATCCCGAAGCCCGAACAACAACGACCAGGTGGGCAACACGCGCACGTACCAGGGGCTGAACGTGGGAAGAAAGTAGGAAAACGAGGGCAACAGCAGCACCAGGTTGAGTCCCAGCAGCACGAACATCGCTTGCGAAAAGGTGTCGTAGAAACACGAAACGATCAGCGCGATGGACGTGGTGAAAAAGCTACCCACCGCGATGGCCAACAGAAGGTGGAAGTAGTTGATCGACCACCCCACCACCAGCGGCGTGAGAATCATCGTGAACAGGAAACCCAGCAATACCAGGTACAGTGCCTTTGCGCCGAAGTACTCCGCCAGCCCCGCGGGAGAAACCGTGTAGGCGGAGAACGTTCGCTCGGACTTGTCGATGAACACCATGGCGAACAGGAAAATCATGCCCAGCATCACCGCCTCCGAAAGGATGAACACCGGTAATGCCCACTCGTTGGCGGGAAGGGGCTCGGACACCTCGTTTCCGGATGCTCCCTCGCCCACCACCTGGATGGGCACGTTTCCCGTCCCCGCAAAGCCAAAACCCTCCAGGATGGATAACTTGAGCAGGTTGCGTGTTCCCTCGTTCTCGTATCCCTGGAACACCAACTTGAAGTGGGGGGATAGAAAGGGCCCCGAAGCCTCGATGCCTATGCTGTTGGTATCCTTCTTCATCAGCGCACACATCTGCTCGAAGTCATCCATCACGTGTAGGCGCTCGTGGTCCTCCGTGGGAGTAAAAAAAGGCAATTTCCCCAGCACATTGTTGAGGTAATACACGTCCGGCTCGGAGTTTAGCCCCGTGGGCAGCAGGAACTTCACCGCGACGAAGTAAAACAGTGCGACCCCCACGATGAGTGCGGGGTAATAACTCCTCCACCCCACCTTGGTTTCCCGCAGCAAGTTTGCCAAAAGCCTTCTCCACATGGTTAACTCAACCCCCTCCCGGTCAACCGGATGAAAATATCCTCCAGCGTGGCTTCCTGCGTGTGAATGGTTTCCACGCTTCCCCCCTGCAACACCTGCTGGAACTGCTGGATATCCTTGCTTTCCGTGAGCGAAAAGGATTGGGTTTGCAGCGAACCGTTGTTGCGCATCTCCACCCGCACGGTCTTCTCCCCGTAGCGCAGCTTGAGGTTGCGCGGCGAATCGATGGTGCTGATTTCCCCCGCGTTGATAAACGCCACGCGGTCGCACAGCTCCTCCGCAACGTGCATGTTGTGCGTGGTCAAGAACACCGTGATACCCTCGTCACGCGCCTTTTGGCGAATCACTTCCTTGATACGCGCGGAGGTGGTGGGGTCAAGCCCGGACACCGGCTCGTCCAGGAACCAGATGCTCGGGCGGTTCAACAGCGAGCGCGCGAACACCAGCCTCTGCTGCATCCCCTTGGAATACTGTCCTGCCTTCTTCCCCGCCGCGTCCTCCAGCCCCACCATGCGCAACAATTCCATGGGGTCTGCCTTCTGACCATCGTAGAGAGCGGCAAAAAATTTCAGGTTCTCCAACCCCGTGAGCTTGGCATAGAGGTTGGGTTGTTCGAACGAAACCCCGATCTTGTTGAAAAAGGAGGGTTTGGGATGGCGCAAGTCCGTGCCATTCACGCGAGCTTCACCCTTCTGCAAGGGAAGAAGCCCCGTGAGAATTTTCTGCGTGGTCGATTTGCCCGCGCCGTTTGGCCCCAGGAAGCCAAAAATCTCCCCCTTCTGGATTTCGAACGAAACGCCTTTCACCGCGTAGTTTTCGTCCCGCGCGTAACTGTGGTACAGATCCTTTACCCGTATCATTCTCCCGATCCCCTCCTCTTGAGTCCGTTTTCGAACAAGTCAAACAGGCTATGGAACAATTTCTCCGCTTCCCGTTCGTTGTATTCCCCGTGTTTTTCGATCATGTATTCCCCCGTCGCCAGCATACAAGCGGTAAGCAGCTTGGAAACCAACTCGATGTCCAAGTCCCCTTTCACTTCCCCCTGCTGGATAGCCCGGGCCAGCAAGGGCTGGAAAAACGAATCGCTGCTCGACCCGTAACGTTGCAACACTTCCTCCTCCACCTGGCGGTCGTCGAGCATGCGGTTCGCGATAAGCGCGTAACGGGGCTTGGTGCGTGCCAACTCCAGTGCGGTTTGTAACACCAACCCGAGCACCTCGAAGAAACTGGCGTGCGAAGCGTCTCTCGCTGTCTTCTGCACCAACTTCAATTTTTCCTGGGCAATGCGATCCAGCAAAAAAAAGTACAAATCCCTCTTGTCCGCGAAGTACTGGTACAAGCTTCCCTTGGAAATCCCGGCGGCTTTCACGATGCGGTTCAAGCTCGCCGCATTGTAGGAATTCTCGGAAAACTCATCCATCGCCGCATCGATGATCCGCTTCTTCTTCTCCTCGGGCAAATTCTCAAACGTCGGAAACGGCAAAGCATTCCCCTCCTTTCTTGGTGTATGACCACATGGTCATATGACCAACTGGTCATATGATACCACAAGAAACCCCTTGGTGTCAAATCACTGGGACCCTGGGACCGCCGCACCCCAGTGCGGCTCTTTTTGCCCCCTGGGTACGCCGCACCCCAGTGCGGCTTCTTTTGCACTTGATCCTTCCCCCCCGCCCGCCATGCGCCGCCTCGCTCCCAAGGGCCTCATCCAGGGCAGGCACGGGGGCCTGCCCCTACAACAACCCTTTCGCTCCCGGGCAAAATACAGGCAGTGCGAACGTGCGGAATACTGTAGGGGCAACCCCACGTGGTTGCTCTGCTTTCCGGGAAGCAC
>Ga0209607_1003228_pt1 | contig 12575 bp, 9 predicted proteins | sample AD_UKC117_MetaG_FD_184413 | JGI IMG/M metagenome (GOLD analysis project Ga0209607, IMG submission 184413) | Active sludge microbial communities of municipal wastewater-treating anaerobic digesters from Hong Kong - AD_UKC117_MetaG (SPAdes)... | ecosystem: Engineered > Bioreactor > Anaerobic >... | reverse complement strand
GTTGGTCTGGCGATGCTGATTTCAATGGTGCTAAGAATATAGCTTTCTTGGGCCGCTATGTAGACCGGCCTGGAGGCTCGGAAGGACTTCCAAGCATCAAGGCTGTCCTTTCAGGGCTACTGAAAGCTCCGGTCTTTAGGCCGGAGTAGTTTACTGCAAATAGTTCTCGATGCTAATCAGCTTCTCAGCATCGCTTTTGCTGATGCTCGCATCCGCCACCACCCTCTCCCGAACCTCGATCGATGCCTTTGCCCGTAAGGCCAGGGCCAGGCAGTCGCTGGGCCGGGCATCTATCTCATTTTTTTTAGAGTCGCTCTTGATGGTCAGCCGTGCATAGTAGATTCCCCCGTCCAGGTCGTCGATCAGCGCATTGGTGATGCTGGCGGACAGGCTCTCCAGGGTGGAGATGAACAGATCGTGAGTCATAGGCCTGGGGGCCAGCTCTCCAGACAGGGCATGATGGATGGAGATGGCCTCGGACAGCCCCACGAATATGGGCACTATCCGTCCCTTCTCATCCTCCAGCAAAACCACAGGCGCGGGATTGCTCTCCTCCGATTCCGCTATGTAAACCCCTTTGACCCTGACCGGGACTGGCGTTTCCATGAGATCCTCATGATCGTTCATCTTATAAAACTCCGACGATCAATATCCATCACGCCCTGTCTATGCCTATGTGCATGCATACGCCCTCGACATCCCAGTCCTTAATCAAAGAGCCCCGTATCTGCAGTCCCAGACCCATCTCCAGTTCTGCCGCCCTAACCTCTCCCGCGATGTGCTCTTTCCCTGAAACAACCAGATCGAGTATGGTCTTGCTCTCGATATCCACCACCGCTCGGATCTGATCCTCTACTCTCAGATCCAGCTCCTTTCTCATATCCTGAATGCGCCGGATGATCTCCCGGGCATAGGCCTCTGCCTCAAGCTCCGGGGTGAGGGCAATGTCCACATATACAAATCCCCGGGAGAACTCCGCGGCCGGCAGGTTCTTCGGAGGAAGCTCCCGGAATTGCACCATCTCTGAGGTGATCGCAAACTCCCGGCCCTGATGCCTTAAGGTCGCCTGGCCGCTGCCGTCCAGATCGGCTTTAACCCCAAAGGGCTCAGCGGCTGCTATGGCCTCTACCACAAGCTTGGCCTCTCCCTTGTACACTGGCCCGATCTTCTTATGAACGGGAGCCATCTCCAGATCCATCCTGGGCTTCTCTCCTGGAGAGAGCACAGTAATCTTTTTGGAGTTGGTCTGCCCCCGGAGGACATCCTCCAGGCCCCCCAGGTCCAAAGCCTCTTTGGAGGGGGCGATTACAATCTCAGAAACCGGCCAGCGTAGCTTTCTCCCGCCCTTCTGCCGGGCATTGGAGGCGGCCATAGACACCTCCCTCACCAGATCCATGCTCTCCTCCAGGCGTACGTCTATCAGTCCCTTATCGCCCTCTAGCCAGTCGCACATATGAACTGAAGGCCTGGCATTCTCGTCCAGACCCCGCACAAGGTTCTGGTAGATGGACTCGGCGATGAAGGGGGTGAACGGAGCCATAAGCCTAGCCAGCTTCGTCAGCACCTCATAGATGGTAGCATATGCAGCAAGCTTATCCGGATCATCCTGCTCAATCCAGGTGCGGGGCCGGACCAGCTGGATGTACCAGCGACTCAGGTCCTCTAAGATGAAGTCGGATATGGAGCGGACGATGCGGTGAAGCTGATAGCCCTCCATCTCCGCGGTGATCTCTTCCGCCAGGCTGTTTACCCGGGAGAGGATCCAGCGATCCTCGGGACGCAGGCTGCTCTTGTAAAGGTCCAGATCCGCCGTTTCAAGTCGAAATCGTCCAGAACCATATAAGGCAGGGCAAAGCGATAGGCATTCCAGAAGATATTGATCATCCGGCTGGTGTTCTCCACCGCCTCCCAGGAGAAGTGCAGATCCTCCCAGGGGGCATTGGCTCCCAGGACATAGAAACGCAGAATATCGGCACCGAACCGCTCCACCACCTCCTCCGGCTGGACGATGTTCCCAATGCTCTTAGACATCTTCCGACCCTGGTCATCTAAGGTGAAGCCATGCATGAGAACGCTCTTGTAGGGCGCCCGGCCAAATGATACCATTGAAGCCCCCAGCTGGGAGTAAAACCAGCCGCGTGTCTGGTCGTGCCCCTCGGTGATGAAATCCGCCGGCCACCATTCGCCAAACTCCTCCTCGTGGCTGGGGAAACGGAGGGTGGCCCAGGAGGCCACTGCGCTGTCAAACCATACATCGAAGACATCTGGTGAGCGCAACATCTTCCCCCCGCAGGGACAGTCCAAGACAATAGCATCCACATCCGGCCGGTGCAGATCAGCTATCTTTTTGCCTGACCTCTCCTCCAGCTCCGAGGCGGTTCCTATAACTTCCATATGGCCGCAGTCAGGACAGGTCCAGATGGGCAGGGGAATGCCCCAGTACCTCTGCCTGGAGATGCACCAGTCTCTGGCATTGCTTATCCAGTCGGCAAACCTCGCCGAGCCCGCCCACTCCGGATACCATTTCACCCGGGAGATCTCATCGAGCATCTTATCCCGAAGATCGGATATCCGGAGGAACCACTGGCTGGTGGCGATGAATATTATGGGGGTCTTGCAGCGCCAGCAGTGGCCATAGCGGTGGGCGAGCCTCCCCTGAGCCAGCAGCTTATCCCTCTCTTCGAGATCTGCGATGACGTTGCTGTCCGCCTCCTTGACATACTGGCCCAGGTACTTCTCTCCCGCCTCGGCAGTGTACCGTCCGTCCCCGCCTACCGGGCAGAATATCTCCAGATGGTGGTCCAGCCCGAGCTCATAATCCTCAAGGCCGTGCCCGGGAGCGATGTGAACGCATCCTGTGTTCTCAGCGGTGACGAAGTCTGCGGCATAAACGCCATGCTCTATCTCCTTCTGTCTGGGCACCAGATCGAGCAGAGGATGCTCGTACTTCAGTTTCTGCATATCCTTGGCGGAAAGGCCCTGCAAAAGCTCGTAGTCCTGGTAGCGGCCCGTCCTGAGGACTGAATCGACCAATTCTGAGGCCATGATCAGGATCTCGGATTTGCCATCCTTCCAGGCCCTGACCCGAGAGTACTGGAAGGAGGGATTGACTGCCACCGCCACATTGGCGGGAATGGTCCAGGGGGTGGTGGTCCAGATCACTATGTAGGTGTTCTCCTCCCCGATCACCGGGAACTTGACGTAGATCGAGTAGTCGGTCTCATCCCAGTATTCCACCTCGGAGTCAGCGATGGCCGTCTGGCAGCGGGGGCACCAGTTGACCACCCTTGAGCCCCTTTCAAGAAGGTTATGCTCGTGCGCCTTCTTCAGCGTCCACCAGGCAGCCTCCAGATACTCGTTCTTCAGCGTCATGTAGGGGTCGTCCCAGTCCATCCAGGCCCCTAGAATCTTGAACTGGGCTGTCATGTCATCTTTCTGGCGGAGGGCGAACTCTTTGCATCTCTGGATGAACTTGTCCACCCCATAAGCCTCGATATCCTTTTTGTTGCGGAAGCCGAAGGACTCCTCTACCTTAACCTCAATGGGCAGGCCGTGCATATCCCAGCCCGCCCGGTCCTTGACCTCAAAGCCGTTCATAGACCGGTAGCGGAGCACGGCGTCCTTGATCACCTTGTTCCAGGCGGTTCCCAGATGAATGCGGCCTGTGGTATAGGGCGGCCCATCCACAAAGAAGAACTTCTTGCCGCCCAATCTCAATTCCCGAACTTTGCGGTAGCTATCCGCTCGCTCCCACAGCGATCTGACTTCATTCTCAAGATCTTGCGCATTATACTGTCCAGCCACCTCAGAGATCACTTGCAATCCTCCGAAAAACGATTTGCATGCATGTAGCACCTCTATATTTAGCCTTCGTTGTCCCATTATAGAGAGGAGATTTAGGGAGGAATATTGATATACAGATAGCCAAAACCAATAATTGAGGGGTTGTATATCAAAGAGGAGATCTGGATAGAGAAGTACCGGCCGGAGAGGCTGGACGATATTGTGGGCCAGGACGAGATTGTCCGCCGTCTGAAGTCCTATGTGAAGACGCGAAACCTGCCCCATCTTCTATTCTCCGGGCCGCCAGGGGTGGGCAAGACCGCTGCATCCATCTCCATTGTCAAAGAGATCTTCGGCGAGACCTGGAGGAACAACTTCATCGAATTGAATGCCAGCGATGAGCGGGGCATAGATATCATCCGCCACAAAGTCAAGGACTTCGCCCGGATGGCGCCCCTGGGAGAGGCGGATTTCAAGGTTATATTTCTGGATGAGGCCGATGCCCTGACCAACGATGCCCAGAGCGCTCTGCGCCGGACTATGGAGAGATACTCCGCTACCACCAGGTTCATACTCTCCTGCAACTACTCCTCCAAGATCATCGAGCCCATTCAGTCCCGCTGTGCGGTTTACCGCTTCAAGCCCCTCTCTCCTGAAGCGGTGACCAAGAGGATCAAGTTCATTGCCAGTGAGGAGGGACTGCGGGTTTCAGATGGAGGTCTGTCCGCTATAGAGTATGTCGCCGGCGGAGACATGAGAAAGGCAATCAACGCCCTGCAGGCGGCAGCTCTCTTGGGCGACGAGGTGGACGAGGAGACGATCTACCAGATCACATCCACCGCCAAACCGGAGGAGATCAAGAGCTTCATCAAGACCGCAATATCTGGAGATTTTGTGGGAGCGCGCGCAATACTGGATGATCTCCTGCTATCCAAAGGGCTCTCCGGCCAGGATGTGGTGATCCAAATCCACCGGGCTATGCTGGACTTGGATGATATCGCAGACAGGGATCGGGTAAAGCTCATCGACCGTATCGGAGAGATCGATTTTCGCATGACTGAAGGAGCAAACGAGAGAATTCAGCTCGAGGCTCTCTTAGCGTACTTCGCCCTGATGGCTTCAGAGCAGAGATGAGCAGCTGAATTATAATTCTGTAGCATATTGAACCAGTCAGGGGGCTCAGCCATTGAAAACCGGCATTCTGCTATGCATAAGAGCCGCTTTCAGCTCCTCAATTCTCACCGGTTTGGCTATGTAGTCATTCATCCCCGCATCGAGACACACCTCTCGATCCCCTTTCATGGCATGAGCGGTCATGGCGATGATGTAGGGCTGATGGCATGCGGTGCTGCGTATGCTCCTCGTGGCCTCCAGGCCGTCCATCTCCGGCATCTGCACATCCATCAGCACCACATCATAAGGCCTGCTCTCAAGTGCTGCCAGAACCTCCTGGCCATCAGCAGCGATATCAGCCGTATATCCCAGCCGCTCCAGCATTCTTATAGCGACCTTCTGATTGACCAAATTGTCCTCGGCAAGCAGTATTCGCAGGCCTTTTTGGATCTCTTGATCGGACAGATCGAGGGTCAGGTCAGGCCGATCCCCATGGAGCTTCGGATAAGGCTCGATGGAGGCCTCGGCCTGGATGGTGAAATAGAAGCTTGAGCCCTCTCCAGGAACGCTCTCCGCCCAGATTCCACCTCCCATCAGCTCAGCCAGATGCTTGCAGATGGCAAGTCCCAGTCCCGTGCCTCCATACTTGCGGGTGGTGGAGGCGTCTACCTGGCTGAAGGACTGGAACAGCCGGCTCATTCGGTCCTGGGATATGCCGATCCCTGAGTCCGTCACCCGGAACTGGATCTCATGGCCGTCCTCGACTGGAAGAGCGGATACATCCAACCGGACGAAACCCTTATCGGTGAACTTAACGGCATTTCCCAGGAGATTGACCAGTATCTGTCTGAGCCTGGTCATGTCGCCCATCAGATATCTGGGAACCTGCGGCTCGACTTCATAGCTAACGGAGAGGCCCTTGCGAGAAGCGTCCTCTGCCACCAGGTTCAATGAGGTCTCCAGGCATTCAATGAGGTCAATGCGCTCCTTCTCCAGCTCCATCATCCCTCCCTCGATCTTGGAGAAGTCCAGGATATCGCTAATAACCTTAAGCAGAGAGTCACCACTGCTGTGGATGGTCTCAATGTAGTCCCTCTGCACAGAGTCGATGTTGGTATTGAGAAGCAGGCTGGTGAAGCCTATCACCGCATTCATAGGGGTCCGGATCTCATGGCTCATATTGGCCAGGAACTCTGACTTGGCCTTCGTCGCCGATTCCGCCCTTTCTTTGGCATCGCGCAGGTCCTGCTCCACCTTCTTTCGCTCAGTGAGGTCGGTGCTCACAGAGATTATTCCTATCCGCCTTTGCCTATTATCGCATATCGTGCTGAAGATATACGAAGCAGGGAACCGGCTGCCATCCTTTCTTTTAACCAGGTACTCGCATTCCAGGTAGCCTTTGGCCAGGATCTCTTTCGTCACCATCTCCACGTTATATTTCATCTCCGGAGGAAGGATGGTATCTTTAATGGACGCGCCCAGCACCCCCTCCGCCTTCCACTGGTAGAGCGATTCAGCAAACCTGTTCCAGTATATGATCCTGCCATCGAAATCAGTAGCAATAACAGCATTTCTGACCTGGTCGAGCAATGAGGCCTGAAATGCCACCCTTTCCTCTGCCATCTTCCTCTCGGTGATATCCTGGCCCTGAGCAATGGTGGCAATGACACGCCTCCCGGCCTCATCATATATATTGGCCGAGTTCCAAAGGACGGTTCTCACCTCTCCATTCTGGTGGCATATGGGGATCTCCACTGCGTTCCAGCTTTCCCCGGAGAGGGTCCTCTCGATATAAGCGAAAGACTCCGTCCGGCTCTCATCGGGAAAGAGGATTCCCAGCGATCGACCCAAGACCTCATCCGCCCGCCAGCCTGTCAGCCTCTCGAAGGCATGGTTGAACCTGGTGATGCAGAAGTTGGGGTCCCAGACGATGATGGGGGCGTTGGCATGGCTGAGGAGATTATCCAGATAATCCCTGGTTTCCCGCAGGTCGGCTGCCACCCGCTTGAGCTCCTCGGAAGAGCGCTTTTTTTCAGTTATGTCGTTGCCGATGCACAGAACCTCTACAACCTCTCCCCGCTCGTTTTGGACTAGCCGGTGGGCCCAGGCAATCCAGACCAGCTCTCCATTGGATCTTATGTTCTCCGCTATATGAGTGGAGCATTCTTCTGGATTCTCCCTTATATGCCCGATTATCGCCTTGAGGTTGCAACCTATGCCTCCTGGTGGAAAGATGGTCTCGGTTACATTCCGTCCCAGGATATCCTCCTCATTGTAGCCGAAGAAATGCAGGCCGAACTTGTTGATGAACCTGATAGCTCCGCTGGTATCCACTCGGATGATGACGCTGCTTGAGGTCTCCACCAGCTCCCTGTACTTCTCCTCGCTCTCCCTGAGGGCGGATTCCGCTTTGAATCGGCCGATGAATCCTCCTATGGCGCTGGCCATGGTCATCAGTATGAAAGCCACACTCCAGCTCCAATCCCTCTCCAGCCTATAGTCCTCGAAACCGATGAAACCCCAGAATCGGTCGGTAGTGAATATGGGGACGATCATGAATGATCTCACCCCCATCGTCTCCAGCGGTCCCCTCGCCGGCGGGGGCAGGTCGCGGGTTCTTCCCCGGATGGGCATTCCTCCGGAGAGGATCTGGAACCATTGGGGAATGGAGCTGTATGCCTCGTAGCTCAGATCTGGATGGCGAATCTTGGCCGAGCGTGCATCTCCATCATTGCCGGATATCCATTCATACCCAAGCGAGATCTGATCTCTTCCCTCCTCGTCCAGATAATGCTCAAATATGCAGGCCCTGTCCACATTGGCCGAGCAGCCCAGTATCTCCAGGGACAGATTAAGGGCAACATCCATCTCCCGAGAGATCAGGAGCTGGTTTGTAGCCAGGGCAGCTCCTGCCATGATCCTATCTCTCTCGCGCAGATCGTCATTTCGGCCTTGATGCTCTATCCAAAAAATTGCATTTTCAGAGGGAGGATTATTATCATGCACCTGCCCAGAAGAGGGATGCGCTTCTCTAAATGTGATTATGGATCTGCCTTCATAGCCCTTCCCCTGCATAGTAGCAATGGAGTACTCAATTCTCCTTCTCTGGAGATCGACATCTCCTCGATGGATCGGGCCATCAGCGCTCTTCGCGGTCTTTAGGATGCCTGAGCACAGGTCCTTCAAGACCCCGCCCTTGCCACAATTCAGCTCTTCCAGAGATCTTGCCATCCTCTCTGCAGCAGGGTTCGAATAGAGTATCTCCCCGGATGGATCGCAGATGCATATCCCATCCTCCAGTATCTCCAGGGTGGACTGAAACATCCTCTCAGGATTCATGAGATCGCCCCACCAGGACCGCCCGGACGGGAGCGGCCTCAGCATCTTTTATCTTCAGGGGAAGGCAGATCAGCCAGTATCTGCCAGGGGAAACGGCAATAAGATCGATCCCCTCCAGGATTAGAACGTCGTTTTTCAGCAGGATATTGTGAACGGGGAGGGATTCATCCTCATATCGATCCACTGAGATATAGTCGATTCCCACCAGGCTGGCTCCCAGACTGACGCATAACTCTGCTGCAGGGGGAGAGAGGGAGACGTATTCATCCTGGAATGTGGGGTTATGCATCAACCCCTGGAAGGAATTGCTGGTCTTAAAAAGGATGGCCTCACCTCTCTGGATATTGACATCCTGCAGCGCCTGGGCGGGGACGGCATCGATTTCCCGGACGGCGATCACCCAGGCAGGAGTGATGAACCTTTCCGGTGGATAGCTGTCCAGAGGGAAGCCGTCCCTCAGTATATGAGAGGGGAAGTCAATATGAGTTCCCGTATGGGAGCCCAAAGAGAGAACAGAGAGGCTATAGTTGGATCCCTTCCCAAGTCCCGCCATCCACTGCCTGGAGAAGGGACTGTCTCCGGGATAATTGGGAGCTATCTCTATCGGCGCGCTGATATCATACTGCTCTTTGCTTAGCAGCGCTTCATAGAGGCCAGGCACTGATGGCTGAGGCAATTGACATCCCAAATCTTTTTTGGCCTCTCTGTTCATAAATATTTCTGCCAATTGGCATCTTCAAAATAGGATATGCTTGCAGTGGCCATCCAAAAAAAGATGCACTGAATGGATATGTTCTCCCGGACCAATCCATTCTTGCCGGCACCGGCTGCTTTAGCCCTGCAGTTCCGGCGAGATCAATCATTATGGCTCTTCGCTGAATTATGTGGGTGAGTTAAGTCAGAGAATATGGCCTTTTGTTCCTCTGTGTCTCTATGTTTGGGTCAGAGCATAGCGTTTCACCACAGAAGGCACAAAAGATACAGAGTTTTTGCGATTCAAGTTCACCCATTCTAAATAGCGAGGAGCCATCATTATTTCTTGTCCAGGACCCGGATGAGGTGATAGCCAAACTGAGATTTGACCGGCCCGATGATCTTTCCTTTCTCCCCTTCGAAGGCGGCCTTTTCAAACTCCGGGACCATCCTGCCCTTGCCAAACCAGCCCAAGTCTCCGCCACTCTTGCCGGAAGGGCACTGGGAATATTTGCGGGCCATCTGAGCAAAGCTCTCCTGGCCGGATGCCAGCAACTCTTTGACCTCTAATGCCTTCTTCTCCGTTTTGCACAGGATATGTGCGGCATGGACTTCTTTCGTCATAGCACGGAGTTGATGGGGAGATGGGATAAAAAGATAGGGGTCTAGAGATCTGCTGCTGCAATCTCATGCACCATTCCCCGCTCGGCCCTTCTCCAAGACCGCCAGAAATATCCATTAAAAGCCTCTGGATAAAGCAGCAAGGCTAGGTTATTGCGTTGTCAAGGCTGGTATTGCTCAGGCACGGCCAGAGCCTCTGGAACCGGGAGAGAAGGTTCACCGGCTGGACAGACATCGATCTCTCTTTCCAGGGAATCGAGGAGGCCCGCGATGCCGGGCGGATCATGAAGGGAGCGGGCATAACGATTGATGTTGCCTATACATCCCTTTTGAAGCGGGCCGTCAGGACCATGTGGATAGTCCTGGGTGAGATGGACCTGACGCGGATTCCCGTCATCAAGAGCTGGAGGCTAAACGAACGCGCCTATGGGGATTTTGAGGGTCGGAGCCTGGATGAGGCGGAAGAACTGTATGGCGCTGAGCAGGTGCGAAGATGGCGCAAAGGATTTCTCCATCGTTTCCCTGCCCCTTCATCAGAATCCCTGAAGGATGTACAAGAGCGTCTTCTGCCCCTCTGGCAGGGCCAGATCGCAGCCGATCTGAAAAAAGGGAGAGGCGTTCTTGTGGTCTCCCATGGCAACACCATCCGTGCCCTTGTTAAGCATATTGAGGAGATCTCCGACCAGAATATCGAAGAGCTGGAGGTTCATACCGCTTCCCCCATCCTCTATGAGCTTGACGGCCGGCTGAAGCTCATGAAGCGCATCGATCTATAGCATATCGGAAATGGCATGAATTCGAGAGGGTTGCAGATGGCATACGATGTTATTCACATATCCATGGAGATGAAGGAGGAGCTGGTTGATCGATACACCAGCCAGGTGCTCTATGAGATAAAATCGGAGATATATGGATGCTGCATCAAGCTTTTGACCGGCATCCCATCGATCAAGGACGCCTGGGAGGAGAGCTTCTATTCGGCATCGCAGAGCATTCGCTCCCACGGCCGGCTTTATGTGATCAGGGATCAGGATGTGGGAGAGAATCAGGTCCTGTACAACCCCCAATCCAGAACGGCATTTCTGATCAACATGGACTATTACGGGTGGGTCAAGTCCCTGGCCCTGAGCGTGGCGGGAGATATCCTGGAGGATTATCACAACATCTATTCTGTTCATGGAGCCTGCCTGGATATGAGGGGTCAGGGGATATGCATATTAGGTGGATCGGGTGCGGGCAAGACCACCCATACCTACGGCCTGCTGCGCAACCCGCGGATGCGAGTGGTCTCTGACGACTGGTTCTTCGGAAGGATATTCGGTGATGATGTCTTAGCATATGGCTCAGAGAAGAACTTCTATATCCGGGCTGATCTGGCTGAGATCTGGAAGGAGTTTGCCGGTCTGGTTGATAAGGCGTCCTTTGATTCCAAGGGGCGAGCAGTGGTGGACCTCCGCCAGGCCATAGGAAAGGGGCGCATAATGCCCCTGACAACCATTGAGAAGGTGATCTTACTCAAGCGAGACCCTGAACAGGAGGAGATCGTACTCCCCTTGGAGGGGGATCAGGCTCTGGCTATTCTGGAGGAGAATGGCTACTATAATCCTCATCTTCTAGTGCATAACGAATTCAAGGCCAATCGGCGCAGCCGCTTTTTCCGGACGCTCTTTCTCCACTCAAGGGTGATTGAGGTGAACACCACCGGCACCCCCGAGGAGACTCAGAGAAGGATATTGGAGATCTTAGAGGAGAAATGAGATTGATCCAGGATTCTGTTCGAGACTGGTTTTAATGCTTTGCTCCTCTATATCGGGACGGAATGAGGCATTTCTCTCCCTCTCCTATGAGGTCTTTCCTTCCTATCCTCTCCAGCCCCTCCCGGACAAGATCGTAATTCCCTGGATCTCTGTACTGCAGCATAGCTCTTTGGATCCTCTTCTCCTCCCCCCGGGGAATGTGAACCGGCTGGAGGGTGAAGGGATCCAGGCCGGTGTAATACATGGCAGTAGAGATGGTCATGGGTGTGGGGGTGAAGTCCTGCACCTGCTCGGTGTACATGCTGTTATCGCGCAAATACTCCGCCAGCTCGACCATATCGGCAATGGTGCAGCCAGGATGGCCTGACATGAGATAGGGGAGAATATACTGCTCCCTTCCCGCCGCCTGCGAAGCCGCGCGAAACCTCTCCCTGAAGTCGTCCAGAACCTGGCGGGGAGGCTTATGCATGCACTCCGTAACCGTTCTGGAGATATGCTCCGGGGCGATCTTCAGGTGGCCGGAGACATGGTGCCGGCAGAGGTCCTCCAGATAGCCCGACCGGTCCGCCATCACCAAATCATGCCTAATCCCCGAGCCGACAAAGACCCTCCTCACCCCGGGAATGGCCCGAAGCCGGCGCAACAGCTCCACCTGGAGGGAGTGGTCTTTCTCTAGGGTGGGGCAGTCCGCGCTGCAGAGCCTGTCCGGACATGCCCCCTGCTTCCAGCGGGGGCAGACCAGGCCGTACATATTGGCCGTGGGACCGCCCACATCCTGAATGATCCCCTTGAATCCGGGCATAAGGACCAGCCTCTCTGCTTCCCGGACGATGGAGCTTATGCTTCTGCTCTGCACAATCCTTCCCTGGTGATGGGTGAGGGCGCAAAATGAGCAGGATCCAAAGCAACCCCGGTGGCTGGTGATGGAGAAGCGGACCGGCTCTAATGCAGGAATGGGCTCCCGATAGGAGGGATGGGCCTTTCGGCTATAGGGAAGTTCGTAGATTTGGTCGAGTTCTGCCGTACTGAGGGGAAGAGCGGGCGGATTCTGGATGACCACCGTCTTGGGATGGGGCTGGACCACCGCCCGGGCGTGATAGGGGTCCTGCTCCTTATAGTGGGCGGCAAAGGCCTGGGCGTACTTTCTCTTGTCCCCCTTGACCTCTGCGAAGCCGGGGATGATAACAGCGTCCTGACGCCCAGCCTCTCGCCAGCGCCGCACCTCCTCTTTAACCGCGGTTCCGGGGACATCTCCGATCTGGGCGATCT
>Ga0209607_1003227_pt1 | contig 12578 bp, 9 predicted proteins | sample AD_UKC117_MetaG_FD_184413 | JGI IMG/M metagenome (GOLD analysis project Ga0209607, IMG submission 184413) | Active sludge microbial communities of municipal wastewater-treating anaerobic digesters from Hong Kong - AD_UKC117_MetaG (SPAdes)... | ecosystem: Engineered > Bioreactor > Anaerobic >... | reverse complement strand
GAACTGCGGCCGCAGCGCCAATGCGCCGCTTATGGGTTCGCTTGGCCACAACCTGGAAAGCGGCGATACCTGCAATTTCCACAGTACGGGCGACCTGAGCAACACCTCGGCCAACACCGGACCTCTGCAGGACAACAGCGGCCCTACATGGACGCATCTGCCAGAACAAACCAGCGCCGTCGTCGATGCGGCGGAGGCAGTGACCTGCCCGGCCACCGACCAGCGCGGCGTCGTCCGGCCGCAGGGCGCTGGCTGCGACATCGGCGCAGTAGAAGTCTGGCAAAGCACCCATACGATTTACCTGAGCTTTGTTCTACGCTAGTGGATCACCCATGCCACACACGCCTGACGGCCCCGCCCGACGGGCACATCTCAGAGGGTACTGGCCTGTTCCTATTACCTCTGACTAAAAAGGCCCGGCAAACACAATCTGCCGGGCCTTTTCTCTATTCGCTCGTTCTCGTGCTGTGCTCTAGCTCTTCGGCTTGTCGCGCAGCGCCAGGGCAATTTGCAGTTCGTCCAGCTGCTTCTGGGCCACTTCCGACGGCGTGTCAGACATCAGGTCGGTGGCCTGGGCAGTCTTGGGGAAGGCCATCACTTCGCGGATGTTGGGTTCGCCGGCCATCAGGGCCACCAGCCGGTCGATGCCGGGGGCGATACCGCCATGGGGTGGCGCGCCGTATTCGAAGGCTTCCAGCATATGGCCGAACTGGTCCATCGCTTCCTCGAAGGAGAAGCCGATGAGTTCCATGATTTTGCGCTGCAACGGCCGTTCATGGATTCTGATACTCCCGCCGGCTACCTCAAACCCATTGCATACCAGGTCATACTGCTCGCTGAGGACCGAACCGGGGTCGGTGTCCAGCAGGGGAATTTGCTCCCGCTTCGGCGAGGTAAACATGTGGTGGCTGGGCGCGTAATGGCCGTCCTCCAGGTGCTCCTCGAACAGCGGGAAATCTACCACCCAACAAAAGGCCAGGGTGTTGGTGTTTTTCAGGCCGAGGCGTGTGCCCATTTCGTCGCGCAGCGCGCCCAGCACGCTGTACACCACGTGCTTCACGTCGCTGGCAAACAGCAGCAGGTCGCCCGGTTTCGCGCCCAGGCGGTCGGTCAGGGCGATGAGTTGATCGACGGTGAAAAACTTGGTGATAAAGCCTTTCATCTCGCCCGTTTCCGGGTCCAGGGCCATCGTCGCCAGCCCCTTCGCCCCGTTGGCTTTAGCAATGTCTTCCAATTCACCAACTTCTTTGCGGCTGTAGCTGCCCGCGCCGGGCACGCAGATGGCCTTCACCGGATGACCGGCGGCCACGTTTTCGGCGAAGACTTTGAAGGCGCTGCTGCCGGCGATGTCGGACACGTCGACCAGTTCCAGGCCATAGCGGATGTCGGGGCGATCGGTGCCGAAGCGGTCCATCGCTTCACGGTAGCTAAGCCGGGGGAAGACGTCGTGAGCCAGGGGGACCAGGCTGGTGTGTTTGACCATGCCCACCATCAAGCCTTCGATGAGGTCCAGAATGTCGTCGCGCTCGACGAAACTCATTTCCATGTCTAGCTGGGTGAATTCTGGCTGGCGGTCGGCGCGCAGGTCTTCGTCGCGGAAGCAGCGGGCGATCTGGAAGTAACGCTCGTAGCCGGCGACCATGAGGAGCTGCTTGAGCTGCTGCGGGCTTTGCGGCAGGGCGTAGAATTTGCCGGGATGGACGCGGCTGGGAACCAGATAATCGCGCGCGCCTTCGGGGGTGGATTTGAAGAGGATGGGGGTTTCCACTTCGATGAAGCCGCGTTCGTCCAAATAATCGCGGATGAATTTGACGGCGCGGTGGCGGATCATCAGGTTGCGCTGCATTTTTTCGCGGCGCAGATCGAGGTAGCGGAATTTGAGGCGCAGGGTTTCGTCCACGACCTCATCGCGGTCGATGAGGAAGGGGGGTGTTTTGGCCGGGTTGAGCACGGTAACGGTGTCGGCGAGGACTTCGATGTCGCCGGTGTCGAGGCTGGGGTTTTCCAGCCCTTCGGGGCGGCGGGAGACTTCGCCGGTAACTTGCAGGACGTATTCGCTGCGTACTTGTTGGGCCAGATTGAAGGCTTCTTGGGAACGGCCGGCGTTGACGACGACCTGGGTTTTGCCATCGCGGTCGCGCAGGTCGATGAAGATGACGCCGCCCATGTCGCGGCGGCGGTTGACCCAACCGGCCAGGGTGACGGTTTGTCCGACATTTTCGGCGCGTAGTTCGCCGCAGGAGTGTGTTTTGAGCATGTTTTCCTTCCTCACGAATCAGGGCGCAATGGATTGCGCCCTGTGAATGTTGGCGGATTTTATCATGGGGTGTAGGTGGTAACAAGGGGATGTGGGAGTGAGTGGGTGTAGGGGTGTGGAGGTGACGGGGTGACAAGGTGACATCGAAAGTGGTCTGGGGTGAGATTGGTCCAATCTGGGCAGATTGGACCAATCTGGAGGGGTTTGCGTATAATCCGGTGATGCGTAAATTGTTCCTTCTCTTCGGTTTGGTGTTTTTGGCGGCTTGCGGCGGCGGGGCGGCGGCCACGGCCGTTCCCAATCTCCCAGCCCCCACCGCCACGCCTGTACCCGCAACGGCCGTACCCACCGCCGAAGCTGCGCCAACAAACGAAGCGCCAACGGCCGTGCCCGCCGGCATCACCATCAACCTGTCCGACAGCTTCCAACCCTTCGATCCGCGCCTGTTGGGGACCAACCTGCCGGCCTGGCTGGGCAGCGGGCGCACCGGCGACGACGCCTTCATCAACCGCGCGGTGGCCGCCGAAACCAGCCTGGTGCGCATCCCCGGCGGCAGTTGGAGCAACGCGTATGATTGGTCGGCCTGCGAGATGGACAACGTCTGCCCCTGGGACTGGGGCGTGCTGACGCCGACCGATTTCCTCAACTTCGTCAACGCCACGGGCATGAAGGCCGTCTACATCGTCAACCCCAACGGCACGGCGCAGGAAGCGGCGGCGCTGGTGGCTTTTTACAATGGCGCACCAGACGACACGCGCGTGATTGGCGCGGATATTCGCGGGCGCGACTGGGGCACGGTGGGACAGTGGGCGCAGCTGCGCGCCGACCACGGCAACCCGGAGCCGTTGGGCATCACCTACTGGGAGTTTGGCAACGAGGTGTATGCGGGGCAGGCGGGTACAGACTGCGTGTCGTGGGGCTGGGAAGAGGTGTGGACGTGCGACGGCCGTGAATACGTGCAGGGCAGCGGCAGCGGCGCGGACCGCCACGAAGGCTACCTGGAGTTTCGGGAAGCGATGCGCGCCGTCGATCCGACCATCAAACTGGGTGCGGTGGGCGTGCCGGTGCAGAGCGATTGGAGCAATTGGGGCAACGAGGTCATCGCAGAAGCGGGGGAAGCGCTGGATTTTTACGTCATCCACCAATACGCCTATTTTGAGCCGCCGGGCAGCTATGTAGAGGCGCTGGCCCAACCACAAGCCGCCTGGCGGCCGATGATGGCCGGAATACAGGCGGCGCTGGATCAATTTGGCGACGGCCGTCGCCCGCCCATCGCCGTCACCGAATACAATCTGTTTGCCCAACAAGATCAGGACAACGGCCAGTGGCTGACCCGCGCTGTCAACATGTTGTTTATGGCCGACACCATCGGCCAGATGGCCACGCAGGGCATTTCCATTGCCAACCAGTGGGATTTGGCCAATGGGCTGGCAGGCAACGGCACCGATTACGGCCTGCTCAACGCCGATACGCGGGCACGCTACCCGCAGTATTACGTCTTCCCGCTGTGGGCGCAGTTTGGCTCGCGGCTGCTGCCGACCACCACAACCTTTGCCGCCGACAGCACCCTCAGCGCGTATGGGGGGATGGTCAATGACGGTCGTTTTACCCTGCTGGCCATCAATAAAACCGGCGACCCCATCACCACCGACGTTCTGATCAACGGCGGCCCGGACGGCTTCAGCCGCGGGCTGGCCGACGTGGCCGCCGCGCCATCGCTGGACAGCCAGACGGTTACGTTTAACGGCGTCAGCGACCCCGCCGACGACCTGTCGGACGCGCCCCCGACCGACCTGGGGGCGCTAGGCAACCCGTTTTCCTACACCTTTGCGCCTTATTCGGTTACGCTGCTGCGCCTGGAGCCTTAAGCGAGAGCAAGAGTGGTCGCTTTTTCCGTAGCCGGGGTATCCCTACCCCGCCCTCTCCGACGCGATAAGAAATCGCGACGACAACGATGTGCCGTGTCCCTCATCTGCGGTTAAGGAATACCTGGCCCAATAGTACTATTGCCAGATCATCCCCCGGCACTTCTGCTAGAATGACGGCGATTGTGTACGAAAAACGTTGCAGCCACATACGGCCGTTTTGTTCCCACAGTTACCCCCGCCCTTCTCCCTGAACTAAACGCCTGATCCCCATCGAGCCACCGGCCAAATTTTACCATAACAGGAGGTATTGCCATGCGTCTACCACGACGTGCTTTTGCCCTGCTTGTGCTTGTCACCCTGGTGAGCGTCACCGTTTTTAGCCGACCGGCCGCGCCGGCGGAAGCGGATTCCAGCCAGCAAGATAATCCGACCACGCCCACGGCCAACATCACCATCGACGCCAATGCGGCCGGAACGGCCGTCGACTCCCGCCTGCTGGGCACCAACCTGCCCGCCTGGCTGGGCACCTGGCGCACCGAAAACAGCACCTTCATCAACCGCACCGTCGCGGCCGGGGTGACAATGGTGCGCGTGCCCGGCGGCAGTTGGAGCAACTATTACGATTGGTCCAACTGCGAAATCAACAACGTCTGCCCCTGGGATTGGGGCGTGCTCAAACCGACCGATTTCATCAATTTTAGCCAGGCCGCCGGCGCAGAGTTGATGTACACCGTCAACCAGAACGGCACGGCCAAAGAAGCCGCCGCCCTGGTGGCCTTCTTCAACGGCTCCGTCAACGACAACACCGTCATCGGCGTCGACGTCAAAGGGCACGATTGGGGCACGGTGGCCCAGTGGGCGCAGCTGCGCGCCGACCACGGCAACGCCGCGCCGCATCCCATCACCTATTGGGAAATTGGCAATGAAATTTACGGCGGCATTTCCGGCACAGATTGTTCTGGCTGGGGCTGGGAAGAGGTGTGGACGTGCGACGGCCGTGAGTATGTCAACGGCATCGGCTCCGGGAGCAACCGCCACGAAGGCTACCTGGAATTCCGCAGCGAAATGAAGCGCATCGACCCCTCCATCCAGGTCGGCGCCGTAGGCGTGGCCCCGCAAGATAGTTGGAACAACTGGGGCAACGAGGTGATCGAAGAAGCGGGCGACGTGATGGACTTTTACGTCATCCACCAGTACGCCTACTTCACCCCGCCCGGCTCATACCAGGAAGCCCTGGCTCAGCCGCAGTCGGGCTGGAACTGGATTCGGACCGACTATGATACGGCGCTGGCGCAGTACGCCAACGGCCGTGCCATCCCCGTGGCCTTCACCGAGCACAACCTCTTCTCCGTACAAGACCAGGACAACGGCCAATGGATGACCCGCGCCGTCAACATGCTGTTCATGGCCGATACCATCGGCCAGATGGCGAAATACCAGTTCAACATCGCCAACCAGTGGGATCTGGCCAACGGGCAGGCGTGGAACGGCACCGATTACGGCCTGCTGAACGCCGACGACTACAGCCGCAGCCCGCAGTATTACGTCTTCCCGCTCTGGTCGCGTTTTGGCGACACCCTGCTGCCGGTCACATCGTCCTACGACGCCGCCACAACCCTCAGCGTCTACGCCGGGCGCATCGACGCCTCGACCATTTCGGTGCTGGCCGTCAACAAGACCGGCAGCGCCATCGCCAGCACCATCCAGATCAACGGCACCTCGCAAATCAGCAGCGGCCTGGCCGATGTGGCAAAAGCCGGTTCGCTGGACAGCCAGAGCGCCACCTTTAACAACGTGAGCAGCCCCAACGACAGCCTGTCCAACGCGCCCTCTATCGTGTTGAGCAATCTGAGCAACCCGCTGGCGTACACGTTTGCGCCGTATTCGGTGACGCTGCTGCGCCTGGGGGTGGACGAACCGCCGCCCGGACTAAGTGTGGCGGACATGGCCGTTACCGAAGGCAACAGCGGCGCCAGCAGCGCCACCTTCACCGTCTCTCTTTCCCCGGCCAGTGCCAATACCGTCACGGTCAACTACGCCACGGCCAATGACACGGCGCAGGCGGGCAGCGACTATACGGCCGTTAGCGGCAGCCTCACCTTCACCCCCGGCCAGACCAGCAAAACCGTGCAGGTTCCCATCCTGGGCGACGTGGTGGACGAGGGCAGCAGCGAGCGCTTCTTTTTTAACCTGAGCGGCGCCAGCGTCGACGTGGCCGACGGACAGGCTGTGGGCACAATCCAGGACGACGACACGGCCATCCTGACCATCACCCCCGGCCCTTCGGTGCTGGAAGGCGACAGTGGCACGGTAACGGCCGTCTTCAACGTCACCCTCTCCACCCCGGCCGCTTTCCCCGTGACGGTGGACTATGCCAGCGGCGGCGGCAGCCCCATCCAGGCCACGCCCGGCGTAGACTACACGCCAGTATCCGGCTCGCTCACCTTTGCCGCCGGGCAGACGGCCAAAACCATCTCGGTGCTGGTGCTGGGCGACACCCAATTTGAAGGCGTGGAGAATTTCAACGTCACGCTGAGCAACGCTGCGCCGGTGGCCATCGCCAGCAGCGTCAGCGCCGGCCACATCCTCAACGACGACCCCGCCAGCGATTATCTGTTCATGCCGGCCATCATGGGCAATTGATCCGCGAACTGGCGGATTTCATGGGGTTTACGGTGTAGCGAGCTGCGTGGTGCGTGAGGCGTGACCGATCTCGCCTCACGCATGAGCGGTTGCCACGCCCCTGAATCCCCCAAGTGCCTTCAATCGCGGACCATTAAGCCTGGCGAGCCAGGCAGCCTGGCTAAAATTGTTGACGCCTCTTGGCCGGCGGCATATACTGAATTAGGTTCGTTTGGAGCTTCTATCAATCAACAACGGTTTCCGAGTTTTCTACAAAAAGGAGGTTTCCTGTGTCCATAACAATTACCTGGCATGGTCATGGAACGTTTTCGTTGAATATTGGCGGCACGGCCGTCGTCGTTGATCCATTTTTTGCCGGCAACAACCCCGCCGCCAAGACCAAAGCCGACGACGTCAGCGCCGATTTCATTTTGCAAACCCACGGCCACGGCGACCACATTGCCGACACCGTGCCGCTGGCCAAGCGTACCGGGGCCACCGTCATCGCCAACTTTGAGATTTGCAGCTGGATCGCCGCCAAAGGCCACGAGAAAACCCACGGCATGAACACCGGCGGCGGCTGGAACTTCCCCTTTGGCCGCGTAAAGATGACGCCCGCCCTGCACAGCTCCGGCCTGCCGGACGGCGCCTATGGCGGCGATCCCGGCGGCTTTGTGCTGACGGCCGAAAGCAAGCACATCTACATCGCCGGCGACACGGCCCTGTTCTCCGACATGGCCCTCATCGGCAAAATCGGCCTGGACGTGGCCATTTTACCCATCGGCGATAATTTCACGATGGGGCCGGGCGACGCCCTGGAAGCCGTTAAGCTGCTCAAGCCCAAGGTGGTGATTCCCTGCCACTACAACACCTGGCCGCTCATTGCCGTCGATGCGCCTGCCTGGGCCAAACTGGTGGCGGCGGAAACGGCCGTTACCCCCGTCGTATTAGGCGTTGACGAAACTTATACGGTCTGATTCCGTACTGGGCCTTACATTGGATGAGGGCAGAGGGATTCTGGTCCCTCTGCCCTTTTTACTTTACCCATCGGCAACCGGCTACCGGCTGCCAATGGACACAACCAACCTGTACAAGGAGAATTTTCACATGAAACGCATTTTTTGGATACTAACCCTGGCCCTGCTTAGCCTGGCGCTGGTGGCTTGCGGCGGCGGCGAAGAAGCCGCTCCCGCTGAGACAGCCCCGGCAGCCGCAAACACCAACAGCGAATCAGCTGCCCCGGCGGCCACCGAAGCGCCCACGGCCGAGCCTACGGCCGTACCCGCACCGACGGCAGAACCTTCTCCCACGGCCGAACCGCAGTCCGCCAAAATTTCCTTCGCCGAACTCAATCCCAACAACCGGCCGGAAAACCTGGACAGCTACCGCTATGATATGATCCTCACCATGAGCGGCGTCAACGACCAGGGCGAAGCGGTCAGCCAGAGCATGACTATGCAAATGGCCCATACCGCCGACCCCAAAGCCTCGTCGATCACCATGGTGACTGAAGGCGTGGCCGACATGGGCGACATCGGCAACCTGGAAATGGTCCAGATCGGCGACACCAATTACATGGTCCTGCCGGGAATGGGCTGCATCAACCTGCCCGCGGAAGGCGAAGATTTGCTGCAAAATTCCATGACCGACGCTTTTACGCCGGAAGAAATGTTCAACAACCTGGAAAACCTGACCCTGGTGGGCGAGGAAACCATCGACGACATTCGGGTGCTGCATTACACGTTTGACGAAACGGCCGTCCCCGCAGCCGACGCCCAGGGCCTGCAATCCATGCAAGGTGACGTGTTCATTGCCAAAGACGGCGGCTACCTTGTCAGAATGTCTGTCGACATGCAGGGCGACACGACCTTCCTGCAAGGGTTTGAAGGGGTCAACGATGCCGTGATGCACGTGGAGTTCAATCTAAAAGACATCAATCAGCCCTTTGAGATCACGCTGCCGGCCAGCTGCGCAGACCAGGGCGCCAACGCCGAACCGCCGTTCCCGGTGGTGGAAGGGGCCACCGACCTGGTCAACTTCGCCGGTATCATGGGCTATTCCGTCAACATGCCGCTGGCCGACGTGATTGCCTTCTATCAGGAGCAAATGCCCGCCGCCGGTTACACGTATGCCGAGGATCAATCTTTCATAGCCGATGAGGCGGCCAGCCTCTCCTTTACGGGCGACAGTGGCACAGCCCTGGTGACCTTGAGCGAGACCGACGGAGTCACGTCAGTTACCATTCTGGCGGACTCCGGCCAATAAACGCTTGCCGCGTATAACGGCCGTCACGAAAAACCCTTCTCGGCGTTGGCGGGAAGGGTTTTTTGTTGCCGGTATCAGGGTTGGATGAGGATTTCGGGGGAGAAAAGGGAGATACGGCCGTTCGCCGTCAACGCCGCCAGACTCAGGGCATACGTCGTGCCCGCGTCCAGGTCGGTAATGGCCACCTGCCCCGCCTGGTCGGCCGCCACAAAGCGGAACGGCGCGTAATCCATAGCCCCCACCGGGCGAAACGAGAGCACATAACCATCGGCCAGCACGTCCACCGGCCAGGTAAGAATGACCGCGCCGCTGTTGGCCATCGGCGAAACGGTTGGCGGCGCAGGCTGCGGCGGCGCGCCAATCATATTGGCCACCACCGCCAGGTTCAGCTGCGTGACCTGGCGCAAATAGTTGTAATCCAGCGCGTCCGACGTATCCAGGGCATTGTGGTTGCGGTTGGGGTCTTCCACCGATTCGGTCAGACGCAACGCCGGAATACCCACATCCAGAAACGTCATATGGTCACTGTACCGCCCTTCGCGGTCCACAGCATCCACCGTGATCACGTCAAAGGTCGGCAGGTACAGCCCGCCCACAAAATCCAGATACCGGGCCAGTTGGCGCGGCAGCGAGGTGTCCGGCCCCGGCGAAAAGACGCGCACCGATTGGGGAATTCCCGGCCGGCCGCCCACGATGTCCATGTTCAGCACGCCGTCGACGCCGGCGCTGTCCGGCAGCCGGTTGGTGATGTAGTGTCGGCTGCCATGCCGCCCCTGCTCCTCGGCGGCGAAGGCGATAAATATCACGTCCTGGTTCCAGGTTTGGGAACTCAAGACGCGGGCCATCTCCAGCATGGCGGCCACGCCGGAGGCATTGTCGTCTGCGCCGGGGGCGCGGCTGACGCCGTCGTTGGGATTGAGCGTGCGCGAGTCGTAATGGGCTGTCACCAGCACCGCGCCGGGCACGGAGCCGTTGCCGCGCAAGGTGGCGACGACGTTTTGCTGATCGGTGACCAGGCCGCCTAAATCGAGGGGAAAGCTGTCGAATTCGACCTGGAGACGGCCGTTTCCCACCCGCAAAAATTCGTTGTACACCCACAACCGGGCTGCGCCCACGCCAAAATCAGACCGGTCCATCACGCTAAACGTGCTGCGCGTGCCAAAAGACTCCAGCGTCTGCACATAGGCAACCAGCTGCTGCTGCGACACGGCATCCAACAAACTTTGAATTTCCGGGTCTTGCCGGGGCACGACGTTGCTCACGGGATTGATGGCCACACTCTCCGGCAAAGCTTCCAGCGCTAGCGGCGCGGCCTGAGAATCTTGCGCTTCTTGGGAAACAGGGGCGGGCGGGGAAGGAATGATCGGCTGCTGTGGCCCTTGTAACAACGAACAGGCCACACTGGTCAGCACTAACAAACCGATAAAAACGAGGCTTGGACGACGCAATAGAGAAAAGATTTGTGGATGAGAGATTGGGGCCGGCCAGGTCACCGGCGGCCAATCTCTCATCAGGCTAATGGCTCAACTTACTTCTTGTCACTCATACTGCTCGTGAACAAGGACAACATTTCCACGGGGATGGGGAAGATGGTGGTTGTGTTTTGTTCCACGCCAATTTCCAGCAGTGTTTGCAGATAGCGCAGGGTCATCGCGCCCGGCTCCTGATTCATCACCCGGGCTGCTTCCGCCAATTGCTGCGAAGCCTGCAGCTCGCCCTCGGCGTGGATTACCTTGGCGCGACGTTCCCGTTCCGCCTCCGCCTGCCGGGCCATGGCCCGCACCATTTGCGAATTGAGCTCCACGTCTTTGATTTCGACGATGGTCACTTTGACGCCCCACGGCTCGGTCGCTTCGTCGATGATGTGCTGGAGCTGTTCGTTGATGGATTCCCGGTCCTGCAGCAGTTGGTCCATCATCGACTGGCCGATAACGTTGCGCAGGCTGGTCTGAGCAATTTGCCAGGTCGCCCGGCGATAATCTTCCACCTGGATGACGGACGCGGTGGGATCAACGACGCGGAAATAGACCACAGCGTTCACTTTGACGGTGACGTTGTCGCCGGTGATGGCTTCTTGCGCTGGCACATCGAGGGTAATCGTCCGCAAATCGACTTTGACCATCCGTTCGATGAACGGGATGAGCAAGAACAAACCAGGACCACGCGCGCCCATCACACGGCCCAAACGGAAGATGACGCCGCGTTCATATTCCTGGACTACCCGGATTGAGGCGGCGAATAACACAATCAACCCGACAACCAGGATGCACAATATGGGCAAAAAACCCGTCAGCAAATTCATTCTTGTCTGTCTCCTTTTGGGCAACGGCCGTTTGCGCCAACGCGCTGGCCGTTCCTAAATGTACCATCCGTCTACCCGATCGCTGCTGAGTTATTCAAGACGATTTTGCGGCGACCAGGTAGTTAAGTAAATGGAAATAAGTATTTGAAATTTGGGTATTCTGTGGCATTATAGATGCCATGCCTAAACTAATCAATTACACCTTAACCGAAGCAGAACTCTTAACAGTTGAACAAGCGATAAAAAGCGACCCTGACTTACGTGTTCGGCAACGAGCCCAAATCATCCGGCTCCTGCACAAAGGCCATAAACCAGAAGAAGTGGCAGACCTGTTGGCTATTTCTCTTGGTCAAGTCTACTGGTGGCACAGCCGTTGGCGGCAAGAAGGTCTAGCTGGCTTAAGTGATAAAGAGCGTAGTGGACGACCCCAAATCGATGATGAAGCGTACCGCCAAAAACTGGCGTCAGTTCTGGCCACAGACCCGCATGAACTGGGCTATGGCTTCAACGTTTGGGATACACCGCGTTTAATGGCCCATATGGAAAAGGAAACGGGTGTCACCATGACCGACCGGACCTTTCGCAACATCCTCGACCGTATGGACTATGTTTACCGCCGTCCCAAACACGACTTGACGCCATTACAAGACAAAGAAGCCAAGCAGCATGCCGAAGAAACGCTTGAAACGCTTAAAAAAAAGCCGAAAGCGGCGAAATCGACCTATTCTTTGTGGACGAAACGACTCTGAGGCTGTTGGCAACGCTTATCAAATGCTGGATGAAACGAGGGTGCCAAAAACGAATCGCCGCCCCCGGTCCAGCCCAATGGCACCATTTAATCGGCGCTTACAATTGGCGGACAGACGAGGTAATCTTCATGACCTGCGCGCACAAGGACTCCATCGCTTTTTGCGCCTTCATCGAGTATCTGATGCAATTGGTGCCGGAAGGTCGCCCCATCGTGCTCGTCATGGACAACGCCTCCTACCATCACAGCCAGATGTCTGAAGCGATGCTGGCTTTTTACGAAGACCGTTCGATGACCATCTGGTTACCGCCTTACTGTTCCGACCTCAATCCCATTGAGCGATTTTGGCGGCATCTCAAGGACAAGGCTTGTGCCAATCGCTTGTTCAAACAGATTGACGAGGTAATTGATTCAGTTGAAAAGGTGCTGTCGATTCAGAACGATTTATCCCATTCTGATAGATTTCTATTTTCAAAGACTTTTTGCTAACTACTTTATGTTTTTGTTCTACTTTTA
>Ga0209607_1003225_pt1 | contig 12581 bp, 20 predicted proteins | sample AD_UKC117_MetaG_FD_184413 | JGI IMG/M metagenome (GOLD analysis project Ga0209607, IMG submission 184413) | Active sludge microbial communities of municipal wastewater-treating anaerobic digesters from Hong Kong - AD_UKC117_MetaG (SPAdes)... | ecosystem: Engineered > Bioreactor > Anaerobic >... | reverse complement strand
CTGCCTTCACATCTTTACTTACCACAACATCATTACCTAGAACTAAGGCTCTTTGTATTTTGTCAGCATCCTCAATAGGAAATAGTTTATCAATCTTTATCACACTACATCCATAGTTTGTACTATTTTCTTTTAATGTTAACTTCATTATAATAAATCGTATTTGTTATTAAATCTATTTTCACTTTGTAAAAAATAATGTTTACTCATATACCATAAAATTCTTTAAAGCATTTAATGTGTATGTTAGTTGTTTGAGAGAAGTTACCATGTTGAGTATATTTCATAGTACTTAATTCAATTTCAGCAACTATAGTCTCATAAGAAATAAGTTTGGCAGTTACTCCATCATCAATAACTTTAGCTTTCTCATAAAAGGACTTCCTGCCATTTGTAGGTATCAAATTAAATATTTTCATTTTCTTTTTTGTTTTTAGCATAATCAATACATTTATTAAAATTTTGGTCAAATAACTCGTACATTACCTGCCAAGGCATATAACCTCTCTCGGAATCAAATACCGTTGAAGTAGTGAATACGAAAAATATCTTACTATTCTTGTCATACAAGGCGGAGCTTTTAGAATATACTCTACCTGGTCTAAGCAATCTTACAGAATCTTGATTGTTCTCTACCACTTCCCACCCATATTCCTCTAATAAATCAATTACAAAATCATTATCACTGTTATTAAACCATTCTATTAGACTTTGTATTTCGTTGTTGTTTAATCTCTTTTTACTTTTGGTTTTTTGTACCCCCCTAAAAGTATTAAATTCTCTTAAAGAGTCTAATAATATAAAATGTTCATTCTCATTTAAAGAATGTTGTACATTATTCAAATACACTTTCTCATACCCATTTGTTGGATAAATTAAAACATATCCACCACTACCCCTAGTTTCTATTATAACCCTTACTTTATCAAAAATTGCAGATTTAATTATCTTATTAAAATCTTTAGGTTCAAACTTGTCTATATTAGATATTAGAGTTTCATACTTTTCTCCATTTGTTGTAGCCCTTTGTGCTAACTTTTGATTCTTACTTTCTACGTCTGTTATAAAAATCCAATGGTATCCACCACTTTGAGTTCTTTGCACTAAAAATACTTTTTTTAAAATTTCTGGTGGTAGAGATTTTTTAACCTTAGACATAAATACTTCTGGCTCTTCATTAATTAAATACTTTAAATCAAAGTCTATGGCAATTAAGTTCTTATTTTTAAATTTCCCCATAGCTATGGCTATTCCATAGCATTTATTAAAATCCTCTATTGGTATCTCTATACCCTCTCCCCAATGGGTACATATTGGATTTTTATCTTTGTTAACTGGTATGGGGTAGTATCCACCCTCTCTTAATTTTAGTGCTAACTTAGAAAACATTCTATTTATAGTTTGTTACTTTCATTGTTGAATTATTTTGTTATCATGTATATTACCAATTACTGTGATCTCTTTGTGAAAATCAGTAACTTCTAAATCCCCATCATTATCATTCTGCCAACCTATGGGTGCTGATTCTTTCCCTATCTCTCCACCTACAAAAGCTCCATTTTGATAGGATATAACACAATATATATTATTTGATGATGCTGTGTAAATATCTCCTTCAAATATTTTTTTACTATTCTTGTCTTTTAGTCCTATATATTCTCCTACTGTTTCTGGTATTACTTGACAAAAGTATGTTTCTGTTCTTTGTTTATTAAAGCCAGTTATTATAAAACATTCTTTTTTTAAGTTTATGTAAATACCTCCCTCAACCCACTTTCCATTATCAACTCTTTTTCCTTTAAATAATGTTTCTCTTTCCATAGTTATTTTATTTTATCTTTTACTATATTTTCAAGATTCTCTTTACTAATAATTAAATCATCATCTTGATTGTAATGAGCTAAATTTATAATATCATTTATTGATAAACAAGGCTTATTCATTAATATATATTTTTCAGCATTTTCTTTTCTTGAAAAATAATACATTTTATCTGAAAAACTTCCAGATTTTACTTCCTTTTTAACACATTCTTTAATAGAGAAGTCATTTACTCGATGTACTATATATACTTTAGGGGAAGTACCTTCAAAAATATCAACACCATCTTCTGTAGTAAAGAGTTTTTTATTTTTATCTATATATCTTTGTGCTAAATTAACATCTTTAAAAGCTAAAACACCTTTATTAAGTTTTGTATTTTCATTGGCAGTTTGTTGAAATATACTCCATAAATGAGGTGCAGTATTAACGCACCAATAATTATCCCCAGGATGAATATCAGAATTATCTTCTGTTTTAAATAATGGCTTTTTAATGTTAGATATATCTTTAATACCTAAATTTAAACCATTCCCTACATAAAATGCTAATCTATCTTTTTCTATGAAATATATTTTTTCTACTATATGATTTCTAATTGAAAACTCACCTCTCTTATATTCTGCATAATGCTCTATTTTATCACCCACAGAAAATACTTCACCATCAGATAATCTTTTAATAGAGTGTATATAATATTTTACACCATTTTTTAAGTGATTATTTAATATTTCTTCATAAGTATAAGGAGATGTTACAGAATCCCCATTTAAATTTTTACACCAACCATTAGGAAATTTTGTCCATAAATCGTTACAATTACTATCTTGTTTAAAAGATAATATCTCATAATCTTTTTTTATTTCTACCCAAAACTCAGGTTGGTTTTCTATAATCTCTTTTTTGTATAAACAATTTTGTAAAATTCCATACATACCCCAATTAGTATAGAATGTAACAACAGTTCCTAATTCTGGAGACCCTGGATATTTTTTAATTAAACGATATTTTGACATATATTTATTTTTTAGTTTCAATTAATAATAAAGCTTGGTATAATCCTTCTTCTAAGGCTTCTTCATAAGTATTATACTGAATTTTATAACCCTTTGAATCTTTACTAAACCAAATATCCATTTCATTTTTACTATTAATATAAGATAAGCTTACATAATAAACCCTTTGCCCTTTTATCCAATCTACAATTACAGTTATATCAATATTATACTCTTCCCTAATAAATTTTTGAAGTAATGATTGTGTTGGTGCTTCATACCAATTATCAAAATTAAATACAGCATCGCACAGTTTACCATTACTAGCATATTTTAATAGGCTTGGTATATTAAAACCTTTTTCTTTAGCTAAAACTGCTGTTTTAAAGTCAATTAATTGTTCTTGCATATCTCTATAAGTTTTTTAAGACAAGCTAATCTTGCTTTTTCATAAGTATCAAAAAATATTAATTTATCAGTATAAGGTTCTATGTCATATACATTATTGATTGAATCATAATAGTATCTATATGTATAATAAAATCCTTTTACTCCTATATCTATTGTAGAATGTAATCTATATGTATTTCTAATCCAATCAAAAGCTTGTTGGTAAAGTGGTGCAAGTGTAAAAAAATTTGTTCTATTTATATTTTTATCAATAATATATGGACTAGTATAATATTGAATTAAATTATCATTCTTGATATCGTCCTAAACATGGCTCATTAAAACCTAATTCTTTTAGTTCTAATGATTCTTTATAAGGTGCAAATAATTCTTTCATTCTAAATTTTTTTATTATACTCTGGTATTATTAAAAGCTCTATAAGTTTTTACTTTATCTAAATATTCTTGAATTATAATATCTTTTCCTTTTTCTTTTAATGTTTTTTTATCTACTAATAAATAAGTAGAATTATCAATTATTACTTTAACTTTATTTTTATTTTTTTCTTGTACTTCATTAGCTAATTTTAATGCTATTTTTTTAGCATGATTTAATTCTTCATTATATATAATTCCTTTAGTAGGTTTTCCTTTTTTCTCTTTTTTAGTCATAAATTTAATTTATTAATTTTTTATTTGCCAGTACTACCAAATCCTCCATTTCTATTTGTTAAATTTATCAATTCTCCTTCTTCAAATTCTATAGGTATTATTTCTTCTACCCACATTTGACCTACTCTATCACCAACTTTATAAGGAAAATTATCATACATCATTCCATTATATACGAATGAATCATCATATGATACAGGGATAGCTCTAAATCTAAGCATATACTCTCCTGTATAGTCAGCATCACCTAAAGTTGGGCTATTTTGTAATATCCAATTATATTTAGTAAAAGAACTTCTAGGACTAAATCTAATCATATAGCCTGGAGGAGGCTGCATAGCTAATCCTAAATATACAATTACTTCATTTTCGGAAACTTTTTCAATATTAGAAGCTACTAAATCTAAACCACCACTTAATTCTGTGGCAGCTTTAGGTAAGATAGCATTGTCTCTTAATTTTTTATAAGTTATTTTTACTTGTTCCATTAAAATTTATATTTTTAATTTATTATCAATAATATAATTATAAGGAATAAATCCTTTAAAATTCCTACACCAACCTTCTGATTCTGTATGTCCATTTTCATCTGGATAAGGTGTAGTTTTTGTAAAGTTACGATATTCTAATTCAGACATTGCTCTTGCACAATGTTCCATAGGACTACTGTGAGGAGGATTTTGAGCAATAAGTCTATCGTGAAGTTCAATCATCTTTTGATAGTCAATTTCTTTTTCATCTCCTACAACAGTATAAGAAGTTCTTGCAGTCATAGCTGTTGATATTTTTATCATTTCTTTAGTTATATCTATACCTTTAATAGATTTTAACTTAGAAGAATCTATTATACTCATAAATGGTATATGCCACATATTTTCAGATAATTGCTCAGGTTTACTTTCATTTATAGCATCATATATTTTTTCTGAAAGTATCATCATGTGAATTTCTGCTTGACCTTTATTTGCTTTCAACCAATCTAAATTAGTAAGAGATTCTAAATACTTTTTATCTTCTTCAAAACCTTTTTCAAAAGTATAAGATTTTATTAAATCTTTTTTACTGTTAAAACTTTCTCCTTTGTACTCATATACAGGATTTCTAAGATAGAAAAAATTATCCCAACCTTCTCTACTACCCGTAATAAGCATAGTAGTCCACATGAAAGGTTCAAGAAGTTTATTACAGAGTTCTTTTGTAACATTACAACTATTTATCCATGTACCATGTTTTATAGCACTATTTCTTGCTTCTAACCAACCTGTTTCACAAACATATATACCCTCTTTAGTCTGCATATACTCACTTTCTTGCGTAGCTTTATTGTCTTTTTGCCAAGCTATTGGAATAAAAGGATTATTTTGTACTTGCTTTACTAAATCTTGAAATTCAACTTTATTTATATCTGTAAATGTCACAGATAAATCTTTATGTTCTACCAAGATAGTTTTTAATGTATTAGTATCAGTTATACATAGTACACTTATTAATTCATCTCCTTGCTCATTTTTACTATGAGCTACTATTTGTGGTTTCATAATTTATTATTTTAATCCTGTTGAAAGTTTTGCTTTAATTGTTTTTAATAAAAATCAATAGTATCCCAACTGATACCTATAGTTGCATTATGTTTATCAATCATTCTATCAAGAGCATAGTGGAATTTATTTTCATTGTAAACATCTTGCCAACAAGTGGCAGTAGGATACTCAAATAAGTAATCTTCCCATTTTTGTTCCTCCCTAACTCTAAAATCATCAGTTGACCAATAAATACCCCTAACATATTTTGTGTTTTCCGTGAACTACCCACCCACGGCAGAGCCGATGGGTTGGGCTTCAGGAGTCAACACTCCTCGTAACCGAGGCAGTTCGTCCTGATTTTTAAGTCTGTATTCCCCAGACAAATGATTTTTTAACGCAAAAGATTTAATATTTATGGCAGCATTGATGTCTCTATCAAGAACAGTAGAACAACTACTACAAGTCCATTCACGGTCTTTTAGTTGTAGTTCTTTATTGATGTTTCCACAATTTGAGCAAGTCTTACTCGATGGTGCAAAACGCCCTATCCGTAGGATATTTTTACCATACCAGTCGGCTTTGTATTCTAACATAGAAACAAAAGTTGACCAACTTGCATCACTAATTGCTTGTGCTAAATTATGGTTCTTGACCATATTTTTTACAGATAATGTCTCTAAGCATATCGTTTGGTTCTCACGAATTAGTTGTGTAGAAACTTTGTGTAAAAAATCTTTGCGTTTGTTTACTACATCTTCATGTAGTTTAGCGAGTTTCTTTTTGGTGCGCTTACCTTTGTGTTTTGAATATTTACGCTGTACATATTTTAATTTACTTTGTGCTTTACGTAGGTATTTTGGGTTTTCAAAGACTTCTCCTTCTGATGTAATAACGAAATCTTTAATATGACAAAATTACATAAAATAATATTTTGGCATGATTATTGTAATTACAAACATATACAAATTTAATTACAATGAAAAAAAAGTTATTACAAATTAGGATTAATGAAGAGTTATTAAACCAATTGAAAGAATTAGCAAATTCAAATGCTATTTCTGTTTCAGGGCAGGTTAGGATGTTAATCAAAAAAGCTGTTAGAGATGGAAAGTAATTATAATATGGCTACAATTTTTACTAAAAAGGATTTCAACTTCTCTTGTATTTATAAATTAACATCTCCATCAGGTAAGATTTATATTGGGCAAACACAATGTTTATATATAAGATTTAGGGATTATAGAAAGCCTAAAGCAAACGACTATCTTATGAAAGCTATTCTGAAACATGGATTAGAAAATATAAGGGTAGAAATACTTGAAAAAGACTTACCTTTAGACAAATTAGATGAAAGAGAACAGTTTTATTTAGATACCTTGAAGCCTTTTAATGATAATGGTTACAATATCTGTAAAGAAGCTTCTACAACAAGAGGGAGAAAAAGACCAAAAGATGAGAGAGATAGAATATCAGAAATTGCTAAAACAAGGATTGGAGAATTAAATAGCTTTTATGGGAAAACTCATACAGAAGAAACTAAAATGTTAATAGGAAGTAAAAACTCAAATAAAACTTTAACAAAAGAACATATAAAATCTTTTTGTGGTGCTGGGCAAGATAGTGTGAAAAGAAAGGTTAAAATGATAGATGCAAAAACAAATAAAATCCTTAAAATTTGGGATTCAATTAAAGAGGCATCTGATAATACAAATGCACATTATTCAACAATAACAGCAGTTTGTAGGGGTTATAGTGGATGTAAAACCTCGGGAGGGTATAAATGGGAATATGTTTAATATTGCGGTATTTTCCTCAATAGGGGCTTTAGTAGGTATTTCTTCTTTGGTATCACAAAGGATAGATACAAAGTATTTACCAGTAGGTGTAACACTTATGGTTGCACTCTTAATTATACCCTTAGTTGGGCGATGTAGAGACATCTTAATACCTTCTTTGAATTTTGGAATTATCAAAAGGTCATTTTCTACTATTACATTTTGTGGTATTGAGAAAGATTGTTTCCCCTTATGTTTTGATTTGAACTTAGGAAAACCTGAACCTTTAAAGAACTTCTTAAAAGCAATGTCCATATTTTGGATAGACTGTTGTAAACTTTGCGAGTTTACTTCTTTTAGCCAAGGAAGTTCTTTTTTGAGTTCAGGTAATTGTTTAACTAAATCAAAAGCAGAGTAGTTATGTTTAGCACTTATATACGCAGCGTTTTTAGTTTCCAACGCAAGATTGAATACAAAACGAGAACTGCCAATGTGCTTGGCAATAAGCTCTTTTTGTGGCTCGGTTGGATACAGAAGATATTTAAACGCTTTATACATACTTTAATTACTGCAAAAACCATACCAATTTATACAAATTAGACAAAATGTCAAAATTATTTAAAATGTAAGTGTAACAGGAGTCACTTACATCCCACCGAGCCTATCGGCATCAGTGGGTTTTACGCTCCTTTTTATAAAAAGTATTTTTAAGGTTTTTAATCTAACTCCCTAGAGAGCCTCATCAAATCTTTTACTAATATCCTATAATTCTCCAAAACTTGAAATAAATCATCTAACTGCACATAAGTTTCATAGTAAGCTGATCTTTGGTCAAGAAATTCTTTATACTCTTTAGAAGCGTAAGCCTTTGTATCAGATGCAGAGATTGTTTTAGCCTGCTCTATTGTAGGATGTGTACCATCTTTTATTGCAATGGCAATTCTGGCTCTTATGGCAGAGCAAGCTTTATCATCTCTTTTTTTGTACTGCCCCGAGTAGTAAGCTTTGATAGGTATTAATTTTTCTTTTAAATTAATAAACCTCTCCTCAAATTCTAATAATGTTTGCATATTATAATTTGATGTACTCGAAAAACCCTCAAAACTATCCCTTATAGTTTGATAGTCTAATAAAAATTCTTTTAATCTTTCCTCCATATTGAATATTTAAAATGTGGGGTTATCCCCCACATAAATTATTAATACTAGTCTTTGGACTTTTCATATAAACGAGTTAAGGGATTAAAGACCTGTTGAGTTGTTATCAAACACGTTTTATTGTGTGATAAACTCTCGTGATTCTTTGTTACTAGTTTGGACTTACCTACTACTAAAAAAGTCTCATTTACATTATCTAAATTAATCACTTTTTTGGATTCTTGTATGTAGTGCCCAGATGTAGATGATGGCGCTACATTAATACCTTGAATTTCATTTGTCATTTTAAAAATTTTTTAATTAATAATTATTTAATACTCCCATTTAAGTAATTTAAAATACTCATCACCAGTTAGGGATGTGTAAGTAGTTAAATCTTCTTTACTATATTCATTTTGTTCTAGTTTCTTTGTAATAACATTATTAAAGAAAGTAGAAAACTTCTCCCCCTGTCTGTATATAGCTTCTATACCATTTTTCAGTGCTAGTGGCACTCTATACAATGAAGCTATTGCATCCTTTGCATTTGTATGAGTGTCCTCTACCCCTAGATAGAACATCCTATCCGTACTTGGGCAATAACATCTCACATAAGAAATCTCTGTATTATTTATATTACCTTTAAATAAGGTATAAACACCTATATTCATACCATTTGTAGTACCCTCTAAATACTTATCATCTTTTTTATCTATATATGTATCAACCTCTTCTAAATCTGACTTAAAGAAGTCTACCACATATTCACGTCCAAATTTTTGCTCCATTAGAGCTAATATTGAGGATTTTGTTTCCTCATTTGATTCTTTAAAAAATTCATCTATGGTTAATCTTTGCTCTACAACTTTTTGGAATAATTCTTTGGTTATATTAAACCCATTAACATAATAACATTCTAATTTAGTCAGTTCATTTGTATATCCCCATTTTACCGCCTCCCCATTTATATTATTTAACTCAAAATTATTGTTCCTAACAACTCTTTGTGGGTATTTAGACACAACACACAAAGACTCTGAGAAGATTGCACTGTAGACCCCAGATTCTCTTTGAAGTTTGAAAATTTTTTGAAATTTGTTATTAAGTTCTTCATCTATTTTTATATTAAATTCTTTCCTAATAAATTCATACCAATTATAATAACAGTCTGAATAAATATTAAGTGTAAACAGATATTGATTATTATATTTATATAACTGACTACGAAGCTGGCTATCAATCTGTCTATCAAGCTGTCTATCAAGCTGTCTATCAAGCTGTCTATCAAGCTGGCTATCAATCTGGCTATAAAGCTGGTTACGAAGCTGGTTATCAAGCTGGCTATAAAGCTGGCTACGAAGCTGGTCATAAAGCTGAATATCAATCTGGCTATCAAGCTGGCTATAAATCTGGCTACGAAGCTGTCTATCAAGCTGACTATAAAGCTGGCTATTAAGCTGGCTATCAAGCTGTTTATTAAGCTGGCTATCAATCTGTCTATCAAGCTGGCTACGAAGCTGGTTATCAAGCTGACTACGAAGCTGGCTATAAAGCTGGTTACGAAGCTGGTTATCAAGCTGGCTATAAAGCTGGCTATCAATCTGTCTATAAAGCTGGCTACGAAGCTGGCTATCAAGCTGTCTATCAAGCTGACTATAAAGCTGGTTATCAAGCTGTCTATAAAGCTGGCTACGAAGCTGGCTATCAAGCTGGCTATCAATCTGGCTACGAAGTTGGCTATAAAGCTGAATATCAATCTGGCTATCAAGCTGGCTATTAAGCTGGCTATCAAGCTGACTACGAAGCTGGCTATTAGGAGATAGAAGTTCCCACACAAAATTAAAAAGTAGTTGGGATTCATACGGATTCTCAGCTACTAAAACAAGTGGTTTTTTAAAACCACATATCTCATAATTATAATTAACAGCTTCCACTGCATTGTTTAAATTAAAATTATTATACCTACCCCCATCAAACACTCCTTGCAATGCATTATTTATATAACTTGGTATTTTATTTTGAATTTCGGGGGTAAAATCTTTTAGTGTTTTCATTTTTTAATTTTGTATTTGTTAATTAAATTTTTTAATTCTGGAAGATAGAATTTAACAATTTCATTGTCATTCTCCATTTCAATAACATTATCTAATCCTATGTCTTTTATTAACCCATTCCTAAATTTATATTTGTGTAATGTTAGTTTTCTTCCTGCGGAATCTTCATGTTTAGTTATTATTCCATCTTCGTATGTGTTAGTATAAACACAACACAGTCTTAAATTGTTCCTAACATCATAGGAAAATTTATTTTTACCTCTGCTTATATAATGACAAACATGTATATTATCCTCTGAAAAATATTTACCTGTTATAAAACATTTTATGTTATTATCTTTATCTCTCTCCGCATGGAATAGCATATACTCTCTTATTGTCTTAATAAGATTTCTTTTTAAATTTTTTACTGTCATAAATTAAAGTTATTCAAAAATATATACCTCTTCTGTGTCAATACCATAATCTATATCCTCCTCCACCAATGTGTTTTTTACAAAATGGTCAAGTTCATCTAAGTTAGATGACCAATTTTACACATTAATTTCAACTACTAATTTTGGTTTATTGTTGACAATATCATAAACTCTAATATCCTTGTAACCTGTTGTTTCCTCAATACCATCAATATCTTGTAATTCCTTTTCTACTGTGTAATATAACGTTTTCATAATTTTATTTTTAATTAATACCAATCTCCACCATTAGCGTAGTTTAATCTTTCTCTTGTGGGTAGATAACCCCCTCTATAGGGGCTATCCCAATTAATTCCATATCCGTCAAACATTTCTGGGTAACACTCATCCCCATACTCCTCTAAATACCATTTTATGTAGTCATCTCTACTATCTATATCCAACCTGTTTTCTTGCAATTTTTTTCTTTGTCCTTCTGTTGGTTCTTCAAAATAAATCCAAATAGTCTCCCCTTCTATTTTTACTGTGTAATCCACACCTGCTTTAAGTCCTTGATATATACTTTCCAACAACACTTGTGAACTATAAGAATCCCTATCATTCCACTCTTTAAATGGCACTACTGCATCCAAACAAATATCTATTAATTCTTGTCTCTCCATAGTTAAATCTCCCTCTTCTGTCATTATATTAATTAATTGATTACCATCAACTCTAAAACAACTAACTACATCAATAGATGTAGTTATTTCTTCCTCATTAAAGGCTTTTATAAATCCGTTTAAAGTATAAACCCTACCCTGTCTTTCACATTGTTCAATCCATTCCTTATCTGTTAATTCCTCAAATCCTTTATCAATGTTTATGTCCTGTGTGTCAAGTACATAAAACCTTAATTCTTTTGTCATAATATTCTTTTTAATTAATTAATTTTATATAAAATTCCAAAAATGATGAATAAGAAGTAGTAGGGTTTAATCTCTTACTATATCCCCTTATTAGGGGTATATCCCTACTAAGTGGGTATAAAAAAAAATAAAAAATATTATTCTTTTTATATTAAATAGTCTATTAGTTAATTTATACCCCCTATAAGGGGTAATCCCCTACTAATTATTCTCTTATTAGTAAAATAATCATTTTAAGGTGTCTCTAAGAGACTTTCTTTTATTAGTGGTGTGTTGGTACTTATTTTGGGAGAAAGTTTATTAGGGGTTAAGGAAATGTGTTTATTTTGTATTTTTAAAATAATCTCTAGGCAGTAGATTATAAATAATATCAAAATCAATACTATTTATTAGTTTAGCATCATCAATATAATCTACATAGGTTTCTTTTGTCTCTATACTTTCTGGCTCCATATCCTCTGTATAATACACTAATAAGTTATTTAATTCTAATAACTCATTTTCTAATCTTTTTACTGCACCAATTACTGTATAAGCAGTACCACTACTTATTTCCCCTTTTAGTTTTACAATTGAATCTTTGTTAATAAAATTGTCTTTACTATGCATACATATTTGATAAAATATTTTAATTTTAAACATAAATGGGGCTATATAAAAATCAAGAAAATTAGATTAAAAACATACAAAAACAAAAACAACTTAAAAATACATTTTTACTTTTGTATTTTGTAGTAGGATACTTAACTAAAAGTTATTAATAAAATTTAATTACTTCACCACTACTATCTTTAATAATATAAATACTAAACTCATCTAATAAATTCAAGGTTAGTCTATCTATTATTACTTGCCCAAAAAATTTAATTGCATTTACACTATTCTCAAATG
>Ga0209607_1003223_pt1 | contig 12584 bp, 10 predicted proteins | sample AD_UKC117_MetaG_FD_184413 | JGI IMG/M metagenome (GOLD analysis project Ga0209607, IMG submission 184413) | Active sludge microbial communities of municipal wastewater-treating anaerobic digesters from Hong Kong - AD_UKC117_MetaG (SPAdes)... | ecosystem: Engineered > Bioreactor > Anaerobic >... | reverse complement strand
GAAAGACCTGTTCGGCCTGCCGGCGGAATCCTCCTTCGCCTTCACCACCGGCTGCCAGCTCGCCCATGTCGTGGCGCTCGCCGCCGCGCGCCATGCCGTGCTCGCCAGGGCAGGCTGGGATGTCGAGGAACAGGGCCTCTCCGGCGCGCCGCCGATCCGCGTGCTGACCAGCCGCAACCGGCACAGCACGCTCGACTCCGCCGTGCGCTATCTCGGCCTCGGCCGGCAGAGCCTTGTCGAGGTCGATATCGGCCCGATGGGCGACATGCTGGCCGCAGACCTTGCCGGCAAGCTCTCCGCCTCTTCCGCGCCGACCATCCTCTGCCTCAACGCCGCCGACCTCAATGTCGGCACGTTCGACGATTTCCGCACACTCATCCCGATGGCGCAGGCCGCCGGTGCCTGGGTCCATGTCGACGGGGCCTTCGGCCTCTTTGCCAATGTCAGCCCGCGCCTGCGTCCGCTGACGGAGGGGATCGAGCTTGCCGACAGCTGGGCGACCGACGGGCACAAATGGCTAAACGTGCCCTATGATTGCGGCATTGCCCTCGTGCGCGATGCCGCCGCGCACCGGGCGGCCATGTCGATGACCGCCTCCTATCTCTCGCCCAGCCAGGACGTGCGCGACCCCTGCGACTGGAACATGGAACTCTCCCGCCGCGCCCGCGCGGTCCCGGTCTATGCTGCGCTGCAGGAACTGGGGCGCCAGGGCGTCGCCGGCCTTGTCGAACGCTGCTGCGACCATTGCCGCACGCTCGTCTCCGGCATCGGCGCCCTGCCCGGCGCGACCGCCCTCAACGATCCCGTCCTCAACCAGGGCCTCATCCGCTTCGAGCGCGAAGGCGCAAGCGCGGCAGAAAACGACCGCTTCACCGACGAAGTCATCGCCCGCATCAACGCCACCGGCGAAGCCTTCTTCTCCGGCACAACCTGGAACGGCCGCCGCGCCATGCGCATCAGCGTCGTCAGCTGGCGGACGGACGAAGACGACGTGGCCAGAACCATCGCCGCCGTGAAGGCCTGCCTCGCCGCGGCACTGGCTGCCTGAAACAAAAAGGCCGCCCTTTGCGGGGCGGCCTTTTCTTTATCCGTTGCCGGAAGGACTATTCTTCCGAAGCCTCGGCGGCTTCCTCGGCGATTTCCTTGCCGGTCTCCTGGTCGACGACTTTCATCGACAGGCGGACCTTGCCGCGATCGTCGAAGCCGAGCAGCTTGACCCAGATCTTGTCGCCTTCCTTGACCACTTCCTTCGGATGGCCAACGCGCTTGTTGGACATCTGCGAGACGTGGACGAGGCCGTCCTTCGGTCCGAAGAAGTTCACGAAGGCGCCGAAGTCTTTCAGGCCGACAACCGTGCCCTGATAGATCTCGCCGACTTCCGGCTCTGCAACGATCTCCTTGATCATCTTCAGGGCCTTCTCGATCGAGGCGCGGTCGAGCGCCGAGACCTGCACCGTGCCATCGTCGTCGATGTTCACCTTGGCGCCGGACTCGTCCACGATGCCGCGGATGACCTTGCCGCCAGACCCGATCACGTCGCGGATCTTGTCGGTCGGAACCTTGATGATTTCCATCTGCGGGGCGTTGTCGGACAGCTGGCCGCGGGCTTCGCCCAGGGCTTCCGCCATCTTGCCGAGGATGTGCATCCGGCCGCCGTTCGCCTGCGCGAGGGCCTTTTCCATGATGTCCTTGGTGATACCGGCCACCTTGATGTCCATCTGGAGGCTGGTCACGCCCTTCTCGGTGCCTGCAACCTTGAAGTCCATGTCGCCGAGATGGTCTTCGTCACCCAGGATGTCGGAGAGGACGGCGAAGTCCTTGCCTTCCAGGATCAGGCCCATGGCGATACCCGACACCGGACGGGTCACCGGCACGCCGGCATCCATCATCGCGAGCGAGCAGCCGCAGACCGTTGCCATCGAGGAGGAGCCGTTCGATTCGGTGATCTCGGAGACGAGACGGATCGTGTACGGAAACTCTTCGTGCTTCGGCAGGACGGCACGGAGCGCGCGCCAGGCGAGCTTGCCGTGGCCGATCTCGCGGCGGCCTGCGCCACCCATACGGCCGGTCTCACCCACCGAGTAGGGCGGGAAGTTGTAGTGCAGGAGGAAGTTTTCCTTCCGCGTGCCGTCGAGGCTGTCGATATATTGTTCGTCGTCGGACGTCCCGAGCGTCGCCACGCAGATCGCCTGCGTTTCGCCGCGGGTGAACAGGGCCGAACCGTGCGTGCGCGGCAGGAAGCCTGCCTCGGCCACGATCGGACGGATCTGGTCCAGCTTGCGGCCGTCGATACGCTCGCCGGTCTTCAGGATGTCGCCGCGGACAACGGCCGCTTCGGCTTCCTTGAACGAGGCCTTGAAGGTCTCGGCCGACATTTCACCCGGAGCTTCCTCCGTGCCCACCAGCGCGGCTTTCGCCTTGTCGCGGGCTTCGCCGACGGCGGCATAGCGCTCGCCCTTGGCGGTGATCTTGTAGGCTTTCGAGAGGTCGGCACCGACGATCTTCTGGATCGCGGCGACATGGGCGGAATTGTCCACCGGCTCGAAGTCGAACGGCTCTTTCGCGGCTTTCTCGGCGAGGTCGATGATCGCGTTGATCACGGCCTGCATCGAGTCGTGGCCGGCGACGACGGCGCCGAGCATCACGTCTTCCGACAGTTCCTTGGCTTCCGATTCCACCATCATCACGGCGTCGGCGGTGCCGGCGACGACGAGGTCGAGTTCGGACTCTTCGATTTCCTGCTGGGTCGGGTTGATGATGTACTCACCATCCTTGTAGCCGACGCGGGCGGCGGCGATCGGGCCCATGAACGGGGCGCCCGAGAGGACGAGCGCAGCCGAGGCGCCGATCATGCCGATGATGTCGGCATCGTTCTCGAGGTCGTAGGACAGCGTCGTGACGACAACCTGGACTTCGTTCTTGAAGCCGTTGACGAACAGCGGGCGGATCGGACGGTCGATGAGGCGCGAGGTCAGCGTCTCTTTCTCGGTCGGGCGGCCTTCGCGCTTGAAATATCCGCCGGGGATGCGGCCGGAGGCGAAGTATTTTTCCTGGTAATTCACGGTGAGCGGGAAGAAGTCCTGGCCGGGCTTTGCTTCCTTCGCATAGACGGCCGTGGCGAGGACGATCGTGTCGCCATAGGTCACCATCACGGCGCCGTCGGCCTGGCGGGCAACCTGCCCGGTTTCGATTTTCAGGGTACGGCCGGCCCATTCGAGCGACACGGATTGTTTATTGAACATCGTACTTGTCTTTCTTTCACATACGAAAAGCCCGCCGCGGCCCCATTGCCCGGCGGGCTGTTTTGTCGAGCCTAGCGGCGGATGCCGAGCTCGGTGATGAGTTTTGTATAGCGCGCCTCATCCTTGGCCTTGACGTAGTCAAGCAGCTTCCTGCGCGTTGCCACCATGGCCAGCAGGCCGCGGCGCGAGTGGTTGTCTTTCTTGTTGGTCTTGAAGTGATCGGTCAGGTTGTTGATCCGTTCGGTCAGGATCGCGACCTGCACTTCCGGAGAGCCCGTGTCGCCCGGTTTGGTGGCGAATTGCTTGATGAGCTCTGCTTTTCTCTCGACGGTGATCGACATCGAAAATCTTTCGTATTGTCGCCTTGCGGCGGGGGTTGATAAGTGCCTGAATTGGCTGGGTTTTTGTGGAGGGACCGGAAACAGAGGCCACAGCCGGGATGTCGTCCAGCAGGGTCAAGGTCCGGGTTCCCACCCCAAGCGGCGGCTTATGACGTATTTTCAGGGGGTTGGGAAGGCCGGATGTGAGTTGATCTCTGATCGCCAATGCTACTTATTTTCTTCGTCGAGCATCTCTTCCCGAAGTGTCTCCAATAGCCGGATCAGGCTTTTGATATTGGCCGCAGACATTTCGTCTCCAACCCTGATCGAAACGGCAGGTCCATTAGGCAGCTTCGCAATAAACCAATCATGCTGATCAAATCTGTGTGGCTCGTCAGTATGTCGAATGCCACTTTCCACCGATCCAATACCAATCCGTGAATCTGAAACACGTATTTCTCTTCGCGACGATACTGGGGCTGGCTGGGTGAATTCTTTCTCTGAATTCAACGGCTTAAGAAAAGGCACTGTATTGTCATAGACACGAAGAAACCGCTTTGCCGCAGCATCCACAAATCCGTAATCAAATTTAAGCGAGCTCAAAGCAACAGAATCCGCTGGTCGCTCATCGCCCCAATCCTCATAAAGTCGCTTAATTATGGCCGCCTTGGCAGCAGCATCCCTCATACCATTCTCGCGAGCGCCGACGCGCTCATCTTCCAAGATTCGAATAGTCAAATCAGACACAACGATCCTTCGATCATCGCCCGCCCCCTTGTCTATTGCCAGGCCGAATGTCGTCAATGCAGCCGCAACTCGCAGCACAGAGCTGCTGGTCGGGCTAAAGCCCCATATAACAGCTGCATCAGACAAGCGCACCTCGGCGCGCCGCGCCTTGCTGTAAAGCTGCTGCGCATAATCCAGCGCTTGCTCTAGCCCCACATAAGGAAACAACGGGCTTCTGTCCCTTTTTGCCGGAAAGTCGAACTCATCCATAAAGAATCACTCCTAGTGCACAATGGCTGCTGCACCAACACGCCAAAGTCAATCCCCTCATTCACCATTAAAGCACTATGTTCATGCTCTGTTCTTGCTGTTAATTGCTATTGCTGACAGGGTGAGCACGGAGTACTTTTCTTGCTATTGCCGGGTTTTTCGTCGGCGGAACAGAGGAGGCATTATACAGGGCGATGGGCCCGAAAGGCGGCTCGAAGCGGCGGCGATGACTTGTTCACGCAAGTCACCACCGCCGTCGGTATGAACAGGCCTAATACCTGTTGGTCATGAAACCTGTTCCGTTGTCACTGGAGTGACGGGGCATAGTTTTCACAACCATTCTCGCGCTGCAAGGCCTTCTATTCATACAGAAGGTTTGAGTGATGGTTTCCGTTCGCGGTTATTATCGCCAGCGCTTCGGGCGTTTGGAATGGGTAAAGCCCCATTACCGTTCTTTCCCGAACCGCTAACGCGGGATGGGGGCGGCGAACTGCTGCCCCCTACTCGTTGGTCCTCGGCTTCTTGATCTTCGTGTGGGTTAGAATACCACGATATCCGCCAATAAATACAAGGCATCAACCTTACTCAGGCTCGCAATGGGTCAATCCAATCCGACCTAATTTCTTTGCCCGCATTCTCCCGTGCATGCCGTCCGGTCTCCGCCCCTATTTTGACTATGTCATCCCGGTCTTCTGGCCGTGGCTGTGGTGGAACCTCATCCGCATCGCACTCTGGCACAAGCGGACGGGGCGCGACGCCCTCCTGCGGCTCGACCGGTTCGGGAATATCCGCTTCGTCTTCATCGAGGATGCGCCGCAGCCGGACGATCTCTATTCCTATGAGGCTCCGAAGGTTTCGAGCTGGGAACGGCTCGCGCCGGGATTTTGCCTGCCCGAAATGCCGGACATCGCCCCCGCCTGTGTTCGGGCATCCTGCCCGGATATCCGGGCAGTGTCCGGGCATCTTCCGGGCATCCCGGAACAGGTCCGCGGCCCGCCCTAGCGCAGAAAATTACCTGAATTGAGCTTATTGCACCGGACGGCACTCGCCGCGCCGGGCAATCGTGCTGGCGCTTTCGTGCACACGCGGGGCGCCGCCCCGGAAAGCCCTATTTCAGCACGCAGGCGTCCCGCTGCATGACATAGGGCCTGTTGCAGTCCCAGCCCGTTTCCATGAAGTTCAGGTGCGCGTTTTCGGGGATGCGGATTTCCACGCACGCCTGCCCCACCGCGTTGTAGCCCCGCTCGCATTTCCATCCGGGTCCCGACGATGCCGGCGGAATGAGGTATCCATGCTCCGGCACGGCAATCTCGACGCAGCGGTCGGCAACCGCCCTGTAACCCCGCTCGCAGGCCCAGCCGTCATTATAGGACAGGCCACTGAGATAGCCGTTCTCAGGCACCTGGATGGGCTCGCAGGCATTGGCGCGCAGCAGGTATCCCCGGTCGCAGCTCCAGCGCGTGCCCGAGGCTTCCAGGAAGGCGTTTTCAGGCACGGCAACCTCTTCGCACGCCTCATCCCGGCGCTGGTATCCGAAATTGCATTCCCAGCCCCGGCCAAAGGCCCGGTCGTTCAGGTAGGCATTCGCGGGCAATGAAATCCGGACACAGGCACCGTCCGCCTGCTGATAGCCGTCATCGCAGCTCCAACCCGTTCCGTAGGAGTTCAGCGTCGCATTCTCCGGCGCGGCCGTATTCGTTTCCGCGACAGCCGGCGCGCAAAGGCCGGACAGCGCCGTCAAAAGCAGCGCGGCCGCGCCCCGGGAATGGGTCGGCCAACGGCCAGGGTTCTGGCTCTGCATCGTATTTCCTTTTCGGGATCGCGTGGCGGACCGCCAGGCGATCATCCTGCGGCGCCAATCGTGTTCAAAGTGTGTCCCGGCGGGATATTGCCCTATTTTTCGCCGAACAGGCCGCCCGAATTGCCTGCCGGGCCCGGCAGGCCGAGGCGTTCATAGGCGAGCGGGGCGGCGACGCGGCCCCGCGGCGTGCGCGCCACATAGCCTTTCTGCATCAGGTAGGGCTCGATCACGTCTTCCACCGCATCGCGCGCCTCCGACAGGGCGGCAGCCAGCGTCTCCACCCCCACCGGTCCGCCGGCATAGGTGTTGACCAGGGCATGCAGGTAGCGCCGGTCGAGCGCGTCGAGGCCGTCCGCATCGATCTCCAGCCGCTTCAGCGCGCCTGCGGCCGCTGCGCGGTCGATGGCCTCGCCGCCGGCATGAGCAAAGTCCCGCACCCGGCGCAACAGGCGCAGCGCAATCCGCGGCGTGCCCCGCGCCCGGCTCGCGATCTCCACCGCGCCCTCTTCCGTGATCGGAGCATTCAGCTTGCGCGCCGCCGCCATCACGATCCGGGCGAGTTCCTCCGGCTCGTAGAAGTCGAGCCGCACCGGAATGCCGAACCGGTCGCGCAGCGGCGTCGCCAGCAGGCCCGCCCGCGTCGTCGCGCCGACCAGCGTGAAAGGCGACAGGTCCAGCCGCACGGAGCGGGCCGACGGCCCCTCCCCGATCACGATGTCGAGGGCATAATCCTCCATCGCCGGATAGAGGATTTCCTCCACCACCGCCGGCAGGCGGTGAATCTCGTCGATAAAGAGAACATCGTGCGGCTCAAGATTGGTCAGGATCGCGGCGAGGTCCCCCGCCTTGGCGATCACCGGCCCGGACGTGGCGCGGAAGCCGACGCCCATCTCGCGGGCCAGGATCTGCGCCAATGTCGTCTTGCCGAGGCCCGGCGGGCCGAACAGCAGCACATGGTCCAGCGCCTCTTTCCGTCCGCGGGCCGCATCGACATAGACTTTCAGGTTCGCTTTCGCCTTGCGCTGGCCGACATAGTCCTCGAACGTCTGGGGGCGGAGCGCCCGGTCGAGCGCGTCCCCGCCCTGCGCGTTCGGATCGGACAGGCTGCCCTCGCGGCTCATCGCGCGAGTTCCTTCAGAGCCGATTTCACCAGCACGCCGACATCGCCGTCACCGGCCTCTTTCGCAACGCTCGCCACCGCCCGGGCGGCATCGGACTGCGAATAGCCGAGATTGACGAGGGCCGAGATCGCCTCGCCCCGCGTGCCCGTCGCCGCCGCGATCGGCGCGCTCGCCATGCCGGCGGCGGAGGCGGCCTCGAACCGGCCGAAGCGGCCCATGGGCGGGGCTTTGCCCGCCAGCTCGCCGACAATCCGTTCGGCCAGTTTCTTGCCGACGCCCTTGGCGCGGGTCAGCACGTTCGCATCGCCGAGCGCAATCGCGTCCATCAGTTCCGCCGGCGTCAGCGCATCAAGGATCGCCATCGCCGCCTTGCCCGCCACGCCGTGCACGTCCTGAAGCCGAACGAACCAGGCGCGCTCGTCGTCCGTGCCGAAACCATAGAGCGTGATGGAATTCTCCGTCACCCGCGTTTCCACATGCACAGTGACCTTCTCACCTGCATGAACGCGCGACAGGAGCCGCGTGCCGCTCATGCAGACATAGCCGACGCCGTTCACGTCGACGAGCACATGGTCGAGCCCGAGGGCGGCGACCTCTCCGGTCAGGCGTCCGATAATCATGCCGCGCCCCGCTTGGCTTCCGCCGGCAGGTGATGCGCCGCGCAGATCGCGCAGGCGAGCGCGTCCGCCGCGTCGAGCTTCATCTCCCCCGCCTTGGGCAGGAGGCGTTTCACCATGAACATGACCTGGTCCTTGTCCGCCGTGCCGGTGCCCACAACGGCCAGCTTGATCTTGCGGGGCGCGAACTCCGCCACCGGCACGCCCGCCATGGCGAGGGCCGCCATCGCCGCGCCGCGTGCCTGGCCGAGCTTCAGCGCAGACCGCGGGTTCGCGTTGACCAGCGTCTCCTCGACGCCCGCCGCGGTCGGCTCGTGGTATCGCGCCAGTTCCCCCACCGCCTCGAAGATGCCGCCGAGGCGCTCGGCCATGCCGAGGTCCGGATCGACCGAGATCACGCCATGGGCAATGTGCGTCAGGCGCATGCCCGTCAGCTCGATCACGCCCCAGCCGGTATGGCGCAGGCCCGGGTCGATACCGAGGATACGAATCGTGTGGGTCATCCCGCCAACCTATCAGGCCAGCTGGTTAATGGCACCTTGCATTTTCCCGGTTTGTTCACTTCGCCCGGCCAGACCGGCCCGTAAATGCAGCGGATGAGCTATTGCGAATGCTTCTCATTTCGGGCAGGACAGGCGCCACACGTTTCCCGGAACCGGAAGGAGCCCTCGCGGCCATGGATATCAAGATCAAACGCTGGACCCATCTCGGCCTTGGCGCCGCCCTCGTCACCACGACCGCTCTGACCGGTTGTGGCGAACCGACGGTGAAGGAACCGGCCGCAACCGAGCAGCCCGCCGCGGACGCGCCTGTCTCCGACGCAGCCGTCGAGGCCCAGCTCGATGCGGCCAATGGCGCGGCGTCTTCCTCGGGCGAAGGTGAAGGCGGCGTCGCCATCGAGGCGGCCCTGACCGACCCGGTCGTGTACAATATCGCGCTCACCGTTGCCGAGGCCCACGTCCTCGCCGCCCGCGACGCCTATCGCGATGGCGAGAGCCAGGCCGCCGGCGAAATGTTCGCCCACCCGGTCTCCGAAGTCCTGTTCGACATGGAACCGGTCTTCGAGGCGCGTGGCGTCGCCGACTTCACCGACCAGTTCCTGGGGGCCTCCCAGGCCGTGTTCGCCGGCGAGAGCGTCGAGCAGATCGACGCACGCACGGACACCATCGTCGCGACGCTGCGCTCGGTCGCCGGTAACGCCCCTGACAATGGCGACAGCGCCGCAACCATCACGACCGGCGTCGTCGCCGACATGATCGACCGGTCGACCAAAATGTACCGCCTTGCGACCGAGTCCGAATATTACGAGCCCTATCTCGACGGCTACGGCTTCTACAGCGCGGCGAAGAACCAGTTCGAAGGCTCGGAAGCCGCCATCGAGGCCGAGAATGCCGACGCGGCCGCCGCCATCCGCGGCGCGCTCACCGAACTCGGCAAGGCCTATCCGAGCGCCAAGCGCCCGGACGTGCTCGATGCCGACATCTCGGCCCTGACGGTTGCGGCTTCGGAAGTCTTCCTCGCCGCCGGCGAGTAATCCGTTTGCGGAACAGAAAAGGCGCCGGACACTGAGCCCGGCGCCTTTTTCATACCTACTCGAAGCCGCAGCTCTCGGTCTTGCCGAGGTCGCAGGCCTTGCGGTGATAGACCACGGCGAGGTCATGATCGGACGCCACGCCATCCTCGCCCCAATTGTACGTGATCCCCGCGTTCCGGCAGGCCGTGGCATTTCCGAGATCGCAGGCGCGGACATAGAGCCGGAGGGCCGCGGCGTATTTCGTGCCGCCAGCCTTGTCCTCCCCGGCCATATTGATGGTCTCCTCCCGCTCCATGAACATGCCGAGATTGTTGCAGGCAGCCGAATGCTTGTTGTTGCAGGCTGCGAGATAAGATTCCGCCGCGATGATGCGGAGGTTCTCATACCCGGCATCATTCAACATTTCGCCGACCTGGAAGCAGGACTCGTAATCGGCCTCGTGGCAGAGCGCGATCATCTTCTCGCGGGCCCGTACCAGGTCCTTCGCGACGCCTTTGCCGTTGTGATAGGCGAGCGCCACGCGGCGGCAGGCGGCATAGTCGTGATAGAGCTGGCAGGCCCGGTTCGCAAAGCGGATGGACCCGAACAGATCACCTGCCGCTTCGGCCGCGTCTGCATCCGCAAGCAGGGTCTCCGCATCCGGCTGGGTGGGCGCCTCCCCTGCCGCAGGCGGAGCATCCGAGACATTGACCCATGGAAAATCCCGGGACTCAAGCTGCGCGACGGCCGAGACGAACACTTCCTCGCGGCTGGCCCCGGCATAGACGATCACCCAGGGCGACCCACGCCATTCCGCCTGCACCATCGCGTTCAGCCGCTGCAGCGCAAACGGCGCGTTCTTGAGACGGTAGACCGTCAGCGTCTTGCCCGTATTGATCTGGCCCGGATAGGATTCGGAGTTCTTCTCCAACCCGTAGGACACGCCGTCGATCGTCACGACACAGCCTTCCATGTCGGCGACCCGGCGCTCGTACTCGGCCTGTACCGTCTTCCAGTCCGACTTGCCCTTCAGGGCCAGCGAGCCGCGTACCATCTCGCCGGAACGGTCCGTGTTCATCCCGCGCAGCCGCCCGCCATAGGCCTGTTCGAAGAAGTCAGTGGCAGCGACCTGCAGAGAGCGCGAGACGAACTCGCAGGTCGGGAACTGACGCATCATCACATAGACCGGCGCCTCGAGGTCTTCCCATTGCAGGAACTGCATGGACTCGATGTTGAACCGGAAGATGCCGTCCTTGCCCTTCCCGCTCGTCTTGCCGTCGGCGAAGTTAAACGAGAACTTCGTGTTGATGTCGTTCTCGATCGTGACCTGCTTGCCGGAGACCTTCCAGCGGCCGCTCTCATTGATCTCCGGTCCCCACATGATCACCTCCCCTTCCGGGAGGAAGACGACGGTCAGGTCATAGCTGTAGGGCCGCGAGTTCCAGGTCTCCTTGTCGGTGCGCTGGATGTGCAGGTTCCAGCGCGACCCCAGGAGCTCGCTGGCCGAGGCCGGCGCCGGACGCACCGTCTCTTCGGCCTGGGCAGTGAGGGTTTGGGAAAGGGGCGAGCCGCCCCATACGACGCACACAAAGGCAGCCAGGGCCGCCAGCACGAAACGCATGAATGTCTCCGACAGAAGCAATGTGGCGCGACATGAGGCAGTGCCGGGTCACCGGTCAATCACCTGTTCAGAGGAGGCGGCCGAAAAAAGGTGTACTTAATGAGCAGCAACGAAGCTCGCTACGACTCAAAAAGGAACTTTCGAGGGTCACATCTGAGTCCACGGATGACTTCAGCGCGCCTGCTTTCAACCGTCGTCCATTTGGAGAATTCTTCTGGAAGCTCCCGGGACGTGAAAGTCGCTACTACACATCCGCTTGCTCGTATCTGCGTTACCGCAATGAATGTCCTAGTCGGATCATGAGTACCTATTCGGTAGGTGAGCTGCTTGCCGATATCTGTATTTATTCTGGCTCCAATTTGACCAACCGGAAGAATTTTGTTCGCAGAATTGATAATCTCTGCGACGGACTTCTCGGTTATGCTCAACCAAAAGCACCTCTGACGAAGCGAGCCGTCTGCCGGGACTTTATGGTGCTGAAAATACAGAGCCAAGCCAAGCTTGAATGAGAAAATTTCAAACGCAGCAAGTACTTCGTCTGGTATGCTAAGAATTGGTTCTTCCGCGAAAGTGCGAGCAGTTCGATAACGCGCATCATGAAACTGGAAGGCTCTGCGTTTATCATTCGCGGAAACACCGTCAGAAGGCAGAAGTTCAGGGAAATTGTTTCGTACACCAATGTATTTTCGTTCAAACTCGGCTTGAGAAAATCGGCTGTCATCACGATCAAGCATCATGACGTAGAGTGCGACCACCTGTTCGACATACCGAGTCATCGAGTTGCAGTCTTTGCAGGCGGGAAATTCAAAGCCCTCCGGTCCCACTCGATTTACGAACAAGTCACGAGACGGCACATGATCGATAGTTTCTGCCGATGCAGCTCCACAAAAATAGCACTGTGCTCCGGCCATCACCAAAGCCTGTAGCTTTCTACGTTGCTCGCCCATACAAGGCCACCTCAGCTCATCCAGCGGAGCGTGCGCGGTTCGATCGGGTTCACGAAGTCGCGCTCTTCGGTGCGGGCCTCGGTCCATTCGCGTTTCAGGCGCTGGTACCATTTGGCCTGCACGTCGATATCGTCGATCCAGAGCATCGCCTTCTGGTGCGCCATGCCTTCGTTCTGAAGGTTCACCATGGTGCCGTCCTGGTCGAGGAACTTGCGGCCTGCCGGTTTCGCAATCGGGATGGCGAGGTTCAGCAGCGGCGCGCCGGTCCACCAGGTGAACTGGGTGATGCGCGTCTTCTTCGGGCCTTCCGGCGTCAGGCAGGTCAGCGTCAGCAGGCGCGCGGTGTCGTTGGAGACGATCTCCCAGCGATAGCCCGGCAGCTGGAAGCGGATTTCCGTCTGCACGT
>Ga0209607_1003218_pt1 | contig 12597 bp, 10 predicted proteins | sample AD_UKC117_MetaG_FD_184413 | JGI IMG/M metagenome (GOLD analysis project Ga0209607, IMG submission 184413) | Active sludge microbial communities of municipal wastewater-treating anaerobic digesters from Hong Kong - AD_UKC117_MetaG (SPAdes)... | ecosystem: Engineered > Bioreactor > Anaerobic >... | reverse complement strand
AAAGCGGCTGTTTTTAAAAGTAAAATGGCTTCGTCATCAACACCTTCGCCATATCCAATTAATTCGGCCTGATTAATTACATCAATGGTATGTTTAAAATTATGGTAATATAAGTAGGATGGAAGTTCTTTTTCTAAACGGTCGAGTATAATTTCCTGCAAATCGGTAAATTGCCTTAGTAAATATTTATTCCAGAAAATTTGATTTGGCCTTTTTCCATATTTTCGATCATCAGAAAATGCAGGCTTAATTCGTTTTAAAAAATACATTTCCATATCGCCTTTGTACTTAACCGGTATTTTGCCATTGTATTCGCAAACAAAATATTGTTTTACCAGTTCGTATGTCATTATGGAAATGTTGATTTGCCCCACTTCTCCAGCTGAGGCAATACGTGTTGCAATATTAACCGTATCTCCTTTTAATTCGTAGGATATTTTTTTTCTTCCTGAATAACTTGCAGTAACAGGTCCGGTATGTATTCCCATTTTAAGATCCCAGAATTGTTTGTTTTTACTTTCATATTCTTCCTTAAGGCCGTGCAGGTATTCCTGCATTTCTAAAGCGGCTAGTACAACATCTACGGGGTTTGTAATATTTTTTTCAGGAACACCACCTGCACACATATAGGCATCACCAATGGTCTTAATTTTTTCGATTTTATATTTTTTGGCTATAGAGTTAAAATGAAATACAATCTGGTCTAATTCATCAATAACATCGGCAGTGCTCGATTGGGCGGCTATTTTTTTAAATCCTTGTATATCGGCATACATTACCGTAGTCATTTCAAATCTTGAGGTACGGCTTTTAAGTTGTTTGCCTGCTTCTTTGCTTAAAAGTTCGGGAGGTATCGATGACAGAACATTTTCAAGTTTCTCGTTTTGCTTAACCAACGTATTGTTTTGATCGCTTAATTCCTTAATGTGATTGGAGAGCTTTTTATTTTCTCTTAACAAATCAGCGATTTTTAAAACGAGCTTTTGTTCTTGTTCTTTATCCATTTCACGATTTTTAACAGATGTAACCGTAAATTTATTTAAATTAAAATGATTTTACAATCTTTAGGGTTTCCTTTTTACTGATTTTACAACATGTTTTGATCAATTTATATTTATTATCTTATTAATAGTTAAAAAAATAGGATGAAAAATTTTTCATCCTATTTTTTAAAAAAGTAATTTTTTATTGCTTTATAATTTTTCGGGTTATATCCGAATTTGATGTTTTAAAACGAATAAAATATATTCCGCTTTTTAATTTCTGGATATTAAAATCATCGTCCAGTTTAATGGAAGAACTCATGTTTTTTGGTAAAGTGTACGTTTGGTTAAATAGTTCTTTACCACTAATATCATAGAATAAAATGTGAAAAGGTTTATCATTATCATTAATAAACTCAATAACAAGATCATCATCGAATGGGTTAGGGAATATTTTGTATTTTGTATCAAGCATTTGTTCATCCGTACTTTGAACCTGGTTTACATAAATATCAACAGGAATAGTATAATTAACGTATTGGCTTTCGTTTATTATTATTATACAAGAATAATTTCCTGTTGTTAATGCAGTCGCAGAAAGGTTAATTTTAACTGTGTCATTAGAATTACCTGAAACACTGCCATTTTCTTTGCTTAATGTAATCCAATTGTCTGACTTTACGGGATAATCTATAGTTAATGAATAATCTAAAACTATATCACTTTGGTTATAAATAATTAAATCATATTCTTTCTGATCTCCAAGATTTAATGTATCGGTAATTAAATTAAAATTGGGTTTCGACTTTTTGATGACGTTTAGTGATACCTGGAAATAATATTTTGTACTATCATTTTCGAGAAGCGTTAAGTTACTGTAATAATTTCCTGTAGCCATGTTATTTGTTTGTATGGTTGCAAGTAAAGTATCTGTTCCGCCAACCTCTACACTTCCTGTTAATTTGCTTAAAATTATCCAGTTATCCGAAGGAGGAGATATCTTGTATTCTAATTCCAATATCCCTGTATTTTTAATTATTAGCTGATAATCTTTTACATCGCCATGAAATAAAGTATCATTTATTTGTGATGGTTCAATTTTAGAAGACACAGATTCTCGTAGCAAAACAATATCCAGATTAACAGCTTCTCCATAGTTAATTGTAACATTTTCTATGGTATCCGTAAAATAACCATTTGACGAGACTATTATGCTAAAAGTGCCAGATTCGATAAGCCTGTAAAAATCACCAAATTCCGGGTTGGTAAATATCATGGTACTATCGGCTGTTACATCATGATTCTGAATAAAAATCATGGCAGCTAAAGGATCTCCATCTGAATTTTTTACTGTTCCCCTAATACCATTGGTACATTCCTTTATGAAATTAAGCAACGAAACTTTATTAATTTCCCAATAATAGTTAAGGCTTTCGGTAGCTAATAGTTTTGATGATGAAAGTTCTACAGTAATTTCACGACATTGATGCCAATAGTTCATATAATCTTGTCTGCCTCCGGTAATAACATACCAGTCTCCACCATTGGTTACCCCACTGGAGGTTACATCTTTCATGTAATTTGCATTAATAAGTCTGGCCGAACTTACGTAATCGGTACATATTTTTTTAAACCACGCTGCATCGGGATGAGATTTATAATCGTTATATCCTTCAGTCCAAGTGTCCCATGGGTAATTCATAACTTCAGCTCCACCATGAAAATTAGCCGACATAACAAAATGCCGCGACTCGGCAAAATTCATCATTACCTGGTTTTCCTGTTCTTGCGGCGGATTGTTGGCTCCTATTCTCGGATCGGGATAATCGCGGTTTAAGTCCTTGTTGTTTGCATTGTAGCGGGTAGCGTCCGAAACCGTTGAGTTACCTCCACGATATGTGCCATCGGGATTTGAGTTCGGATTAATATAAATCTCAATATTATTTACCATTTCTGTTAATTCAGCTGATGATCCGTAACTAGATAATAACGAATCAGCTAATCGAAGCATTAAAATAAACCCTGTTGTTTCGTCACCATGCATTGTGCTGGTATAAAAAAACTCAGGTTCGGCTTCATCTTCCAATACATTATCCGAAATTTTGAGTACATATATTTGCCTGTTTTGTATTGAAGTTCCTATAGAATCGAGCTTGCAAATGGTTGGATAATTTTCCTGGAAATTTATCATCATTTGCCGGTAAACCTCGTAGGTGGGGTATCGGTCCCAATTTTCCATCTGGCTTACACTTGTTGCCATAGTTAGCGATTTGGGAATATCTTTTTGTAGCAATTCATATGAGTATCCAAGCTTTTTAAAGTTCTCAAACTCTTCCTGATTTGCATAGGCAATTACTTCATTGTCTTTAAAATTATCAATTGAAATTATACGCGTAAGATTAGTTAATTCTGATTTATCTTGTATTATAAACTTAAAATAGTATTCTGTAATATTCTGACTAAAAACATTCGATATCGTAAATAGTAAAATACAGAGTAGCAGAAATCTTTTCATTTTATCTGTTGTTATTATGGTTTAAATAAATTTTAGTTGTTGGGATTTATAACCTTACCCATAAAATAAATGCAGTTTGTTTTATTGTTTCGCAGAATATAAATAAATGGCTTATCTATTTTAAGCTCTACATTATCAAGCAATACCGATGTTTTTCTCATAACTACTGCAGTTGCAGCCGCCGCTTCGGTGCCTTCTTCGTTTATTTCAATGGTGGCTTTGTGTATTGCCTGACTAATATATAATCTTTCTTGTTCTGTTATCCCTGAAAAATCAGCATTTGCTGTAAAAGCATCTTTTAATCCCATTTTTACCAGTGTTTCTCCTAAATCATAATCCGATTTAACGTTAAACTTAGGAATAGATAATTTTACTCTTTTCTTCTCTTTTTGGGCAATAAAACTATTGTAAAATTCAAGGTTTAGTTTTTTCTCCAGCTTTTTAAACTTACGGTAGCATTTCGGAACGATAAGCATTAACGAATAATCATCGTTAGAATAAGGAATATCAACAATTTCGGCATATTTATCCTGATAATACGAGGTATTTATGGATGCATTCATAAAATCTGTTTCGATATAATCTCTTTTTGCAACCTGGAATTTTTCTTTTGTATTAAGCTCTTTTTTAAATTGAGTTTTCCACGAGCCTTTAAAATATAAAGCATTTACCAGAACCAAACGGGTTGCATTGTCAATACTCGATGGACTTAATAGATCGTTTATTTTATTATGGGTTTTTTTTGATACCCAATCATTTATTGTGATTCTCGATTTTTCAGCATTTTCAATAAAATCCAACATGTTTAACGATGCTTCATAATAGGTTTTATTAACATCTAAAAAATTAGTTTGTATATTCATTCCTTCCTGTATCCATAACGAATTGGCATTGTGAAACTGAAAATCTTTCTGTTTCTCATTTATAGTAAACAGGTTTTTATAATTGGTATTAAATTCAGAAAGATCTTTGTTAAAATGAAAAACTTGTGCCATTTCGTTAAAAGTATTCCCTGCAGCACCATTATAAGTCATGGCAAATGCAGAGTTTATACTTGCCGGCGAAAAAACAAAGTTACTATTTGATTTAATTTTCTGATAAAAATCGAAACCAAACTGGTTATTGCTTTCAATACTATTTTGTGCCTGTAAACTGAAAACAAATGCGGGGAAAATAAAACTGATAATAAATTTTTTCATGAGTGTTATTTTTAGGATTATTAATAAAATTGTTCTTTAATTTTGTAAGCAAATATTATACAAAATTACAAAATACATGCATACAATAGAACCTTTTTATCGCTGGCGTAAATATTATATTTCTGAAAACGATTTTAAATCGCCGTTTTTTGGAAGAATATACAGCCAGACAGAATGTTCTAATACAATTTATAATTATTATATTCATCCTCAATGGGACGAGTTTGGATCAGAAACATTGTATCTTAAAATATTATTTGCCGATTATAATTTGGGATTTGTTGTTATTGAACTTCTGGGAGAATGGAATGATACGCTATATAACGATATTATGTACTTAAAAAGAGATGTAATAGACCCATTTATTAAAAAAGGAATTACTAAATTTGCACTTAATGGTGAAAATGTATTGAATTACCATTCATCTGATGATTCTTATTACGAAGAGTGGTTTCAGGATATTGAACAAGGTTGGATTGCAGGTTTAAACTTTCGTGGTTTTGTGCTGACAGAATTTTTAAATTCTGGTATAGGTAATTATATTCTTTTTAATCCAAAAGATGAAGAATTTAACTGGAGAATTATGAGTCCGGTTCAGGTTTCTCAAAAAATTGATGATTTTTTAAACAAAAGGCTTGGATATTAGGTTTAATATTTAATATTGAAATTTAATTCAAATAGTTGTATATTTAAGTCATATTTAAAAACCGTTTTATGAAAAAGATACTGTTAATTATAATTGCGCTAATAATTGGAGGCGTTGCATATAGTCAGACAATTAGCTCATATGTTGTTGCAAGCGCTGGCGAATCGGCAGAAAATGGAAATATTAGCATAAGCTGGACATTAGGCGAAGTTGCTGTCGAAACGTTAGAATCCTCATCTATAACACTTACACAAGGTTTTCAGCAGGGTTATTTCGAAATAACATCCATTGACGAATCCATTACCGGTAATATTACATTAAAAGTTTATCCAAATCCTGCTGCAGAGTTTATATGGGTTGCAATGGAAACAGTGGATATAAAAGTTGCTACCATTGAAATTTTTGATATCGATGGTAAACGGGTATACAATCAAAAATGGCATTTAATAGATGGTGAAAAACAAATTTTGTTGAATGGTTTTAGTGCATCTCAATATATATTAAGAGTTTCGGATGAAACAGGCAAAGTATTGCAAAACTTAAAACTGATCAAAAGATAATTCACGATCGTATATAAATTAGTTAAAATAATAAAAGGACTTTATTAAGATTTTTAATAAAGTTCTTTTATTTTTGACAAGCTATGATAACATTTGACCTAATAGTTGTTTTTGCTGTTATTCTTTTTATCCTTATTTCGCTTTATAAAGAGATTTTAGGTGCTACTTTTACATTTGTTGTTGCAGCAGTTGTGTTGGGGTTTTTTGGTATTTTAACTCCACGCGAAATATTGGGTGGTTTTGCCAATGAGCAAATCGCAATTATTATATTGCTGCTCTTGTTAGGAGATATTATCCGCCAAACATCTTTAATAGAAGTAATTTTTGATAAAATTTTTAAGTCGGCACGCAGCTATAAAGGTTTTTTAAGCCGGATGACCTTGCTTATATCCGGGTTTTCGGCTTTTCTGAATAACACCCCTTTGGTAGCTGTAATGATGCCATATGTTAATAACTGGTGTAAGCGGAACGATATTTCACCTTCAAAGTTCTTAATGCCATTATCGTATGCAGCTATTTTGGGGGGCTGTGCAACCCTTATTGGTACTTCAACAAACCTTATTGTTAATGGTATGGTTATCGACCAGAAAATATTTCCTGGTTTACGTTCGTTGCACATTTTTGAATTTGCCTATGTAGGTGTACCTATGATATTTATTGGTTTTCTGTATCTTTTAATTTGGGGCGAAAAATTATTGCCTTCAAAGGGTGATTTATTAAACGGTTTTACCCAAAATTCGAGAGAATACCTGGTGGAGGCAGAAATAAAGAAAGATTCTGAACTTATAGGAAAAACCATTGAAGAGGCTGGTTTAAGAAATCTGAAAGGATTATTTCTGGTTGAAATTATTCGAAAATCATTTAAAATATCATCTGTAAAACCAAATGTAATTTTGCAACAAGATGATTTATTGATATTTGCTGGCGATACTGAAACAATAGCAGAAATGGTAAACTCAGACATAGGCTTGCGCTTGCCTTCGGTGGGAATGTTGCTTAAAAAGAAACAAACGGAGGTTGTTGAAATAGTTGTATCGCATAATTCAACCTTAATAAACAAAACCATAAAAGATATACGATTCAGGGCTAAATATGATGCTGCTGTTATTGCTGTGCATCGCAATGGAGAACGAATTTCGGGTAAGATAGGAGAAATAGTTGTTAAAGCGGGCGATGTTTTATTACTTTTTACAGGTGCAGATTTTGTAAGTCGGTCATTTCATACCCAGGATTTTTATTTTATCTCCAAAATAAAAGATTTTCAGAAACTCGAAGCTTATAAAATAGCCACTTTGTTGGGTGGAACCGTTTTAACTATTATGCTCGCGGCATTAAATGTTATTTCCTTATTTATGGGCTTAATCGTGTTAATCATGGTTCTGTTAATGATGAAAATTACAAACCCTAAAGAATTATATAAAGCAGTAGATTACAATTTAGCCATGATTATTGCCCTTTCGCTGGCATTAGGTACTGCGATGATTAAATCGGGAGCAGCCGATTTAATTGCAGATCTGGTTATTACCGTTTTTATGCCTTTAGGTAAAATCGGATTACTGTTTGGTATTTACTTTATTACAGCAATTTTAGCTGCTTATATTACCAACAAAGCGGCTGTTGCCATCATTTTCCCTATATCGCTTACCATGGCGGCAAACCTGGGCTTAAATCCAATACCTTTTGTTTTGGTAGTATCTTTTGCAGCTGCAGCTAATTTTATGACACCCCACGGATACCAGACTAACCTTATGGTATATGGCCCGGGAGGATATTCCTTTAAAGATTTTTTTAAGGTGGGATTCCCTCTAACCATAATTTACATGATTGTTACAGTTTTTATTTTAAATATTGTTTACCTATAAAATTAAATTAATGCAGGATTTATTATTATTAGCTATAGAAGCTTCATTAAAAGCCGGTAAAGAAATTTTAAAAGTATACCATTCTGATGATTTTGATGTTAAAATTAAATCGGATAATTCGCCTCTTACGCTTGCCGACCAAAATGCACATAATGTAATTGCCGAAATTCTTCAAAAATCTGAATTACCTATATTAAGCGAAGAAGGGAAAAATATACCTTTTGAAGAAAGAAAACAATGGGAAAGGTACTGGTTGGTCGACCCCTTGGATGGTACAAAAGAATTTATTAAACGCAATGGTGAATTTACCGTTAATATTGCGTTAATCGAAAATGGCACACCTGTTTTAGGAGTAATATATGTTCCGGTAACTAAGGATTTATATTTCGGAGATAAAGAAAAAGGTTCATATAAAACCGTAAATGCCGATAAAGATGCTGATATAAAAATGTTAACTCAATTTGCTTTTAAACTGCCTTTTTTTCAGGGTAATGAGATATACACTGTAGTAGGCAGTAAATCGCATATGAATGAAGAAACAGAAGCTTTTATTTATAAGTTAAAGCAGGAAAAGGGCGGGATAGATTTTATATCGAAAGGTAGTTCATTAAAAATATGTATGGTGGCTGAAGGTATTGCCGATATTTACCCAAGGTTTGGGCCTACCATGGAATGGGATACAGCTGCCGGGCATGCTATTGCTTTATATTCTGGATGTAAAATTACTCAACAAGATGAAAAAACTCCTTTAAGTTATAACAAAAAGGAGCTATTAAATCCTTGGTTTATAGTAAGAAGATAATTATTTGCAAAAAGAGGTTGTTCAAAGAATCCTTAAATATGAAAACCGCCACTAAGACACCAAAACACTAAAAAACACAAATAATTGATATACAGTGTATTATATTTCATTATTTTAGTGTTTTTGCGATTTTGTAGCAAGAAGAAAACCTTTTAGAACACACACTTCTTTTTATTATTTCATATATTCAAACATAAACATCATGGTTTCCAAATCAACCGTGTTCATAATTTCTTCTATCGTGTTGGTTTGGTTTGCATTTGGGCTTAAAAGAGCATCTTTTACCATAAATGCTTTATAATCGTGATTACTGGCTCCAATAAAAGTTGCTAAAACACATCCGGTAGCACTTAATCCGCAAAGGAAAACAGTGTTAATTCCTTTTTCTTTCAGGATTTTATCTAAATCTGTTTTATTAAAACCATCACCATAATGTTTAATTATCATGGGCTGGTCATCAGTTACATTAATTGCCGGGTCAAATTTAAATCCTTCTGAATCTGTTGCAGGGCCCCATTGTTCATCCTGATGATAAATACGTATTATCGGCAGTTTAAAATTTTCAAAAACCCAAATAGCTCCGTTTATCATCTGGAAAGCACGGTCTTTATCACTTTGGTCCATCATGGGAACAAAGGCATTTTGAACATCAATAACCAGTAAAGCTGGTTTTAGTTCTTTCTTTTCTGCTTCCTGAGCAAACAATATATTTGTAACCAGGAATATAGAAACAAGCAATAATACAGTTCTTTTCATTTTCTTTGTTTTAAGATTAGAAGTTAAAATTAATCAACTTTAAGAATATTATCAACGGATTTTTATTCATTCAGTATTTCAGTTTGCAAATTAATTGATTCCTGATGAATAGCCTTAAATATTTGTGAAATAAATTCTTTATTTAAATTACCTTTCAAACCTTTTTCTATACTTTTATCTAATACTTGTTCCCATCTGCCGGGCTGTAAAATGGTCATTTTGTTTTCTTTTTTATATAATCCGATGGCATTCACCAATTTCATTCTTTTCTCCAGAATCTGAATAAGTTCATCATCGCACAGGTCAATTTTATAACGTAAATCTTCAATGGCATTTAGCGATATTCCTTTAGGTTTTTCTTCACGAAATATTAATTTGTCAACCAATACTTTTAGTTCATTGGGTGTAATTTGCTGATTTGCATCACTCCAGGCTTTATTTGGATTTATATGGCTTTCTATCATTAATCCATCAAAATTTAAATCAATAGCTTTTTGAGATATATCAGCCAGTAAATCTCTGTTCCCCCCAATATGGCTAGGGTCACAAAGCAAAGGGATATTAGGTAGCCGTGTTTTAAAATCAATCGGAATTTGCCATTGTGGAGTATTTCGGTAAATACTTTTCTCGAAATTCGAGAAACCACGGTGTATGGCTCCAATATTTTTAACTCCGGCATTGTAAAATCGTTCAATAGCTCCAATCCATAAATCGATATCAGGATTTACAGGATTTTTAATAAAGATGGGTATATTCAGCCCTTTTAACGCTTCGGCAATTTCCTGAATAGCAAAGGGATTGGCTGTTGTACGGGCTCCAATCCATAGAATATCGATTCCGGCTTTAAGCGATTCATAAACATGCTTTACATTGGCTACTTCGGTTGAAATAAGCATTCCTGTTTCTTTTTTAACCTGCTTAAGCCAGTCTAACCCAACCGCACCAACGCCTTCGAAGGTATTAGGGCGTGTGCGTGGTTTCCATATGCCTGCCCTGAATATATTAAACCCTGCATTGTGCAGTTCATAAGCTGTTTGCATAACTTGCCCTTCTGTTTCAGCACTGCAGGGACCTGAAATGATAATAGGTTTTTTAATATCAGTAAATCCCCATTCTGTTATTTTGTTTAATTGTAATTGTGTTTCCATGTTATAAAATCTTTTTTATTCGGTTTGCTTTATTCATTATTTCAATAAGTTTTTCTTTTTCATTCTGAATTATTAAATCTTTAAATTCTTCTAAATGATTGATATAGGTTTCTAATACAGCCCTAATATTTTCTGTATTATGTTCAAAAATTGGTGCCCACATTTCGGCTGAGCTTTTGGCTAACCGCACGGTAGAATCAAAGCCGCCACTTGCCAGGTCGAAAATGTTTTTTTCATTTTTTTCTTTTTCCAACACAGTAAGGGCAAGAGCAAACGAAGAAATATGCGATATATGTGAAACATAAGCTACATGAACATCGTGACTGTATGCATTCATAAATAATGCCCGCATATTTAGGTACTCATACATTTTTCGGATAGTCATCAAAGCCTGGGGTGAGCTATCTTCCGAATCACAAAAAATAACAGCCTTGCCATCGAACAAACCCGATTGTGCAGCCCATGGGCCCGAGTTTTCAGTGCCTGCCATGGGGTGTGTTGCTACATAATTTGCCCTTTTGCTGTGATATTTAATTCGTTCACAAATATTTCCTTTTACAGAGCACACGTCTGTTATAATCTGATGTTCTGTTTTATCCAGGATTTTTGGGAGTAATTTGATCGTATCGCTTGCAGGGATTGATAAAATAACAATATCCGACTGTTCAATGGCTGTTTCAAGCGATTCAATTTTATCTACAATTCCAATATTTAGTGCTGTTTGTGCATGAAGGTTATTTGAATCGACTCCGATAATTTTTGATGCAAAGTTCCGTTTGCGTAAATCGATAGCCATCGAACCACCTATTAATCCTAATCCTATTATAGCTACCTGCATAATATTTCGTGTTTAAATGATTTTATATTGTTTAACGCGTGATTTAGAGTCTGTTGGCTGGCACACAAGGATGTGCGGATATATTTATGCCCGTTGCTGCCAAAAATATTTCCAGGCGTTATAAATATTCCAAGTGATTGCAATAGATAATCAGAAAATTCATAAGAGTTAATGAAGCTATCTGGTATTTTGGCCCAAACAAATAAGCCTGAACTTTCTTTACTGTAATTACATTCTAACTGATCGAGTATTTGCCATACAATCTCTCTTCTTTTTGCATATTCCTGATTTAATTTTATATACCACGAATTTTCGAGTTCTAATGCTTTTGCAGCTGCCAACTGAATGGGCTTATACATTCCCGAGTCGAAATTGCTTTTTACCTTTAAGACATGATTTATGTTTTCAGCCGCACTGCCAAGCATTCCAACACGCCATCCAGCCATATTATGCGATTTGCTTAAAGAGTTAAGCTCTATAATATTTTCATATTCATTAAGATATGCCAAAATACTTAATGGGCTGTTATTCAGTATTAAACTGTAGGGATTATCGTTTACCAACAGAATATCCCTGTATTTTGCCCAATGAACTAATTTTTTAAGTGTTTCTGCTTCGGCAACCTTACCTGTTGGCATATTGGGGTAATTAATCCAAAGAATTTTACACTTATCGTTGCAAAGCGATTCCAGTTCTTCAAAATCAGGTAACCAGTTGTTATTTTCTGTTAAATTATAATATTGAATATCAAGATTTAAAAGTTTAGAAACGGATGTATATGCAGGATAACCCGGGTTAGGGATTAAAACCCTGTCCCCCGGATTACAGAAAGCCATGGAAATATGCATGATTCCTTCTTTTGAGCCCATTAAAGGAAGAATTTCAGTTTCCGGGTTAAGGCTAACATCGTAAATTTCTTTATACCAATTACTAAAAGCATTTCGTAATTTTGCAATTCCCCGGTACGATTGGTACATGTTATTATCAGGTTCCTGCGATGATTTGCATAACTCATTTATTACATCTTGATGGGGTGGTAGGTCTGGGCTTCCAATTCCCAGATTAATGATATTGATACCTTGATTTTGTAAATCATTAATTTCTTTCAGTTTCTTTGAAAAATAGTACTCCTGAACCTGGTTAATCCTGTTTGCTGGTTTCATTTTTTAGATTATGTATTTTGTTAAACGATTGAATTCCTGATGTATATTGACCTAAAATGATATTATTGCCGGCTAATGGTTCTAATGCCGAAAGCATTTGATAATATGATTCTTGTTTATCGAAT
>Ga0209607_1003207_pt1 | contig 12627 bp, 10 predicted proteins | sample AD_UKC117_MetaG_FD_184413 | JGI IMG/M metagenome (GOLD analysis project Ga0209607, IMG submission 184413) | Active sludge microbial communities of municipal wastewater-treating anaerobic digesters from Hong Kong - AD_UKC117_MetaG (SPAdes)... | ecosystem: Engineered > Bioreactor > Anaerobic >... | reverse complement strand
ATTCGAACGGCGAATTGCGGAATATTCTCAGCGAAAATACGCAGTAGCCGTTAATAGCGGTACCAGTGCACTGGATTTGGTGGGAAGGTCTTTGGAAATAAGTCCGGGAGATAAATACATAACCACATCATTCTCATTTATCACAACAGCAAATATGCTGCTTTATGTTGGCGCTATTCCCGTTTTTGCAGACATTGAAGAAGACACCTTCAACATTGATCCCAAAAGCATCGAAGAATTGGCGAGAAAGGATCCGCAGATCAAAGGCATTATCACCGTTGATGTGTTTGGCCATCCATGCGATTGGGACCCGATCATGGCCGTCGCTCATGAACATCGGCTGTTGGTGATAGAGGATTCGTGTGAGGCTTTGGGAAGTGAATACAAAGGTCGTAGATGCGGTAGTTTCGGAGAAGCGGGAGCATTTGCTTTTTATCCCAACAAACAGATCACTACCGGAGAGGGCGGCGTGATTGTAACTGACAGTGAAGACATTTACATCAAAAGCAGATCCATGCGCAATCAGGGGCGTGGCGAAGGTAGCTCTTGGTTGGAACACGTCCGTTTAGGGTACAATTATCGGCTGAACGAAATCAGTTCCGCATTGGGAATTGAACAGCTAAAAAAAATCGACCTCTTTATACAAAAGAGAAAAACAGTTGCCGACAGGTACCAACATCTTCTCTCTCCCATTGAGGGGGTCAGCACGCCTGTGATAAAAGACTATGCAACCCAGATGAGTTGGTTTGTTTACGTTATCACCTTAGATAAAGAGATTGAGCGGGATACTGTTTTAAAAAGATTAAGAGAAAAGGGAATCGGCTGCAGAAACTACTTTTCTCCGATCCACCTTCAGCCCTTCTACGAAAAACAATTCGGGTTTTCACATGGATTATTACCCGTGACTGAAAGTGTTGGCCAAAGGAGTGTAGCTTTGCCCTTTTACAATGATTTGAGCGAGGAAGATCAAATTTACATTGCCCAGACATTAAAAGAAACCATCCAAGAATTATGAGAAAAAGAACACGCTTAGGACTCACATTTATCTCATCATTATTGATGGTATTTTCCATGCCCGGCATGTTAATGTCGATTCCAGTATGGTTTTCCTTTGCAATTCTATTGATTGCCTTAGAATCATTAAAACCCAGTAAAGGATTTCTTGTGGGTTATTTTTTTGGTTATTGTTATTATTCAGCCGCTTTCTGGTGGCTTTTACCGGCTTTTATCAGAGAGATTCCCAAGACTTTTAACACGTTTAGCCCGCTTATGGGCTTTTTGGTCTATCTCGTCGCCGGGCTATTTGTAGGCTTGTATTTCGGAGTTTTTGGCTTCGTTTTTTCGTGGTTTTCAAAAAAGTTTAAAAACCATCCGGTTTTGCTCGTTGTTTCTACTTTATCACTACTACTTTTTACAGAGTTTCTGAGGAGCTTACCACCATTAAAGTTCATTGGATTCCGATTTACAGATGCCTTATTTGACATGACTGGCATCCTTCAGTTGGCCTCTTTAGGCGGGACAGAACTGCTGCTGATATGCATCGGCATGGTGAATATTCTAATCTACCTTCTTTGGAAAAAATGGCGGTTTTCAAGAAAATTGCTCATCTTCTCTGCATTGATTATTTGCAGCGTGTATACGATCGACCACGTCATTAACTCATGCTTGCCATCACCATATAATGAAATGGAACAATCCGTGAAATTGGCGGGTGTCCAGACGATGATTACACCTCTGGACAAATACTATGCCTCTGAAAAAGAGCTCATCAAAGATTTCAACGATTTGATTGAACAAGTGAAACGGAATGTACCGGATTCCGATCTGTTTATCCTGCCCGAAACCTATTTTCTCTACGACATCAACCGCTATCCCAACACCGTTCAAATGCTTGAAAAGGTATCGGCAGAAAGCTCTCTGACCATAGTTGCTCCCCATGTCTATGAAGAGGAACAGAATTATTACAATGCCGTCCAACTGATTGAGCCGGAAAAGGGATTGTCAAATGATTTTTACGGAAAGATTGAATTAAATCCCTTCACCGAATATTTACCCTTTGAAAACCTTTTCAAGGCCTTTTCATTTCTGAAATTCAGAAATTATTTGAAGCCTGGTCAGCAGTATACGACCTTTGACGTCGAGGGAATGCATGCCGCTTTTCCAATCTGTTTTGAATCTTTTTTTCCAAATGTTTTCATCAATTTCAGAAAAAATGATACGGACTTTTTCTGCGTCATTACCAACGACGGCTATTTTACACATCGGACTGCTTTGATTCAGCATTTTAAACAGCTGCAAATCAGAGCGGTGGAAACAAACAGCTGGATATGCCACATTTCAAACAACGGCATAACCGGTTTGGTGGATCCTTATGGCAGGGTGATCCAACAATCTCAGCCATTTATCAGAACCATCACATATATGAAAATACCGTTTGAAAAAAGGTCGATGACGCTTTATTCTTTGATTTATGATTATATCAATCTGTTGATCATCATATTCTTTTTTATGTGCTTGATCATTTCTTTTATGATAAAATAAGTTAACAGACAATCTTCGGAGGTGTTTCAGTGAGCAGCAGAGGCAAAAATGACAAGACAATCGGGATAAAAACAGGCTCTTTTTTCACCACGGTGGAATCCGTGTTTCTATATTTCACGTTTATTTTTATCGCCATGTTTGCCCATCCCAAGTTAACGTACGAATTTTCAACGTCCAAGTATTTCTTTCTGATCATTTTCTTTACGATCTCCATGACTGTGTTCTTGCTCAGAAAGTTTTATAAGAAGGAGACCACGTTGTATCTATCATGGGCCCACGTCGGATGGTTTTTGTTTGGAATCGCCGCAGTGGTATCCACATTTACGGTATTAAGAGAAAATCCGCTTTATTTTCCTTTTTCATTTGAAATAGGAATTTACGCTTTTTTGACCTTTTTCATGGTTCTGTACTTTTCGAATTTTCTCGATAACAAGCGGGCGATTACTTATTTTCTCTTTTTCGTCATGATCTCCGGAACGATGGTTTCTATTGAAGCGCTTTTAAATTTCTATACCGGTCAGTCTTTTTTCCTTGGGTCTTATGGAAGTGGCGGAAAAATGTCCATCAAAGCCACCATCGGCAACCCAAACTTTGTTTCTGACTTTTTGGCTTCTCTGCTTCCGATTACCGTTTACTTCGTCCTCAGTTATGATTTCGGTTGGACTCCCAGAAAGGAAAAACCCGGAGTTGAATTTTTTACACCCATCATGATCATCAAGGTGCTGGGACTGATCAACTTTGCCATTTTCTATTTCTTGGTCCTGGTAATCGGGACTCGATCCGTTATCCTTTCATTAATGGTAGGCGTGATCGTCTTTATCATCGGGATTTTTTACTACAAATGGATACGCAGAAAAAAGGAGGTCATCGATAATTACACAAAAATAGAAGGGTATTCTAAAAAGATGGCAGGTATCCTGAAAAAGACCAATTTCGTCTTCTTAATCGCCATCATCTTTATCGCACTCCTATTACCCATCCTGTTGTCCAACCCCAATAACCCACTGGCTCCGGGCACAAACGTTGCCGCAAGAACTTCTTCCATATTCGATGACAGGGGATTTCAAACCACCGGAGGTAAGGCGAGGGTGCTGGCTTGGAAGGCTTCCATCTACCAGTTTAAGGATTACCCGCTCATCGGGAACGGTATCGGAACGTATATGCTCACAGCAGTGGATTATATGGGTGACGCCGTTCAGGATGAACCTGAATACATCGACTCCTGGTCCAATTTCAAACGAACACACAACGATTATTTCCAAGTCCTTGGAGAAATGGGGCTGTTTGGATTCCTCTCGATGGCTGTTACACTTGTTTTGCTGATCATCATGTTCTTTCTCATATTAGGCGACCAAAAAAATCCCGACGACGCCATTCTGTTGATCTTATTGGCAGTAGCCTTTACCGAAATACTCGGCCACAGTTTCACTGAATTTCCCCTTCACCTGTTACCAAATCAATTATGGGCGTTGGCGATGACCGGATTGGGGTTCGGTCGCTATTTCAACGTTAAAAAACGGCTGGGTTTTCATTTGTCTTTTAAAGGCTGGCGTATGCCGGCGTTGATTGCCCTTGTCCTGATTGTGGGTATCACTTCCGGATGGCTGAAATTCAACAGTGTGATAGCAGAGGCGAAATTCAAGGAAGGAAACGGCTATTATTCAAGCTTTGGACAAATCGAGAGTCAAGAAACCCAGTTGAAAAATCAGAAAACACAAGTCAATCAACTATTTGAACAACTAGAAAATCGAGAAGGACAATATGCTGCTTTTGAAAAAGATACCTATATCAAGCAGAAAATGGCTGAAATGGGCAACAGTATCGGCCAATTCAACGAACAGGAACTGCAAGTCACCCTATTAAATAAACTAAACGAGGACATTAAAACCGAAGAAAACAAACTGAATAACTATGTCATGCAAATTAACGATAATCTGAACTACTTGGTTTCCGAAAGAACAAAACGATACAACAGGGCTTTGTCCGATTTCCTGACCAGTCTGGACAGCTTGGGATGTTATGGAAAAAGTATGTTTTACATCTCCCTGATGATGGTAAGGCCTGAAAGAAAGCAGGCCTTATACGACGAACTCAACGCCAGCAGCGATAAGATGGCGATCATTACCAAACATTTTACCCAAAGTGACAACAGCATGCGCCACATCCAAAAGCAGTACCTTGACTTCCCTCTGCAAGAGGATATCCAGGCGGTTCAGCAGTTGATGAATAAAGTCAAATTCAATTCTGTAAACGACTTACTCAACTTTGTCAATATCTCTCTTTGGTACGATATACAGATGTATCAAACCGGAATTGATTATTTTGAAACCTCTTTCTTATGTTTCAACGAAAAGAATTCCTACCGGATTATGGCCAAATTCAATTACAACTTGGCAGTAATGTTGAAAAATCTGGCCGCCAATTATGTCGAACGCATCAATCAAAATCCCGACTTAAAGGACATCCTCATGCCGCTGGTGACCCTTCATTCGCAGCAGGCTTCGCAAGCACTTGAAATGATGGGACAATGGTATGAACGGGCGATACACATCCTGCCTGGAAACTGGCAAATGTTCCCGGATTGGGAAGATATTTACTCCGAATATATCGACCTGGTGTTGAAATCGGGAACCGTCACCGAAGTATATCCCAAGGTCAAGGAAATAGCCCAGATGAGGGTATGGGCATCCGAGCAGATGCACAACGTTCAAAGAACGGGCGTTCCCGATGATATCGCATCCGTTTACTCTCAGATTGCCCAGGCTTTTCTTGAGAATAAATTGTACCAGGAGACCCTTTATGTCCTGGATGACGGACTAAAAATGCTCTCAGCGGCATATCAGTGGGGCATTGACGATTTAGCCAATAACGTTTATCTCACTGAATCAGAAAAAAATCGCTATCGCAATTTCATCTCGACAGTAGAAAGCCTAATGGAAAAACGGGCTACCTTCCTGGATCAGGTAACCAGTGTCTACCGATATGCTCAAGAGCAAGGCGACTTCGAAGAAAACTGGCTGGAAGATTGGAAATACAACCAGTTTACCAAAGAAAGATGGGACGAAGCAAATTACGATGCGATTCAAGAAAAGATCAACGAGGCGAAAAAAAACCGCCCCATTATCATCACCGAATAACCGAAAAAGATGTGAAAGGAGCCAAAAATGAAAATAAAAACAATTCTCCAAATGCTGATCATGGTCTTTCTTCCCATGATGATGTTTTCCCAGGAGTCCATCGATATTCTAAACCTTGATCCGACATATGTTGTCGCCAGCATAGCGGGTGTACCGATTGAAGCCAGGGTGCTGGACAGGGAATCCAACCTGCCTTTCACTCTGCTCAGGATAAAAGAGTCCAATGAAGGATTTTACGAAACGCTTTTATCCACGGAAGCAGGATACGATTTGTTGCTTGAATACAAAAAGAGGGTGCTTTCCACCCTGATTGATGCCTACCTCATCATTCAGATTGCAAAGGATAAAGGGGTTCAGATCCTGCAAACCGATGTTCAAGGCTATATCGATACCTTTTTAAGTGAGTTGCTGGGCTCAAACAACTTGACGATGGAAGATTTTGAACAATACATCATCACACAAGGATATGAAACCCTGGATGACTATAAAAGTCATCTGGAACTGCAGAGAAAGTTAGCAATCGCCAATTACGGACTCATCGACATTCTCTTTGATGATGTTCACGTTTCCGATGAGGAAATCACTCAATACCTGCAGAAAAATCCATTAAATACTCAGGAGAGCAATTCCGTTCATCTGTATCATATTCTGCTCAACGATGATTCGGATTTAAACACCGTTTTTAACACCATCAGTCAGTTGGGTTTTGAAGCAGCTGTACTGGAGCATTCCAAAGACGAACTGACAAAATTCAACAAAGGGGATTTGGGTTGGATTGAAAGGGGTGTTTTCAAGGAATTTGACATCGTCTTTGAAAAATATCCAGGCGATGTTGTCGGGCCTGTCAAAACCGAATTAGGCTATCATATCTTAAAAGTCGTTGCATTCTCCGGTGGGGAACAAGGCCAAGAACAACTCTATCAAGACATCAAAGAGCTGCTGAAACGAGAAAAGCAGTTAACCTTATGGGAAAATTGGCTGAGAAATGACTTCGAAGAAGAAAGCAGTCATTACACAATCAAGGTATTCTTTTAATAAAGGGGAGGATGGTCTACATGAAAGGATGTCCATTTGGAACACATCGGGTATTGGAACCGGAGGGGGTATTGCCGCAACCGGCATGGAAGGTCAATAATGCAATGAATACCGCCTACGACAACGAAATCATGATTGACGTAACACACTTAAACATTGATTCCGCATCATTCAGGCAAATCAAGGAAGAAGTCGGAGCCGATGAATCGAAAGTATCGGCAAGGATCATGGAAATCATTTCTGAGAGGGGGAAAATGCACAACCCCGTAACTGGTTCCGGAGGTATGTTGGTCGGAACCGTTGCTGAAATCTCAAAAGAGATGTCTCAAAAGCATCAGGTTAAGGTTGGCGACCATGTGGCAACTCTTGTATCCCTTTCCTTAACCCCACTTAAGATAGAAAGGATTAGAAAAGTCCATTTGGACAGGGAACAGGTCGAAGTGGAGGGCAAGGCCATTGTTTTTGAAAGTGGTGTCGTGGTTAAACTCCCAAGTGACATGTCCAGACCTCTGGCATTATCCATCCTTGACGTGGCGGGTGCTCCCATTCAAACAGCCAGATTGGTGAAACCCTCCGACACAGTCATGATTTTAGGTGCAGCCGGAAAATCAGGGGTATTATGTGCGTATGTGGCAAAAAAGATGACAGGAAATGTGGGAAAGGTCATCGGCTTGATCCATCACAACGACCGCAGAGAAGAATTGGAAGAGTTGGGATTCTGCGATACAATTCTCCAAACTGACGCAACCGATACCGTCGGGGTCTATCGTATGGTCCATGATGCCACCGACGGGGAATTATGCGACGTAACCATCAACGTCGTCAATGCGGCCAACACCGAGATGTCTTGTGTGCTTTCAACAAAGGAACATGGCAACGTCTACTTTTTCTCCATGGCTTCCAGTTTCACCAAAGCGGCTCTAGGGGCAGAAGGTGTAGGAAAAGATGTCAATATGATCATCGGAAACGGCTACGCTAAAAACCATGCCGCATACGCTTTGGATGTTGTCAGGGAAAACAAAAAACTATTTGAACTCTTTAGCAAACGATACGGATAGAAATAAATGATAAGGAGATGGTTTGATGAATCTATCAGTCAAGATAGGCGATAAAATTGAATTAGAAAACCCATTAATGCCGGCTTCAGGCCCTCTGGTTTCAGATGCCCGAAAGATTCTTTCGCTGGCATCTCAAGGGTTGGGTGCTCTGGTGAGTAAAACCATCTCTTCAAAGGCGGCACCGGTTCCCCACCCCTGCATCATCGGCGGCAAAGATTATCTCATCAACGCCGAATTGTGGTCTGAATACCCGCCCGAAAAATGGGTAGTTGAATTTCTGCCACAGATTAACGAAACGCTCCAACAACCACTGATCATCAGTTTAGGGTATCGGCAAGATGAAATCGTCTCACTGATAAAACGGGTGGAGCCTTTTGCAACGGCCTTTGAACTTTCCACCCATTATGTCGGGACGGATCTTTCACCCATTGCCAAAACGGTAAAAGCGGCCAGTGAGGCAACTCAAAAACCGGTTTTTATCAAACTCAGCCCTCATATCACAGACCCTGCAGCCTTCGCTCAGATGGTCAAAGACAATGGCGGTTATGGAATAGTCGCTATCAATTCAGTAGGGCCCACTTATCCATTAAACCTCAAAAGGGGACAATCACCTCTGGGGAGTAAAGGCGGTTTAGGCTGGATTTCAGGCCCTGTCATAAAACCCATTGCCCTTTCAAGAATCAAACTGATTACGGACTCGGTGGATATCCCAGTAATTGGCGTGGGTGGAATAAAAAATGCAGAAGATGTTTTAGAATTCATTTGTGCCGGTGCAAGTGCCGTTCAGATGCTCTCAGCCGCAATGCTTTACGGCAAAGACCTTTATTCAAAAATCATTGAAGATCTACCTAAAAAGATGGAACAATACGGCTACCAAGATTTGATTTCTCTTAGAGGTCAATCGAAAGACAAAAATACCGAAATTCGTTTTGAAACAGGCTACCCTGCTGTCAATCATGAAATCTGTACGCACTGTGGAATTTGCGTACGCAGTTGTCCTTACGATGCTTTATCGTTCGATAACAAAAAAGTGGTATTAGACCAATCAAATTGTTTTCAATGTGGACTTTGCGAGAGTAGATGCCCGGTTAACGCCATTCAGGGAGTTCTATGAGTCGGACCCGTTATACGTTAAGGTGTATCAACTGTTCAAGAGTATATGAGCCGGATGATATTCAGTACACCTGCCCTCAATGTGGCAACCGAAAGGGAACGCTGGAAGTCGTGTATCATTTTTCCAAAGAAACGCAGTGGATCAAGGAGGAGAAAAAGGGAATTGCCAAATTTGGCGATCTGTTGCCGATCGATGAAACATTGCTTCCTAAAAATGTTATAGTTGGTGATACGCCGCTTTATAGTTCAGCAAACCTGGCTAAGGAGTACAAGGTCAAAGAAGTCCTCATCAAAGACGATGGGAAAAATCCCACTGCCTCCTTTAAAGACCGGGCAAGTATCATTGCAGTTGCTAAAGCCATAGAATTAGGATACTCGGATATTTATGCCGCATCAACCGGCAATGCCGCCAGTTCCCTATCCGGAATCAGTGCCGGATCTTCTGTTCATGCTCACATCTTCATCCCCAAAAGTGCCCCTGAAGCAAAGATTGCTCAAATGCTTATCTACGGCGCTCAAGTTTTCGCCGTTCAAGGCACATACGATCAGGCATTTGACCTTTCTTTGAAAATAGGGGAAAAGAATGATTGGTATTGCAGAAATTCAGCAGTTAATCCCTATCTTCTGGAGGGGAAAAAAACTTGCGCCTTGGAGATAGCCCATCAAACGAGGCTTCAACTTCCGGACTGGATATTCGTCAGTGTGGGGGATGGAACGGTTTACAGCAGTTTTTTGAAAGGGTTCAGTGATTTAAAAGAACTGGGAATCATCGAGAAGATTCCCAAAGTAATCGGTGTGCAGGCTAGTGGGTGTGATCCTATCCTAAAAACCTTCCGGAAAGGTGAACCATTTATCATAGATGATGTCGAAAACCCAAACACTGATGCTGACTCTATTGGCGTAGGCAAACCCAGAGATTACTTGAAGGCTTGTCAATACGCCCAAAAATACAACGGCGGCTTTATCAGTGTGACTGATCAGCAAATCGGAGAAGCCATCATGGAATTGGCAAGAAAGACCGGTGTTTTTGGAGAGCCTGCGGCTGCCGCCTCTTTTGCTGGCTTCAAAAAATTGGCCAATTCAAACCACTTCAGCCCATGCGATACCATCGCATTGATCATCACCGGTAACGGATTAAAAGACATCAAAACCCCTCAAAAATATCTCAGAGAAGAAGTAACCATTATCAAACCGGATGATTAACTAAAAGGTTTTTTGCTGAAGTAAACGATAATTAAGGGTAATCAATGGCTACTCTGTCATATCAATTCATAACTGGTGGATGTAACCGGTGATTTGAGGCTATCCAGGACGCGTTCTAAAAGGACGCCTTCCCGATGTGGTATTTCAAAACCAAATGTTGCTCTTATGGCCAATGAAACAAAACGCTGCGCCCTGTCCAGTGCAATGGGAAGACTGTCCGACTGCATGAGACTCCCAACCAAAACACTGGTAAACATGTCCCCCGTTCCAGGGTAAAAGGCCGGAATATAATCACAGGTTACTTTCCAATATCGGTTATCTTTGGAATTATAAGCCACCGTAGCTGTACATTTGTGCTTGGAAAAATCGGGAACACTGGTGATAACCGCATAAGTGGGACCCATCCGAGTCAGGGATGCAGCCCAATCTTTGATCTGATCATCGGTAATGGTATCCGGTACTTGCCTGTCCAATAAAAAAGCGGCTTCGGTAATATTCGGTGTGATCAAATCCGCTTCTTTAATGAGTTCTTTCATACCGCTCACCATTTGATCGGTAACGGTTTGGTAGCGTTTCCCATCATCGCCCAACACAGGATCTACCACCTTTAATTGATCTGCATGCCTGAAATCCTTGAAAAATCCCCTGACAATATCCAGTTGTGCTTCAGAGCCTAGAAATCCTGAATAGATGGCATCGAACTGTAAATCAAGGGTCTTCCAATGCTGAATATACCCCTGAAGATGTTCGGTCAAATCTACAAATTTAAACCCTTCAAACCCACCCGTATGTGTTGACAAAACCGCCGTAGGAATCGGACAAACTTGAAAACCCATATTGGACATTATTGGAATGATTACTGTCAAGGATGCTCTTCCGAACCCTGATATATCATGTATTGCTGCTATTCTCGGAACGATGTTTTTCATCTGTTCTCCTTTCATTTTCTTTTTTTGTGTGATTATTTTTCTGATTGTTCAGATTATATCACTTTTTTAGCCTCGAATCTGTTAGAATAGACTTATGAGAAGACTACAGATTACCGATTTTTTTGGACTGGAAGTTATCTGTTCAAAAAGAGAGGATATTGACCTTTTTTTAAGAGATTGTCTGGAAAACAATAGAAAAATAAAGATCACAACGATGAACGCACAGATCGCCTATTATTATCTCAATGATGAATCTGCAGCCAAGGCCATCATAGATTCTGTTGTCATACCCGACGGGACAGGACTTTCGTGGGCACTGAACAGGTTGAATAAAATCAGCATTGAAAGATACCCCGGTGTAGAAATCATGTATCGATTGTGCCAAATTGGTGCTTCGATATCCAAAAAAGCGTTTATACTTGGTGGCGTTGAGGGGGTAGCTGAAAAAGCAGCTGACACGCTCCAAGAAAAAACAGGGATTGAAACAGCCGGTTATCGGAACGGATACTTTGATTTTGAAAAAGACAGTCCGAACATATGCAACCAGATCAAAGAATCTGAGGCAGACGTTTTATTTGTTGGTCTAGGAGCTCCCAAACAGGAAAAATGGATTGAGCGTTTTTTTAAACACACCGGCTGCACCATTGCGATCGGTGTAGGAGGCTCATTGGATATTTATGCTCAAACAGCCAAGCGAGCCCCAAAATGGGTTCAAAGAGCTAATCTTGAGTGGATTTATCGAATTCTGCAACACCCTGTCCGAAAATTCAAGGTGATCTTTCAAATCATGGCTTTTATTCGTTACGTGTTGAAAGGGAAAAAAAGACAAGCAGGGTAATAATCTGTCTTCTTTTTTTGTCTTATTCATGAAGAGGTGATAAAAATGAGTTGGGAAATTGTTTGGATGATTTTGGGATTTGTCCTGCTGATAGCCGAGATGTTTACCGCCACCTTTTTCATCATGTGGTTCGGCGTGAGTGCCCTAATCACAGCACTGTTTTCATGGTTGTGGGTAAGCTCGGTGACGATACAGCTGTTGATTTTTGCGATTTGTTCTTTTTTACTGGTCTTATTCACCAAAAAATTAACAAATAAGTTTTCCGGTGAACCCAGTCGAAAAATAACCCAGGATGAAATCATTGGAAAAATCGGTTTGGTTACTGAAACCATCCTGTCGGATAATTCCAAGGGAATCGTCAAAATCGACGGACAAGAATGGCGGGCATGTTCAATAAGCGGCGTTGTAATTGAAAAAGGAAAAGAAGTAGTCATTAAACGATTACAGGGTGTCAAGCTTTATGTACAAGAAGGGGACGCAAAAAACTAAGGAGGTAAAAAAACTATGCTGATTGCATTGATTGTTTTAATTTGTTTTATCTTTATCTTTGCCATGGCCGGAATAAGGATCATCAGACCTTACGAAAAAGGGGTAATTGAAAGATTGGGGAAATTCAACAGAATTGGAGAAGCAGGCATTCAGTTTGTTATCCCTTTATTTGAAAGAATGACTAAAGTGGACATGCGTGAACAAGTCATCGATGTCCCCCCTCAAGAAGTAATTACCAATGACAATGTGGTGGTATCTGTTGATGCCATCATATACTATCAGGT
>Ga0209607_1003201_pt1 | contig 12649 bp, 11 predicted proteins | sample AD_UKC117_MetaG_FD_184413 | JGI IMG/M metagenome (GOLD analysis project Ga0209607, IMG submission 184413) | Active sludge microbial communities of municipal wastewater-treating anaerobic digesters from Hong Kong - AD_UKC117_MetaG (SPAdes)... | ecosystem: Engineered > Bioreactor > Anaerobic >... | reverse complement strand
AAGCAGATGGCAGACAGCGGATCCGATTGCGTCAACTTGCCTTATACTGAACGCGTGGTAAGCCCAACAGGTCTGGATCAAGGAGAATTATGAGCGAGCAACAGCTAAACGGAAACGGCCGTGCGCCGCAGCACATCACCTATGTCGGTCACGCCACCGTCCTCATCGAAATGGACGGCGTGCGCTTGCTGACCGACCCGATTTTGCGCTGGCGCGTGGCCCATCTGTCGCACCGCACCCGCCGTATTGAGCCTTCTGCTTTTGCCGACATCGACGCCGTGCTGATCTCGCATCTCCATTGGGATCACCTGGACTGGCCGTCGCTGCGCCGCCTGGGGCGCAACACCCACATCATGGCGCCCTATGGCAGCGCCACCTATTTTTCCCGCCAGGGGTTCAAGAACGTCGAAGAGCTGCACGCGGATGAAGAGACCAGCATTGGCAAGGTGTCGGTGCGGGCGACGCGGGCGGTTCATGACGGCCGTCGCTACCCCAAAGGCCCATCCGCCGCGCCCGTTGGCTACCTGGTCAACAGCCGACATTCCATCTATTTTGCCGGCGATACCGACATCTTCCCGGAAATGACCGAATTGACCGAAAATCTGGACGTCGCCTTGCTGCCGGTGTGGGGTTGGGGGCCAACGTTGGGTGCGGGTCACCTGACGCCGGATCGCGCTGCGCTGGCCCTGACCATGCTGCGGCCGCAGGTGGCTATCCCCATCCATTGGGGTGCGCTGCATCCCATCGGCATGGGCCTGCTCAAACCGGCGTTTCTGACGCAGCCGCCGATTGCCTTTGCCCAACACGCCGCCCGGCTAGCCCCGGAAGTGGACACGCGCATTTTGCCCATCGGCAACACCTTTTCGCTAAATGGCGTTAATGGGGCAGGTAACGGAGCGCCGGCAGGCTGACAAAGGCCGCCAGCCCGCTGACCAGAAAGGCGGTCGGCAGCCCGTAGCGGTCGGCCAGCAGCCCGACCACCCAGATGGCCGCAGCGCGGATGAGGAAGTTGACAGCCAGATAGCTGCCATTGGCCAGGGCGCGGTTGTTGGGGAACTGGTCTTGGACGATGGCCAGAAACACCGGCTGCGGCGACAACACAGTCAGACCGAGGGCCAGCAGCAGAGGCACAGTCAGCCAGGCAGGCCCGTACAAGAAGGCCAGCAGCAGCAAGGGGGCAACCAGCAGCACAATGAAGAGGATGCGTTGACGGCCGTATTTATCGCTGATGGTCCCCGACGTGAGCGCCCCTACCACACCCGCCGCCTGCAAGATCGTCAGCGAGGCGGCCGCCAGCCACAAATTCGTTTGCAGTACGTCACTCATGAATAGGGGCAGATAGGTGGTGAGGGCCACCTGGAGCAGCATCCCACCCGTCATAATCCAGATCAGGGGCAGAAACACCTGCCGCGCCGTCGGCCACATCTGGGCCAGCGGTGCTTCGCCGGTTTCGCGTTTTGGAGCGGCCTGGACGTGGCGCAGGCGCAAATATAAGATCACCGATACCGCCCAACCGACAAACATCAGCCGCCACATGCCTTCCAGACCCCACCAGGCCACGCCGGCGGCGGCCACCACCGGCCCGACTGTGCGGCCTAACTCGCCGCTGGCCATGAATATGCTCATGCCTTTGCCCACCCGTTGGCCGGAGACTTTGGCGATCATCGCCGGGGCGGGCGAATGGAAGCAGGCTATGCTGACGCCGGAAGCCAGCAGCAGCAGGGCCAGCGACAGGTAGCTGGAGGTCAGGCCCATGGCGCTCATCAATGTGGCGGTGACGGCCGGGGCCAGGATGATGAACCAGCGCAGGTTGGCCTTGTCGGCAATGTAGCCGATGAACGGGTTAAACAGGCTGGGCAGTTGGGCAAAGATTTGCAGACTGCCGGCCAGGGCGTAGCCGACGCTTAGCCGCTCTTGCAGCACCGGCAGCAGCGGAGAGATAAAGGCGCTGTAGGTGTCGTGGACGAAGTGGGCGCCGGCGACGGTTGTGACCTGGCCGGTTTGAAAGGTTTCGGAGACGGTGGCTCGTGGGGAAACGGCCGTGCTGCCATCTTGCCGTGCTGAGTTTGTGGCGGGTGAATCCAATTCCATGAAAATGACCTCGCTAGTAATTTAAAATGCTGCCACCAATAAATTCGCGTAGTACTGAATCGAGTGGCACGGGCGAATCGTCAGCGACCGGGGTGACGGCCTGGAGCATACGGGCGACGCGGCTGGCCCGGCTGTAGGCGTCTATACGCAGCGGATCGTCGCGGTATTCGCTTTCCCAGCGGACAAAATCGGCCAGGAGGCGATGGGCGTAGAGGGGCAGTTCGTAGGGCATGGCGGAGTTGATGACAAAATCGGCCGTGCCCATGTGGGGAATGATGTGCCGCAGCTCACTGGAGCGCACGTAATGCCAATGTTCCAACGTCATCTGCGGATTATACGCCCGATGGGTGGCATCGCGTAACATGCGCCGGATCAGGCGCAAATCGGTCCAGCGAATGTAGCCCTCCGGGCCGCGCATTTGCAGCAGCGGTTCCAGGTAGAGTTTGAATTTCTTCTCAAACGGGATGCCTTCGGTCATGGGCGGGTAGAGGCCGTGCAGGCTGTCGATGAGTAAAATTTCGTTCGCCGCCAGGCGCAGCGGCGTCTGGTCGGGGTGGCGTTTGCCCGTTTTGAAGTCGTAATAAGGGATGAGAACTTCTTCGCCGGCGATAAGCCGCTGCAAATGCTCGTTGATGAGATCCAGGTCCAGAGCCTGGGGCGTTTCAAAATCGTAATCGCCAAACTCGTCTTTAGGGTGCATTTCCAGGTCGAAAAAGTAATTGTCGACGTTGAGGGTAACGAAATGCAGGCCAGTACGCTGGAGCCGCTGTTCCAGTTTGATGGTGGTAGTCGTTTTGCCGGAGGAAGAAGGGCCGCTGATGAGCACGATTTTCAGGGCTGCGCCCTTGTCGGCCAGCAATTCGGCCGCCGTATCAACGTCGTCTTCGTAGGCGGCTTCAGCTTCGTGGACAATTTGCGGAAATTCGCCCAGGGCAATGCGTCGGTTTAGCCCGGCCACGGTGTGCAGATCATGCTGCACGGCCCAATCGAGGACGTGCCAGATTTTGGCCCAAGGGATGTTTTCAGACGGCCGTGAGGCGTGTTTGGCCGCTTCCTGCCGCCGCCGGTTTTGCTCATCCCGGTACAGGATGTAGGCTTTGGCGACGGTGGCGTGGCCGTTTTCAATGAGCACTTTTTCGACGACGTCCTGGATTTCTTCGATGGTGGGCGTTTTGTCAGGTGGGGTGGTGGCCGCCAGCAGCGCGACGACCTGGTCCGACAGCCCCTGCGCCCGCTCGCGGTCGCGCCCGCCCACGGCAACGGCCGCGCGGTAAATGGCGTTGGTGATGCGATCCTGGTTAAAGGGCACGATGGCCCCGCTGCGCTTGACGACGTGGGTAATCTGGTTCATGATGATCTCCTTCTCGCAAAGCAATTTGGGCCGGGAAATTGAGCAGGTGACAAAAATCACTGGTCGGCTGCGCCTGAGAGGTTTATGCTTAGGCTCATATGGACGCGCAAAAAACCTCTGAATCGCCGCAACCGCCTGCGCCGCAAGGTAGCTTTTGGTGGCGTAAGCCCGATAAACCGCCCTGCCAGGCGCCTGCACCCCAGCCCGGTGACCGATGCCCTGCTTGCGGACAGGGCCATCTGGCCTATGATGGACTGTTTATTTTAGCATGTTCTGCCTGCGGCAAGGCAGCGGAAAGCGGCGCTTTTACCTGATAGCTCATTTTCCGGGGGCGTGCCCCCCGGCGATTTTCGATTCTTGCTTCAATCAATCATCAGAAGGAGACTGATTTATGGATGCAAATGTTAGCTGGCAGAATGGGTTGCAGTTTACGGCCGTTGCCGACAGCGGCCATGAGATTATCCTGGATGGCGACCCGAGTGTGGGGGGTGATGATTTGGGCGCACGGCCGTTGGAGCTGATGTTGATGAGCCTGGCGGGTTGCACGGCCATGGACGTCATTTCCATTCTCAAAAAGAAGCGCCAGGAAGTGACCGCGTTTGAGGTGAAAGTCCACGCGGAGCGGGCTGAAAGCCACCCGAAGGTGTTTACGGCCGTTACCGTCGAATACGTCGTCACCGGCCACAACATCGACCCCAAGGCGGTGGAACGGGCGATTGAGCTCTCTGAAAAATCGTACTGCCCGGCGCAGGCCATGCTGGTGCAGGCTGTGCCGATTACCCACACCTACCAGATTATGGCCGCCTGATCGCTGACGGCGATTTCTGCGGTAAACGGCCGTTTCTCCCTGCTGACCAAAGCGCGGGTGGGGGGGGGACGGCCGTTTTTGCTTTATCACAACGCATCTTCTGTGTTTGGTTAATAAAACAAACCGAGAAAAGCAATATAAGTTAAAAAGTTAACCATTTTCGCCTTTTCAGATGTGACATTTGTCATCGGAATTTGTCAATCTGTCACTGTCGCCAATTTGTGAAAAAAAGCATAATCACAGTAGTTGCGGGATTTTCAACCGCAATCATTGTCGCCTTAAATTTTCTAACTACCCTGCAATTTACCAATTTGAAGCAAGACGATGGAAAGTCATTCCCACGATCGACGGCTGACCGTTGTCTTTCACAGAGAGAACCGAAACAAGTCAGCGGGCGGGCATCATCCCCAAAGAGTGCCCGTCCTAAAAGGAGATTCCCACTATGGCTAAAGGTCGAGTTGTTATTGATGTAGACCGATGCAAAGGCTGCGAACTGTGTCGAGAAGCCTGCCCTCAGGATGTGTTGGCCCTGGCCGATGACCTGAATGGTAAGGGCTATCGCCCCGTCATTTTGCTTGATCCTCTCCATGATTGTACGGGCTGTGCCCTCTGCGCGGTTGTGTGTCCTGATGGCTGCATCACCGTATACCGCGACGTACCCCAAAAATCACCCAAAAAAGAACCTGTGCTGAATGGCAAAAGCCTCAGCCTGGCCGTTTAGGAGGAAAAAATGGCTAAAGAGTTATTAAAAGGTAACGTAGCCATCGCCGAAGCGGCCGTGCGCGCTGGCTGTGAGGCCTATTTTGGTTACCCCATTACCCCCCAAACCGAATTGTTGGAGCATATGTCCAAGCGCATGCCGGAATTAGGTCGCGTCTTTTTGCAAGCCGAATCAGAAGTAGCCGCAGTCAACATGGTCTACGGCGCGGCGTCAGCCGGCGTACGGGTGATGACCTCATCCAGCAGCCCCGGCATCAGCTTGATGCAAGAAGGATTTAGCTACATTGCCGGGTCGGAAGTGCCGGCCGTGGTAGTGGATGTGATGCGCGGCGGACCGGGCCTGGGCAACATTCAACCCAGCCAGGCGGATTACAACCAGGTGGTCAAGCAGGCCGGGCATGGCGATTTTCATCCTATTGTCCTGGCGCCGTCCACGATTCAAGAAGCCATCGACATGATGGTGCTCTCGTTTGACCTGGCAGAGAAGTACCGCACGCTGGTCTTTTTGGTGCTGGATGGGGCCATTGGCCAGATGATGGAGCCGGCGGAACTGCCGCCTATGCGTGAGATGAATGAGAAACGGCCGTCTTGGGCGCTTACCGGGCAATCCAAACGGCGGCTCAACGGCCATGTCCCCGACAAAAACGTCGTCACCTCCATTCATCTGGGCGGCGATGAGCTGAACGCTTTCAACGAAAAACTGCAGGCCAAGCTGGCCGAAATTACTGCCAGCGAAATCCGCTACGAAGAAAGCCATATCCAGGACGCCGAGATCGTTGTGGTGGCTTTTGGCACGGCGGGCAGGGTGGCCGGCACGGCCGTTAAAAACCTGCGCCAGGCCAATGTCCCTGTGGGTCTCTTCCGGCCCATTACCCTCTGGCCCTTCCCCGAAGAGCGGCTGGCCCAGTTGGCCGACCGCGCCAAAGCCTTCCTGGTTGTTGAAATGAACGCGGGGCAGATGCTCCACGACGTGCGCGAAGCCGTTGGCTGCAAAGCCCCGGTCGAATTCTTGGGCCGCATGGGCGGGCTCATCCCCTTCACCAACGACATCGAGAAAGAGATCCAGACGATCTGGCGGCGCAGTGAAGTGCTGGCCCTGCACCAGCAAAAATAGGACGCGGACCACCGCGTCCTCCGCGGTTGGTTAAAAGGAGAACAAACCATGGTTATGTTAGCACCCGACCAACAACAAATAGAGAAACTGGTTTACGAACGGCCGCACAGCCTGGAAGAAGTCTACACCCACTACTGCCCCGGCTGCACCCACGGCGTTGCCCACCGCCTGATCGCCGAAGTCATCGACGAATTGGGCATTCAGGAGCGTACCATTCTGGTTGCCCCGGTGGGCTGCGCGGTGTTTGCCTACAACTATTTTGCCTTCGATTCGGCGGAAGCGGCGCACGGCCGTGCGCCGGCTATGGCCACCGGCATCAAGCGCGTCAACCCGGACAGCATTGTCTTCACCTACCAGGGTGATGGCGACCTGGCCTCCATTGGCATCGCCGAAGCCATCCACGCCGCCTCGCGTGGCGAACAACTCACCGTTATCTTCATCAACAACGCGATTTACGGCATGACTGGCGGGCAAATGGCCCCCACGTCGCTGATTGGCCAGGTGACCACCTCGTCGCCAACCGGGCGTGATGCCCAGGTCACCGGCCAGCCTATGCGCATCGCCGAAATGATGGCCGGTTTACCCGGCGTCGTCTATAGTGTGCGCCGCAGTTTGCACGACGCTCGCCACGTTATTCAAGCCAAGCAGGCTATTAAAACCGCCTTCGAGGCTCAATTGCAAGGTTTAGGCTTCAGCATCGTCGAGCTGCTATCCAGCTGCCCGACCAACTGGGGCATGAACCCCATCGATGCCGCCCACTGGGTGCGCGATGAAATGATTCCGATTTATCCACTGGGCGATTACAAAGTTGCCGAAGCGTTACAATCGAAACGCGCCCGCGGTTAGCAATCATTTTGGGGCGCGCTTTCGCCGTCACCTGCGGCTGGAATCGTTGCGCCCTATGACGAAGGAGAGTTTAGAATGACTTGTCCCTGGGAACGGCGTTATGCCCAACGCATGCAAGGTATGCGCGGATCGATCATCCGTGAACTGCTAAAATTAACCGAACAACCAGACATCATCTCCTTTGCCGGCGGGCTGCCAGCCCCGGAAGTGTTTCCGGTAGCCCGCTTTGAAGAAGCCACTCGGCGCGTCCTGGCCGAACACGGGGCCCAGGCGCTGCAATATTCCACCACCGAAGGGTATCGGCCGCTGCGCGAATACATCGTAGAAAAAATGAGTCGCTACGGCATCATGGCCCGCCCGGAAAATGTGCTGATTACCAGCGGCGCGCAGCAGGCGCTGGACCTGATTGGCAAAGTGTTAGTGGACCCCGGCGACGTGATTTTAACGGAACAGCCCACCTACATGGGAGCGCTGCAAGCCTGGCGCGCTTACCAAGCCGATTACGTCACGGCGCCGATTGACGATGAAGGCCTTTGCCTGGATGACCGTTTTATCGAGGCGCTGCGCGCCGGGCCTAAATTTATGTACATCCTGCCCAACTTCCAGAATCCGACGGGGGTGACCCTATCGCTGGAACGCCGCCGTAAACTGGTGCAAATCGCCGACCATTACGGCATTCCGATTATCGAGGATGATCCGTATGGCGATCTGCGGTATGAAGGCGAGCATCTGCCGCCCCTGGTTGTGTTGGATGCTGAATTTCAGGAAGAACGGGGGACGAGCGGCAACGGCCGTGGCTTTGTGCGCGGCAACGTGATTTACCTGGGCACCTTCTCCAAGACGCTGGCTCCTGGCCTGCGCCTCGGCTGGATGGTCGCGCCGGAGGAAGTTATCAAGCGCTGCGTGATGGCCAAGCAGGGCATGGATTTGCATACCAGCTCGTTCTCGCAGATGGTGGCTTATGAGGTAGCCAAAGACAATTACCTGGATGAGCACAAGCTGCTGATTCGCCAGGTGTACCACGAACGGCGCGACGTGATGCTGGCGGCGATGGAGGAATATTTCCCGCTGGGCGTGTATTGGACACGGCCGTCTGGTGGCCTGTTCCTCTGGGTGACTTTCCCGGACTGGCTGGATGCGGCGGAACTGCTGAAAACGGCCGTGCAAGACAAAGTCGCCTTCGTTCCCGGCGCGGCCTTCCACCCCAACGCCCACGAAGGCGTCGGCCACAATACGGCCCGATTCAACTTCTCCAATGCTCAGCCGGCGCAAATCGAAGAAGGCATCCGGCGGTTAGGTCTGGTTCTCACCCGGGTCCTGGCCGAACATAAAGAGGAAGAACTTGAGCCAGAAATCATGATGGCCTGAAATTGCCAATCTGAGCGCGAGGCAGTCCGTTCTGTCTCCCGCTCAGGCTTTAGCGAAAGGAAATGAACATGGAAACATCAATTGTAATTGCCGGATTTGGAGGACAGGGTGTCCTGTTTGCCGGCCAGCTTCTGGCGTATGCCGGCATGGACAACAACTTACACGTTACCTGGATTCCGTCTTACGGGCCGGAGATGCGCGGCGGCACGGCCAACTGCACAGTCATCATTGCCGACGAGCCGGTGGGCGCGCCCATCGTGGCCAACCCGGACGTGGCCATCGTCCTCAATCTGCCCTCGCTGCAAAAATATGAGCCGTTGGTGAAGCCGGGCGGCTTGTTAGTGGTCAACAGCTCGCTCATCAGCCAACCTGTCGCCCGCACCGACGTGGACGTGGCTTATGTCCCGGCCAACGACATCGCCGAAGAGCTGGGATCGGCCAAGATGATGAACATGGCGACGCTGGGCGCGCTGCTGGCGCGCCGGCCGATTTTGACCCTGGACCAGTTGATGGCCACGCTGGACGCGCATTTACCGGCGCGCAAAGCCCACCTGTTGGCCGCGAATAAATTGGTCGTGCAAAAAGGGTACGACGTCGTGGCGGCGGTCCCCGCCTGATCGCTGCGGCGGTTCCTCCCTGATTATTAACCGTTTTGGCCCCGCAGGACTGCCTAATGGCTGTCCTGCGGGGCTTTGCTGTTTATCCCCCGCTTTTCATCACCATGGGTAAATAAGCGCGCGGCGGCAGAATAATGTCCATGATCAGGACGCTGCGGTTGTTGCTGTTGCTTAGATCGGCTGTGGCAGCGCTAACGGCCGTTTCCAGCCTCAATTCCCGTCCTAAAAGCCCCACTTGCAGGCCGATCTGGACGGTGGACGTAACGCCTGGAGCCAGGGTTGGCAGCGTGCAGCCGACGCCATCAGGCTCACTGGCGCACAGCCAATCACCCTCGTCTATGGTCAGGAGGCTGGCATTGGCTGGCAAAATGTGCTGCAGCACGAGCTGCTCGGCCGGATCAGGGCCGGCATTGCCCACCGCCAGCGTCAGCGTGATCACGTCGCCGCTGTGAATGACAGCAGGGGTCACGATTTGCGTGATGCCCAGATCGGCTTGTGGGCTGGTGTTGGAGAGCACGGCCGTTTCCGCCACGGCGACGTTGTTTTCCGGCCAGGTATCGAGCGTGCTGGCGGTGATAACGGCCGTGTTGGTGATTGTTCCTGGCACAGCCGGGGCCAGCGTATGCAGCGTGACCGTTGTCATCGCGCCCGCATCCAAGGAGGCGCGTTGGCATGAGACAGTGCCTGCGGTTTCGGCGCACGTCCAACCCGCTGCTGTATGGTCCAGGTAGGAAACGCCAACCGGCAGCGTATCGGTCAACACAAGATCAGCGGCGGCATCCGGTCCCAGGTTGGTTAGCGCCAGCGTGTAGGTTATCTGGCTGCCCGCCTCCACTGTCAGCGGCTGCGATGTCTTGAGAAGTTGCAAATCGGCTTCAGGCACGGGCATAGGCAGGACGGCCGTATTGACAACGGCCGTATTGTTGCCGATTGCCGGATCTGCCGTCGCTGCGCTGATCACGGCCGTGTTGGTGATGGTGCCAGCTGTGGTGGGAGCCAGCGTTTGCAGGGTGATGGTTGTGCTGGCGCCGGCGGTCAGCGCGGCCGTCTGGCAGGTTACGACGCCAGATGCTTCCTGGCATGTCCAGCCTACGGCCGTGTGACCCAGATACGGCACGCCGTCGGGCAGGGTGTCAGTTAGGGTGATGATTTCGGCCGCGTCTGGGCCGGCGTTGGTGACGGCCAGCGTGTAGGTGAGGGCTTCGCCCACCAGCACGTCGGCGGGCACGGCCGTTTTGGTAAGCTGCAAATCGGCCGCCAGGCTGTTTATGGCGGTCACCGCTATATCCTGATTTTGTGACCGGTCGACGTCAAAGTTGGGGGATTGGACGACGGCCGTGTTGGTCAGAATACCGCTGACAGCCGGCGCCGTGCCGTGCAAAACAAGCTCAGGGGCCGCGCCGACGGATAGATCCGGGCCTAGCGTACAGACAACCAGACCGGCAGGCATCTGGCAGGACCAGTCCGCACCGTTGGCCGTCACGCCGGTTAAGCCAGCGGGCAGCGTATCTGTCACCGTTACGCCCGACGCCAGGTCAGGACCCTCGTTGTAAACGGTCAGGGTGTAAACGAGTGGTGTCAGGGGAACGGCCGTGGCCGCCGACGCCTCTTTGATAATCCGTAAGTCGCTGTTCTGGCCGGTCACAAATTCAAAACTGCCCACGTCGCACAGCCCGCCTTGTGGCCGGCTGACTCCACGTTGATCTTCGATCACCGGATTGCCCAGAATGTCGGTGCAATCACCGGCATCGATGGCCGGGCTGGTCGATTTCAGGCCGTGTGTTGGCGTAGTCCCGCCGTTATCTTGCAGCGGCCCCAGGACGGGATCGGTGCCAATCTGGTCGGTCGCCGCCTGGAATTCGCAGTCATCGGCACCGTCGATGTTGTAGCCCTGCGAAACATATGGCGAAGTTTGTGGGCTGCGGCCGCAGTTGCCGCCGGTGTTGGCAGCCACGATACTGTTTTTCAGGGTGATCAGGCCGGCTTGCGGCGCTTTCAGGGCCGGTCCGCCCATCAGCAGGCCTTGTTGGTGGGTGTTGTAAATGCCGCCGCCGGTTCCGGCAAAGTTGTCGTAGATGGTTGAATGGTCGATATTCACCGCCAGGATGCCTTCATAATACACCCAGATGCCGCCGCCTAAATATTGGCTGGCCCGGTTGTGGCTGACCGTGACGTTGGTCAAATTGGTGGTGCCGCCGGTGAGGTAAAGCCCACCGCCATTGCTGCCGGCGATGTTCTGGCTGATCGTGCTGGAGGTGATGTTGACGTCGGCCGTGCCCGCGTGGATCAATCCCGCGCCGTAGTAGGTGGACTGGTTTTCGGTGATTGTGCTGTCGACAATGGTTAGGGTGCCGCCGTTGTAAATGCCGGCGCCAAAGCCTGCTTGATTGCCCAATATGGTGCTTCCCAGCAGTGTCAGTTGTCCGCCATTGTTGTAGATGCCGCCGCCGCCGCCGCTAGTGAGCAACGGCTGGCCGGGGCTGGCCTGGTTTTGGGTGACCAGGACGTTTGTGAGAGTCAGAGCGCTGCCGGAAATTAGCGAAAAGCCGCCGCCGGAATAGTTGACGCTGGTGCCAATGCCTAAATTGCCGCCCTGAACCGTCAGGTCGGTGACCGTGACGTAGATGCCGCCAAAGGGTTGGTGGAATGCACGGTCGATCTGATTGCCGTCGATGGTGGTAACGGCCGTTCCGGCTCCAACCAACGAAACGCTTTGCAGCAGGTCCAAATCGCCCGTGGTATTGCCATTTTCTTCCACGACGCCGGCTGGGTCAGCCAGCGTGAGCCGGTAATGGCCGGCGGGGATGGAAATGAGGTCGTCGCTGCCGGAGCCGGCGGCGCAGGTGTCCACGGCCGTGTCTGTATTTGCCGCCTGGATGGCTTCGCGTAGGGAACATAGTCCATTCGTTTCCAGTTCATCAACTGTGGTGGTGACGGCTATGGCCGTTTCTGGTGCGGCGTGGCTTTGGCGCGGACTCAACCAGAAAACGGCCGTAACTACCAGACCGCTGGCGATAACAAATGCCACAAACGTGGTTGTTAGTCGGTGCATAATTTATTCTCCTGATTACTATCCTGCCGTCTCCAAAAAGGAGGCGTACTCTCTTTGGTGGCTGTTTTGTTTGGCCGCAACGACTGATAAAAAATGGGGGCACAGTTACCTATGCCCCCATTTTCTTTCCCTCTTCCGGCTATCGGGCTAAATCATTGATTGTGGATCAATCCTTAGTTACGATAGGCAGATAGATCATCAAGGGTGTAATGTCAAACGTAGCAACGGCCGTGTTGTTGCTGGCATTGCTATCGTTGACGGCGAACACGGTAAACTGCTGCTGCACCTGGCCAACGGTCTGGGCCGAAACGACCACGGTGGCCGTCTTTTCCTGCCCATTTTCCAACACACCGAAGTTACAGGTGAGCTGGCTGCCGCTCAGCGTGCAGATGTCGGAGGACTCGAAGCTGACCGCTGCCGGCAGCAGGCTGGTTACCTGCACGCCACCGGCGGCCGATGGCCCGCTGTTGGCAACCGTGATGGTCAGGGTGACCAGCTCGGCCAGGCGGACGGAGTTCGGCATGGCCTCGACACTGATGCTTACATCGGCCAGTGCGCCAAGCGAGTTGGTGTCGGTGGCTGTGTTGTTGTTCAGGTTCGGGTCAGTCACGCCTTGTGGGGCGGCAACTTCGGCCGTGTTGATCAACAAGCCGGTGGCGGTGTTGGCTACAGTCGCCGAAGC
>Ga0209607_1003199_pt1 | contig 12650 bp, 11 predicted proteins | sample AD_UKC117_MetaG_FD_184413 | JGI IMG/M metagenome (GOLD analysis project Ga0209607, IMG submission 184413) | Active sludge microbial communities of municipal wastewater-treating anaerobic digesters from Hong Kong - AD_UKC117_MetaG (SPAdes)... | ecosystem: Engineered > Bioreactor > Anaerobic >... | reverse complement strand
GCATTTTCAATACCTCCACCAGAATTAGCGGATACACCTATTCTGCCGTTCTTCTGCAGGAGTGTATGTGTGCCTGCCTCTGTCCAGTCTTTACCGTCAACGCTAACTCGTGCGATAAATTTGACGCCAGATCGCTCAATTTGCAGGTACCAAGTTTCAGAATTATTGGCCAACTCCTTGAGTTCACGATCTCCAATCTTTGCACTGAATTCTCCGAATCTAATTGAGTTCGCCTGCCCATTGACCACTTTTGTGAAGGTAGGCCGACGACCTATCGCACAACAGTAACCTTGTAGCCCAAAGGAGAGCAGATTCTTTTCATCAACCCAGTAAAGCAACCCTGCCCAGTTTTTCTCTGTTATTTGCGTATCCATTTTGACGGTAACCACAAAGTTTCCCGAAAAGGGCTGCTGCACCAATGCAAGATTGCTGGTTTCATTGGAGCCTACAATTAAAAGCTTGCCATCGGAGAGAGTGAGTCGGTTGGAGTCGAGATTCAAAACCTCCCACATTTCGCCCAGCTCATCCCGGTCGAAATGATCCTCAAACAGCACTTCGGCAGCGGGCTTGGAAGGGGGCGGCGCAGTCTGCGCGACCTCTACCGGCGGCGGGGGCGCCACCACTTCCTTCCGCACTTCCGCCAAGGCAACCGTTAATTGCTCGGCATTGGCGGCGGCGAAATATTTGCCCTTGCCTTCCTCAGCAATGCAGTTGAGCTGTTGCGTCTCATCGGGCGTGACATCGAAGCCCACCACATGGATACGCAGGTTAGCTCCTGTCTTGGTCACCGCCTGCGCCGCCTTACACGGATCGCCCTCGCAGGTTTCCTTGCCGTCGCTGACCACCACCACCGAGGCGCTGCCCTCCGTCTGTTGAAGCTGTAAAGCCGCCAATTCGATCGCTCCGGTCAAAGGCGTTTTTCCTTTCGGGCTGACATTGTGCAAAGCCTGAACGATGGTGGCGCGATCGCTACCGATGGGTGCTAACAGGGCAATATCGTTGCAGTCATCCTTGCGGTTGTGCCCATACACCATCAACCCGGCGTTCACGTCGGATGGAAGCTTATGGAGCATGTCCGTCATTACCGTTTTGGCGATGTCGATTTTTGGCTGATCGCCGACCTTGGCCCACATGCTGCCCGAGCCGTCCAGCACGAACAGGACTGTGGGCGCGTTGGCGCGGACGCTGCCTGATCCACAAAGAGCCAGCATCAGACCGGCGATTAGGATGCGTTTCTTCATTGGACTAGCCTCATGAGCGAGATGATGGAATGGTGAAAGAAGCTGGGATTTTGGACAAACTAGTAAGCGAATAGCCGCTGTCGCATGGGTAGTTTCAGGGGAGTGTGATTCAAAGAACCCAGTTGGGCTATACCACGATCAACACTACCTTCCGGGCACCTCGAAAAACCTCGATTTCTTGGCGAGTTGACGGTGCAGCTATTTGGTTTAGAAAAGACCAATTTTTCAGAACTATCGTACAAAACCGTCCAAACTAGTCAGAAAGTGCTGCATAAAGCTGATTGACTAAATTATTTCTGTCCTGACTGAGGCGTTGTGCATCTTGTATAGAAGGGGCAATCTTGATCTGTGACTCGCACCATTCGATTTCCTTTAGATAGGCGCGATATAATTCAACTTCCTGTAGAGCGAAGGTCAATTGAAGGGACATTTTAAAAAATCTTCTTGTCAACATTGCACCAGGAGCTAAAAATCTCTCATTCTCCTCACCATCCGGTTTGTTTTCTTCCTGGCTAGTGATTTCCATATCTACATACTCTACAGATGGAACAGTTGGCATATAGCCAAGCCCACCGCCTTGATAATGCTCCTGATTAGTTACCGATATACGCACCGTAGCATAAGCTGGTTTTCCATCTACCAAGAGTTTTAGAGCAGTTTGTTTTTCACCTTTGATAGCGACTTCGATTTTTGGACGCAAGGCTTCTAGTTTCTTCTTGAAATCTTCTTCTTGCTGCTTTTCTATGACTTTTCCAAGTAACCATGCTAATAAGAGATTGATAATAGCAACGATAAATGTACCTCCAGCAATCTTCAATCCTGGACCAATTTTTCCAGTAAATCTAAGAGCGCCAACAGGAGTTTTCGGCGTTGCCACTGCATGGATAGGAATGAATGATGCTCTTAGCTTAACCTGAACCGATGATGGTTGCCCATTTTTATTATATAAAATACACATCTGCTTGCCGCCACTTCGATATTCGTATCCAATAACAGCGTCATAATCATTCAGATTAATTTTATTCGCGTCCAAAAAATTTTTAAAATGTTTACTGTACTGACTGGCGTTCCCCGCTTGTAGTTCAGATTCAATGGATGACCATTTACCTGAGCTATCGGTAGGCGGCTTCATAAAACTAATATGTTTTTTCCACCGCATATCTTTTGTTAAGTCGAGAACGCGTATTTGGGTTGTGTCTACCTTCACCATATATACACGACGATCGTCTGGACTGCTGGCGCGCTCCTGAGCATATTGCTTTGCAACATCGAGCTTGTCGGTCAGATACATTCCATCGCCGATGTCATTATCAACACCGCCTGCCTTCGCAGGCTTTATACTAAGCCCTTCTCCACGAAACCAATTTTCAGCCATTGTATTACCTCAAAGCTAGTAGCACTACTGAACAACCGGCTTTAGAAATTAGAAGGATAAAACGGAAATGAAACACCCGTTGGAACGGTCAAGCACTGCTGCAATCCTCGTGACCTCTAAAGCGGCAAACGCACCAAATGGGTCCAAGCGCCGGACGGTTTCCCGAGTTCAAACCGGCCCTTCGCCACGACGCCAAGATCGGTGTCCGCCGCTTCGATGATGGTTCCATTGGCCGCAACCCAGGCGATGTGATGGTCGGCTTTCACCAGAATATCGCCATCCATTAATATCTCGGGCTTACGTCCCACGCTTAGGTCGTAAACCTTCGAGCCCGTCATGGGTTGGTTGGGCGTGCGCCACTGGGCGATTTCAAGTTGGAGAGCTTTCTTGCCCGTCGCTTGGTGACAGACAGTAGTTGATAAACCCGATACAGTCGAAATGGCGAATGCCCTGGCAAGATTGTGCCCATATCAGCTTGCCGCCGATATCGCCACCGGGTGCTGGCCCGTAAACACGGCGAGGGGTAAAGTGTCCGTAGTAATTGGTCCAGGCCGCCGGATGCTTGCCTTTGAGGGAAGTTCAGATAATTATTGAGATCCCAGTCAGAGGGTGAAGCGGGTCTACCCTTGAAACTTCCCTTGAAACCTTGATAGTTGCCGCCGCAAATGCAGTATCTTTCGATGTGTCGTTTTTCATCTTTGATGAAAGTGTGGGCAGCTAAAACCGCCAAATCCTTTTTTTTATCCGCCTGCTTGATGGGATCAAGGCGTTTGGAGTCAGCAACCAATTGAACACCGCCAGGTCGACAGGAAGCGCCATCGTTATGACCCGGCGTCGCGCCATAGGCACCGTTGATATAATGGCATCCAACCAGTCCAAGCGCGATTTGGACGATGCGCCCGCCGAGCGTAGGTTTTTTTGGCCTGATCGAATCATCCCGCTTGGCGTGGGTCGTCTCGACCGTGCGCGGTTCGCGGTGACGATGGAAAGTTTCCATATTTCTCTCCTAAGCCCGAGTGTCTATTATCGACCACCAATAACATACGGCATTAACAAAATGAGGCGATACACGAACAGCATCCTACACGTGTCGTTTGGATAAACCATATTAATACCATAAAAAACCATTTTGTCAATCTGACTGTAAAGAGTATAGAGATAGACCCGTGCGCGCCTTCGTGCTTGGCAACTACATAAACGCCAACTTCTTATACGTGGATCGCCTGCCGCTAGCTGGCGAATCCCTGGTGGCTACACGCATCTTCCAGGAACACGGTGGCAAAGGGTTGAACCTGGCCGTAGGACTGCACCGTTTGGGCGTTACCGTGGACTTGCTGATGGCAGTGGGAAAGGATGAAGCGGGCGCGGCGGTCAAGCACCGACTCGCTGAGGAAGGGATGGATACTACGTGGGTTTTAACTTTGAGATCGCATTCCGGTTATGGCGTCGGTTTCATTGCCCCGGACGGTTGCAACTTTCTGGCAGCTCATCTTGGCGCGAACGCCTTGCTGACCGCCGAGCATGTCGAGCAGGCGCGCGAGGTCTTCGTTCATGCGGATTGGGTCGTGGCGCAGTTTGAAATTCCCGATTCGGCCATCCTGCACGCTTTTCGTCAAGCCCGCCGGCTCGGCAAGCACACCTACCTGAATCCCTCACCATGGCGTCAAATCGACAACGAGTTACTGGCGCTGACTGATGTGCTGGTGGTCAACGCCAGCGAAGCGGCGCTGATGTTCGATCAAACGGATCTGGAGAAGCTGACACCGAAAGACTGGTCTGAGCGACTGTCCACCCTGGCCCGACAAATGAGCTGGCAGGGTCGGTTGCTGGTCGTTACCTTGGCTGATGCGGGTTGCGTCGCTCTCGATGAGGCGGGTACGGTCATAAGCCAACCCGCTTACCCCATCCAGCAGATCGACGCCGCCGGTGCTGGCGATGCTTTTGGTGCTGGATTGGTATGGTCGCTGATGCGGGATTTACCTCTGATCGAAGCCTTGCGCATCGGCAATGCTTGCGGCGCGCTTATCGCCGCCCGCGAGGGCATCCTGGACGGCCTGCCCCGGCGTACCGCAGTGAAGACTTTCATGACAGCGGCTGTTCCAGATTGAGCGTGAGGCGGTAAGCATAGGCATCTCCACGAAAAGTGCCTTCGACATATTCGATCATTTGCCGGGAAGCGCTATACGTTTTGCGCTTCAGAAGCAGGCAAGGGCCGGGTTCGGCGAAATCGAACACCGCCATTTCCGTGGGGGAACTCATGACGGCCTCAATCGTTTGTTCGCCACAGGTCAAGGCGATGCCACAATGTTCATAGAGATACTGGTAGATCGAACCCACGACATTCCACTCAGCCAACGCTGGGGCGGCGCTCAGATCATACCAGGCGACTTCTCGCGATAGCGGCGTGCCATCGCCCAGCCGTACCCGCACCAGGCGCAGGAATTGCGCGGTGGTCGGGCGCTCAAACAGCGAGGACAGGGTGCGATCCGTCACAATGCCCCGCTCCATCAGGCGGGTCGACGGCTTCATGCCTAATTCCCGCATTTCCTCGGTGAACCCCTTGAGACGGCCCAGGCGCGGCGACAAACGCGGCGGCGCCTTGACCGCCACACCTGTGCGGCCATGCGTTGACAAGTAATCTTTGGCCCGCAGCTCATCGTAGGCCCGGCGCACTGTCGTGCGACTGAGTTGCAGTTTTCCGGCCAACACCCGTTCAGAGGGCAGACTCTGGCCTGCCGGAACCTCTCCCGATTCGATCAGTTGAGTCAGCTTCTGCGCTACCTGCAGGTAGCTGGGTTCAGCTATTTCACGGTCGGGGACTAAATGTTCGATCAGTTGCTCTGACTTCATAGCGATCCTGGATTAAGGAAACGTGATACTCGACTACCAAGTTATTACTCAGTTCTTGTAGCTGGCAGTAGACGCTGGCTGACCCTTGCCGGTAAGGTTTGGAGTTGTCGACGTCGGGGATGTTCCTGCATCATTTTCAGATGCGTCTGCCCAACGACGGAAATCCCACTGGCGCACCTCACTGATCGTACTATTTAATTCTGTCATCTCCACAATTCCTCCTCATTTCATCCGTATTTTTTCCATGTTGCTCCAGTAAGTTGGCGCATGAGGTCGAGCGATCCAGTGATCGATCATTCACCGTACTATCCGAGTACGGCGGCTGGCCTACATCGTTTAGCGCAAATCACGGATTTACGGGAGAACAATCTATGAAACAAGCATCGACGGTCCAACTCCTGATTGCAGGTCTTTTGGCCAGCGCCATCATTATGCCGCTCGCTTACAGCGATCAACGCGCGCCCGCACCTCCTCCAAACCCAGCCGCTGAGCCGCCACATCAGGGTATCGAGATTGATCGTAGTCTCCTGATCACCGATCTTGGCGTGGTGGAAGACCCGGTGCGAACGGATCCCACCACCGACATTCCCGGTGTCTGGACCTTCCGTCATTTGATCGAGCAGATGGCCGGTGAACAGGATCCTGCCGAATTTGCGCTGCGCTGGCTCGAAAACTGGGAGCAGAAACAGGTGATTAATGGAAGTCGGGTGCCGGCCCGCCCGAATATCTGCCCGCTGGTTATTGAACCCTGGTTGCAGGCCAGCGGCGGCCAGCGGCTGGATTTACGCAAGGCGCCCTTTAAGCTTCTGGCGATCGTGAGTCGCATTGATCTGCGCGAGCATGACCAACGTCAGGCAAAGAACGCCGGTGAAGGTCGTTTTATCTTCGGCGTATTGGATAAGAATGGTTTACCGTTGCCGCCAGCAGCCGGCACCGCACCAGGGGGATTCACGGTCATCTTCGAGTACAAGCTGCCCGCCGAGACCATGGACGAACTGCGATATTGGGCGGAAGACTGGTCGGATCTAAGTCGGTTCACGCCTGGCAGTCAGGGTTACAATGCGGCGCTGGAGGCCCTTACTCGCCGATTTACCGACAAAAATATGGCTCCGGACAAGCCTAATGGTTCCGCCCTCGCCCAGATCCGCACCAATGAAGTGGCGTTGGGTTTGCCTTGGGAGTTAAGAGAGTTTGTCATCGATTTTGCCACCGGTCGGTTGCGTCTCCAACCGGTAGCGCTGACGCCCGATACCTATGCGCTCAACGGTACCGAAACTTTGGCGGCGCTGATCAATGCCAATGAACGCCGGTTGCTGAACGATACCTTCGAACTGGACCCCCAATGGTTCGGTAGCGTATCTGCCGCTGGCCCGTTCCAGTTGGTGGAGTTTCCCGATGTGGATAACCGCAGCTTCACCGTCACTCCTTTGATTGGACCCTTTAACAATATTCCCTGGAGCGCCGCCGGCATCATCAATAACGATGCCCGTCACCTCTTTGCTCTCAACACGTGCAGCGGCTGCCATCGGGACGAGACCGGCACGGGCTTCCTGCATGTCGGGTTCCCCGAGCAACACGCTTTGCCGAACTCCCTTGGGGAACCGGCGGCGTTATCCGGTTTTCTGACCGGTACTGAAGTGCTGGATCCGGTAGATGGCGTTACACCCCGGAAATTTGCCGACCTGGAGCGACGGCGGCAGGATCTGGAAAGTCTGCTTGCCAGCTTCGCACAGGATCCCGCGGGTCCGAATGATCGGCACAAACCTACATTTGTACATTAAGGCGTAGAACCTCTCAAGATATGGGGTGCCGATGCGTTTAAAAATTGCTCATCAACTTTTTCTGACCTTATTGCTCAGTACGGGAAGCGCATTGGCGGTCATGGCTCTGCTCGCTCAGTGGAGCATTGGCCATGGCTTTTTAAACTATATTAATCAGATGGAAAGTGAACATCTGGATGCTCTGGCCATACGTTTGCAAAATGAATATGCTTATCGGAGGCAGTGGGCCTGGTTGCGGGATCACCCTCGGATGTGGCAGTGGTTGTTGCAGCAGGACGCGCCTGTTTATGGCCAGCCATCGCCACTGCCGCGACCGCCGCCACCGCGACCGCCGTTACCGCCGCGACCGTTCCTACCGCCGCCGCCGCCACCGCCACCACCACCACTGCCCCCAGATCCCTTATCGTTTGGGCCTCGTTTAGCGCTACTTAACGCTGATGGGCAACTGGTGATTGGTCAAATTGATAGCTCTGATCGTTCATTGATTCGTAAGTCACTGATTGTAAAAAATCAGATCGTTGGCTGGCTAACATTGATGCCGCTGAGACAAATCACCAATACACGGGAGTTGGGTTTCATCCGTCAGCAGTCGCACACATTTCTATTAATTGCAGTAGCTCTGCTCGCTGGCGCGGCATTGCTAGCTTTGTTATTGGCGCAACGATTAACGCGACCACTGCGTGAATTGACTGGCTTGGTCAAAAATCTGGCTTCAGGCGATTATCAGACACATGTCTACATCAATGGTCAGGATGAAATTGCCGAACTCGGTCGGGACATTAACACTCTAGCCCGCACCTTGGCAGACAATCAGCAAGCGCGACAGCGCTGGATCGCAGATATTTCCCATGAACTACGCACCCCACTGACTGTGGTGCGTGGCGAACTGGAAGCCCTGGAGGATGGCATTCGTCCGTTTGACCGGTCGGGGTTGCAGTCGTTACAGAATGAAATCGACCGATTGAGTAAGCTGATTGAGGATTTGCACGAGCTATCCCTTGCTGATCTGGGCGCGCTAAGTTACCAGTGGCGTCTGCTGGATCTACAGGAAATTCTGACGCAGGTAGCCGATACTTTTGTCATTCGCGCACAACGGCATGGCTTAACGCTTGCCTTGGCGCAACAAGCTTTGCCGGAGTTGCCGGTGCATGGCGATCGCCAACGTCTGTTGCAACTTTTTTCCAATCTGCTCGAAAATTCAGTGCGCTATACTGATGCAGGAGGGCGGATTGAAGTGACTGTCCACGTCGCTGATCAGGTTATCCGCGTCTTCATCGACGATTCTCCACCCGGTGTGGCGCTGGAGGAATGTCCTCGTCTGTTCGAACGCTTATACCGGGTCGATGCCTCCCGGAGTCGGACGCGCGGCGGCAGTGGTCTCGGACTGGCGATTTGTCAGAGCATTGTAACTGCCCATGAAGGAGCTATTACGGCGCAACCGTCGCCCTTGGGCGGATTGCGGATCAGCGTCTCGCTGCCACGCTACTTTATGAACTGATGCCTTATGCCCGCTAAAGAAATCTTGATCGTCGAAGACGAACCCAAGATCGCGCAATTGCTAAGCGACTACCTGCAAGCGGCAAGCTTCCAAACTCGTTGGCTGGATCATGGTGATCGTGTGATCGATTCGATCCAGCACGCGACGCCCGATTTGTTGCTGCTGGATCTGATGCTGCCCGGCAAGGACGGCCTGACGATTTGCCAGGAATTAAGGAGGTTCAGCGACTTGCCCGTGATTATGGTTACCGCTCGGGTTGAAGAAATTGACCGTTTGCTGGGTTTAGAGCTGGGCGCTGATGATTACATCTGCAAACCCTTCAGTCCCCGCGAGGTTGTGGCGCGCGTCAAGGTCATTTTTCGGCGGCTTGATTGCCTCATCAATCAAGCCTCTCCGAAAACCGGCTTTACTGTCGATGAAGAGCGAATGCAAATACGCTGCGCTGGCCAACCGCTGGATTTGACTCCCAACGAGTACCGGTTGCTGGCTATTTTACTGAAACGACCGGGCCGGGTGTATTCGCGCGACGCCCTGCTGGATCAGTTATACGATACCGACCATGATGTTAGCGACCGCTCTATTGATAGTCACATCAAAAACCTGCGCAAGAAACTGGCGGCCATTAAACCGGATCAAACCCTCATCCATTCCATCTACGGCGTCGGTTACAAGTTGGAAGTGGAGTAATGTCAAGTTCAGTATTCAATCTTGGCGTAAATCTCCCGCAACGGAATTTCACATTGAATCGAAACTAGGCAAAGCATATCGTCCAAATGATCCATCTCCGTCAACACCCACTGTTTATCTTGCCGAATATAGTGTTCAATCCTCACCTTGTCCTGAGCGATTAAGACATACTCCATCAGCGATGGTAACCGGCGATAGTGGGCGAATTTATCACCCCGGTCATACGCTTCGGTGCTTGGCGACAAAATTTCGATAATGACCGATGGATTTAGCAAGGTGTCCATGTGCGCATCCTCGAAATCCGGTTCATCACACAGCGCAGCCACATCGGGATAGGTATACAAGCCGGTAGCGCTGACTTTAACCCGTAAATCGTTGAGATACGCTAGACACGGACGATTCTTCAATTGACTATGCAATTCTCCAGCGAGGTTGAACGCAATTTGATTATGTTCCTTGCTTGCGCCAGCCATTGCAAAGATGCCGCCACTCACATACTCGCTTTTGTAGTTGGCCTGACGCTCCAGAATCAAGTATTGCTCAGGCGTACAAGAGGATTGCGCGAGTGCGGACATGACAGCCTTCTCCAGATGACTGAGCAACGCTCAGAAAAGCCCTATTTTGACGTAATGCATTGGCTAACGTTAAGGCCGGCGCGACCGACGACCAGAGCCGCAGGGACTGCCTTGAGTAAACGCCCGCGCTGGTCGTCGATCAGTGATCGTGGGCTTGGACGGTTTCGACGCAGGCTGGCTGGGCTTTGTCTCCTCGCTGTGCGGAGGTAAACCTGTGTGCTGTGTCAAAAAACGCTGCGGTCGATGTTTGCGACCGGTGCGCGTGCCTTCCCCACCGCCAGCACCCGTACCCACCGGTTGCCAACTGGGGATCAGATGCCGCTGACCGTTGCCGATCAAATCGGCGCGGCCCATGCGCTTGAGCGCCTCGCGCAGCAACGGCCAGTTTTCCGCGTCATGGTAGCGTAGAAACGCCTTGTGCAACCGGCGCTGTTTCAATCCCCTCGCCGAAACCACCTGCTCACCCCGGTTGCGGTGAATGCCTTTCAATGGGTTCCGTCCAGTGTGATACATGGCGGTAGCTAGCGCCATGGGACTCGGCAGGAACGCTTGGACTTGATCAGCACGAAAGCCATTACGCTTCAGCCACAGCGCCAGGTTGAGCATATCTTCATCCGTAGTTCCAGGGTGAGCAGCGATAAAGTAGGGAATCAGGTATTGCTCCTTACCGGCCTCGCGCGAGAATTTCTCAAACAACGCCTTAAATTGATCATAAGCGCCCATGCCCGGTTTCATCATTTTGGACAACGGGCCAGCTTCGGTATGCTCCGGGGCGATCTTGAGATAACCGCCCACATGATGGGTGACCAGTTCCCGCACGTAAGCCGGGTCGCGCACGGCCAGGTCATAGCGCAATCCCGAAGCAATCAGCACCTTCTTCACGCCCGGCAATTCCCGGGCTTTACGGTACAACGCGGTCAACGCCGAATGATCAGTATTCAGATTCGGGCAGATTTCCGGGTAAACGCAGGAGAGCCGGCGGCAACTTTGTTCAATCGCGCTGGATTTACAGGCCAGCCGGTACATGTTGGCGGTCGGCCCGCCCAGGTCGGAGATCACGCCGGTAAAGCCCGGCGTCCGGTCTCGGATGTCCTCGATCTCGCGCAAAATGGATGCTTCCGAACGGGATTGAATAATGCGGCCTTCATGTTCGGTAATCGAGCAAAAGGTGCAGCCGCCAAAACAACCACGCATGATGTTGACTGAGAAGCGGATCATCTCATAAGCCGGGATGCGGGCGTTGCCGTAGGCCGGGTGGGGAACGCGGGCGTAGGGCAAGTCAAATACGGCGTCCATTTCCGGGGTCGTCAACGGGATCGGCGGCGGGTTGAGCCACACATCGCGGTCGCCGTGGCGCTGGATCAGGGCGCGGGCGTTGCCGGGATTGGTTTCCAGATGCAGCAACCGCGAAGCGTGAGCGTACAGCACCGGGTCATCCCGCACTTGCTCATAGGCGGGCAAACGGATCACCGTTTTAGCGCGGTCATGGCGGATGGCGCGGGGGCGGAAGGTGAGCGTACTCATCTGTACATTCCCCTCCTTGGATGAGGAGGGGTGGCGCGTAGCGCCGGGGTGGTTTGAGTATGGATCGGGATGCGGTTCCACCCGTCCCGGCTGATCCACTTCGGTGGAATCAATTTCCAGCCAACCTTCCGGCAAGTCGCCTTTGTGAATAAAGGCCGTGCCGCGAATATCATGCACAGTACATGGATGTTCACCGGCGGCGACGCGGTGGGCAATGTCGACGATGGCGCGTTCAGCGTTGCCGTACAACAGCAAATCCGCCTTGGCGTCCAGCAAGATCGACCGGCGCACTTTGTCCGACCAGTAATCGTAATGGGCGATGCGGCGCAAGCTGGCTTCGATGCCGCCAATGATGATCGGCGCTTTCGGGTAGGCTTCACGGCAACGCTGGCTATAGACGATCACCGCCCGGTCAGGGCGTTTGCCGCCTTCGTCGTTGGGCGTGTAGGCGTCGTTGTGGCGCAAGCGCCGGTCAGCGGTGTAACGGTTGACCATCGAGTCCATATTGCCGGCAGTCACGCCGAAAAACAGGTTCGGCGGCCCCAGCGCCCGGAACGATTCCGCCGAAGTCCAATCCGGCTGAGCGATGATACCCACCCGGAACCCTTGCGCCTCCAGCAGTCGACCGATAATCGCCATGCCAAAACTGGGATGATCGACGTAAGCGTCGCCGGTGACCAGGATAATGTCGCAGGAATCCCAGCCGAGTTGATCCATTTCAGCGCGTGACATCGGCAGAAAAGGCGCAACGCCAAAACGGGTGGCCCAATAGGGACGGTAGGAGAAGAGCGGGGGAGCGGTGTGCATGAGCATTCAGAAGGCGCGGGGCCGATAACCAGGGAAAGAAGTCGGAAATTATACGGGGGTGGACGGTTAGAGCAATGCGTGACTCGTCCTGTTCCCTGTCAGGGTGGGTTTTGTCTACCCACGTTCCCGCAGCCAGCGTTGCATAAGCGGAACGCGCAGCTGCCATTGATTCTGCTCCTCCGTCACTAGTGGGCTGACACAGAAGTTTTGACAGGTTCAGAGGTTTCTAGGTCCACCGGGGTTTCAGAAGATTTCAAGGGAGGATAGAGGCGCTTGAGTTTGACCCGGGCCAAGTCGGTGCCGAACTGCCAG
>Ga0209607_1003193_pt1 | contig 12669 bp, 10 predicted proteins | sample AD_UKC117_MetaG_FD_184413 | JGI IMG/M metagenome (GOLD analysis project Ga0209607, IMG submission 184413) | Active sludge microbial communities of municipal wastewater-treating anaerobic digesters from Hong Kong - AD_UKC117_MetaG (SPAdes)... | ecosystem: Engineered > Bioreactor > Anaerobic >... | reverse complement strand
TGAAACGGATCTTTGTGTGGAACTTAACCGGATGGACAGTGAGTTGTTCAGGATCCGTGAACGGGTGAGACTGGGAGAGGAAATTGTAGCCTGAAAAGAGAACCATGAAAGTAATAGTAGTAGCCGGCACGCCGGGAGCAGGGAAAACGTCTGTATTGCTCAATACCATTAAATTTTTACAAGAACAGCAGGTAAAGATCGCGGTTGCCAAGATTGATTGCCTGTATACAGAAGACCAGGTCCGGTTTAAAAAGACCGGAGTGCCCACTATGGTGGGATTGTCCAGGGATATGTGCCCGGATCATTATACCATTTACAACATGGGAGAAATGGTGTCTTTTGCCGGTGAGCATTCTGCAGATATGCTTATTGTGGAAACAGCCGGTTTGTGCCACCGGTGTGCCCCCTATACCACCAACGGGCTAGGGGTTTGTGTTATAGATGCCACAACCGGGCCAAATACCCCCTTAAAAGTGGGGCCTTTCTTAAGTACTGCCAATGTTGTTGCCATAACAAAAGGGGACATGATCTCGCAGGCAGAAAGGGAAATATTCAGAGAACGGGTAATGGAGATGAATGCCGGGTGCCGTATTATTGAAACGAACGGACTGACGGGAAAAGGAACGGCAGAATTGGCGGCTTGTTTTTCGCAAGCGCCTGTGTTTGATTACAGTGAAGACCGGTTGCGCCATAATGCGCCATTTTCCATATGTACTTTATGTGTGGGAGAAATGCATATAGAGAAGAAATACCACAGGGGTGTGCTGCGGCACATTAACGGGGTGCAGGAATATAAGGGGGAATAAATCATGATAAAGGAAGAAACCCTGGTTGCCCTGCTGCCGGGATTCAATTGCGGGGCTTGCGGTTATGTAAATTGTGCAGCTTTTGCCGTGGCTTTAAAAGAAAAAAGGGCGATGCCGGAACAATGCCCGGTTTTCAGGCAGGAACGGTTTAAGGCGCAGTTCCAAAAACTGACAGGGATCCTCAACTCGGCAAATATTCAGGAAAAAGAAACTTATGTGGGGCTGATAGACAAGGCGCAAGCGGATTTTCTGTTGTATCCGTTGCCCGGAGAGTCCTCGTGTCGCGAAACGCTGGCCTGTTTTTCGTCCAACAAGATCTTAAAAGACAATGTGATTCGTTACCGTCCGTTGGGCTGCCCCATAACGCATTTTGCACGGGTGGTGGAAATCGATAACGGGTTGTTGGATGTATGGGTGATAGGGCCGGGAAAACTGCTTGGACGGGAAGAAACAGTTGTCGAGGCAGGAATATGTATGGTGCTTTCATTCAGAGGAGTAATTGAGGGAATGCGTCCGTTTGTAGGACAGACCGTGAAATTCCTTCCGGCTCATTGCATGATGGGGAAAGTCCATTCAGGGGTCATTGTTTCTTTGGAAGACGAAACTACGCGAATTGATTGCATAGACCTGAAGATCTGGGAACACACGAAAGTCTAAACGTAACGGCAGGGGTGTTGCGCGTCAGAGACTTCCCTGTATTTACGGACAATATTTTTAAAGTCGGTCCATGTGTCCCGTTTAAGTTCGGGATTGCGCAACAAGGCGGCCGGATGGTAGACTGCCATGGTCTCACGTTCCATACAAGAAAACCAGCTTCCGTGATCGCGTGTGATCTTGTATGCCGGGCCTGCCATATAACGCAAGGCAGTGGCCCCAAGCAGGATCATTATTTTGGGATCAATTCGGTCTATTTGTTCGTACAGCCAGGGAATACAACTGGCGGCTTCTGCTGTTGTGGGTACGCGGTTTCCGGGGGGCCTGCATTTAACAATATTACTGATAAAAACATGTTTTTGCCTGGTGAAACCGCAGGCCTCCAGAATTTTATCCAGTAATTGCCCCGACAAACCAACAAAAGGACGTCCAATAAGGTCTTCGTCCCTCCCGGGAGCTTCTCCTATGATCAGAATGTCGGCATTAGGATTCCCTTCTCCAAAAATTACATGTTTACGTGTTTTGGACAGATCACAACGTGAACAGTTGAGTATTTGTTGTCTGAAAGATTCAGTCATTTGGAAGGATCGGTTGACTGTTTATTCAAAGAAAAGATGTCGTCTGAATGGCAATTCTGGCAATTGTTTACCGGTTCCGGCGATGAATTTACCTGGTGGCAATGGCGGCAACGGTACCAATGATTGTCAATTTCATAATCCCCGCCGCGAATTACTATACGTTTGCTTTCAATAAAAGCGCGGGCAATATTCTTGCGGGCTTTATCGTATAAACGCGTAAAAGTAGGCCGCGAAATATTCATTCTGCGGGCAGCTTCTTCCTGTGTCAGGTTTTCGTAATCTGCAAGCCGTATGGCTTCATACTCTTCAAACAGCAATTCCACAGATCCCCGGTCTCTTCCGGAAATCCCGTAAGGCCGGTAACCTTCCATGGGAGGCAGGGCAGACATACGACGGTGTCTTTTTCTGTTGGGCATGATACAAAGATACATAATTTTGGCGCAGTCAAACTCCATCTGTGGCGCAGTCAAACTCCATTTGATTACCTTTGTTATATGAATGCAGTAAAAGCCCCCCTGTTGTATCTGTTGTTGCTGTTTGTGGCGACTGGTTGCAGCAGGGAAAGTCATGTAATAACCAGCCTTCCCATGCTGGAAGAAAAGGTGTTTGCGGTACCTGCCGGTACGGCAGCAGATCAGATGGTTCTGGATCGTTTTCCGCAGGCCGGTATCTTGTATTTTAACAGTGTGCTGGATTGTGCTATGGCCGTAAAGGAGGGCAAAGCGGATGCAGCAGCTTATGATTTGCCTGTGTTGGCCAATATCAAGGCCAAACTGGAGGGTTTGACCGTATTGGATGAGTTTATTATGGACGATCAGTACGGCTTTGCTGTACGTCAGGGTGACCAGAAGCTGAAAGAGGCCATGGACAGGGTGTTGTTGCAAATTCAGGAAGACGGCACATACCGGGAAATGCAGGATCGTTGGTTCCCCAAACAGGGAGAACCGGGTCCTATGCCTGACATTCCGTTAAGCGCGGAGAACGGGATTTTGAATTTCGGGACGGCTGCCGTAACCGAGCCGATGGCTTATGTATATGCAGATGAGGGGGTTGTTGGTTTTGATATAGAATACGCTGCGCGCATTGCCCGGGATCTGGGCATGGAACTGAATATCGTGAACATGGAATTCGGGGCATTACTTCCTGCGTTGATTTCAGGGAAAGTGGATATGATAGGGGCCGGCCTGTCCATCACGGAAGAACGTGCCAAAAGCGTGCTTTTTTCCGAACCCTATTACAAAGGCGGGTTAGCGGTGATGGTGCGTGAAAGCAACCAGCCCGCGAAGGAACGTTCCAAAACCCTGGCCGTTCTTCTGGGTTCATCGCATGAAAACTATGCGCTGAAACATTACACGGAAGACCGGTTGTTACAATACCAGACTGTTCCGGATTTATTGCTGGCTATAAAACAGGGCAAAACAGACGCGGCATTCTTTGCCACCGAAATGCTGGGGCATGTTTTAAGTGAAAATCCGGAAATAGGAATTTTGGCAGAAGATGTGTTTTTTGAACCGCTGGGGATTATTTTTCATCAGGGAAACGATTCTTTACGGGTGCAATTCAACAATTTTTTACAGGAAATCCGGCAAACCGGGATATATGACCGTATGGTAGAACATTGGATAGAAAAATCCGGAACTACCATGCCGGAAATCCCGCAACACGGAGAAAACGGGGACTTTCCGGTGGCTATCGTCGGGAACATAGGGCTGCCGTTTACATCATTAATTGACGGGAAACTGGCGGGATTTGACATAGAATTGATGATGCGTTTTGCTTCGCACCTTGGCAAGCGGTTTGTTCCCGTGGATATGCCGTTCAACAGTTTGTTGATGGCCGTTTCTTCCGGCAGGGTAATTGCCGGAGCTGCCAGCATTATGATTACGGAAGAACGTGCCCGTCAGGTAGCGTTTTCGGATCCTTATTATCAATCCGGAGTATGCATCATAGCATTGAAGAGTTACATCAACCGGGACAATGCCGCTGCATTTGTACCGGCCGGAACCGATGGCCAGAAAACAGGATTTTTTGAAGGGATCAAAAAGAGTTTTCACAACAACCTGGTTTTGGAAGACCGGTATAAACTGGTTTTAGACGGATTGAAGGTCACTGTGATCATATCTATCCTGGCGGCCATTCTGGGCACCTTGCTGGGCGGGGCGGTCTGCTCCATGCGCATGTCCGGCTCACGCCCGGTCTCGGGTTTTGCAAAAGGCTACATTGCCTTCTTCCGGGGCACGCCGGTGCTGGTTTTGCTGATGATCATCTTCTATGTGGTATTCGCCTCGGTCCAAATTAGCCCGGTGCTGGTGGCTGTCATTGCATTCGGGTTGAATTTTGCCGCTTACGTTGCCGAGATCTTCCGCACATCCATCAACAGCATCGGCAAAGGACAAAAAGAGGCGGGGATTGCCGGGGGTTTTTCACGCACCCAAACGTTTACGCACATCATTCTGCCCCAGGCCATGCGGCATGCTCTGCCGGTGTACAAGGGAGAGTTCATTTCCATGGTCAAAGCCACTTCTGTGGTGGGATATATTGCCGTTCAAGATGTTACACGGGTGAGCGATATTATCCGCAGCCGTACGTTCGACGCCTTTTTTCCGTTGCTGGTGGCTACGGTCATATACCTGGTTCTGGCCTGGTTGCTGACATGGCTGCTGGACAGGGTGGAAATATCCGTTGATCCCAAAAGAAAACGCATTCGTAAAATGAAGGAGGAGACCATATGATAGAGGTTAAGCATTTATCCATGAAATTCGGGGACCTGGAAGTCCTTAAAGACATAAACGCTCATATAAGCAAGGGAGAAATCATATCTGTCATCGGCCCTTCCGGAACGGGGAAGAGTACTTTCCTGCGGTGCCTGAATTTACTGGAAACCCCTACCGGCGGCGAGATCTTCATTGACGGGGAGCCCCTGCTGGAAAAAGGAACAGACGTGCCGCGGATCCGCCGTAAAATGGGTATGGTATTCCAGTCTTTCAACTTGTATGCGCACCTGACAGTTCTGGAGAACCTGACGCTTGGCCCGGTAATCCTTTTAAAAAAGAAACGAGCCGAGGCAGATCGCAAAGCCATGGAATTGCTCAAAATGGTAGGCCTGGCAGAGAAAGCGTATAATTTCCCTGACGAGTTGTCCGGCGGGCAACAGCAGCGCATTGCCATTGCCCGTTGTCTTGCCATGGAACCCGAGATATTGCTTTTTGACGAGCCAACCTCCGCACTTGATCCCACTATGGTGAGTGAAGTACTTGCCGTGATTCGCCGTCTGGCGCGCGAAGGTATGACCATGATGATAGTGACGCACGAAATGGAATTTGCCCGCAATACCTCTACACGGGTTTTCTATATGGATGAAGGCGTGATCTATGAAGAAGGTACGCCGTCTCAAGTATTTGACAACCCGGTAAGGCCCAAAACCAAAGCTTTTATCCACCGGGTACGCAGTCTGCAATTTGCCATCAGCAGCCCGCTTTTTGACCTGTACCGGCTGCAAAGCGAAATGATTCTCTTCTGTGAAAAGCATGTGATCCCCACCAAAATATGTAACCGGTTGCAGATCATGGCAGAAGAAGTCCTGCAAATGCAACCCGATCACACCAACGTCCTGTTGGAACTTTCTTATTCAGAAAAAGAAGAAAAGCTGTTGTTGGTCTGCTCTCGGGAAGGCGAGCCTTACAATCCCCTGGAACAGGAAGAACACGAAATGCGGGTTTCCATGCTCGGTGCATTATGCCAGAAAGTGGAATATAGCTATAGCGACAGCAAAAACGTGGTAACACTGGAGGTCAGGAAGTAGAGCGCATAAACTTCAAGGTCGCTTCACGGGTAAGAACGGAGCGCCTCGGCAAAAAGAAAAAGCGCCCCGTTCTTAGCCGTGAAGCGGTCTCCGGGGGGTAAGGCTGATAGGGATTAGCTGGAGGGTAGTAAGTAGCTGAAACAACGAAAATGTTTATAACTTACACAATAATAACATGTTACAAAACATTATGACAAAACCGCAACTTACCACCTCCCCCCCAAATCACCAAAAAACTGCAAAAACCGTGGGAGGTGGTAAGTGACTGAAAACGCGAACAAGCTTCTAATGCGCTAATAGATAGATTTTTGTAAGTTTTTTGTAACATTGCCGTTACTTACCACCTCCCGCATACCCTTCATCACAGGGATAATAGGCGTAGAAAGTATGTTCTGTGGAGGCCGTATCGGTACTACAAGATTTTTAAACCTGTATTAATCCAGGTATTTTATCACTGTATGATCGTCTTTTACAAGGACAAGTAAACTCTGGCCGGTTTTGAGCCACAATTCATTCATCAGGGGATTGTTGTCGCACAATAAAAAACTTAAATGCTGATTCTGACTAATATCAAAGACAGGTCCTATTTGATTGTTGGTGCATACCAATATTGACAGGTATATATTCTTGGTGACATCCAATGCCGTAAGGTTGTTGCTTGAACAGGCCAATAATCCCAACACAACATTTTGACTGAGATCCAGAGATGACAATTGGTTTTCATAGCAACTAAGAGCAGATAACGCGGGATTTTGTGTAAGGTTAAGGCTTTCCAGTTGGTTTATGTAACAATAAAGGTTTTTGAGCGCCGGGCATCCGCTTACATTCAGCGTAGTCAAGGCATTGTTATGACAAGAGAAAGTGGCAAGCTGTGCTTTTTGACCCAATTGCACTTGGGTGAGATGGTTATACTCGCAGTAAACTTCATTTAACGCAACGTTCCAGGTTAAATCCAGGCGGGTCAATTGATTGTTGTTACAGGCCAGATCCTCCAAAGAAGTAAAATACCGAATGCCGTCCAGGGATTTAATGCCCAGTTCTATTGGACTCATGTCCAAAATTGTAACGGTTTCGTCCGAAGTCAGGACCCCGTCATCGTTCAGATCTGCCAGTTCCAGACAATAATTCCGGAAGGCTTCATCGGGAATAATAACGACAGCCGGAACCACTTCAACAATAAAAGTACACGTTACGGTTTTGCCCCATAAAGAAGCATTAACGGTAACTGAGGCTTCACCGTGATTTACGGCAGTGAGTACCCCTTCCTCATTAATGGATACAACGGAAGGATCATCTGAACTCCATTCCAGATCAACCCGGTCAGTAGTCCTTTTGGGTGTTATGATCGCTTGCAATGTATGAGAAGAACCAAAATCCACAGACATACGGTCTGTTCCCAAAGACACCTCATACAACGGAACTCTGGGATTTTCCATTGGACAACATCCAAACAGAAACATCCCGGTAATCAGGAGTATAGTGATTTTTTTCATGAGGTAAATATAATAAAAAATGGAGTTTGTGGCGCAACCCGTGAGGGTTTCTGGCGCGACAAACTCCATTTGAAAAAGTCGGGGTGGCCCGACTCGAACGGGCGACCCCCTGCTCCCAAAGCAGGAACGCTAACCAACTGCGCTACACCCCGAGACTTTAGGGCTGCGAAGATAGGGATTTTTTTTATATTTTTGTGATACACGCAAGGCAATGAAATTAATTATTATAGCCAACCGTCTCCCGGTAAGGGTACAAAAAGGGGATGACGGAAACATGATCATGGTTAGGAGTGAAGGAGGTTTGGCAACCGGGCTTTCTTCGCTGGAAACCGACGTGGAGACACACTGGGTCGGGTGGCCGGGGATCTTTACGGATGATCCGGAAGAAATCGCGGAGATTACGCGCCAACTGGAAGAGATGCATTTCCATCCGGTGTTTCTTACGGATGATCAGATCCAGAATTATTACGAAGGATACAGCAACAGCACCATCTGGCCGTTGTGTCATTATTTTTATACATACATTGAGTATGAGTCCCGTTATTGGGATGCCTACCGGGAGGTGAACCGGCTTTTTAGTGAAAAATCATGTGAATTGGCTCAAGCCGGGGATATCATATGGGTACATGATTACCAATTGATGTTGTTGCCCAAAATGTTACGTGATACTAAAGAGGGTCTGAACATTGGCTATTTTCACCACATTCCTTTCCCTTCCTATGAACTGTTCCGGATTCTGCCCGAACGTGCCGAGATCCTGAACGGATTGCTTGGGGCGGATATGATCGCTTTCCATACCCACGGGTACATGAGGCACTTTGTCAGCACGGTGGAACGTGTTATGGGCCTTCAGTTTGAACTGGACAAGGTGTTGCAGGGGAACCGACTGATACAGGTGGATTCATTGCCTATGGGCATCAATTATCAAATGTACCACAATGCCATAGAAAATCCGGAAGTCAAAAAGAACGCCGACAGACTCCGCAAGGAATACGGCAATTACAAACTGATCTTATCTGTTGACCGGCTGGATTACAGCAAAGGGATCATGCACCGGCTTAAGGGATTTGAGCGGTTTTTGGACAATAATCCCGAGTTTCACGAAAAAGTGTCGCTGGCAATGGTCGTGGTGCCTTCCAGGAGCAATGTGGTTCGTTATGCTAAATTGAAGAAAAACATAGACGAAGCCATCGGGGCTATTAACGGCAGGTATTCTACGCTCAACTGGACTCCCATTCATTATTTTTATCACGGATTGGCATTTGAAGAGTTGGTTGCCTTATATTATATAGCGGATATTGCATTGGTTTCTCCGCTCAGGGACGGAATGAACCTGGTGGCAAAAGAATACGTTGCTACAAAAAGAGACAATCCCGGCGTTTTGATCTTAAGTGAAATGGCAGGTGCCTCAACGGAATTGTCAGATTCACTGGTTATTAACCCTAACGATGTAAACCAAATAAGCAAGGCCCTTCTCTCGGCCCTTGAAATGCCTGAAAAAGAACAAATACAGGCGTTAAAACGAATGCAAGCAGTAGTTGCTGTCAACACGGTAGATAAGTGGGCAGAACTGTTTCTAAAGCAATTGCTGGCCATTAGAAAGAAAAACCTGGAAAATGACCTGAAGCAAATTACACGGACCAATATCGCACGGATACGCCGTTCCTATAAAAGGGCTTCCAAGCGACTCATTATTTTGGATTACGACGGGACGTTATCTCCTTTCAAAAAGAAGCCGGAGGACGCCTACCCGACCCCGGAAATTCTGGAAATCCTTGAAAAACTTGCCGCGGACCCGATAAACAAAGTGGTTATAAGCAGCGGTAGGGATCACACAACACTGGAAGAATGGATGGGTGCCCTGCCTGTGGACATGGCTGCTGAACACGGGGCATTTTACAAGGAAAAAGGTATATGGCATCGCATTGAAGAGCCGTTTACCTGGAACCGGGAGATCATGGAAATCATCCAGTCTTTTCTGGACAAAACGCCCAATTCTACGTTGGAAGTTAAGGAAACCGCACTGGTGTGGCATTATCGCAACGTGGATGCCTGGATGGCTTCACTCCGGGCACAGCAATTGGTCAATGCACTTATAGGGCCGTGTACGCGCCAAAATCTTCAAATCATGCAGGGAAACAAGATCGTGGAAATCAAACCCCCGGTGTTCTCCAAAGGATCTGAGGCCAAAAGGTTATTGAGAAAAGACAGGTACGATTTTATTCTGGCATTGGGAGACGATGTGACCGACGAAGATACCTTCAGGGCACTTCCCAAACGCGCGCACACCATCAAGATAGGCTCGGTCTCGGAAAGGGCAAAATATTATATGTTGTCGCAGGCCGAGGTAATTCCTTTCCTGAAAAAGCTCAGTTGGTAATCAGGGCCGCAGAAAGCGCGAAAGCGTTTTTTCCTCGGCAAAAAGCCTGGCAGTCTCTATCAGTGCCAGGTGGGAATATGCCTGGGGGTAATTGCCCAATTGTTCTCCCGTGTAAAAATCAAGATCTTCGCTAAAGAGCATCAGGTGATTGGAATACGTTAACAATCGTTCGAACATGGACAGTGCTTCCTCCTGCCTGCTGATCCTGAAGAGTGCCTTGACCAACCAGAAATTACATATTGTGAAAGCCGAGGAGGGGATTCCCAGCCCGTCGTGGTTGCGGTAGCGGAAAAGAAGACCGTTGTACATCAATCCCAATTCAATGGCATTCACCGTTTTTACAAAACGGGGGTCATCGGCATCAATAAAACCATAATCTTCCATGAGCAGCAACGATGCATCCAACTCTGAGTTTTCATAAGCCTGAGAAAAACTTCCCAGGGATTCTTTCCACCCCTTTTCAAATACCTCGTCTTTGATTTGACGGGCAATACCGCTCCATTTTTCAACGTAACCGGGTTCATCAAGCAATTGGGCAATACTTACTGCCCGGTCCATGGCGACCCAGCACATAACTTTTGAGATCACAAAGTGCTTGGGTTCACCGCGAATTTCCCAAATGCCGTTGTCGGGTTGTTGCCACTGTGAAGTTACGGTCTTGACGATCCCTTTGACCACCTCCCACATTTCTTCAATTTCATCCAGCGTTCCCGGAAAATACAAGTAATAATGGTAAATCATGTCCATCAGGTAGCCCTGGGAATCATTTTGTTTTTGAGAAAAAGCGGCATTTCCAATGCGGACCGGTTTGGACCCGGCAAATCCGTTCAGGTAAGGGAGCGTCTTTTCCTTTAGGTTCCGTTCTCCCCGGATGCCGTACATGATCTGGAAACTCTCGTCCTTGGACTTCAAAATGCTCTTGATGAATTCCATAAAACGTTTGGCTGCTCCTTTATGGCCTAAGGTAACCAGGGTTTTTATTGACATAGAGGCATCCCGTAGCCAGCAGAAACGGTAATCCCAGTTACGGTCACGTCCAATAACTTCCGGGATACTGGTAGTCAGAGCCGCCAATACGGCTCCGGATCTTTGGTAAGACAAAAGCTTAAGGATAAGCATGCTGCGCTCTATCTCTTTATTAAAGCTATCAAATTTTTTGGACCGGTTGGTCCAGTCAAGCCAGTAAACCAGGGTACGGTTGTACTCAAGTTCCACCCTTGATTGGGATATCTTTATGAGTTTCTGATTGTAGGAAATCATCAGGAAAGCATCTTCCTGAAGTTCTATGGGTTTTTCGTTCAAAATAAGATCGTAGTCCAGGTTGGAATACAAATAGATGGCATTCCGGCTGTTTTTCCTGTCAACTGTCTTGACATACGTTTTGCCGCAACGGTGTTCCACTTTGTCCTTGCCATAATGGAAAACAGGTTTGTATTGTACACGAAAACGCGGCTTTCCGCTTATAAGGCGGACCATCCTGTAAAGTTCGGGAGGCAGGTAATAACTGTTCATTTCCCCGATCTTGAACCGGGGCATGAAGTCCACTACCTGAAAGACACCTTCTTTTGTAGTATACGTGGTGGACAGGATGTTGGTGTGTTTGACGTATTCCTGAGAAATCTCAAGGGGCCCGTCAACTACAAATGCAAAATGCCCTCCCTTTTTTTGATCCAGGATCCTGGAAAATATGGAGGGTGAATCAAAGTCCGGGAAACAAAACCAGTCTATACTGCCTTCTTTTGAAATAAGCGCCGCTGAACGGCAATTTCCAACGGCGCCATAGTCCAGATATCCCATTTGGCTTGTTTATGTTCTTATTTTAATTGCTTAAGAGCTTTTTCGTACCTTGCTTCTACTTCTTTCCAGTTAATCACATTCCAAAAAGCTTCTATGTAATCAGTCCGCTTGTTTTGGTATTTCAAATAGTATGCATGCTCCCAAACATCCATTGCCAAGAGCGGAATACCCCGTTGTTCGGCAACATCCATCAACGGATTGTCCTGATTGGGTGTAGAGCTGACAAAAAGATTGCCCTCACCATCCAGGCTCAGCCAGGCCCAGCCGCTTCCAAAACGGGTGGCTCCTGCCTTTGCAAAAACTTCTTTAAAGGCATCTACAGACCCAAATGTTTTTTCAATGGCTTTTTCCAGTTTCCCGGAGGGTTTTTGGCCTGTTTCGGGGCTCATGTTTGCCCAGAAAAGGGTGTGGTTGTAATAACCGCCCCCGTTATTCCTGACTGCCTGAGGATAAGTGCTTATGTTGGCAAAAATGTCTTCAATGGCCATTTTTTCCAATTCAGTGCCTTTAACGGCATTCAAAAAGTTGTTGTAATATGCCCTATGGTGACGGGAATAATGGATTTCCATGGTGGTTGCGTCAATATAAGGTTCCAATGCATCGTAATCATACGGAAGGTTTTGAAAAACAAAACTCTGGGATGTGATTTGTGCATTCAGGGTATATGGCTTGCCCGGCAATCCTGCCAGGACAAGGCTAAGTGTTACTAATAATGTTTTCATAATCGTAAGTATTTAATTGTTAAATCCTGTTTCGGGGTTTTTTTCACTGAATTTTTCTGTCATAACAGCCATTATTTCGTTATGGGTTTTCCCCGATTTTTCCATTTCCTTAATGAGCCGGTAGGCCTTAAAAAGCGAAGATTGTGCAATTTCAGAGGAAAAATGACCGATTCCCTGATTCCAGATGATCAGGGAAAACACCTCGTCAAGTTGTTCTGAACGGATGCCAATGTGATATGCTTTTACCAATTCCCGGGTAGCCTGCCTGATCCTTCCGGCGCCCACGGCGTTGGTTAATGACATTAAAAGCTTGTATTTAAGTTCAATGGCCGGGTTTTCCTTATTCCAGATGTTGTTCCAGAAATTTACCGTCAAACCGGCCAGCGCGGGATCAATCTCGGCATAACGCGGCATGACTATGGGTTTGAGGGGAAGTT
>Ga0209607_1003192_pt1 | contig 12670 bp, 19 predicted proteins | sample AD_UKC117_MetaG_FD_184413 | JGI IMG/M metagenome (GOLD analysis project Ga0209607, IMG submission 184413) | Active sludge microbial communities of municipal wastewater-treating anaerobic digesters from Hong Kong - AD_UKC117_MetaG (SPAdes)... | ecosystem: Engineered > Bioreactor > Anaerobic >... | reverse complement strand
GGTCTCCTGGTGTGTGATGGCTTTGGGAACAGGATAGCGGAGGGGTGGGGGGCGGCTCAAGGGACGGGGGGATGGGCTTGGCTTTGGCGTTCACCGCCTGGCGGCCGTGGCTTGGGCTTTGGCTGGTGATCGGGACTGGCGGCTTGACGGCAGGTGGCGGCGATCGCTGGATGCGACCTTGACGGCGGGGCTTGGCCATCACAGCCTGTCGGCAGTGGCTGGGCGGGGGCTGGGCTTGGTCACGGGGACTGCGGGCGTGGCGGCGCGCCCGCGCTTGTCAGCCGGTCACCGCCAGCCACGCCAGCACCTTGCTCGCCACAAACAGGACGGTGCCCACGACAAGCAAGACCCCCTTGAGCCGGAAGCGCACCAGCAGCGCCAGCGCGCCGGCCACATACCAGCGCAGCAGCCACTCGGCGGCGCCGAGCAGCAGGGAGAGCAGGAACTCGGTCACCATCACCAGGATCATGCCCGGCACCACCAACGGCATGAGCAGGATCGCCGGCATCTCCGCCGCCGGCGTGTTGCCCAGCGTGCTCAGAAGCAGAAAGACGCCGATGAGCGCCAGCAGGGGCACGACGGCGCACCCCACCCACCACCAGAAGGAGTCGCCCATCAACAGCCAGACCAGCCCCAGCGTGACGGCGATGGCCAGCGGCCACCACCACAGCCGGGGTTCGCTGCGGTCGGCGGCGCGGTAGAAGAGCAGGGTCACCCAGCGGCCGACCGAGCCGCGGCGGATCGCCTGCGACCAGCGGCGCAGACGCTCCTGCAGGGCAGTCAGCCGCTCCTCGCCAAAGAGATCCGTCGTCACCAGAAAGAACGAGATCACTTCCAACACGATTGCGCCCTGCTCGATGCCCATGGCTGCCTGCGTCCTTCTTCTACGCCCTGTCACTCCGGTCGCCGCCGATTTCGCCAAGTGTATAGCACGGCGATTTTTCTTGCGAATGGGCAAGATTGTTTTCGGGGTGGCGCCCGAAAGGCGCTTGGCTTGGCGATCACCGCCTGACGGCCGTGGCTTGGGCTTTGGCTGGTGACGCCGGGTGGGACGTTGGCGCTGTGGTGGCGGCGATCGCTGGCGGCGACCTTGACGGCGGGGCTTGGCCATCACAGCCTGACGGCAGTGGCTGGGCTGGGCTTTGGCTTGGTTACGGGGCGGCGGGCGGTTTTGCGCGACCGCACGCGACCGGATGCGACCGGATTAGAGATGCAGCCGGCATCGACGGCGCGACTCACCGGAACCATGACAAAATGTCACGTCATCTTGACAAAATTGTGACAAATGGCTAGACTGGAAGGGAAAGACTCACCCATGCAACCGGAGGTGCGCCGTGGAGTTCACCATTCATCGTGAGGGCAAAGGATTCCTGGTTGTCGGCGGCGGCAACATGGAGAACACGCTGCATGTGGCCGATCTCCCCGATCTGCTGCGTCTGCGCCAGCGCATCAACGCCTTTGTCGATGATCAGAAAGACGACGGCGCCGCCGAGGTCATCTATGCCCCCAACCGCTACATCGGCGTGACCAGCGCCCTGGAACTGGCCGCTGCCCAGGGCATCGCGCTCAAGTCCAACACGGTCCTGGCCGCCGCCCGACGCGGCAGCATCGTCGACTCGGTCAAAGAGGGATCGCGCTGGATCTTTCCCTACTGGGCCTTTGAGGAGTGGCTCACCCGCCACACCCAGCGCGACGGGTAGTGCCTTCCCCCGTGGGGATCGAGCGGGGCGGACTTCCTTCACAAATAGATCCCTCTTGATCATTCTCTAAGCAGTTCTCGCTGTCTATTCCACGTCAATACACACCAACAATAGGTACTCCAGATAGGTAACATTACCGATGCACTGGAGCGGACGTTACCATATGATGCCCTGCATCAAGCATCGGCAGTTCTGGCGTTTACGGACTGCTGTGCCCAAGCGATGCGTGGCTCCTGCTTTACGTACTATCAAAAGGAGAGAATGAGTATGGCGAATGACCACTCTTTACAACAAGTGTTTGATCATGCCAAGGCAGGTAATAGTGTGTACCTAACGGTTGTCTCGCATGACGCCAACAAGCACCCTGATTATCTAGCCGATCTTGCTGACTTGGTTACGTATGCTAATGGGAAAGCGATACTGTCGGGTGATGGCAGTGAACTGATCGCAACACTGCCGCTCTGGATCAATAATTGGGATTCCCAAGATTCGATCCCCAATGATGACGACAAGTTTCCACCGTCGGGCGACTTTGTAGATGTAAGCGTGAAGGACAATGGTGCAGTCACGCTGTCGAACGCGTTTTTCTTAGGCCCTGGTCTCAAGAAGCTGCCGCTGCCGTTCAACTATGACAATGGCATCCTCGCCCATAACGCATCCGGTAGACGAATAAGTATTAGCTTCACGTTGGCATGAAGTCAGACGTAGACATACGCAGCAGGTGATTCAGTAAGGAGCAGCTAGAACATGAGCGAAGATAAGTCACTCAAAGAGGTTTTCGAACACGCGAAGAAGCCAGTACAACCGAAGAGAACCGATCTCAATCCAGTTAGCGAGGCACCTATCGTTCACGTTACCTATGTTGAACACTTCGCTAACTTTCATCCATCGTCCCAGAATGTCGCGCCCTCCGATCTAGTTTGTTACGCAAATGGCACCTTGACGCTCTCACAGTCTCACGGCAGACACTGGCTTGCAGCCACGTTGAAGCTTTGGGTGAACAATCTCAAACCTGGCAAGCTTTGGCCGACCAAGACACCTCCCGACATATTCGTCGACTCAGCTATCCCTACCTATGTCCTCTTGAGCATCAACGAATCCGGCCAGGTGAAGACCGGGCACAAGCTCATTTTGGGGCCTAAGTCGACAACCATGGCACCACTACCGAATCTCACATATAGCAATGGGATCTTTGTATCTGAGTCGCCGGGGCAAGTCGTTAGCCTGAGCTTCACCCTTGACTGGACACCTCTATGATCGTCGCGGCGCATCCGAAAGAAAATGCTCATCAAGCGTCTTCGGTGCATCGGTTAACACTTTGCCCAATGCACTAATGGTCGGCTAGGCGAGACTGTCCGATCCACTCTGAGTGAAGCGTCAACTGTACACATTCAGCGCTTGAGACGTATATACCGAGAGTTCTTTCCGTGCCTACGCTACCTAGCCCGCACACCGTTGACCGAGCCGCGTCGTCGCGCGCGGCCCGGTCGCTGGGCGCTCCCTTCCCCCGCATGCGCTTTGTGCGCCTGCCGCCGATCGCAGCCCTGTCCGGGGGCCGCTGGCAGCGTGCGGTTGCCACCCTGGCGCCGCAGTCGTCCGCGTCACTCCCGCCCGCAAAGAGCATCATTCGTTCATCGCTGGGTCGCAGCGGCCGGCCGATCGCCGCGTGCCGGCGATTGGCCATAACGGGGGGTAGGTGGCTGGCCGGTGGGCTTGGCGCCGCGGCCGTGACCGGGCCGCGCAGCCGCGTGGCGCCGCGGCGGTGAGCGCCTGCCGTCGATTGCCGGCTGGCCGCTTCCCCGCGGTTACCCCGGCGCCGCGGTGGAGGCGCTGCGCGTCGGCCGCCTCAAGCCAAGCTTTCGCTGAGCCTGGCTCCGGTTTTTGCCGGGCAATGCTGGGGGCGTCGCGGCCGGCGTGCGCCGCGGCAGGGAGCATCGCCGCGGGTAAATGGGGCTTGGCTCGGCCGCCGACCACCTGCGCAGCCGCCCCGGCCAGGCTAGGCCCAGCACCGCCCGCGCGGAGACCGGCAAACCGCCGTGCCCTCTTCGCAGCGTACCACACCGGCGCCGGGGGCAAAAGGGGTTCCGTTCCGGGCGGCGGGCGGGCGCCGTGTTCCTCCAGGTTGTCGCCCGCCCGCCGCCCTCCACTCCACTGCTGCGCACGGCGCACTAAGGACTAAAGCCGGTTTTCCCCCCAGCCCCCAAGGGGGAGCGCCGCCCTTTCGCCCCCGTCCCCGGCGTGGTGAGCGAAGGGCACTCGCGGCGGTTTTCCGGTTCCGTTCGCGGCGGGGCGGTGCTGGGCTTGGCTTGCTGGCGGGGCTTCTGCTCCGGCTGGGCTTGGCTGCTGCGGCTTTGGCTTGGCTCGGCCGGGCAGCTTCGCCGCGTGGGCGGGTGGCGTCGCGTGGACGGCCCGGCCTGGCTGAGCTCGGCTCCGGTTTTTATCCGGGCAATGCTGGGGCTTGGTTGGCGCCGCGGCGGGGCGTGCTGCTCGTCGGCCGGTCGCTGGCTTGGCTTGGCGTTGGGCGGGTTGGCGGCGAGGCGCGCTGCTCGCCGGTTGGCTACTGGCCTGGTCTGGCTTGGCGGCGCGGTGGGGCGGCATGGCCGGCGGCAGCCGCTGGCGCCGCCCTGGGTGGTGGCGCCTGGTTTCGTTGTGCCCTTTTCCGGTTGATTTTGTCAGGGTTTTCCGCTTGTCTTGTCAGGTTTTGTCAGGTCTTTTGTGCTACGATCGAGGCATCGACCCGCCATTTTTCACCTGAAAGGAGCTGCTCCCGTGTCCGCTTTTCTCTCTTCCCGTGCTGCGCTCTTCGCCGCTTTCCGCGCCGGCGGCCTCGTCGGCGTCATCGTGCGCCCCTCGCGGCGCTCGGTCTCCGGTCTCGTCGTGGCGCCGGTCTTCGCCACCCTGCCCGCCGCCCTGCGCTTTGCGGCGCGCGCGGCGGCCGGCGCCCGCCACTTTCCCGCCGTGCGCCCGGTCGCCCGCCGCGGCGGCGCCGTCGGCTTTGCGGTCTCGCTGCCGCTGGCCGGTCCCGTCCCGGCCGCCCCCGTGCGCTTTGCCGTGCGCGGGCTGCGCGGTCCCGCCGGCGTGCCGGCCGTCGCCGCCGCCCTGGCGGCCCTGGGTCTCTAGCCGTGCGCGTGGCCTTCTCCGGCTCCCGTCACCTTGGCCCGGCCTGGGCGCCCGTCGTGGGCGCCCTCGTCGCCGCGCTGCCGGCCGGCGCCGAGATCCTCGTGGGCGATGCCGCCGGCGCCGATGCCCTGGTGCGCCAGGCAGCGCCGGCGGCGCGGGTCTTTGCGGCTGCCCGCCGCGAGCCCGCCGCCCTGGTGGCGCGCTCGGTGGCGCTGGTGCGCGCCGCCGCGGCCGTCCCGGCGGCGGGGTGGCTGGTGGCGCTGGCCGGCGGTCCCTGTCCGGCCGGCATCGTCCCCGCCGCGCGCTGGCGCTCGGGCCGGCCGGCCTCGGGCACATGGTCGTCGGCGGCGCTGGCCGCCGGGCTGGGCGTGCCCGTGCTCGTCGTCTGGTGCGCCGCCTCGGCGGTGGCGCTGCCGGCGTGGCCGGGCGGCTGGGCGGCGGTCGCCGGTGCGCCCTGGGCGCCCACCGTCACCCTGGCCGCCCCTTGCTCCACCTGGTCGCCGCCCCCGGCGCAGCCCGCCCTCCTCTAGCAGCCCTGCCGTCCGTCCCAAAACGCAGCACATAATACCGGATGATTCTGTCAGGTTTTGTCATGTCATTTGTCAGGTTAAACCTGACAAATTGGTGTAGAATTGGGGCAGACGGGCACGCTTTCACAAGCCCGCAGGCACCGAAGGCACCGGTTGACTTGTCCCGGTCCGCAGCGTTACGGGGACCGCATGGTCCGCTCCGCCAGCCCGAAAACGGCCTGCACTGTCCATCTCTTCACAGGAGAGCCGCCCAACCCCGCGTTGGCCGGCTGCCCTGTGCAGAGATGGCGACCCCTCCGACCGCCCGGCCGCCGCGATGCACCTGCCCGCAGTGAGGAAGCAGCGCAGCAGGATCGGACGGACGGCGCCACCTGGCCGGCAATGAGTGCACGCGTTGCCGCCGGGTGCGCCGTCCCGACGTAGACCGAGAGCGCATCAGTCTTCGGACCGCCGCCAGCGTGAAGCCGGCCGGCCGCCGGTGGGAGGGTCGCCGCCTGCCCGTGCGTCTTACGGATTTGCTTTGTCCGCTTCGTTGTAGGACTTTCAACGCACGTTAAGCCCAATGGAAAGCCGCCTTGAACGAAACGGACGAAGCCGCGCCCCGCTGCAGAGGGGCACACACGCCGGCTTCACCGCTGGCCCGCTGGTCGTCAGCCCCTCGGGGTTGGCGGTCAGGGGCGAGCGGTGAAACCCATCTTTTCCCCACCAGGAGATCTGCCCATGAATCAAGTTGTTCGCATCCAGTACTGGCCGCGCAGCGGGGAGCTGCCGCCCTGCGCGGAGATCGAGCGCATCCACCGCGAGCGCAGCTATGAGCGCGTGACGCGCGCCAGCGCGCGGCGCCTGGCTGCGGTCTGCCGGCGGCAGCTCGCAGCCGGCCGCTTTCGGGCCGGCATCTACGCCACCGGCTGGGGCATGTCCCTGCCCTAGCCCACCACCAAGGAGGCAAGCCCATGGCACGCAAGCCCGTCGCCGTGACGCTCAATTTCTTTCCCAAGGGCGACGATCTGCCGCTCTTCTCGGGCGCGTGCGTGCGCCCCGTCGAGCGCCCCTTTGACCCGCAGGCGCAGCCGCAGCAGGAGGTACTCTTCGACCTGCGGCTGGACCCATTTCACACCCGCCAGGAGGCACCCCATGATCCGACTGCCGAGTAACAGCGCCGAGGCCCACGGCTGCACCGCTCTCGGTGCCACCGCCGCCGACGCCCGCCGGCGGCTGGGCGGTCTGCTCGCCGCTAACCACGCCGGCCGCTACGACCCCTACCTGGTCACGTGGCGCGGCCGGACAGGGTTTGTCTGGCGCGCGCCGGTGCTCGGTCTCTATGCCGCGGCCGACGCACCGCCGGAATCCTGGCACTTCGTGCTGATCGACGATGGCGCCGGCTACGTGGGCACAGGCGCCTGTGTGCACTGCTTCCACGACCGCGACGAGGCCATCGCCGCCCTGCACTACCGCCTGGCGCAGGATGGTTGGCGCGGCACGCCCGACGACATCGCCGCCTGCGCAGCCTTCTGCTGCGAGGGCGGCAGCCACTGCCACGGCGCCGCCGCCTTCCGCCAGTGGTGCGATCTGCTGCTGGCCATCGACGCGGCCATACAGCCGGTCGCCGCCTGACAAAAAACTGCCGCCGGCCGTGCTCGCGACACGCCGGCGGCATCGCCCAATCCGACCCGACAGCCAGAAAGGACAATCCGATTATGCTCTACCAGCCCACCCCCGCCGAAATCGAGGCCGTCGTGCGCCGCGGCACGGAGAAGCACCCGCCCCTCGCCGGCCGCTGGGCGCGCGCCGCTGCCCTCCTCGCCGCCGTCAATCAGCACCTGTCCTGGGACGGCGCCACCTGGCGCTGTTACAGCCAGTCCAACGGCCGCGACGCCTACCCGCTTGACCTGCACAGCTGCGGCTGCTACGACCACCAGGTCGCCGGCGCCACGGTCAAGGGCGTGCCCTACTGCAAGCACAAGCTGGCCCTGCTCGGCTACCGCCAGATCCTGGGCTTGCAGATCGGGGCGCGGGCGCTGGGCACCTATGGCGGCCGCGCCGACCTGGAGCGCCTGCGCAGCCGCCCCAACGCCGGGCTGCTCTTCAGCCAGAACGGCGCGCCGGCGCACGTGCTCTATGTGGCCGACGGCCGCGACCGCATCCCGACCCGCCTGTGCGCCGTGCGTTTCGCCCCCTTCGGCAATGTGCCGGCCGACGCGGCGGATGTCTTCGTCTGCGCCACCTGGCTGGCGCAGGCCGCGGCGCTGGCGCCCATCTACGAGCCCGCCCCGGCCGGCTGGGACGCGGCGCCCGCTGCCGAGTGGCAACCGCAGATGAGCCGCAGCGAGTTTCAGCGCTGGCTGGCCACCGGCGCGCTCCCGGCCCTGCAGGAGTAATCGACACCGCCGGCGCCGCTCGTGGCGCCGGCGCGCTCTTCCCATCTTTTTCAACAGGAGCTACCCCATGAACGTCAACGATCTTTTCCCCAAGAAGTGGCTGGAGCCGGCCGACCTGGGCGGCCGCAGCGTGAGCGTGAAAATTGTGGCTGTCGGGTTGGAGGAGGTCTACGACCCGCGCAGCCGCGACATGCACATGAAGCTGGCCATCACCTTTGAGAAGGCGAGCAAGCGCATGTTGCTCAACAAGACGCAGGCCACCGCCGTGGCCGCGGCGACCGGCAGCGAGGAGACCGACGACTGGATCGGCAAGACGATCGTCCTGGCAGCGGGTCAGACGCAGGCGCGCCGCCCCACCATCGTGGTGGCGCCGCCCAAGGCCAAGGCGAGCGCCCCCGCTGCGCCGACTGCCCCGGTCGCACCCGCCGCACCGGCAGCCGCCGCCGCTCCCACCGACGCCGACCCGGCCGAACCGCCCGACCTGCCCGCCATCGCCGACGACGACGCTGAGACCGGCGCCGACGACTGATCCACCCACCCGCCGCCCCTGCTCCCGCCGCAGGGGCGGCCCACTTGCTGGAGGTATCGCCATGCCCACACCCACGCTTGACACCCTGATCCCCGCCCTCGCCGCCGCGCTGGGCGCCGACTGGTGGGGCGTGCCCACGCCCGAAACCCCCTGGACGGCGACGCTGGTGCGCGCCGACGGCCTCGCCCTCTGGTGCCGGCTCGACCATGGCCGGCTGCGCCTGCTGCCCGATGCCGTGACCGGCGTCGACGACCTGGGCCGCCCCTGCCGCTACCACTTCGACCGGCCGGCCATCACCGTCGACCCGGCCCGCCCCGTGGCGCGCCTGGCCGCCGACATCCGCCGGCGCCTGCTGCCCGCGGCCGCGGCGTGGCTGCGCGACGCGCTCGCCTGGGCGGAGCAGAGCCGGGACCGCTGGGAAGCGGCCGAGCGCAGCCGCACCGCGCTGCTGGCCCTGCCCGGCGCCCACACCGTGCACGACCCAGCCTGGATCTACGGCGACGGCTGGCGCTGCGACGCCCGTTACGCCGACCGCGTGCGCCTGGAGTTTTCCGGCGTGCCCTTTACCGCCGCCCTGGCCGCGCTGCACGGCTACGCGGCCGCCCGCTGCGGCGCCGAGGAAGCGCCTGCCGCTGACTGAACCCGGCCGCGCCGCCAGCCGCCATCAGCAACCGCTGATGGCGGCTGGCGATTCATCGTCCCATCCCCTCATCTTGTCATCTTTTCACGTATTCACCCAGGAGGATCCCCATGGCCGGCCCCACCCTCTACGAACGCTGTCTGGATGCCGCCGCCGTCCTGCCCGGCGCATGGACGGTGACGCAGGATGCCCGCTACCCCGCCTACTGCACGCTGGCGCGCGGCGAGGACGGGCTGGAACTCGTGGTGCACCGCCAGGGCGAGCGCGTCACGGTGAGCCCGCCCGTGGTCGTGGCCGGCGCCACGGTGCGCCGCTTCTACCACGACTTCCGGCCGCAATTGCGGCTGAGCGCCCGCCGCTCCGGCGCCGACCTGGGCGCCGCCATCGCCCGCCGCCTGCTCGCCGATGCCGCCGCCTGGTGGGGCGCGGCGCAGGCATGGCGCGGCCGGCTGGCCGCCGAGGAGCTGGCGCAGCGCCGCATTCTGGCCGGCGCGGGCGCCCTGCCCGGCGCGCGGGCGCTGCCCGACGGCTGGGCCGGCGACCGCTGGCGCTTGCAGGTAGCCGCCCCGGGCGCCGTGACCCTCACCCTCTTCGACATCGACCCGGCGCGCATCGTCGACCTGCTCGCCCGCCTCACCGCCGACGAAGCCGCCGCCCTCTCGTCGCCGGCCGTCAGCCATGACCCATTGGCCATTGGCCGCTGACCGTTGCTTCTGCTCCCGCGGGGTTGGGTCCGCCCATCCCCGCACCCGCTCATCTTGTCATCGTGTCATCTTGTCACCGCTTCATCAGGAGGCACCCCATGTTCCGACCCGCTGATTTCGCCCTGGACGAGGTCGCACGCAACGGCCGGCACGTCGCATTGGCCGGCAGCCTGGGCGCCTGCAAGGATCTGGCCGAGGCGCTGCACCTGTGGTGCGTGGGCCGCGACGGCGCCAGCTTCGAGTATGCAGGCGTGGCGGCGCAGGAGAGCGCCACGATCCGGCGCTGGGACGGCCGCTGCTGGGCGATCCTGCTGCCGCCGGCGCTGCTGGAGGCGATCCCGTGAGCGCGATGGCGCCGCCCCTGCTGTGGGAGATCGCCCGCAGCCGCGGCGACGCCCGCGCCGCCGCCTGGCAGGAGGCCGCCGCCCGCTGGGAAGAACGCATCCCCGCCGCCCTGGCCGGCTGGCATGTGGACCTGGACCCCACGGGCCGGGAGTTTGTGCTCTACCGCCGCGCCCCGGACCTGGCCACGCTGGCGCAGGCGAACTTCTACGACGCGCTCGACGATGCCTGGCGCATCGCCGCCTACTATGAGTTGCTGCCGCTCGCCGAGTTGGAGCGGCTCTATGCCGGGCGGCTGGCGTTCCGGCCGCCGTGGCATCGGCGGGCGGGGCGGCTGGCGCGGGGATAGGGCGGCGTGGCGTTTCGCCCCGCGCCTGCTCCTCTGCTAAGATAGGGCAGACGCCAATCAACGCCTGCCCTATCGTGAACCCGATCTCCTGGTGACCCGATGCTGCTGTCCAGTTTCCAACCCCTTATCGACGATCGCAGCCGCGTACTGGTGCTGGGCTCCATGCCGGGCGTCGAGTCGCTGGCGCGCGGCGAGTATTACGCCCATCCGCGCAATCTCTTCTGGCGGATCATGCAGGATCTGCTGGGCATCGACGTCCAGGCATCGTACGCGGCGCGCACCGAGGCGCTACTGGCCAACGGGATCGGGCTGTGGGACGTGCTCCAGCACGCCGAGCGCGCCGGCAGCCTGGACAAGGACATCGTGCGCGCCAGCGAGGCGCCCAACGACTTTGCCGCGCTGCTCGCCGACTACCCGGCCGTGCGGGCCTTCGCCTTCAACGGGCAGAAGGCGGGGACGGCCTTCGAGCGCCACGTCCGTCTGCCGGCGACCCTTCCCCTCGTGCGGCTGCCGCTGCCCTCGACGAGCCCAGCCAATGCCAGCGTGCGCTACGCCGACAAGCTGGCCGCGTGGCGGGTGATCCTCGACTACGTGGGCTGAGCCGGCGCCGCCCCCGCCAGCCACACGATCTCCATCCCCTCCTCTTGCGCCAGCGCCACATGCGCGGCGCACAACACCACATAGTTCTCGAACGGCTGCCCGTGCGGCCGCAGCGTCACGCACAGCCCCAGCGCCACCGTGGGCGCCCCGCAGACGCAGCGCGCCTCGATGTCGCCGCCATGCACCGCCCGCACCTGATCGATCCCCCGTCGCCGGTTGCGCCGGCGGCGCCGCACATAGGTGGTCGTCGCCATCGGTTGCTGCGTCCTTTGGCGCAGCAGGAAAGGAATGATCTCGGTCTTTCATAAGTTTACAACAATGTAAGTTTTGTGTACACTTCATTGCGAAATCCGGCGCATTATCAACCTGTGATTTTGGACACTCACCCGGTGGACGGCTCCAGCGGCCGGCCATCTGTCCCATGCACTGCTTTTCGCCAACCAATGATTTCGCAAAGGAGAGCATATGCCGCCCCACGTCACCCTCACCGGCGTCGCCTCTGACGACCTCCTCGCCTGGCTCCCCGAGTGCATTGCCCTGGTCAGGGAGGAACTGGCGCTTCACCCGCTGCGCCCGCAGCCGAGCGCCATGCTGCCCTATCGCCCGCCGCTCCATCACCTCTATCTCTTCGCCCGCCGGCTGGCGCGCTGGTATGTGGGCATCTACGAAGTGCTGCCCGAGACGGCGCCCCCCTTCGGCATTCCACTCATGCTGCTGGCCGGCGAGATGTGCGACACCCCCGCCGCGCCGGGCGAGCTGCACGTGGGCATCTGGCGCAATGTCCACTTTCCGCTCGACATCCCCGAGATTGCCTGGCTGATCGAGGAGCGCTTTCCCAGCAAACCCGCGGTCGCGTCGCCGCTGGCGCCGTACACCCGGCCGGCGGAACTGGGGCGTTCCGCAGTTGTCACGACCTTGACGCCGACTGCGCTCCCTCCCGTGGCGCCGCCCGGCCACCGCCTGCCGCCGGTCTCTATTTCTGCGGAACCTTCTGCGGAACCTTCTGCGGAAGCGGTCGCGGACGTCGCTGCGGAACCGGCGCCACCTTTGCGTCGCACCGGAATGCGTCCTTCCACCGAATGGCTCATTGCCCAACTTGCGGCCCTGCCGCAGCCGGCCGACCCGGAGCCCTTCTACCAGGATTGGATGGATCTCTACCGCGCCACGGAAGGGCTGAACCCGCGCGACTCGGCGCGCAGCTTCTCGCGCACGCTGGACACCGTCTACAAGCATCTTGGCCATACCCGTCGCCGTCAGCGGCGCTGAGCGCCTGACAGAACAAGTTTTCTGCAACTTCCAGCCATCATAAATACAACTTCCTGCTTGACGACCGGACCATTCTGTGCTACTTTGGGAACAGACCGTTGGACGATGAGGAACCCATGCGGAAGCGACGCGTGACGCTGATGTTGGAGCCGGAGGTGGCCGACCTGCTGGACAGGCTGGCTGCCGGCCCGCACAAGAAAAGCGAACTGGTCAGTCATCTGCTGCGTCTGGCGCAGCGTGAGGCCGACCTGGCCACCGTCGACGACCCCCTGGCCCGCCTCGACCACCGTGTCGCCAGCGTCGAACGCCAGCTGGTGCTGCTCCTGGCCCGTCTGGGCTGAGCCATCCACTGCCGTCGACGACCCAATCAAAAACGAGACCGGCAGGTTGCTGGAACAACCTACCGGCCTCTATGCCTCGGCACTGACTAGGCAGCGCCGTGGCCTGCTGCCAGTATAGCAGGTCTGGTCGATTCGCCGATGCCCGTGCCCCGAGGCAAGGCGAATTTTTGT
>Ga0209607_1003191_pt1 | contig 12674 bp, 13 predicted proteins | sample AD_UKC117_MetaG_FD_184413 | JGI IMG/M metagenome (GOLD analysis project Ga0209607, IMG submission 184413) | Active sludge microbial communities of municipal wastewater-treating anaerobic digesters from Hong Kong - AD_UKC117_MetaG (SPAdes)... | ecosystem: Engineered > Bioreactor > Anaerobic >... | reverse complement strand
ACCTCGGGTTCATCAAGCCGCGGAAGCCGACAAGGCCCGCAAGGAAGATATCAAGATCATCGATCCGCCCGCTTACGATCCGCAGCTCGGATACGCCCTTGATGCAGCGGCCGAGCGCGTGAAGTCGATGCTGCCCCGCATTCCGGGCGACCTCGTGGTCACCGTCTCGCTCGACATGGACCTGCAGACCAAGATCGAGAAGCAGCTCGCCGCCCGCATGGAAACCGACGGCACGAAGGACGGCGCGAGCCAGGTGTCCGCCCTGCTGATCGAGAAGACTGGCCGCGTCGCCGCGCTGGTCGGCGGCACGGATTACACGAAATCGGAATTCAACCGCGTCACGCAGGCCGTGCGCCAGCCAGGATCGAGCTTCAAGCCCTTCGTCTATGCCACCGCGCTGGAAGACGGTTATTCCCCCTATGACGTGTTCGAGGACGCCCCAATCACCGTCGACAAGTGGACACCGGAAAACTACACCGGCAACTTCCTCGGCCTGATGACCATGAGCGAGGCGCTGACCCGCTCGATCAACACGGTGGCCGTGGAACTCGTCCAGGAGACCAGCCCGCAGCGCGTGATCGACACGGCCCGCCGGTTCGGCATCACGTCGAAGATGGAGCCCTACCCCTCCATCGCGCTCGGCAGCCAGGAAGTCTCGCTCTGGGAACTGACACGCGCCTTCGGCACGTTCCAGTCCGGCGGCCTGCGGCTCGATCCGTGGCTGATCGAGAAGATCGAGGATTCCCGCGGTACTGTGCTCTACGAGCGCCCGGAATACGAGCGCGACCGTGTGTACTCGGAGGAACTCTCGCGCGACATGAACGGCATGCTCTATCGCGTGGTGAATTCCGACATCGGCACCGGCGGGCGCGCCCGGATCGCGAACTGGGCCGTCGCCGGCAAGACCGGCACCAGCCAGGACTGGCGCGATGCCTGGTTCGTCGGCTTCTCGTCCGCCTATGTCGGCGGCGTCTGGGTCGGCAACGACGACGACACGCCGATGAAGAAGGTGACAGGCGGCGGCCTGCCGGCAGACCTCTGGTCGGACATGATGGAAATCGCCCATACCGGCAAGAAACCCGAAGCCTTGATAGGTGCCGACAGCGGCGTCGTGGTGAGCGAGGCGGCCGAGGCGCGCATCGCCTTCTATCGCGGCCTCTCGCAGGCCTTCAGCGTCGCCGCCGGCCAGCCGATCGGCAGCCGCAGCGGCTATCGCGTCGAACGCTGACCGCAACGCAGTGATTGCGTACCGCCTGCCGCGCGCGTAGACAGCGCGCATGTTTGATCCCGTTGTTTTCGAAACGCTTTCCCTCGCCCTGGACGAGGCCGGCCTGGTTCCGGCCGCGGGCAACATTCTCGTGTTGCGCGCCGAGCCCACCCCTTTCCTGATGCAGCTGCCGAAGGACCGGCTGACCTGCCAGAACAGTTTCAAGCCGGATGCCGATGCCCTCAGGGCGGCGGGCTTCACCGTGTTGCCGCCCGAGACAGAGCAATTCCCCTCCGCCGCGCTGACCATCGTGCTCCCGCCGCGCCAGCGGGATGAGCTGCGCGCCCTGTTCGCCCGGGCCCTGCGCGATGCGCCGTCCGGCGGCGTAGTGATCGCCTGCCTGCCCAACACACTCGGGGCGAAGACCGGCGAGAAGATCCTTTCGGAGCTTTCCGGCGAGACGCAGAGCCTTTCCAAGAACAAGTGCCGCGCCTTCTGGGCCGTGAAAGCAGACGGGTGGAACGCTCCGCTGGCAGAGGAATGGATCGCGCTCGACGCCCCGCAGGAAGTCGATGACGGCGCGCTGTGGAGCCGGCCGGGCCTGTTCAGCTGGGACCGTGTGGACGCCGGCAGCGAATTGCTGGCTGACAGCGTACCGGAATGGATCCGCGGACGGGGCGCGGACTTCGGCGCAGGCCAGGGCTATCTCAGCCGCGAAGTGCTGGCGAACTGCCAGCATGTCGAGTCGATGGACCTCTTCGAGGCCGAACATCGCGCCCTCGCCTGCCAGAGGCTGAACCTTGAAGGCTTCGACAACTGGTCGCAGCACTGGGCGGACGTGACGAAGAACGCACCGCAGGCGGAATATGATTTCATCGTCATGAACCCGCCCTTCCACACCGGCCGGGCAGACTCCGCCTCGCTCGGGCAGGCGTTCATCCGCGCGGCCTCCGATGCGCTGAAGACGGGCGGCACGCTCTGGCTGGTCGCCAACCGGCACCTGCCCTACGAGACCGCACTCAGCGAGTGCTTCAAGAGTCACGAGATGCTGGAAGACGAAGGCGGCTACAAGATCATCCGCGCCGAGAAGCCGAAGCGCAAGCGATGAAGCCCACGCCATGAAAGAAGCGCGCCATCTCGCGAAATACCTTGCCCATCTCGGCTATGGCAGCCGCAAGGAGATGGAAGCCGCGATCCGCGCCGGGCGCGTGACCGGTGAGGGTGACGCGCTCCGCTTCGACGGCGAGCCGCTGGACCCGCCGCCCGGCATGGTCATCCTGATGAACAAGCCGGCTGGCTTCACCTGTTCCCGCTCCGATCAGGGCCGGCTCGTCTACGAACTCCTGCCGCCGCGGTTCCTGAAGCGCGACCCGCCGCTCTCCTCCATCGGCCGCCTCGACGCGGAGACGACCGGGCTTCTTCTGTTTACGGATGACGGCAAGCTGTTGCACCGGCTGATCTCGCCGAAATCGGACATGCCGAAAACCTATGAAGCCACCCTCGCCCGGCCGCTGGAAGGCCATGAGGCAGACCTCTTCGCCAGCGGCACGCTGATGCTGCGCGGCGAGGAGAAGCCGCTCCTGCCGGCGCAGCTGGACGTGACAGGCAAGCGTACTGCACGCCTGACGATCACCGAAGGCCGCTACCACCAGGTCCGCCGCATGTTCGCCGCCGCCGGCAACCATGTCGAAACCCTCCACCGCGCCACATTCGGCCCCCTCACCCTCGGCAGCCTGCCGGAGGGCGAATGGCGCCTGCTGTCGGCGGACGAGATCGCAACACTCGCCCCCTAGCGTCCCGCCCCTGCGCAGGCTACATCGCGCGCATGGCAGCGCCGCCCCTGATCACACTCACCGATGTCCGCCTCGCTTTCGGGGGCAAGCCTCTGTTCACGGGGGTGACCTTCTCCCTGTCCAAGGGGGAACGCGTGGCGCTGGTCGGCCGGAACGGCGCCGGCAAGTCGACCCTGATGAAGATCATCTCCGAGGTGACCGAGGCCGACAGCGGCGAGGTCTGGCGCCAGCCGGGCATCACCTATGCCGCGGTCGCGCAGGAACCGGATCTCGCGGGTTTCGCCACCGTGCTCGACTATGCGAGCGAAGGTCTCGACGGCGTCTATATGGCGGAAGCCGAACTCATGGAGTTCGGCGTCGATGGCGGGGCTGACCCGGCAACGCTCTCCGGCGGACAATTGCGGCGCGCCGCCCTGGCCAAGGCTTTCGCACAGGCCCCGGACGTCCTGCTGCTGGACGAGCCGACGAACCATCTCGACGTGCCGATGATCGAACAGCTGGAAGCGCGGCTGAAAGCCTTCAACGGCGTCGTGCTGGTGGTCAGCCACGACCGGCGCTTCCTGGAGAACATCTCCACCAACACGCTCTGGCTGCGCCAGGGCAAGGTGCTGAAAAGCCCCGAAGGCTACGTGAAGTTCGACGAATGGGCCGAGCAGATCGAGGAAGAAGACGAACGCCAGATGCGCCGCATGACGACGCAGCTGAAGGACGAGCAGCACTGGCTCGCCCGCGGCGTCACCGGCCGGCGCAAGCGCAACCAGGGCCGCCTCGCCCGGCTGAAGGATATGCGCGTGCAGCATGCCCAGATGCGCGCCGCCCTCGCCGACCGCAAGAGCACCGCCGACCTCAGCGTCGATGCCGGCGACGCAATGAGCAAGAAGGTGATCGAAGCCTTCCACATCAACAAGGTCTATGATGGCCCGGACGGGCCGGTGACGCTGGTGAAGGACCTGTCGCTGCGCATCCTGCGCGGGGACCGGATTGGCATTATCGGGCCGAACGGCGCCGGCAAGACGACGCTTGTAAAGCTCCTCCTTGGACGGATCGAACCGGACTCGGGCAGCGTGAAGCACTCGAAGACGCTGCAGGTGACCTATCTCGACCAGACGCGCGAAACGCTGGACCCGAAGGACACGATCTGGGAGGCGCTGGCCCCCAATGGCGGCGACTCGATCATGGTGCAGGGTCGCCAGCGCCATGTCGCGGCCTATGCGAAGGACTTCCTGTTCGCACCGGACCAGCTGCGCCAGCCCGTCGGCGCGCTGTCAGGCGGCGAACGCAACCGGCTCGCGCTCGCCATTGGCCTCGCGCAGACGTCCAACCTGCTCGTCATGGACGAACCGACCAACGATCTCGACATGCAGACGCTGGAACTGCTGGAAGACATGTTGCTCGGCTACGAGGGCACGCTGCTCCTCGTCAGCCACGACCGGGCCTTCCTCGATTCCACGGTGACAAGCTGCCTCTGCCCCATCGGGGATGGCGAGTGGATCGTGACCGCAGGCGGCTGGAGCGATGCGCAGGAGCAGCTGAAAGGCGTGCGCCGGAAGTCCAGCGATGCCCAGAAGGCGGAAAAGGCGGCCGATAAACCCGCCGCCGCGCGCCCGAAGCCACAGACCAAGCTCTCCTTCAAGGACGAACACCGTCAGAAGGAACTCGACACCCTGATCCCGAAACTCCAGGCCGAGATCGCGAAACTGGAACAGGACATGTCGGATCCAAACCTCTATGCCCGCGATGCGGAAGCCTTCAACAAGAAGTCGCTCCGCGTCGGCAAGGCGCGCGAGGAACTGGACAGCGCCGAGATGGAATGGCTGGAAATCGAGGAAAAGCGCGACGCGCTTGCCGGTTGACGGGACGGTTGATTGGCCGCCCGAGGCGAACACTTCATTAACGAGAACTTACTAGTCTCCCCCTGTCCAGACGGAGACACGCCATGCGCCTTGTGCCCCTTCTCGCGCTCGCCCTGATCGCCCTGCCGGCTGCTGCCGACAGCCCCGGCGCCAAGCCCTCGAAAAAGCCCGAGACCACTTATGTCAAAGGTCAGGAGGTGGAAACCTACCGCTTCGGCGCGACCTATTCCATCCTTCCGGGCGACACGGCCTCTGCCTGCCAGCAGGCCTGCTCCGATGACGGAGTATGCGTGGCCTGGTCCTACGTCTCGACCTTCGAGGGCGCCGATGCGCGCTGCGAATTGAAACGCGGCGGCGGCAAGGCCCAGCCCAACCCGATCGCCACATCCGGCATCTCGCCGCGCATCGCCGAAGCGTTCATCCCCGAGCCGAAACCGGAACTCGAAGGCGGGCCCGACGCCGAGTAGGTCTATAGTGACCTTTCTTTCGTCGCGGTGAAGCGAATCTCCGGGTTCTTTTCCTGGGCATAGCCGACATCCCAGGCATTCTTCGCGAGATAGACCGGCGCGTCGTCGAGGTCCGTTCCGCTCGCGGATTTGTTCTTGTCGAGGAAGGCTTCCAGCACTTTCGGATCGTCGCAAGAGAGCCAGCGCGCCACGTTATACGGCGCCGGCTCGAACACGACTTCCAGATTGTATTCAGCCGCCACGCGTTCGATCATCACTTCGAACTGCAGCTGGCCGACCGCGCCGACGATCATGTCGGAGCCGATGGTCGGCTTGAACAGCTGCGTGACGCCCTCTTCCGCGAGGCTTTCCAGCGCCTTGCGCAGATGCTTCGCTTTCATCGGGTCTTTCACGCGCGCACGGCGCAGCAGTTCCGGCGCGAAGTTCGGGATGCCCGCGAACTGGATATCTCCGTTCTCAGACAGGGAATCGCCGACGCGTAGCTGGCCATGGTTCGGCACGCCGATCACATCGCCAGCATAAGCCGTCTCGGCGATCTCGCGATCCTGCGCCAGGAACATCATCGGGTTGTGGATGTTCAGCTGCTTGCCGCTGGCTGTCTTCAGACGCATCCCACGTTTGAACTCGCCCGAACAAAGGCGAAGGAAGGCCACGCGGTCGCGGTGGTTCGGGTCCATGTTCGCCTGGATCTTGAAGACGAAACCCGACACCGCATTGTCGGAGGCGTGCACGGTGATCGTCTCGCCTTTCTTTTCGGCCTTCTGGTCACGCGGCGGCGGCGCAAAATCGTGCAGGGTACGGAGCAGCTCGGCGACGCCGAAATGGCGCAGCGCCGATCCGAACACGACCGGCGTCATGTGACCGCCCAGGAAGGCTTCCGGATCGAACTCCGGCAGCAGGCCAGTGGCCATGTCGCGCCCCTCGGCGAATTCAGCGAACACGCTCTCGTCGAGGCTGGCCTTGAGCGTCGCATCGTCCGCCGCGATGCGCGGGGCATCACCGATCTTCACCGGTTCACCGGGGCGGCGCACGAACTGGATGAACTGGTTGCGGGTCAGGTCCACCATGCCCGCAAAGCGCTGGCCGCTGGCAGCGGGCCAGTAGAGCGGCGCGGTGTCGAGCTGGAGGCGATCCTGCACCTCGTCCAGCAGCGCGATCGGCTCCAGCGCTTCACGGTCCATCTTGTTGATGAAGGTCACGATCGGGATGTCACGCAGGCGACAAACTTCAAACAGTTTCAGCGTCTGCGGCTCGATACCTTTTGCAGCGTCCAGCACCATGACGGCGCAGTCGGCGGCGGTCAGCGTCCGGTAGGTGTCTTCCGAGAAGTCTTCGTGGCCCGGTGTGTCGAGCAGGTTGAAGACGAGATTGTCGAACTCGAACGTCATGACCGAGGCCGAGACCGAGATACCGCGGTCCCGCTCGATCTTCATCCAGTCGGAGGTCGTGCGCCGGGCTTCACCGCGCGCGGCAACCTCACCGGCCGCACGGATGGCCCCGCCGGCCAGCAGCAGGTTTTCCGTCAGCGTCGTCTTGCCGGCGTCGGGGTGCGAAATGATGGCGAAGGTCCGCCGGCGGGCGGCTTCTGCAGCATGGGACATCTTGAATTGGCTCGTTTTCTCTCGGCCGAGCCCCTAGCCGATTTGGCCTCCGGATAGAAGGCCCGGTGTCATGTGAGGCAGGTCAGGCCGCCAGCGGCCAGATTTCCTTCAGGTCCGGCGCCTGGCCGTCATGCACATGGCGTTCGCGCAAGCTGGCGAGGATCGTCTCCGGCAGGATGGTCAGGCGTGCTTCGCCCACCTTGTTGCCGTTCACCGGGAACAGGGCGGCGTTGGCGCCGGTCTTGGCGATGATCAGGGAGGCAAGGTCTTCGACCAGGCTCGGCTCCAGTGCGATGCCTTCCTCGACATGCGCCGAGACGACCCGCGCCACGAATTCCAGCGCCTCGCGCGCGCGCATGCTACCCGGGTCCCCGCAGCCAAGCACTTTCCAGCGCTTCGACAGGTGGATTTCCGGTATCGCCACATCGACGATCTGGTCGTTTAGAAGAAACAGCATCGCCCCGCTCTGCCCCTCGTTCGTGATTCGAAATTCAAGCTGCCTCGGCGGGGTTAGCGCACGGTTAACACCGGCTTGTCCTCCGCTAAGGAATTTGCCCGAAGCCGCTACAGGTTTCAGGAGCCCTCCTCGACCGGCTCGGTGAGGAAATGACGACCCTCCCTGTCCTCGATCTCGACGACCCAGAGATCGCTGTCCCGCTTGCGGGCGCGGGTGACGTATTCGTCGACCTGCTTCTCGTCCGGACCGACACCCTGCGCGGCGAGGTTCAGGAAGATCCGCTCGCCGTCCATGTCGATCGACGGGACATAGGCGGCCGCCGTTCCATCGAGGCGTGCGACCTTCAGGAGCACGTCGCCGCGCTGGTCGTCGCCATGCTGGACGATGAAGCCCGCGGCGCCGGCGACTTCCGCACGGCGGATCAGCGCCTCGATCCAGAGCCGTGTCGGCAGGCGGTCCATCATGGGTGGTCTCCTTCTGTCGCCACAGGCCGTTTCCGGCATGGCGCTTGCAGATTGCAGGGTGGTGTTAACGCACTGTCAACCATGGACGGAAGGGGCCAGCGCATGAAAAGCGGCGACCTGATCCTGATGGCCCCGGCAATCGCCTTCGCAGGCGGACTGACAGGCCTCATCCAGCATGCCGCCCGCCCCGGCGACATTGCCTATCTTTTCACATCCATAGTCCTGCTCGGCACCGGCGTCGCGACGCTGTGCGGCCTGTTCCTGCTGATCCGGCAGAACCTTCCGAAAGACCGGGATTACTGAAGCGAGACGGCGCTATTGCGCAGCGTCTTCCATCGGGGCGATATCGTCATCGCTGGCACGCGGCAGGGTCACCGTCACGCGCGTTCCCTTGCCCACTTTCGACTGGATGACAACCTGGCCACCATGGAGTTCGGCGAAGCGCTTGACCACGGCGAGGCCGAGGCCGGTGCCCTTCACGCCGCGGGCATTGCCGCCCTGCGCAAACGGCTCCATCGCATTGCGCACGTCTTCCTCGCTCATGCCGGCGCCCCGGTCGGTGACCGACAGGACTGCCGCATTCGCGGACATCTGCGCATCCAGCAGCACGGTGCTGCCGCGCTCGGAATACTTGATCGCGTTGGAAACGAGGTTCTGCCAGATCTGGCGCACGGCACGGGCGTCGGCCTGGGCCCAGACCTCGCCGCCGGACTTGAGGCGCAGCTTCACGCCTGCCCGTTCGGCCTGGTTGTCCAGTTGGCGGATGACGGACTGGGCCGAGGCGGACAGATCGATCGGCTCCGGCTCGAGGCGCTGGCGGTCGGCATCGGCGCGGGCGAGGTCCAGCATGTCCTCAACCATCAGGAGCAGTTCCTGCCCGCTGTCATGAATGATCGCCGGATAATCCTGGTAGGCTTCCGGCAGCGGGCCGCGCACGCCATGGCGCATCATGTCGGCATAGCCGATGATCGCGTTGAGCGGCGTTTTCAGGTCGTGGCCGAGGGAAGCGAAGAAGGCGGTGCGCTGCTTCACGGCAGCATTCGCCTGCTCGCGGGCGGCATCCTCGCGGGCCGCGCGCTCGGCGAGGTCGGACCGGTCGGTCAGGACGATATGGGTGCCGGCCTCGTAGGGCGTTGCGCAAAAGGCAACGGTCCGGCCGCTGGCGAGACGCGCCTCGCCGATGACCGGGCCGGAGCGCGGCTGCAGCTCGCCGGGCGCGGTCGAAGCGGCCAGCACATCGCGCAGCGAGGTGCCGACGCCGAGGCCCGGCAGGCCCATCCGGTCACCGTCGGCGCCGCGGATCATGCCGTCTAGTGTCACATCGAGCAGTAGAACGCCGGACGATGCCGGAACCGGGATAAAGGCCCGGGCCGGATGCGAGACTTCCACCGGCTGGAAGTCGTCCACTTTCGCGGTCAGCGCCTGGTGGGTCCGGATCATGTCCCAGACAAGCAGGCTGACGATCACGAGCGCGGAAAATGCGAGGAGCCGCGACACGTCGGAGAAGCCCCGAACGGCCTCGCCCTGCGGCAGAATCCCGATTTCGGACAGGACCAGCGCGACGAAATACGCACCCGCCCCAAAGATTGATGCCTCGGCCGCCATGCCGAGGTTACCAAGATTCAAAGCCACAAGTGGCGCGATCACGAAGAGAACGGTCAGCGGCGACATCGACGCCCCGCTCAGCGCCAGCGCGAACGAGGCGAAGACTGTCCACGTAATCACCAGGAAAGACGGGGCAAATTCGTTGAGTGTGCGGTCGTTTCCGAGCAGGAAATAGCCGGAAAGACCCGGCACCGCCGCGAGCCCCAACCAGGCGAAAGACAGGACCTCGCGCTCGCGCGATACGAGAATTGTCAGCGCAACAGCCGCCAGCATCGCCAGCCAACCAAGGTGGACGAATCTTAATCTCTGCCGCTGTTTTAGGGGGAGCATATTAACACCCCAGTGAGATTCGTTAGGCATTGTGAAGCTGTCGGCGATCCTTGCTGTATTTGTAATGCAAGAAGCGGGCAAGCTGCGGTTCCCCCTAGAGGGAACTTCAGGCAGACAGTATCGTGTGTCGCGTGAGGGAGTGAGCGAACATGAATTCCATCAGAACGATCGGGGCTATTGTTGTCGCTATGGGTCTGGCTGTCGGAGCTTCGGCTCAGGACGGACAGGCAGGAAACGAGAAATCCGGCGATGCGATTTCGAATTCCGCAGCTGTTTATGCCACCTATCAGTCGGAAGTCACCGATGTGAAGTCGAAGCCGCTCGGCTCGGCCAGCGACATCGACAATGCCCTGAACTCGCTGGGCGGGCACAACCCGGACCAGCTGTCGAAAGGCTGGATTTCGTATTCCGCACTCATCGCCTCGCAGGACCCCGAATACCGGGCCGCCGTGCGCGACATCGCAGATTTCTATGGCCGCGACGTGATGATGAACGGCCTCGCCAATGACGTGCGCTATGCCCGCACGCTGAATGGCGGCGACAATGCCGTCAGCGCCTCGCTGGCCGCCACGGAAGCAGACAGCCGCCGCCTCACGAGCGCCGCGGCCTATGTGAAAGAGCAAGCCTATTCGCTGCAGGCGGCCGGCTGGGCCAAGGCCAAGATCGGCAACTCCCGCGCCAAGGCCACCAGCCTCGACAAGATCCAGAAGGCCGGCATCCCGGCCAGCGCCCCGCTCGTCTCGGCCTTCAGCGCTGCCGACATCGACGGCGTGCTCACCCAGGCCGGCGTCGCCGGTGCCCCGTCGCTGTGGGACAACGTCTCCAGCGCCGCCAGCGCCGTCCGCTTCCCCGCTTCGGTCACCTCGGGCCTCAACCTCAACCGCAAGCGCGTGAAATACGGCAAGGAGCCGGTGGCCGACCAGATTGCTACGCTCGCCGCCTTCCGCGTGCTCGGCTCCGATGCCGCCACTCCGGCGCAGATGTCGAGCGCCATGTCGGAACGCGAAACCCGCGGCTGCATGAACATGGCCAACCTCAACCTGCAGCAGTGCGTGGCCGCCGCGAACCAGCAGTACGAAGTTCCTTTCTGCATCGGCGAACATGCGCTGGCCGATGTCGGCAAGTGCATTGGTGGGGTCTACCAGTAAGGATCCCTCCCATCTCTCAAACTCCAACCCCCGGGGCCCATGCCGCCGGGGGTTTTCTTTTGGGCCGGGATGTCCCATGTCACGGGCCATGAGCATTGCAGACGCCGCCGCCGAAATCCGTGAAGACTTCTCCTGGCTGGATGACTGGGAGGCGCGCTATGCGCACATCATCGACCTCGGCAAGTCGAACCCGCCGCTCGAAGCCCATGAGCGGACCGAAGAGACCCGCGTACGCGGCTGCGCGAGCCAGGTCTGGCTGGTAACCGACTGGCAGGACGGCAAGCTGGTCCTGCGCGCGGAATCCGATGCAATGATCGTCTCGGGTCTGATTGCCCTCCTGACGCGGCTCTATACCGGCGCGGCGCGGGACGAGATCCTGTCCTTCGATGCGAAAGCCTTCCTGGACGAGATCGGTGTCAGCGGTGCGCTCACCTCGCAACGCTCGAACGGGCTCGCTTCGATGCTTGCGCGCATTCAGGCCGACGCGAAGGCGCTGCCAACCTCCTGAGCCGGCGCCATGAGCCCGATACCTTTTCTATGACCGCAATGCGATGCCCGGCAGCGCGCAGGATCAGGCTGCGAACCGGTCAGACTTTGGGAGGACAGACGATCCGGTGGAGGGGCTCAACAGGAAGCGCCGGCTGGGCAGGATTTCGTCATGGCAAAGCACCTGGCTGATCCGACCGTCCGCAGCCGCCAGTGGCAGGCGCAACCAGGCGTGGAGCCGTTCGCCGGCCTCGATCACGCCGCCGACCGGTGCTTCACGATCGATCGCGGCCGACAGGCCGAGGGCGAAAGTCTCAGCCGCAGTGCCGACCACGTCTTCCACGCGGTGCCCGCGCGCTTCGAAACCGAGCAGATCCCGCAGGCGGGAGCCCGCAATCCGGAAGCGTCCGGCGCCCGAGTCGTCGAACTCGACGATGGAGATGCTGGCCAGCATGCTGCGCAGGTGCCCCGGGTCCACCGATTCGCGCCGCGGCACGCAATCTGATTCCCTGAGCAGGCACCAATAGTCGACCAAGCTGCGCTGGACAGCGGTCACACCTTTGAAAACATTCTGTTTCGTCATCTTCAGCCACCCCCGTGGTGATTCGATAGAATCACCTATCGCGCGAGTTGGGGGGCCGAATCAAGAGTCTTTGTGATGTTTTGTTAACCAAGGTTACCCGAATATTTTGTTTCGCACCCGGAACGACAAGTATTCGCGCTCTATGCTTTCACTTGTCTGTGCGGCCGAGGCCCATCTTCTTGGCGAGTTGGGAACGCTGGCGGGAATAGCCCGGCGCGACCATCGGATAGTCCGCCGGCAGGCCCCATTTCTCGCGGTATTCCTCCGGCGACATGTCATAGGCCGTGCGCAGGTGGCGCTTGAGCGATTTGAACTTTTTCCCGTCTTCCAGGCAGATCAGGTATTGTTCGGAAACCGACTTCTTCACCGAGACCGCCGGCTTCAGCGGGTCCGGCGTGGCCTCGCCGTCCGGCAAGCCGGCCAGCGCCTCATGCACGAGGCGGATCAGGTCCGGCAGGTCTTTCGAGGAGACAGTATTGTTGCCGACATAGGCCGCAACGATCTTCGACGCGAACGCAATCAGCTCGCTATTTTTCGGCTCACCCACCGAGTTTTCCGCCACAGCCCACCTCAGAACACTGGTCTCTGGAATCCGGACTAGTCGCTGACCCGCAAAGGTAAATCCCCGAATAGCAGGCAGGGCACGCGCGCCCTGCCCGGCCAATTCGCGGAGACTGCAG
>Ga0209607_1003189_pt1 | contig 12679 bp, 13 predicted proteins | sample AD_UKC117_MetaG_FD_184413 | JGI IMG/M metagenome (GOLD analysis project Ga0209607, IMG submission 184413) | Active sludge microbial communities of municipal wastewater-treating anaerobic digesters from Hong Kong - AD_UKC117_MetaG (SPAdes)... | ecosystem: Engineered > Bioreactor > Anaerobic >... | reverse complement strand
CGGTGCGCGAGCAGGCGCAGGCCCTGCGGCCGACTGGCGCCTTCAGCGTCGGCCCGGACGAGCTGCTCGCGGATATCGGCGCCTATCGCTTCATCGACCAACTGCCGGCCGTCCAGCCGGTGGCGGCCGCGCCGAGCGTGGCACCGATCCGCACGTCCCGGCCGGCTCCCGCTCCCGCCCCGGCTCCCGTGGCGACTCCCGCACCAGCCCCGGCGCCTGCTCCCGCGCCAGCCGTGGCACCCACCCCGCCGCCGGCCGCGACGGCCGTGGTGCCGGTGGTCGAAGAGCGGCAGCGGTCGCAGGGGCGCAACTGGGGCGTCGGCCCCACGGCGACCACCGACCAGGGCGGCAGCAACAGCGGCGGCGGTGGCGGTGGCGGAGGAGGCTGGAACTGATGCGCCGCCGCAGCTCGTCGATCCGGGTTCGCCGGCCCTTGCCGATGTTGCCGCCATGCAGCGCGTTGGCGCGACGGGGTAGCCGCCTGGCCGGCTGCCTGGTTCTCGCCACGGCCCTGCTCGGCAGCGTCTCGCCGACCGCACTCGCCGCCGGCAGGCACGCCCTCCTGATCGGCAACTCGGCCTACTCGGCCCTGCCGCCGCTCGACAACCCGTCGCTCGATGCCAGGCTTCTGGCGAAGACGCTGGGCGAGCTCGGCTTCGCTGTCAGCGCCGTGACCGACGCCGACTATGACGGCATGCGTGCGGCCATCGACGCCTTCCGGCGCGAGGCGCGCGATGCCGAGGTGGCGCTGGTCTATTATGCCGGGCACGGCGTGCAGGTCGACGGGGTGAACTATCTCCTGCCGGTCGACGCCGTGGTGCAGGGGCGGGACGACCTGCGCCGGCAGGGGCTGGTCCTGGCCCTGCTTCTGCACGAGATCGAGGCGCTCGCCCCGGAATTCGGCATCCTCGTCCTCGATGCCTGCCGCAACAACCCGGTGGCCGAGCTCGAGGCGGAGCTGGCCCAGCAGAAGGGCCGCTCGCTCGCCCCGCGCGAGGGCCTGGCCCCGACCATCTCGACCACCGGCCTGCTCGTCGCCTATGCGACGGCCCCGGGCCAGGTGGCGCTCGACGGTCCCGCCGGCGGCAACAGCCCCTATGCCGAGGCGCTCTCCCATTTCCTGCGCGAGCCGGGGCTCGAGGTCGGGCTGCTCTTCCGCAAGGTGAGCGCCCGCGTGCGGCAGGCCACGGCAGGTGCCCAGGTGCCCTGGACCGAGGCCTCGCTCACCGGCGACCCGTTGGTCCTCAACCCGGCGCCCGAGGAGGCGATGCCGGAGGATGCGATCACCGCCTTCAACCAGGCGCTCGAGCTCGAGGATCCGCTGCAGCAGCGCTGGGCGCTCGTGCGCTTCAGCCGCGACCACGAAGAGTCGCCCCTGGCGCGGCTGGCGCTCGCCTATGTCGACCGGCTGGAGCGCGCCCCGACCCGGCCGGGCGTGCAGCTCGCCAGCCTCGAGGGCACGCTGGTCGACCGCCAGCGGGTCGATCTCCTGGCCGGCAGCCCGGCGGCGACGCTCGCCGCCGACAGCTTCGCCGAGGTGCATCTGCCCAAGGCGCCTGCCGCGGCTCCGGTTCTGGCCGGGCTGCCGCAGGCGCCGGCCCCCGAGGACGTCGTCCCGCCGGCGGCGGACGGTGGTGGCGCAGACATGCCGGATGACGCGGCAACGCTGCTCTGGCCCCTGGTCGTGGCCGCCGACCGGGCGGACTACTATGACCGGTTCGCGGCCCTCTTCCCGAACGATCCGCTCAGGGCTTCGGCCGAGGCCGGTGCGGAGCTCGCCAGCTTCGAGCCGCCCTCGGTCGCCGCTGCGGCCGACGACCCGACGACACGGTCGAGCGAGCCCCTGCTGCTGCCGGTCGTGGTCGGCACGGGCCCGGTCGAGGTGCCGCTGCCCCAGGGCGACGCCGGCATCGTCCTGCGCGAGCCCCTGCGCCACGGCCGGCTCGTGGCGCGCGACGCGAACGGCATGGAGCTGCCGCTGGGCGACACGCCGGTGCGACCGGCAGAGCTGCTCTACATGCCGCCCCTGGTGCTGCGCCAGGGGATCGACGAGGCCAACCTCGCGCTCGTGGGGATGCCGGAACCTGCCGCGGAGGCGCTGGTCGCCCAGCTGGCGGCCCCCCCGGCCGAGGGCGACACCGTGGTGCGTGCAGCGGGCGACGCCGCCAACGGGCCGGTGACGGCGGAAGATATCGCCGGCGAGCCCTGGACGGTGCAGTTCGAGATCAAGGTGGATGCCTGCGACGAGCTCGCCGGTGCGCGCTTCGATCGCCAGGGCGTGGTGCTCGGCCGGTTCCCGAACGAGATCGACCCGGCGGCGGCGGTGCCGGCCTGCTGGGCGGCGGTCGAGCGGTTCCCCGAGGTGCCGCGCTTCCGCTTCCAGTTCGGCCGGGCCCTCGAGGCGGCGGGCAACGGGGCCGAGGCGGCCGAGGAGTACGAGTATGCCGGCGCCCATGGCCACCACACCGCCATCTATGCACTGGGCTATCTGCACCTGATCGGCCTCGGCGTGCCGGAGGATCCGGAAAAGGCCGTGGCCCTCTTCGAGAACGCGGCGGCCAAGGGCGACCCTTATGCCATGAACAGCCTCGGCCGCGCCTATCGCGACGGCACCGGTGTCGAGGCCGATCGCGAGCAGGCGATCGACTGGTTCCTCAAGGCCGCAGCGCAGGGCCACACCTTCGCCTACAACAACCTCGGCTACATGCTGGCCGAGGCCGGCGAGGCCGAGCGCGCCCTCCCGCTCTTCCAGGCCTCGGCCGCGAGCGGCGACATCTACGGCTACAACAACATGGGCTACGCCTACCAGAACGGCCTCGGCGTCGAGACCGACATCGACGCGGCGATCGGCTGGTACGAGAAGGCGGCCGAGGGCGGCCAGCCCAACGCGCCGATCAACCTGGGCTTCCTCTACCGCAACGGCGCCCCCGGTCTCGAGCCCGATCCGCGACGTGCGGCCTTCTGGTTCGCCGAGGCGGCCAAGGGCGGCAATGCCTGGGGCTCCGTGCACCTGGCGGCCCTCTATTGGGACGGCCTCCTCGGCGACGGCCCCGATCCGGTGCTCGCGGCCAAGATCCTCGCACGCGGGGCGCGCCTGGACACCGTGCAGGGGCGGATCGCGGCGCAGCAGAACTATGGCGGCGCCGGTGCCGAGGCGCGGGCCCGCTTCGCCGATCTGCCGGCCCGCGCCGTCGTCCAGGCGGTGCAGGAGGAGCTCGCCCGCGCCGGCTACGACCCGGGGCCGGTCGACGGCCTGCCGGGCCAGCGCACCGAACGGGCGATCGCCGAGTTCACGGCAGCGCAGCAGCCGCCGCTGCCGGCCGATATCGCCCCGATCGAGCTCCTCGCGGAGCTGGTCACCGTGGGTTGAGCGAAGGCGACGGAAGGGCCGGGGGAAATGATTTCCCCCGCAGCCCCCTCGGTTTTCTGCGCGTGGCCGGGTGTCGTGGTTGTGAGTGACGGACCGATCGTCTTCACCCGGGACGGGGCGCGGCGGGGGGCGGTGGCGATGCTGCCGCTGCTGCCGGGGGTCGTCGCCTTCGGCTTGCTCTACGGCTTTCTCGCGATCCAGGCGGGGCTCTCGGTGCTCCAGGTCGGCCTCTTCTCCGCCTTCGTCTTCGCCGGCGCCTCGCAGTTCCTGGCGCTCGAGCTCTGGCAGGAGCCCCTGCCGGTGATCACACTCCTGGTCGGCGTCGTCGTCCTCAACCTGCGCCACGTGCTGATGGGGGCGGCGATCATGCCGTGGCTGCGGCCGCTCGGCGGCTGGCGGGCGCATGCCAGCCTCTACTTCATGACCGACGAGAGCTGGGGCATGGCCATGGCCGAGCAGCAGCGGGGCGGGCGCGACGCCGCCTTCATGGCCGGCGCCGGGGTGACACTCTGGGTCTTCTGGGTGACGAGCTCGCTCGCCGGCACCATGGCGGGCGACGTCAGGGCGGTGGTCGAGCGCTTCGGCCTCGCCTTCCTCACCACCGCCTTCTTCGTCGTCCTGCTCGCCGGCTTCTGGCGCGGCCGCGCCGACCTCCTGCCCTGGGGCGTCTCGGCCGGCATCGCCGTGCTCGCCAAGGCGCTCCTGCCCGGCACCTGGTACATCGTCCTCGGCGCCATGGCCGGCAGCCTCGTGGCAGCCCTGCTGAAGCGAGGCATCCATGCTTGAGATCGGCGTCATCCTGCTCCTGGCCGTTGCCACCTACGCGACCCGCATCGGCGGCTACCGCCTCGCCCAGCGCCTCCAGCCGAGCCCCTTCGTCGAGGCCTTCATGACCGCCATGCCGGGCACCATCTTCGCCGCCCTCGTGGCCCCCATGGTGCTCGCCGCCGGCCCGGCCGGCTGGGTCTCGGCCGGCGTCGGCTTCGTCGCCATGCGCCGGCTCGGCAATTTCTTTCTGGCGCTGGCCTTGGCCATGGCGGCCTATCTCACGCTGGTCTTGACGATGGGGGCGTGAAGCTCCGGGGGAAGGCACACCAACCCTGCTCACGGACGATTTGATGGCGGCGATGGGCGCCGGCGGCACTGCTGACTGGCCGGCCGTGGTGACTCGCCGTGCGAGGCCGGATCATTCGTCGCGTTTCGGGATGATGCTGATGCTGCCGCTGGCTTCCAGCACGGCGAACTTGATCTGATCCAGCCGCTCCAGCCCGTGCTGCTCGCGTGCGGCCAGCAAGACGTCGGCCAGATCCACCCGCGCCCGCGACAAGGCGCGCCTGTCGGGATTGCCGAGGCTGATCAGGACCGTCGCCTGTCCGTCCATCCATTTGGCAGCCTGCGGCCACCACTGCTTCACATAGGAGAAGAACGCGTCCGCTGAGAAGAGCGTGACGATGAGCACCAGGGAATTGGTTATCGAGAAGTCGTCGCCGAGCAGCGCCTGCTGCGTCGTCTCGGCCACGATCAGCAGCAGCACGAAGTCGAAGGCTGCCATCTCGCCGATCGTTCGACGGCCCGACAGGCGGATGACCACGAGCAGCGCCAGATAGATCGCGATGCCGCGCAAGACCGTTTCCATCTGGGCTACCTCAGGGCAGGACCAGTTGAGTCACAGTCATCGGCTCCGCTCCGTCCAGCACGACGCGGTAGCGCGCCAGTCCCGGCGCATCCGGCCGCACGCTCAGCAGGACTGCTGAACTCGGCACCCCGTCCGTGTTGAACTGCAGCACCAGCCCGTGGGGACCGATGAAGCTGCGCTCGGGTTCGGGCTGGATGGTTTCGATGTCGAACCAGGCGGAGAACGGGTCGGCCAGCACCACCTCGTGCACCGCCTGATCCAGAGTCAGGACGACGCGCAATCGGTCGGGAGTCTGCCAGCGGACGACACGCGCATGCTCGACGCTGCCGGCGCTGCTCGCCACGGCACCCAACCCCAGGAGCCCGCCGGAACCGGCGAAGCCCAAGAGCGCCAGGAGGATGATGATGGCGAAGACGCCGAGCGCAATGCGCTCGCCCCGCCAGAACCGCTCCTGAAAGGCCCGGTCTTCCTCCAGTTGAAGACCGTCGTCCCGAATCCGGGGCGCCTCGATTACCAGGTCGGCCATTTCATGCACCACCCCGAATTGCATGCCGAGCATTCCCCGGCAGCGACAAACGCGGCGGCTGGACTGCTGGTTCCCGCCGCATCTGCGAGCGAACCCGGCCTCCTGTCCGCGACGACGGCGAGCCGGTCGTCGGCGAGCCGCGCCGCATCGCCGCCATGCCGCCGCCGCCGGACCAGCCCCTCCAGCGGTGAAGGTGACCCTCGCCCCGCGTGCACGCGGCGGATGAGCTGAACGCGGAGCGCGTGCGGCGCAGGTCAAAAAGGGGGGGCCTCGATAGCCCGCACGCCGGGCTACGTCATCGGTGGCGCTGCCCCTACGCCAGTTGACCGATGCCGTTCTTGATCGGTGTGTGCGAACGTCGAATCCTCATCGCCAATGGAGGACCGAACGATGACCACCTCGAGACGCACGACCCTCGACGCCGGCGCGATCGCGTGTCTTGCTGCCATCGTCATGGGTGGGCCCGCGTTCAGCGCCGAGGATGCGACGGCACTCATCGCCGACGCGCTCAGGGCGGCACCACCCAACATCCGAGACACGGCCACTGTCTCCGATCTCGAAGGCAACATCCTTCGTCCGGGGCCCGGCGACTACACCTGCTTTCCGGCACCGCAGGGGGTCGCCGGGCCGATGTGCATGGATGGCGAATGGCGACGCTGGATGCAGGCCTGGATGCATCACGAGCCCTTCACCGCGTCACGGGTCGGCATCTCCTACATGATGGCCGGCGACTCGTCGGACGGCGGCGCCAGCAACATCGACCCGGCGGCGGGAACGCCCACGGCCGACAACGACTGGGTGGTCGAAGGGCCGCACGTCATGATGATCGTGCCCGATCCGGCGGCGCTGGAGGGACTGCCTACCACCCTCGACACGGACGGCCCCTACGTCATGTGGTCGGGCACGCCCTACGCCCACATCATGATTCCGATCGACAACCGGCCGGAGCAGCGGGCGATCACCAACTAGCGCCGCAGGGCGGGCTTGCCGTGCCGGGTGATGGTCACCTCCTCGCCCTCTTGCGCAAGGTCGAGACGTGCCGAGGGGAACCGGGGGAACTCAGTTCCCCCGGTTCCTTGCTCTCTACCGAATCCCGGCTTCGATCAGCGGGATCAGCTCGCCGATGGTCTCCGGCGTCACCACGCCGGCGCCGGTGTTGATGGAGAGGCCGGCGAAGCCGTACTTCTTGCTCAGGACGCACTGCGTCACCGGCAGGAAGCCCTGGAGGTAGAGCTGCTGGTCGAGCGTGGCGGTGATGAAGCCCTGCTCGAGGCCGTCGATGGTCGAGGGGGCGAGGTCGATGCCGCCGACGACGATGTCGCCGGGCGCCTTGCCGGCCTGCTCGAGGACGCGGGCTATCTGGCCGGTGACGCCGCCGTGCTGGGTGCCGAACGCCTTGATGTCGGGATTGCTCTCGAGATACGAGACGAGGATCGGCACGGCGAGCGAGGTGTCGTTGTTCACCTCGGGGCTGATCTCGAGATAGTCGACGACGACGCCGCCTTCCTCGAGGCCCTCCTTGAGGCCGCGGGTGGATTCGCCGCGCTCGGCCTGGCCGAGGAGGCCGTAGACCAGGGCCTTGTCGCCGGGCTGCAGCTTGCCGGTGGCCAGCATGTTCTGGGCCGTGACCCAGCCGCCGTCATAGAGGATGACGCCGGCATAGCCCATGCCGTTGCCGCCGTATTGCTGCTGCAGGCTGGAGAGCGGCGTGTTGTTGACGGTGACCAGGATGCCGGCGGCCTCGGCCTCGTCGACCAGGTCCTGGAAGGCGTCGACGCCCGGGTGGCCCATGATGACGATGCAGTCGGGCGACGAGGCGACGGCCTCGCGGAACTGCTGGATCATGACGTCGGGGAGCCAGCCCGAGTACTGCTCGACGAGGTCAGCGCCGAGATGGCGGGCGGCGTCCTTCGCCCCATTGGCGCGGGGCAGGGTGGCGGGGCCGCCGGGGGGGCCGCCCATCTGGGCAAAGATGGTCATGCCGGAGCCCAGGAGATCCTGGGCTGCCACCGGCATGGCGGTGACCGCGGCGATGGCGGTGCCGAGCAGCACGCGTTCGAGCATCGACTTGTCCTTCCATTCTGAGACCGAGTGGTTCAACTGCTCCCGCCGGCACGCTCGGTCCGCTCCAGCGAGAGGTGGAAGACGACGGCGGCGATGAAGATGAGGCCGATCACGACGTCGTTCCAGAAGCCCTGCACGCCGGCGGCGACGATGCCGGCCTGCACGACGAGCACGATATAGGCGCCGAGGACCGTGCCGGTGATGCTGCCGGAGCCGCCATAGATCGAGGTGCCGCCGATGAAGACGGCGGCCATGGCGAGCAGCAGGAAGCCCTGGCCCTGGTTGGTGTAGAAGGTGATGTTCTCGGCGGTGAGGAAGACGCCGGCGAGCCCGGCGAGCGCTCCCATGAGCGTGAAGAGGCGGATGCGGGTGGCGGCGACGTCGATGCCCATGACCCGCGCCACCTCGGCATTGTCGCCGAGGAAGAGCAGCGCCTCGCCGAAGCGGTGGCGGTTGAGGATGAACCACAAGCCGACGGCGACCAGCCCGACCCAGAGCGCCTGGAGCGGCAGCCAGTCGAGGAGGCGGCCGGTGGTGACCTGCCAGAGGGCCGTGTCGCGCACGCCCCGGAGGTTGTAGCTGAGCCCGCCGGCGAGGACGACGGCCACACCGCGCCAGAGGAAGAGGGTGGCCAGGGTGGCGATGATCGAGGGGATGCCGAGCCGGGCGACGAGCACGCCGTTGATCCACCCGGCCCCGGCCCCGGCGAGGACGGCGAGCACGGCGCCGACCCAGATCAGCCAGGCGCGGGTCGCCTCGATCGCCGCCGCATCCGAGCCCTCGGCGAGAAAGGCCAGGAACGGAATGTTCTCGAAGCGGTAGGCGGCGGCGAGGACGAAGCCCGAGAGCGCCACGATGGAGGAGAAGGAGAGGTCGATCTGGCCAGACGCGATGACCAAAGTGAGGCCGAGCGCGCAGAGCAGCAGCGGCGCCATGGTGACCAGGAGCGTCGCGTAGATGCGGTCGGAGAGGAAGGTCTGCGGCGCCATGACCATGAAGACGCCGGTGACGACGATCGCCACGATGATGATCGCCAGCCCCTCGATCCGGCCGAGCCTGCCCCCCATCAGGCGGCACCCCGCTCGCCCCGGCGTTGCAGGTCGAGGAAGTGCTCGGTGAGCTCGTGCACGGTCATCTCGCCCCGCCGCACCTCGCCGACGATGCGGCCGCGGTCGATGATCACCATGCGGTCGGCCATGGCGTGGACGTGGGCGAGGTTGTGCTCGACATAGAGGCAGGCGCGGCCCGAGGCCTTGATCCGCTCGATGAAGGAGAGGACCTTGCCGACCTCCTTGACGGCAAGCGCCACGGTGGGCTCGTCGAGGATGATGAGGTCGGCGTCGAAATGCATGGCCCGGCCGATGCAGATGCCCTGCCGCTCGCCGCCCGAGAGATTGCCGGCCGTGGCATCCACGTCGATGCCGACCCCGCGAAAGCCGATGGCCCCCTTGAGCACCTCGTTGGCCAGCTCCTTCTGCCGCCTGACGTCGATGAAGCCCCATTTGTTGGTGATGTTGCGGCCGACGAAGAAATTGCGCCAGAGCGGCTGCTTGTCGCCCAGACTCTTCTGCTGGTAGACGGTCTCGATGCCGCGCTCATGGGCGCCGCGCACGCTGTAGCGGCCGAAGTCGACCGGCTCGCCCTTGATCTGCATCTGGCCGAGGGTGGGCCGCTCGACCCCGGTCAGGATCTTGATGAGCGTCGACTTGCCGGCCCCGTTGTCGCCGATCAGGCCGAGGATCTCGTTCCTGCCCACCTCGAGGTCGACACCACCCAGCGCCTCGACCTTGCCGTAGCGCTTGGTGATGCCCCTGAGCTCGACCGCTGGCGCCTCGACCAATTCTTGCCTCCCCGCTCTTCCTGCCCGCGAGCTTGGGCGCTGGGCCCGGGGCGGTCAAGCCGGTCAGCGCGTGCCGGCGACCGCCTCGACCTGGGCGATCCAGCTCTCCAGCCGGGCCTGGTTGACCCCCATGTCGCCGAAGCCGAGCTCGGACCTGGAATAGGCGGCGAAGGTGCTGCGCTCGGCCGTGGGCAGGCCGTCGTCGAAGGGCAGGACATGGACGACAATCGTGTCGATGAAGCCGAAGATGCGGCTCCTCTGCTCGACATGGAGGGTGAGGGCGGTCTCGTCCATGCCGAGGATGCGGGTCCGCTCGCTCATCGCCGCCATCTCCTCCCAGAGACGGAGCTGGTCCAGCGCCGGCAGGTCGAGCACCGGCGCGGTGCGGTCGGCCGGTGCCGTGCAGCGCTCGGCCGGGCAGACGAGATAGTCGTTCGGCCAGCCGGTGCGCTCGAGCGTCAGGGGGTCGAGGGCGAGGCGCTCGGCATCGGAGGCGGCACCGAAGCCGCAGGCAGCGAGCAGGCTCATCAGCATCAGCAGTGCCGCCGTTCCGGCCGGCCACCGTGTGTCACTCGCGCCGCGCCTGGCGATCCGCTCCGGCATGGGCCACATCAGCGCGAGCGTTCGTCGCTGGCGCACATCGCGACGGGACCGGTCTCGTGGAGGTCGGCAGCGATCATGCTCGCAAAATACGCCCCGATGGCGGCCGCGGCAAGCCGGCGGGGCGGCAGTCCGGGCGGGGGCGGCCCCGCTCTGGCACCCCAGGCGGAACGACGCTAGGCTCCGCCCGTCTCGAAACGGGCGGGCCACACATGACGGCGGCAGGTGACGCGACCGACGGCCCGCCGCACGGGCAGGCGATCCTCCTGCTCAGCCTCGCCGGCTTCTTCTCGATAGCGCTCCTGCGCTCCTGCGATCCGCTGGTGCCGGAAATCGCGCGCAGCTTCGACGCCAGCATCGCCGAGGCCTCGGCACCGGTGATCGCCTATGCCGTGGCCTACGGCATGGGCCAGCTTCTCTTCGGGCCGGTCGGCAGCCGGCTCGGCACCTTCAGGACTGCCAGCATCGGCTGCACGTTCGCGGCCCTCTTCTCGCTGCTCTGCGCCTTCGTGGCCAGCCTCGACCAGCTCGTCGCCGCCCGAACCCTCGCCGGCTTCGCCGCGGGCGGCATCGTGCCGATGTCGATCGCCTTCATCGGCGAGACGGTGCCCTACAGCCAACGGCAGACGACGCTCGCGCGCCTGATGACCGGCGCCATCCTGGGCTCGATCGCCGGCTTCGCGGTCTCGGGCATGCTCGCCCACTACATGGACTGGCGCTACATCTTCGCGCTCCTGTCCCTCGGTCTCGCCGCCGTGACCGGCGGCCTCTGGCTGCATCTGCCGCGGCTCGCGAGACAGGCGGCGCAGCGCAGCGGCTTTCTGGTCAACCCGCTGCGCCAGTACGCGCGCATCCTCCGCCTGCGCTGGCCGCGCGTGGTGCTGGTCGCCGTCGCCATCGAAGGCGCGGTCTTCGGGGTCGTGCCGTTCATCGGGGTCCTGCTGGCCAGGGAGCACGGCCTCGGCAATCTCGGCATCGGCGCCGTGCTCGGCTGCCTCGGCCTCGGCAGCCTGACCTTCGCCGTTCTCGCCGGCCGGATCATCGCCCGGCTCGGCGAATTCGGCTGTGCCCGCATCGGCGGTGCCGTGGCGCTGGGCGGCTTCGCCCTCGTCGCCATCTCCCCCGCGCCACTACTGGTCGGCGTCGGCGCCTACGCCGCCGGGCTCGGCTACATGATGCTGCACAACACCCTGCAGGCCAACGCCACCCAGATGGTGCCCGAGGACCGCAGCGGCGCCGTCTCGCTCTTCGCCTTCTGCCTGTTCACCGGCCAGGCCTCGGGCGTCGCCCTCTTCGCCGCCATCACCCCGCTCGTCGGCTTCCGGCCGGCCATCATGGCCAGCGGCGTCGTCGTGCTGGCCGTTGGCCTCGCCTTCGCGGCGGCGAAGCAGCGCATGGTGGCGGCGGCCGAGGGCTGAACGTGCCCGGTATGAAAGAGGAAGGAGCAGGGAAGGCGTGCCTACCCTGGCCCCACCGGTCTTTGCCGGTGAAGGCCGTGGCGGACGAAGCGCAGGTGACGAGGGGCTGGGCGGTGGGGACGGCTGCGGCTGTTTCAGGCGGGTGCGGGAGCGCCACGGAGCAGGCCTTCGGTGCTGAGGTCCTCGTCCAGCGCGGGCCAGTGCAGGCCATAGCCGCCACCGGCCACCTCCCAGTTGGCCCGGTCGGCAGCGCTCGCGTCCAGAAGTTTCGGGTACCAGGCGAGGGGGACGGTGATGGTCCGGCCGTCCATCAGGTCGACGCTGAGCGTGTTATCGTCGAAACGGACGTCTCGGACGCGTTCGTCAGCGCTCGCCGCCAAAATGCCCATTCCAGGCCTCCAGATACTCGGCCGCATGTTCACGGACATGAGCAATCAAAGCGCCCAACTCATCCGCGCGAAACCCGACATTACGCGCAAGCGCAACCGGCTGCAGCCAGAATTTCGCGGTTCGGTTGCTCGAATCGACGTGAACGTGCGGCGGCTCATTGGGCTCATGGCTGTAGAAATAGAAGCGATGGCCGCGCCAGCGGCCAATGGTCGGCATTGACGATCAAACGTCCAGATTGACCACCTTCAGCGCGTTCTCCTGGATGAAGTCGCGGCGCGGCTCGACGATGTCGCCCATGAGCGTGGTGAAGATGTCGTCGGCCTCGTCGGCGTGGTCGACCTTGACCTGAATGAGGGAGCGGATGGTGGGATCGAGGGTGGTTTCCCAGAGCTGCTCGGGGTTCATCTCGCCGAGACCCTTGTAGCGCTGGATGGCGAGGCCCTTGCGGCCGAGGGCGAGGACGGCCTCGACCAGGTCGAGGGGGCCGTTGATCGGCCGGCGCTCGTCCTTCCTCTCGAGCGTGCAGGCGGTGGCGAAGACCGCCTCGAGGCGGCCGAGCGCCTCGGCCAGGCGGCGTGCCTCGGGGCTGCGGGCGAGGCCCGGGTCGAGCCGGTGGCGCTCGCGGCGCTCGCCCTTCATGTGGTGAAAGACGAGCTCGCCCTCGTCGCCGACATGCGCCTGCCAGGCGCCGCGGCCGGAGGCGGAGAGACGGCTCGCCACGCGCTGGGCGAGGATCAGCATCTCGGTCGGATCGCCGAGCGCACCCTCTGCGAGGCCGCCCTCGAGGGCGAGGGCCTCGATCAGCTCGACCGGGTGGCGGCGCTTGAAGTTGGCG
>Ga0209607_1003188_pt1 | contig 12681 bp, 7 predicted proteins | sample AD_UKC117_MetaG_FD_184413 | JGI IMG/M metagenome (GOLD analysis project Ga0209607, IMG submission 184413) | Active sludge microbial communities of municipal wastewater-treating anaerobic digesters from Hong Kong - AD_UKC117_MetaG (SPAdes)... | ecosystem: Engineered > Bioreactor > Anaerobic >... | reverse complement strand
GCGGCGTGGACGGCGTCCTCGAGCCTCGCCCGTGCGAGGTCGACCGCCTGTTTCGCCTGAATGATTTCGTCCACGACTCCATGTAAACCGATGGTTGACACATGTGTCAACCATCGGTTGACATGCCTTTGTCCCAAAGAAGCCGAGCCCGCGCCACTGGCGTGGATCCTGCGCTGGCTCTACCTGCTGGAGTGTGACTCCGCGCACGGCATACGACCAACGCCAGTCGCCGGCCCGCCAGCCCGCCTCCACGGCGATCGGAAGTATGAAGAGGCCCCTGAGGAGATGCTCGGCCGCGCTGCGCCCGGGCGAGTCGGTCCACCTCGAGGACGATGGCGTCGTCGAGCTCTATGTGCGGACGATGGCCCCAAGACCTGCTCTCAGATCGCCGTCGCCGGCGACCTGGTGAGGATCAGTCGCCGATGTACTCCTGGGCTCCGAAGTACCTTTCGACCCCGGGTCCGAGGCCTGACCGCTGATGTTGAGCCGACCGTCGGCGGCGAGGCTGACCTCGCGAGACATCGTCCCGTCGGAGTCCCGACGGTCCAGCATGACGCGGCGCCCTGCCGTGGGTGTCATGCCGTGGTCTTCGTGTGGTGAGTCTGGCCGTGCTGTCGGTCTTCGATGCCGGAGCAGCGCCCGAGCTGCGGATGCTCGTTCAGCGACGACGTGAGCCGGCCGGGCTGGCTCTGCCCGGCAGGTTCGTGCGCAACCGGCAGACGATCGCGCAGACAACGGAAGCGGTCTTGCGTCAGAAGGTCGGCCTCGAGCCGTCGCGGGCCGTGGTGCCGCGCCTGCTGCGGATCTTCGACGACCCTGAGCGCGACTCGCGCACGTGGGCGATGTCGGCGGCGCACTCGGTGTCGCTGGTCGAGTCCGATGCCGCTGGGGCGCGGGGGGGTGCGGGTGCTGCCGGACGGCTCGCTGGCCGGGTCGCCGGTACTGCTCTTCGACCACGCCCTGATAGTGGAGGAGGCGGTGGCCGCCTTGCGAGATCGGTATGCCGTGCTCGGCCGCTTCGTCGGAGTGGAGGCCGACCCGGACGGGTTCTTGGGGGAGGAGCGCTTCACCCTGCACCAGCTGCGGTTGGTGCATGAGGCCGTGCTGGGGGAGAGAATGCACAAGGACAAACTTCAACCGGCGCGTCAAGGACTTGGTCGAGCCAGTGCTGCACAAGGGCAAGCCGGTCCTGTCCGATGGTCTCCGCGGCCGGCCCGCCGCGCTATTCACACGCTGCCGACCTCGCGGCGTCGGTGTGCGTCGGTAGTCTTCCGGACGGTCAGAGGCAGTACGCGGGCAAGCGAGGAGGCTGAGCGATTGTTCGACGGGGAGCATCTCGCGGCCATCACGCCTGATGTCGAGGTAACCCGGGGGCCTGCTCTCTCGACCGCGCCATGCGCCATGAAAACACGGTCCACCGATAAGGTCCTCCGTATGGTGGCCGACTCGAGGGTGTTGACGACCACGGTCGCCGCCCTGGTGCAGTGACAGGCCCGGATCATGGAGCTGATCGACAACGTCTCGCGTCTCCTCGGCGATGAACTCAAGGATGAGCTGAGCGCAGGTACCAAGTTGCGTGTGGCCGCGGCCACCTTTTCCATCTACGCCTTCGAGGCACTCAAGGCCGAACTGGAGCAGGTCGACTCCCTCCAGTTCATCTTCACCGCGCCCACGTTCATCACCGGTCAGTCAACAGACGCGTTTCGCAAGGAGCGTCGCGAGTTCTTCATCCCGCAGCGGCAACGAGAATCCAGCCTCTACGGCACCGACTTCGAGATCCGGCTGCGTAACAAACTGACCCAGCGCGCCATTGCACGCGAGTGCGCTCAGTGGATCCGCGACAAGGTCGAGTTCCGGTCCAACCGCACGGGCCGGCCCATGCAGCAGTTCGCGGCGGTGGACGACAGGGCTGCCTACATGCCCATCCAGGGCTTTACGTCGGCTGACCTCGGGTACGAAGCCGGCGACGCCGTCTCCAACATGGTTAACAAGTTGGTGGCACCCACCGCCGCAAGTTTCGTAACCCTCTTCGACCAGATCTGGTCCGATCAGGCACAGGTTGCTGAGGTCACCGACCTCGTCCACGATCACATCGCGTCCGTGTATGCCGAGAACTCCCCGGAACGCGTCTATTTCCTCATTCTCTACAACGTTTTTCACGACTTCCTGAACGACATCAGCGAGGACGTTCTCCCTAACGACCGCACGGGATACCAGGACACAGCTATCTGGAACCGCCTCTACAACTTCCAGAAGGACGCAGCCACCGGCATCATCAACAAACTCGAGACCTACAACGGCTGCATCCTCGCGGACAGCGTTGGCCTCGGAAAGACCTTCACCGCGCTCGCGGTCATCAAGTATTACGAACTGCGCAACAAGTCGGTCTTGGTGCTCGCCCCGAAGAAGCTCTCCGAGAACTGGACGAACTACAACGCCAATTTGACGACGAACATCTTCGCGGCGGACCGGTTCAACTACGACGTGCTTGCCCACACGGACCTCTCCCGGACTCGTGGCGAGTCCGGTGGCATCAGGCTCGACCGTGTCAACTGGGGCAACTACGACCTTGTGGTGATCGATGAGTCGCACAACTTCCGCAATGCGGACTACGCCGAGGAGAAGGAAAGTCGCTACCAGCGGCTCATGCGCCAAGTCATTCGCGAGGGCGTCAAGACCAAGGTCCTCATGCTCTCGGCCACGCCGGTCAACAACCGCTTCAACGACCTCAAGAACCAACTCGCCCTAGCCTACGAGGGCGCGTCCGAGAATCTCAGCACGAAGCTCGACATCAGCACGACTGTCGAGCAGGTTTTCCGAGAGGCACAGCTCGCCTTCACGAAGTGGTCACAACTGCCGCCCGGGGAGCGCACGCCTGAGCGCATCCTGGCGATGCTCGACTTTGACTTCTTTGAGTTGCTCGATGCGGTGACGATTGCCCGCTCTCGCAAGCACATCCAGACGTTCTACGACATGAGCGACATCGGGGCTTTCCCGGAGCGGCGCCCTCCGATCTCCATTCGCGAGCCACTGACGGACCTGCCCGAGGCGCCGAGCTTCAACGAGATCTTCGCGCAACTCCAAGAGCTCAACCTCGGCGTCTATGCACCGCTGTCCTACGTCTTCGCCAGCCGCATGGATAAGTACACCGACATGTGGAGCATCGAAGGCGGCACTGCTCGTGGCAATCTCGATCACGCCAGTCGCGAGCGTGGCATCCAGCAGCTCATGACGGTCAACCTGCTGAAGCGGCTCGAGAGCTCCGTGGAGGCTTTCCGTCTGACGCTTCGCAAGGTCGACGCCACCATTGCTCACGCGATCCAAGCCCTCGACAACCACGACGCCTCTCTCGCAGACATCGCGGACGCATTCGCCGACATCGACGCCGACGACGACGATTTCGAGATGCCGCAGCCGGGCACGGTCGGGCGCAAGTTCCAGATCAGCCTCGCGGACATGGACACCGAGCGGTGGCGCACCGACCTCACCAATGATCGGGAGACGCTGCGCGAGCTCATCGAGGTCATGGACCTGGTCACCCCTGAGCATGACCGCAAACTCCAGCGCCTCAAGGCCGTGGTCCTCGACAAGGCCGGGCACCCCATCAACGAGGACAACACGAAGGTCCTCATCTTCTCGGCGTTCGCGGACACGGCGACCTACCTCTACCGAGAGCTGTCCCCAGCCCTCACCGCAGCAGGTCTCGACCTCGGTCTCGTCACCGGTAAGGACACCCCCAAGACGACACTGGGCAAGGGGTACGACTTCCAGCAGGTCCTGACCCTCTTCTCCCCGCGATCCAAGGAGAAGGCCGTCATCCTGCCGCAGGTCCACGGCGAGATCGACGTGGTCATCGGCACGGACTGCATCTCCGAGGGCCAGAACCTCCAGGACTGCGACTACCTCGTTAACTACGACATTCATTGGAACCCGGTGCGCATCATCCAGCGCTTCGGGCGCATCGACCGGATTGGCTCGACCAACGCCACGATTCAGCTCGTGAACTTCTGGCCGGACATCTCTCTCGACGAGTACATCAACCTCAAGGAGCGCGTCGAGAACCGGATGGTCATCGCGGACCTCGCGGCGACGGCCGACGACAACGTCCTCACCCAGGAGAGCAGCGAGACCGCCTTCCGCCGTGAGCAGCTCCGCAAGCTCCAGGACGAGGTCATCGAGCTCGAGGACGTCAAGACCGGGATCTCGATCACTGACTTGGGCCTGAACGACTTCCGGATGGATCTCCTCGCCTACCTCAAGGAGTACGGCGATCTCGCGGCCAGCCCCAAGGGGCTCCACGCCGTGGTCCCCGCAGACCCCAGCAAGGGCCTCAAACCCGGTGTCATCTTCGCCCTGCGCAATGTCGATGAGTCGGTGACGATCAACCTGCACAACCGGCTTCACCCCTACTACCTCGTCCATGTCGACGACGCCGGGCAGGTCGTGACAGCCCACACCGAGATCAAGTCCCTCCTTGACCTCGTCCGTGCCAGCTGTGGTGGTCGCGGCGAGCCGGTCCCTGAGGCATGCCGCGTCTTCAACGACGCGACCAACGAGGGGGCTGACATGGCGCGCTACTCGGCGCTGCTCAGTGGCGCCATCCGCTCGATGATCGACGTCACCGAGGAGCGGGACATCGACAGCCTCTTCACCCCTGGCGCGACGACCGCGCTCACCCAGACGATGAGCGGGCTCGACGACTTCGAACTCATCGCCTTCCTCGCCATCGTCGACACCTCGACGACCCCAGAGGGCGGCTCGGCGTGACGGACGTGCTCTATGACTGGCCGAAGGCTGCGGCCTTCGGTCGACCGGTGCCGAAGACCAAGTTCTACGAGCACCTCAAGGTGTCGACCGCTCTCAAGGCTGCCTTTGTCAACGAGGTCGCACAGATCACCTGGGCCTTCAAACTCGCACCTCGGACGGTCAACCTCCCGGCAACAGCAGCCGTCGCTGAGATCCAGGTCTTCACAGTGGCCTCGAAGGACAATGACGTCGGCGACGCGGTCCTGGCAGCCGTCGACAAGGCGGTCACGTCGCCCATCCTGTTCGAGGTCGTCGGCGCCGGTGAGCATGCGGGGCAGGTTCGGTTGGCGGCCACCTACAAGCCATCGAGCGGGTCGGCGAGGAGCGGGTACCTCACCACAGCGTGGATGCCGGTTTCATCTCCTCGTATGCCGTTGCCGGTCGCCGTGGACCTGGGTCGCCTCTACGACGCCTTGGTGTCCCCGCTCCTTCCCCTCTCACCTGCTGTGGGCGAATCAGTGGGCGAGGCCCTCGACAGGGCCGATCAGATCAAGCGGCTTGATCGCGATCTCGCGGCCTTGGAACGGCGACTACGCAACGAGCCCCAGTTCAACCGCAAGGTCGACCTGCGGCGGCAAGTCCTTGACCTCAAAGCACAACTCGCAAGACTGATCTCAGGCCCCCTGACCCAGCAGAAGGATCCCTCGTGGACAAGTTGAAAATGCACTCGCCGGACCTCACCGAGGCAAACCTCGACAAGATCGCCGAGATCTTCCCGCAGGTGATGACCGAGTCGACCGATGAGGAGGGCAAGATCATCCGGGCGGTCGACTTTGACCTCCTGCGTCAGGAACTCTCCGACCACGTCGTCGAGGGACCGCAGGAGCGTTACCACCTCGACTGGCCCGGCAAGCGCGCCGCCCTCTTCGCGGCCAATGCCCCGATCGCCAAGACGTTGCGGCCGATGCGCGAAGAATCGGTCGACTTCTACACGACGAGGAACCTTTTCATCGAGGGCGACAACCTCGATGCCCTGAAGTTGTTGCAGGAGTCCTACCTCGGCAAGGTCGACGTCATCTACATCGATCCTCCCTACAACACAGGCAACGACTTCGTATACAACGACGACTTCGCTGAGTCCTCGCTGGAGTACCTCCTGAAGTCAGGTCAAAGCGATTCAGATGGTTCGAAGCTTGTAGCCAACCCAGAGTCGAATGGACGGTTCCACTCCACGTGGCTCAGCATGATGTACCCCCGCCTCCGGTTGGCTCGAAGTTTGCTCGCCGATGACGGAGTCATCTTCCTCTCTATTGATGACCATGAGGGTGCGAATGCTCGAAAGGTGATGGACGAGATCTTTGGAGGTAGCAACTTCCTCAACGAATTTGCTTGGGTCGTGAATCTCACGGGTCGGCAGCTTGGTGAGTCAGGCGCGGCAAAGACTTGGGAACGGGTGCTCTGCTACGCCCGCAAGGTGGAATTTGCTCCGTCCATGTCCATAGACGTTGGGATGGCAAAAGACCTCATGCCCGACGGATACAAGGGGTTCAAGAAAGATATACGCGAGGACAGTAAGGGCGCCTACGCTGTGGGTGACACGCTCTGGAATCACAACCGTATGTTCAATGAGAGTACTAGGCCGAATCTTGTCTACTCTCTTTTCTTTGACCCGGCTAGCGGCGATATTACCCCGGGAGACATTGGTGACGTAAAGGCAGGGTATGTAGAGATATTGCCGCATGCCAACGGGGACGGGAGGCACAAGTTTCATGCGTGGAGGTGGTCGCGCGGAAAGGTAGAGTCGGAAAAGGACGACCTGTTGATCGAGCAGCGACGCGGAGGATATGAGGTCTACACAAAGACGCGAGGATTCCAACAGACGACGCTGAAGGATCTGATTACAAATGTGTCCAACGGCCTGAAGGAAACGAGCGAGCTGTTTGACGGCGCAAAGTACTTTGACTACCCGAAGCCAACAAGTCTCATAAGAGTTTTCTTGGCGTCTCTCCCGTCGCGCGACGGGATTGTCCTCGACTTCTTTGCTGGATCAGGGACCACTGGTCATGCTGTCATGCATCAGAACTTGATAGACGGAGGTACTCGACGGTTCATCTTGGTCCAACTAGACGAGGAAGTGCCCGAAGGAGGACCGGCCCAGTCGGCAGGCTTCGCCACCATCGCCGGGCTTGCCCGAGAGCGTCTGGTGAGGGCAGGGGCAAAGGTGCAGAAGACAGGTGGCCCGGCAGCCGAACCTAGCGACTTCGGCTTCCGTAGTTTGAAGGTTGACAGCACGTGCATGAACGACCTCCTCCTTACCCCTGATGAGACAGGGCAGGCGGAGCTGGCCTTGCTTGAGGAAAGCGTCAAGGCAGACCGGGCGGGGGAGGACCTGCTGTTCCAGGTGTTGCTCGATTGGGGACTTGAGCTGTCCCTACCCATAGAGCAAACGGATATCGGAGGCCCAGAGGTCTTCATCGTCGATGGCGGCGCACTGGTCGCCTGCTTTGAGTCGTCTGTGACCGCAAAGACTGTTCGCGCGATCGCTGACCTGAAACCGTTGCGCGCAGTCTTCCGCGATTCGGCGTTTGACTCGCCCAAGGACCGCATCAACGCCGAGCAGATCTTCGCCGAGGTCTCACCGGAGACCGACGTCAAGGTGATCTGAGCCGATGAAGCTCCAGTTCAAGGTCCAGCAGTTCCAGGCCGATGCCGTCGATGCGGTCGCGGATGTCTTCGCGGGTCAACCGCTGAACGAGGGCCTGACCTACGCGATCGATCCGGGGAAACTCTCTGCGACACAGGCCACGCTCGACGTTGCAGCAGATCCGAAGGCCGGCCTCCGCAACGCGGAGATCGCGCTGACTCCGTCACAGGTCCTCGAGGGAATTCAGGCCGTCCAGAAGACCCAGAACCTCACTTCTTCAACGGTTCTCGTGCAGAGCAAGGCAGCGAAGGCGCCCAATACGCCCAATCTGACGATAGAGATGGAGACGGGCACCGGCAAGACTTACGTCTACATCAAGACGATGATGGAACTCCACAAGCGATATGGCTGGAGCAAGTTCATCGTCGTCGTGCCAAGCGTTGCGATCCGTGAAGGTGTGAAGCAGACCTTCGACGTCACGGCTGATCACTTCCAGGAGGCCTACGGCACCAAGCCGCGATCGTTCATCTACGACTCTCGCCAGCTCCACGAGCTCGAAGGCTTCAGTTCGGACGCCGGCGTCCAGGTCATGATCATCAACATTCAGGCATTCAACTCGACCGGCAAGGACAACAGGCGCATCTACGAAGTCTTGGATGACTTCCAGTCGCGACGCCCAATCGACGTTATCAGTGCGAACCGCCCAATCGTCATCATCGACGAGCCTCAGCGCTTCGGACTGGAGTTCAACGAACGCACAGGCAGCCCGTCCAAGGCGTCGACATCCCTTGAGTCCCTGTCCAACTTCAAACCGTTGATGGTCTTGCGCTACTCGGCCACCCACAAGCCGCACCATGAGTACAACAAGATCCATCGCCTCGATGCTCTCGACGCTTACAACCAGAAGCTCGTGAAGAAGATCGCCGTTCGCGGAATCACGGTCAAGGGACTGGCTGGCTCCACGGCATACCTGTACCTCGACGGAATCGAGATCAAGGCGGGCGCCAAGCCGGAAGCGCGAATCGAGCTGCAGGTCCAGACCAAGGGCAGCGGAATCAAGCTTTTGCCCAAGCGGGTCAGCCAGCGCAGCAACCTTCACGACCTGTCAGGTGGACTCGAGGCCTACAAGCCCGACGGCAAGCCGTTGGTCGTCAACAACATTGACGCGCTGCGAGACGTCATCGAGTTGAGCAATGGTGACGTCCTGAGCGTTGGGCAGGTCACTGAGGACGTGACCGAAGAGTCGAAGCGTCGCATCCAGATCCGAGAGGTCATCCGAGCGCACCTCGACAAGGAGCGCAGCCTCTACTCCCAGGGCATCAAGACGCTGTCGCTGTTCTTCATCGACGAGGTCGCGAAGTACCGCGACTACGAAAGGGAAGACACCCTGGGTGAGTACGCCCGCATCTTCGAGGAGGAGTACGACAGCCTCGTCGCCGACGAAGCCGAGCGGCTACAACTCAATGGCGACGACACGGCATACGCAAAGTTCTTGGAATCGATCCCGGTCCGGAAGACGCACCAGGGCTACTTCTCCATCGACAAGAAGACAAAGCACGACATCGATGGCGACATCAAGAAGAGCGGTGAGGAGAAGGGGCTCTCGACCGACGTCAGCGCCTATGACCTGATCCTCAAGAACAAGGAGCGACTGCTCTCGTTCGAGGAGCCGGTGCGGTTCCTCTTCTCTCACTCGGCACTGCGTGAGGGCTGGGACAACCCCAACGTGTTCGTCATGGGGATGCTCAAGAAGAGCGATAACACGGTTTCGCGCCGGCAGGAGATCGGCCGAGGGCTGCGGCTGTCGGTCAATCAGGACGGTGTGCGCCAAGATCATCCGGACACGGTGCACGAGATCAACCAGCTCACGGTGGTGACCGATGAGTCGTACATCGACTTCGTGACCGGTCTGCAGAAGGAGATCAAGGAGTCGCTGTCGGCGAGGCCGCATAAGGCGAGCGTCAAGCACTTCACTGGGCTGACCTACGAGGGCGCCGACGGGGCGAAGAGTGTCGTCGAGGAGGCGCTGGCGAACGCGCTCTACAAGTTCCTGATCAAGGCCGACTACCTGAACGACGACGACACGGTGTCGGATGCCTACAAGGAGGCCAAGGAGGCCGGAACGCTGGCTGTGCCGACCTCCGAGGTGCTCAAGCCGGTCATCGACTTCCTGTGGCCGCTGGTCGACGACCTCTACCTGAACATCGGGGCGATGGTCATTCCCGCTCCCAGGCTCAAGGCGATCCCTTTCAACAAGGCGAACTTCGACAAGAAGGAGTTCCAGGAGCTGTGGGGGCGGATCAACCACAAGGCGGTCTACCAGGTCGACTTCGACTCGAACGAGTTGATTGCCAAGTGCGTTGCAGCGCTGGACAGTCAGCTGAAGGTGACGCAGATGCAGTACGTCGTGCAGGTGGGGACCCAGAAGGACACACTCGACGTCGATGATCTTTCGGCGGGTTCTGGCTTCACGGTGACCTCAACCTCGACACAGCTCGAGACGAAGACAGCGTCGTCTCAGGTGAAGTACGACTTGATCGGGGAGATCACCGAGAAGACACAGTTGACCCGTCGGACCGCAAGTCAGATCCTGCAAAGGGTCCAGCCAGGGACGTTCGCGAAGTTCAAGCAGAACCCGGAGCACTTCATCACCGAGTGCGCGCGGCTGATCAATGAGCAGAAGGCCACCGTGATCGTCGAGCACTTGACCTACGACACGCTCGAGGACACCTACGGGACGGCGATCTTCACGGACAACCAGACCAAGCAGGACTTCGCCAAGGCCGGCAACAAGCTGCAGCGACACGTCTACGACTACGTCGTGACCGACTCCACGATCGAGCGGTCCTTCGTGACGGAGTTGGACACGAGCGAAGAGGTCGTGGTCTATGCCAAGTTGCCGCGTGGGTTCTTCATCCCCACGCCGGTGGGGACCTACAACCCAGACTGGGCGATCGCGTTCAAGGAGGGGTCAGTGAAGCACGTCTACTTCGTCGCCGAGACCAAGGGATCACTCTCATCCCTCCAGCTGAAGGGGGTCGAAGAAGCGAAAATCAAGTGCGCTCGCAAGTTCTTCGAGTCCCTCAGCGGCGAGGACGTCACCTACGACGTGGTGACCGACTACTCCGATCTCATGCAGCTGGTGAAGGGCTGAGGTGGCCGTGGCCAAGTACAAGGTGACTCAGTCGGCCGTCACGCAACTGCTCGAAGACGTGCGCAGTGAACGCATCGCCATCCCGGAGCTCCAGCGCCCGTTCGTCTGGGACTCGGTGAAGGTGCGAGACCTCATGGACTCCCTGTATCAGGGCTATCCCGTTGGCTACCTGATCACTTGGCACTCGGTGGGAGCACACCTCAAGGGAGGCGCCGTCGCCGCACATCAACAGATCCTCATCGACGGGCAACAACGGGTCACCGCGCTGCGCGCGGCCGTGGCTGGGCTGCCCGTGGTGAACAAGCGCTACAAGTCGGTGCGCATCGTGATCAGCTTCAACCCGCTGACCGAAGAGTTCGCCACGCAGACCCCGGTGATCAAGAAGGACCCCCAATGGATTCCGGACATCGCTGAACTGTTCAATGCGTCGTCTAGTTTTGCGTTCGTCAACGAGTACCTGCAGCGCAATGAGGGGATGGACAGCTCGCACGTCGCGGCAACGATTGGCCGTCTCGAGGGAGTCAAGAACGCCCAGATTGGGATCATCGAGCTCAACGATGACCTCGATGTCGAGACGGTCAGCGAGATCTTCATCCGGATCAACTCCAAGGGAGTTCCCCTCAGCAGCGCGGACTTCGCGATGAGCAAGATCGCGACCTACGGCGATCGCGGGCGCAACCTACGCAAGCTGATCGACTACTTCTGCCACTTGGCCGTGGCGCCCCACGCCTACGACGACATCAAGTTGAACGACACGGAGTTCGCAGCCAGCGGCCACCTCCAGTCCATCGCCTGGCTCAAGGATGATTCGGAGGACCTCTACGACCCCTCCTACGGTGACGTCATCCGGGTCGCTGGTCTGGTGGGCTTCAGCCGGGGCAAGGCATCGTCGATCGTGAGTGAGCTATCGGGACGCGATCCGGACACACGCAAGGTGGACGAATCCCGCATCCCCGCGGCATACGACCGTCTGGAGGGCGCGCTTGATGCACTCGTGAAGAAGTACAACTTCGAAAACTTCCTCATGACCATCAAGTCGGCGGGCTTCATCAGTCCGAACATGATCGGGTCGAAGAACGCACTGAACTTCACCTACGCTCTCTACCTCCGCCTGCGGACACAGGGTGATCTTGCTGAAGGTGAGCGCAAGCGCATCGTCCGCCGCTGGTTCGTCATGTCGATGCTCACGGGCCGACACTCGGGAAGTTTCGAGTCGACCTGGGAGCAGGACGTCCGGCGAATCTCCACTCTCGGCGCGGCGGCCTACCTCAAGCAGATCGAGGAATCTGAACTGACCGATGGCTTCTGGCAGGTGGCGCTGCCCGCCGCGTTGGAAACGACGAGCACGACAAGCCCCTACTTCCAGACCTTCCTCGCGGCGCAAGTATCCTCCGGAGCGCGAGGGTTCCTGTCCAAGAGGATCACGGTGGGTGCGATGCATCAGCAGTCCGGGGACATTCACCACATCGTCCCCAAGGACTACTTGCAGAAGAACGGCTATCCAGATCGCGCGGACTACAATCAAGTCGCCAACTACGCACTGACTGAGACGTCGATCAACATCTCGGTGAGCAACAAGCCGCCGACGACCTACATGTCCGAGCTCGGCGAGCAGATCGCAACGGGAGTCCTCCGCCTGGGCGAGATCACCGACGCGGACGATCTGGCCCGCAACCTTGCCGAAAACGCCGTCCCCGCAGACCTTGGTGAGGTCTCCGCTGCAACCTATCCGGAGTTCCTTGCCCGACGCCGCAAACTGATGGCCGAAGTGATCCGACGGCATTACGACAGCCTGTGAGTGATTCGAGTTTTGGCATGAAGGCCAAGGGCCGGGTTCGCCTGCACGCCCTACCGTGCCTGAATGGGCATCGGATCCCCAAACGGATTCACCGCGATAACCTGAAGCCAGCGCCCACAAGGCTCGCCCATCCTCTTCGCCGTCGCCGCTGGAAGGACACCACCGATGTCGCTGTCGTATGCCGCCACCCCCAACCCGTCGCCGGTCACCGACGAGCGTCGCGCCGAGATCCTCGCCGCGCCGGGCTTCGGCCAGTTCATGACCGACCACATGGTCCGGGCGACGTGGAGCGAAGGCGAGGGCTGGCACTCAGGCGAGCTCACGGCATACGGCAACATC
>Ga0209607_1003184_pt1 | contig 12684 bp, 9 predicted proteins | sample AD_UKC117_MetaG_FD_184413 | JGI IMG/M metagenome (GOLD analysis project Ga0209607, IMG submission 184413) | Active sludge microbial communities of municipal wastewater-treating anaerobic digesters from Hong Kong - AD_UKC117_MetaG (SPAdes)... | ecosystem: Engineered > Bioreactor > Anaerobic >... | reverse complement strand
GATCGGCATCGTCACCATCGGCGACATGGTGAAGTCCATCGTCACCCAGCACGAAAAGACCATCAAGCAGCTCGAGAGCTACATCGCCGGCGACCTCGCCGCGGAGTGAGCCTCGCGGCGACACCGTCGCCAGAAATGCAGACGCCGGAGCCGACGGGAGTCGGATCCGGCGTCGTCGTTTGCGCGGACGAGAAGCGCGCAGGAACCAGGCCCGCGCCGCCGCTCACCTCACACCTTACCCCTCACGCCTCACGCCCCCAACGCCTTGCCGACGATCTCGGCCACGTCCGCGGACAGGCCCGGCGCGGCGAGCACGCGTTCGAGCTGCGGGCGGATGCTGGCCTGCAGGGCGGGGGTGAAGTGGCGCCAGTTCTCCAGCGCCCGCGCCACGCGCGCCGCGACCTGCGGGTTGCGGGCGTCGAGCGCGATCACCTGCTCGGCCCAGAAGGCATGGCCGCTGCCGTCGGCGGCGTGGAACTCGCCCGGGTTGGCGCGGAAGAAGGTGCCCAGCAGCGCGTAGACCTTGTTCGGGTTCGACAGACTGAAGGCGGGGTCGCTGAGCAGCACCCGCACGCGCGCAAGCGCCGGCTCGGCCTCCTCACCCCAGCGCCAGGCGCCGGCCTGCAGCGCGAACCACTTGTCGAGCACCAGCGCATCGCCGCGATGGCGGTCGTGGAAGGCCTGCAGCGCGGCGGCGCGCGCCGGGCTCGTGCTCTGCACCAGCGCGGCGAGCGCGCCGAAGCGCTCGGTCATGTTGGTGGCGGCGGCGAAGCGCGCCTCGGCCAGTGCCAGGCCCTCGGCCACGCCGGCGGCGGCGAGGTAGCGCAGGGCGAGGTTCACCAGCGCACGGCGGCCGGCGTCACCCGGGTGGTAGCGATACTCGCCGCGTACCTGCAGGCGCTCGACCACCTCCAGCCAGTCGGCGGTGAGCGTGGCGCCAAGCGCGCGCATCATGCGCACCAGCGCACTGCGCAGCGCGGCGGGGTCGGCGGGCGACATGCGCTCGAGCAGGTAGGCCTCGCCCGGCAGCGCGAGCGCCTGGGCGCGGAAGGCGGGGTCGAGCGCGCCGTCGTTCAGCAGCGTGCGGAAGGCGGCGACGAAGGCATCCGGCACCTCGGCGCCGGCATCCGCGGCGAGGTCCAGCACCACGCGCTCGGCGTAGCGCTGCGCGGCGTCCCAGCGGTTGCAGGGGTCGGCGTCGTGCGCCATGCGGAAGGCGAGGCGCGCGTCATCCTCGTCGAGCTCCAGGATCACCGGCGCCGAGAAGCCGCGCAGCAGCGAGGGCACCGGCTCGGCAGCGACGCCGACGAAGCGGAAGGTCTGCTCGTCCTCGGTGAGCTTGAGCACGCGCGTGCAGGCACCCGCTTGGGCCTCGCCCTCGAGCTGCAGCGGCAGATCGCGCCCGTCCGCGCCGATGAGGCCGACCGCGACCGGGATCACCAGCGGCTGCTTGACGTGCTGGCCGGGCGTGGCCGGGGTCGATTGCGCCAGCGTCAGCGTGTAGCTGTCGTCGGCGGCGTTCCACACCCCGCTCGCCTTCACCCGCGGCGTGCCGGCCTGTTCGTACCAGCGCATGAACTGGTCGAGGTCGAAGCCGTTGTTGGCCTCGGACATGACCTCGACAAAGTCGTCGCAGGTCACCGCCTGGCCGTCGAAGTAGCTGAAGTAGAGGTCCATGCCGTTGCGGAAGCCCTCCTGCCCCAGGAGGGTGTGCAGCATGCGGATGACCTCGGCGCCCTTCTCGTACACCGTGGCGGTGTAGAAGTTGTTGATCTCCTGGTAGCTGTCGGGGCGGATCGGGTGCGCCATCGGCCCGCCGTCCTCCGGGAACTGCGCCGCGCGCAGCACGCGCACGTCGTCGATGCGCTTGACCGCGCGCGCCGAAGCCGCGCCCTCGGGGCCGGCCGCGCGCGCGAGCATGTCGGCGGAGAACTGCTGGTCGCGGAAGACGGTGAGGCCTTCCTTGAGGGTGAGCTGGAACCAGTCGCGGCAGGTGACGCGGTTGCCCGTCCAGTTGTGGAAGTACTCGTGCGCGACCACGCTCTCGACGTTCTCGTAGTCGAGGTCGGTGGCGGTGTCGGGCTTGGCGAGGATGAACTTGGTGTTGAAGATGTTCAGCCCCTTGTTCTCCATCGCGCCCATGTTGAAGTCGGCCACCGCGACGATCATGAAGCGGTCGAGGTCGAGCTCCAGGCCGAAGGTCTCCTCGTCCCAGCGCATCGAGTGCACCAGCGAATCCATCGCGTGCTCGACGCGGTCGAGGTTGCCCTCCTCCACCCACACCTGCAGCAGCACCTCGCGGCCCGACATCGTGGTCACGGTGCGCTCGAGCGCGACCAGCTTCGCTGCGACCAGCGCGAACAGGTACGAGGGCTTGGGGAAGGGATCCTCCCACTTCGCGTAGTGGCGCCCCTCGGGCAGCAGGCCCTCGTCGACGAGGTTGCCGTTGGAGAGCAGCACCGGGCAGGCGTCACGGTCGGCTTCGAGCGTGACCGTGTAGCGTGCCATCACGTCGGGGCGGTCGGGGAAGCAGGTGATGCGGCGGAAGCCCTCGGCCTCGCACTGGGTGAAGAAGCCGCCGTTCGACAGGTAGAGGCCCGACAGCGTGGTGTTGGCGCGCGGATCCACCCGGGTGACGACCTCGACCACCACGCGATCGCCCGCGGCGTCGATGTCGATGGCGCCGCCGTCTTCGTGCAGCCCTTGCGGGGGCTGGCCGTCCACGGTCAGCGACACGCGCTCGAGCACCTCGCCCCACAGCCGGATCGGGCCGTCGGCGGCGTCGCGGTTGCGCACGCAGCACATGCGGTTGGTGACCAGCGTGGCCTCGGGGTCGAGGCGGAAGTGAAGGTCGACGGTCTCGACCGTCCACGCCAGCGGCCGGTAGTCGGCGCGCTGGATCGTCGGGGCATGTTCGGTTTTCATTATGAGTTCTCCATCGGCGCCTCGCGGGCGCGGCAAGGGCGCGAGTGTACGCCCTGGCGGGCGAGCCGCACAGGGTGGGCAGGCTTTACCTGGCGCAAAGATGCGCCCGGGCCGAAGCGGGCCGGCACGAGCGCCGCCGGAACTCGCCCGGCGCGCCTCAGTCCGGCTTGCGGTCGCAGACCAGCACGTCGGCGGTCGAGCGCGCGAGCACGTGCTTGGTGACGCTGCCGAGCAGCATCTCGCCGAGCAGGCCGTGGCCGCGCTTGCCGATCACGATCAGGTCGCAGTCCTGCTCCTGCTCCTGCTCGAGGATCTGCGTGGTGGCCTCGCCGTGGACCACGATGCGGCGCACGCGGTTCTCGTCGAGGCCGGCGCACGCGACCAGCTCTTTCATCTGCGCACCCGCCTCGCGGCGGGCATTGACGCGCAGAGAGGACAGCGCATTCTCCTCCACGCCGGCGTAGCGCAGCTTGCCCTCGAAGGGCACCTCGAAGGCGTGCAGCAACACGAACTCGGCCTGCGGCGCCACGCACTGCGCGAACTGCAAGGCCTCGAGTGCGCGCGCGGAGAAATCCACCGGCACGAGCACGCGGCGGTAGGGTTCGTGGGCGATCTGCTTGACCACCAGCATGGGCCGCACGGACTTGCGCAGCACGCGCTCGGTGGTGGAGCCGATCAGCAGCTCGCGCATGAAGCCGGCGCCGCGCGCACCCATCACCAGCAGGTCGGCGTCGACCGCCTCGGCGTGAGCGACGATCTCGCCGAGCACACTGCCTACCGCCAGCTGCTGCTCGGGCACGACTCCGTGGCGCCTGTGCATCTCTGCGGCGAGCGCCTCGACCTCGCCGCGCACCTCCGCGAGCAGCTTCTCCTGCACGCCGGCGGCGTCGGCATCGAGCAGGTGACGCAGGGTGTCGAGCGCGCCGGCATTGACCACATGCTGCAGCGACAGGCGCGCGCCGAGCTCGGCGGCGAGCAGGCAGGCGCGCACCACGGCGTGGCGGGCGAGCGCGGAGAGGTCGGTGGGGGCGACGACAGTGCGGATCGGGTTCATCGTTCAGTCTCCTGGGGCCTCGCGGGCGGCCGCGCCGGCGCAGCGGCTTGCGTGCCGGCAGCGTCGGCGATATCCGCGCGGTGGGCGTCCTCGTAGGCGATCTCCGCCGCGAAGGTGCGCGCCGCGTAGTCGGCCGCGTCGTTGAAGGGGTTGAGCACGCGCTCCACCCCTGCGGCGCCGAGCGCGGCGCCGTGGATGTCGTCGCGCACCACGCCGGCGATGCGGCCCTTGAAGCCGGCCTCGCCGAGCGCGTGCAGGAAGGCGCGGTTGGAGTCCCACTGCGGGAAGGTGGTCACCACCCAGCGCGCGTCGGCGAGCGGCAGGGATTCGAGGAAGCCGGGGTCCTCGCCGTCGCCGAAGCGCACCGGCAGGCGCTGGCGGCGCAGCTGGCGGACGATCTCGGGGTCGAAGTCGACGCCGAGCACCTCGATGCCGGCCTGGCGCAGCTGGCGCATCAGGCGCGCACCGTAGCGGCCGAGGCCGAACACCACGATGTCGGGCTGGCCCGCCGCCCTGCCCTGGCGCTCGACCGCGAGCTCGCGGAAGGGGCGCTTGCGCTCGAACACGCCGAGCACGGGCGCGAGGCGCTCGTAGAGCGGCTGCGAGTACAGGATCAGGTAGGTGGACATCATGATGGTGACCAGCCCGACCAGCGTGGTGAGGCCGAGCGCCTCGACGCCGATGTGGCCGAGGGTGATTCCCATCGCCACGAACACGATGGAGAACTCGCTGATCTGCGCCACGGTGAGGCCGGCCATGAAGCCGGTGCGCTTGCGATAGCCCATGTAGCCCATGATCGCCATCACGATCAGCGGATTGCCGATGAGCACGAACAAGGAGAGGATCACTGCCGGCCACAGCTCGCCGCCGAGGGTGGAGAAATCGAGCTTGGCGCCGAGATCCACGAAGAAGAACAGCAGCATGAAGTCGCGGATGCCGGTCAGGCGCGCGTTCATCGCCTCGCGGTAGGCGGTGGAGGCGAGCGAGAACCCGGCCATGAAGGCGCCCGCCTCCTTGCTGAAGCCGGCGACCTCGCCGAGCGCGGCGAGCCCGGTGCCCCAGGCGATGGCGAAGATCAGCAGCAGCTCCTGCGAGCGCGCCATCGCGTGCACCAGCCAGGGCAGGACGTAGCGCATGAGCACGAACATCAGCGCGGTGGCCCCCACCAGGCGCAGCGCGAGCTGTCCCGCCACGGCCAGCACGGCATCCTCGCCGGCGCCGCGCAGCGCGCTCATGGTCATCATCGCCAGCACCACGGCGACGTCCTGCACGATCAGGAAGCCCACCGCGATGCGCCCGTGCAGCGAGTCGAGCTCGCGCTTGTCCGACAGCAGCTTGACCACGATGATCGTGCTCGAGAAGGTCAGCGCCACCGCGACGTAGAGCGCCTCCATCAGGCTCTTGCCCATCAGCACGATGATGAGGAAGCCGAACACGATGGTGAAGCCGAGCTGGCCGAGGCCGGTGGCGAGCGCGACCGGGCCGATGTGGCGGATATGGTGGAGGTCGAGCTTGAGGCCGACCACGAAGAGCAGCACGGTGACGCCGATCTCGGCGAGGAGCGCGACCTGATCGTGCGCGGTGACGATACCGAACACCGCCGGCCCGACCAGGATGCCGACCACGATGTAGGCGATCAGCACCGGCTGGCGCAGGCGCACCGCGATCGCCCCGGCCAGCGCGGAGATGATCAGCAGCACGGCGAATTCGGCGTAGGGCCCGTGGGCCAGCATCGCGGCCATCGTTCGATCCTCGTGTCACTCCGCGAGGCACCCGGGGTACGGGGCGCGCGGAGCGCAAGCAGTGCCTGTGATCGAATGGTAACCGATCCGCCCCCCGGGACCGTCGGCCTCCCGGAGTGCACGGGCCGGACGGCCAGTGGCCGCTCAGCCCTTCGCGGGGGTGGGCAGCAGCACGATGCAGGTACCGGCGAGGCGGTCGTGGAGGAACTGGCGATCGCGATCGACCAGCGCCCACGCCAGGCCGATGCCGCCGAGCAGCACCGAAGACCAGGCGAGCGCGTAGCGCAGCCAGCAGCGCCCGAGCGAGGCGATGCGGCCGTCGGCAGCGGTGACGATCTTCAGCCGCCAGGTCTGCATCGCCAGGGTCTGCCCGCCACGTCGCCAGTACCACACGAAATAGACCCCGAGCACGCCGAACACATGCAGCCAGAGCAGCCAGCCCGGCGGGGCGAACTCGGCGGCGATGCCGAGCATCAGGTAGGGCACGAGGAAGGTGAGCGCGAGCACGCCGAGCAGCAGCATCGACTCGTAGAGCATCGAGGCGAGGCGGCGACGCAGCCCGGCGAGCTCCGCGCTGGGGCGGTCGCTGGCGGTCGCACCGGCCGTGTCCTTGCGGTTGAGGGCATCTCGTGCCGGGGGCTGGGCGGCAGGCACCCCGTCAGGAGCGGCCTTGCCGGCCCGGCTCTTGCTACGCGTCATGAGTCGATCCAGGCGGCCGCATCGGTGCGGCACGAAAATGGGCGTTGCGGCGGGAAAACAGGGAGCAGGGACAGCGTCGAGCGACCGCCGGCGCGGCGGCAGGCTGAAAGCCTGTGGCAGCGGCAGGCGCAGGACAACGTCAAGAGCGCGACCAGGTTCGCTGCGCGCGCCTGCCCGCCTCATCCGGGACCGCCTGCAGCCTTGACCAAACCGCGACCGGCCGGTAACGTTCTGCGTTTATTCAAAACCCCAATAGAGCGAGTTCGCGATGGTGCTGTCCGGAGCCGAAATTGTAATCAGGAGCCTGCAGGAAGAAAAGGTCGAGTATGTCTTCGGTTACCCGGGCGGCGCGGTCCTCTTCCTGTACGACGCGCTCTTCCAGCAGGACAAGGTCCGCCACGTGCTGGTGCGCCACGAGCAGGCCGCGGTGCACGCCGCCGACGGCTTCGCGCGCAGCACCGAGAAGGTCGGCGTCGCCATGGTGACCTCCGGCCCCGGCGCCACCAACGCCGTCACCGGCATCGCCACCGCCTACTGCGACTCGATCCCGATGGTGATCATTTCCGGCCAGGTGCCGGTCGCCGCGATCGGCCAGGACGCGTTCCAGGAAGTCGACACCGTCGGCATCACCCGCCCCTGCGTCAAGCACAACTTCCTCGTCAAGGACGTGCGCGACATCGCCGCGACGATGAAGAAGGCCTTCCACCTCGCCCGCACCGGCCGCCCCGGCCCGGTGCTGGTCGACATCCCGAAGGACGTGTCGATGCAGCGCTGCGAGTACGAGTATCCGAAAGAGATCTCGATGCGCTCGTACAACCCGGTGACCAAGGGCCACTCGGGGCAGATCAAGAAGGCGGTGCAGCTGCTCCTCGAGGCCAAGCGCCCGATGATCTACACCGGCGGCGGCGTGGTGCTGTCGAACGCGGCCGAACCGCTCACCAAGCTCACCCGGCTCCTCGGCTACCCGATCACCAACACCCTGATGGGCCTCGGCGGCTACCCCTCGAGCGACCGCCAGTTCCTCGGCATGCCGGGCATGCACGGCACCTTCGAGGCCAACATGGCGATGCACTACTCCGACGTGCTGCTCGCCGTCGGCGCCCGCTTCGACGACCGCGTGATCGGCAACCCGGCGCACTTCGCCGAGGAGCCGCGCAAGATCATCCATGTGGACATCGACCCGTCGTCGATCTCCAAGCGCGTGCGCGTCGATACTCCGATCGTCGGCGACGTCAAGGAAGTGCTCGAGGAGATGATCCGCCAGCTCGAATCCGGCGAGGCGCGTCCCAACCCCGAGGCGCTGGCCGCGTGGTGGAAACAGATCGAGCAGTGGCGCGACCGCAAGTGCATGGTCTACAAGAACTCGGACGAGATCATCAAGCCGCAGTTCGTGATCCAGAAGCTGTGGGAAGTCACCGGCGGCGACGCCATCATCACCTCGGACGTCGGCCAGCACCAGATGTGGGCGGCGCAGTACTACGGCTTCGACAAGCCGCGGCGCTGGCTCAACTCGGGCGGCCTGGGCACGATGGGCGTGGGCATGCCCTACGCCATGGGCGCCAAGCTCGCCAACCCCGACGTGCCGGTGGCCTGCGTGACCGGCGAGGCCTCGATCCAGATGAACATCCAGGAGCTGTCGACCTGCAAGCAGTTCCGCCTGCCGATCAAGATCTGCAACCTGAACAACCGCTACCTGGGCATGGTGCGCCAGTGGCAGGAGCTCTTCCACGGCGGCCGTTACTCCGAGTCCTACATGGACTCGCTGCCCGACTTCGCCAGGCTGGCCGAGGCCTACGGTCACGTCGGCATCCGCGTCGACCGTCCCGCCGACGTCGAGGGCGCGCTGCGGGAGGCGTTCACAACCCACAGGAACGAGCTCGTGTTCCTCGACTTCCAGATCGACCAGACCGAGAACGTCTATCCGATGGTGCAGGGCGGGAAGGGTCTCACCGAGATGATCCTGTCGGCCGAAGACCTCTGATCGCCTCCCACCGAATCCGGAATCCATCACCATGCGTCACGTCATTTCCCTCCTGATCGAAAACGAATCCGGCGCGCTGTCGCGCGTGTCCGGCCTGTTCTCGGCGCGCGGCTACAACATCGAATCGCTCACCGTGGCCCCGACCGAGGACTTCTCGATGTCGCGGATGACCATCGTCACCACCGGCTCGGACGAGATCATCGAGCAGATCACCAAGCAGCTGAACAAGCTGGTCGAGGTCGTCAAGGTCGTCGACATCTCCGAGGCCGCCCACATCGAGCGCGAGCTCATGCTCGTCAAGGTGCGCGCCACCGGCAAGGACCGCGAGGAGATCAAGCGCACCGCCGACATCTTCCGCGCCCGCATCATCGACGTCACCGACGCCTCCTACGTCGTCGAGCTGACCGGCAACCAGGGCAAGCTCGACGCCTTCATCGGCGCGATCGACCCGGCACTGATCCTCGAGACCGTGCGCTCGGGCGTCTGCGGCATCGGCCGCGGCGACCGCGTGCTGAAGGTCTGAGCTCCCCCCTCCCCCGCTCCACATCGAACCAAAGGAAAGACATGAAGGTTTACTACGACAAGGACGCCGACCTCTCGCTGATCAAGGGCAAGCAGGTCACCATCGTCGGCTACGGCTCGCAGGGCCACGCCCACGCCCAGAACCTGCGCGACTCCGGCGTGAATGTCACCGTCGGCCTGCGCAAGGACGGCAGCTCCTGGGCCAAGGCCGAGGCCGCCGGCCTGGCCGTCAAGGAAATCGGCGAAGCCGTCAAGGCCGCCGACCTCGTCATGATCCTGCTGCCGGACGAGACCGCGCCGCAGGTCTACCGCGACGACATCGAGCCGAACATCAAGAAAGGCGCGGTGCTCGCCTTCGCCCACGGCTTCAACGTGCACTACAACCAGATCGTTCCGCGCGCCGACCTCGACGTGATCATGGTCGCCCCCAAGGGCCCCGGCCACACCGTGCGCTCCGAGTACCTGCGCGGGGGCGGCGTGCCGACCCTGATCGCGATCTACCAGGACCGCTCGGGCAAGGCCAAGGACATCGCGCTGTCCTACTCCGCTGCCAACGGCGGCACCAAGGGCGGCGTGATCGAGACCAACTTCCGCGAAGAGACCGAGACCGACCTCTTCGGCGAGCAGGCCGTGCTGTGCGGCGGCGCCGTCGAGCTGGTCAAGATGGGCTTCGAGACGCTGGTTGAAGCCGGCTACGCGCCCGAGATGGCCTACTTCGAGTGCCTGCACGAGCTCAAGCTGATCGTCGACCTGATGTACGAGGGCGGCATCGCCAACATGAACTACTCGATCTCGAACAACGCCGAGTACGGCGAGTACGTGACCGGGCCCGAGGTCATCAACGAGCAGTCGCGCGCCGCCATGCGCAACGCGCTGAAGCGCATCCAGACCGGCGAGTACGCGAAGATGTTCATCCTCGAGGGCAAGACCAACTACCCGAGCATGACCGCCTACCGCCGCCTCAACGCCGACCACCAGATCGAGAAGGTCGGTGGCCAGCTGCGCGACATGATGCCCTGGATCAAGGCCAAGGCCCTGGTCGACAAGTCGAAGAACTGATCGCCCCGGCGTTCGGTCCAAGGGCCGGTACCGCAGTCGCGGTGCCGGCCTTTTTCGTTGCGGCGGCGGCCATGTGCCTTGCGCGGCTGCGGTACGGCGGCGAGCGCTTTTGCAGCCGGGCGCGCGTGTGCGTGCGCTAAAATGACGATTCTGGATTCCACGGAGGCGACACCCAAGGTGCCCGATATCGAACACGCCCCGCTGCCCTTGCCCGACAAGCGCCGCCGCGGCATCTACATCCTGCCGAACCTGTTCACCACCGCCGCGCTGTTCGCCGGCTTCTATGCGATCGTGCAGGCGATGAACCAGCGCTTCGAGTACGCCGCGGTGGCCATCTTCGTCGCCATGGTGCTCGACGGCCTCGACGGCCGTATCGCCCGCCTGACCAACACCCAGAGCGAGTTCGGGGCCGAATACGACTCGCTCTCCGACATGGTCTCCTTCGGCGCCGCACCGGCGCTGGTCATGTACGAGTGGGCGCTGCAGGACCTCGGCAAGCTCGGCTGGGTCGCCGCCTTCATCTACTGCGCCGGCGCCGCGCTGCGCCTGGCGCGCTTCAACACCAACATCGACGTGGTCGACAAGCGCTACTTCCAGGGCCTGCCCAGCCCGGCGGCGGCGGCGCTGGTCGCCGGCATGGTGTGGGTGGGCATCGACAACGGCTTCGCCGGCGACGACCTGCGCTGGTACGCCGCGGTGCTGACCATCTTCGCCGGCGTCTCCATGGTCAGCAACGTGCTGTTCTGGAGCGGCAAGAGCATCAACCTGCGCAAGAGCGTACCCTTCATCGTGCTGATCGCGCTGGTGCTCGCCTTCGCGCTGATCTCCAGCTACCCGCCCGGCATCCTGTTCGCCCTCTTCCTCGCCTACGCCGGCTCCGGCTACATCGTCGCCGCGCTGCGCTGGCGCCGACGCCGCTCGCACCGGGCCGAACCTGCCAGCCCGGCCTCCCCCACCCATACCGAACAAGCCGGCGACACCGCCGCCGCGCCCGTCGAGGGCGCCTCATCCGACCCCGGGAGCAAGCCATGAAAGACAAGCTGATCATCTTCGACACCACCTTGCGCGACGGCGAGCAGAGCCCGGGCGCGTCGATGACCCGTGACGAGAAGCTGCGCATCGCCCGCCAGCTCGAGCGTATGCGCGTGGACGTCATCGAGGCCGGCTTCGCCGCCGCCTCCAACGGCGACTTCGAGGCGGTGCGCTCGATCGCCGAGGCGATCAAGGAGTCCACCGTCTGTACGCTGGCGCGCGCCAACGAGCACGACATCCGCCGCGCCGGCGAGGCCATCCGCCCGGCGGCGCGCGGCCGCATCCACACCTTCATCGCCACCAGCCCGATCCACATGGAGAAGAAGCTGCGCATGACGCCCGACGAGGTCGTCGCGCAGGCGGTCAAGGCGATCGGTTGGGCGCGCGAGTACACCGACGACGTCGAGTTCTCCGCCGAGGACGCCGGCCGCTCCGAGATCGACTTCCTGGTGCGCATCTTCGAGGCCGTGATCGACGCCGGCGCGAAGACCATCAACGTGCCCGACACCGTGGGCTACAACGTGCCCGAGCAGTTCGCCACCACCGTGGGCACGCTGATCGAGCGCGTGCCCAACTCCGACAGGGTGGTGTGGTCGGTGCATTGCCACAACGACCTCGGGCTGGCCGTGGCCAACTCGCTGGCCGCGGTGCGTGCGGGTGCGCGCCAGGTCGAATGCACGATCAACGGCCTCGGCGAGCGCGCCGGCAATGCCTCGCTCGAGGAGATCGTCATGGCGGTGCGAACCCGCGCCGACATCTTCCCGGTCGAGACCGGCATCGACACCACGCAGATCGTGCCGGCCTCCAAGCTGGTGTCGCAGATCACCGGCTACCCGGTGCAGCCCAACAAGGCCATCGTCGGTGCCAATGCCTTCGCGCACGAGTCGGGCATCCATCAGGACGGCGTGCTCAAGCACCGCGAGACCTACGAGATCATGCGCGCCGAGGACGTCGGCTGGGGTGCCAACAAGCTGGTGCTCGGCAAGCTCTCCGGGCGCAACGCCTTCCGCGCCCGCCTGCAGGAGCTCGGCATCGAGATCGAGAGCGAGGAGCACCTCAACCAGGCCTTCGCCCGCTTCAAGGAGCTCGCCGACCGCAAGTCCGAGATCTTCGACGAGGACCTCACCGCGCTGATGCGCGACGAGGCAGTCACGCCGGCGCCCGAGCAGTACCGCCTGGTGTCGACCCGCTTCCACTCCGAGACCGGCGAGACCCCGGTGGCCGAAATCACCCTGTCGATCGGCGGCGCCGAGAAGCAGGCGCGCGCCAACGGCTCCGGCCCGGTGGACGCCGCCTTCAAGGCGATCGAGACGGTCGCCACCACCGGCAGCGAGCTGCTGCTGTACTCGGTGAACGCGATCACCAGCGGCACCGACGCCCAGGGCGAGGTCACCGTGCGCCTGTCGCGCGACGGCCGCGTGATGGACGGCCAGGGCGCCGACACCGACATCATCGTCGCCTCGGCCAAGGCCTACCTGAACGCGCTCAACAAGCTGCACGCGGGCGCGGAGCGGCTCAACCCGCAGGTGTGAGGGGCACCAGGCGCCTCCTGCAGGAGCGCCGGAAGGCGCGAATGCCGGCGGCGGTCGCGGACCGGTGGCGCAACGCTCCGCGGGCACCGCGGTGACCGACGGGTTCGCGGCTGCCGCCGCTCCTACATGGGGTCTGCG
>Ga0209607_1003179_pt1 | contig 12691 bp, 5 predicted proteins | sample AD_UKC117_MetaG_FD_184413 | JGI IMG/M metagenome (GOLD analysis project Ga0209607, IMG submission 184413) | Active sludge microbial communities of municipal wastewater-treating anaerobic digesters from Hong Kong - AD_UKC117_MetaG (SPAdes)... | ecosystem: Engineered > Bioreactor > Anaerobic >... | reverse complement strand
AAGAACTGTTAAAAGACAACCCCAATGCCCGCTACCTGCAAGCCGACGTGCGCAACCTGGACGCAGTTCTGAACTCGCCGGCCGTTACCGAGCTATTTGGCGATGACCGCCGCGTGGTCATCGGTATGAACGGCATGACTTGCTTCTTCACGGAAGAAGAGTTGAAAGGCCTGTTTACCCAGCTCTACGATTGGGCCGCGCCCGGCAGTAAGTTGTTCTGCACTTTTGAAACCAAGAACCCCAATCTGACGACACCCGGGCTGGAAGGTTTTGTAGGGATGTTTGCCCAAATGGGATCGCCCTATTACTTCCTCACGGCCGAACAGTCTAAAGAGCTGATCAAGCCCTGGCAGGTTGACGGCGACAGATTTAAGACCATCACTGACTGGCTGAATGCACCTGATCTGATCACTGAAGCGGATCGTGAAGGTGTTGAACTGGAGTTTTACGGCGCCATTCTGGTGAAATAAGAATCTTTTCTAGTTTGAGAGTTAGCCGGTTGGCTCAACAGAAAGCCAACCGGCTAACCAACTGACCAACTACTAACCAACATTCTTGAGAGAAGGTGTCTATGACGACCTTACCCACCCAATCACAATCGGCGGCCAGCGGGGCACGGGCAGAGGCGGCAGCGTTGTTGGCAGAGCAGGCAGAGGCTTTGCAAACGGCCGTTCACGCCACCATCCGGGGCAACCTGTTCGACAACTACGGCCGTCTGATGACGCCCCGCCTCATACCCGAAGCCAGCCGGAACATCGTGCAAAGTTACCTGCAAGGCCTGCGTACCGCCGATCCTACTCCCATCGCAGACCTGATGGAGCAACTGGTGGCCCTCGGGCTAGGCAAACTTTCCGTTTTAGCCGTTACAGACATCCTCTACGAAACCAGCCTGGCCCTGCTCCCCGCAGGCCTGGCCGCAAACGCCTCGCCAGCCCTTAAAGAAGCGCGGCATACGTTCCTCCACCACTATATGCTGATCCGCGAACGGATTACAGTGGCCGCGCGCGAAACGCTTTATCAGAACGTCGAGTCTGCGCTGGAAAAGCAAGTGGCCCAGGAGCGCGAACTGCGCCGGGAACTGCAAGAACGCAGCAGCCAGCTTGCCCGCGAACGCGCCCTGCTAACCAGCCTGCTAGACTCCATTCCCGACCTCATCTTCTACAAAGATGTGGACGGCATGTACCTGGGCTGCAACTCCGCCTTCAGCGAATTTGCCGGCCAGCCAATAGCCGATATTGTGGGCAGAACGGACTTCGATATGTTCCCCCACGAGGTAGCCGCTGCCTTCCGCGAGCAGGATGTGCAGATGATGGCCCTCGGCGAGTCGCGGCACAACGAAGAGTGGGTAAACTACCCAGACGGCCGTCGCGTGCTGCTAGACACCCTCAAAACGCCTTTTTATGACGCAGACAAAAATCTGATCGGTCTGATCGGCATCAGCCGGGACGTTACTGCCGCTTATGAATCTCAGGCGGAAGTGCGGCGGCTGAGCTACGTGGTGGAGCAGTCGCTAGACGGCACGGCCGTTGCCAACCTGGACGGCACTATCGAATTCGTCAACCCCGTCTGGGCCAGCATGCACGGCTACACCCCCGAAGAGCTTATCGGCCAGCCCCTTAGTATCTTCCACACGCCCGAGCAGCTGGCCAACGAAACCGAACCGCTGAACCAGCAAGTCATGGAAACCGGCCAGGCGGCCCGCGCCGAAGTCGGCCACGTGCACAAAGACGGCTTCACCTTCCCTACCCTGATGACCGTGGGCTTGCTGCGAGACAGAAATGGCGATCCCATAGGTCTGGTGGCCTCCGCCCAAGACATCTCCGAGCAAAAAGCGGCCGCCGCCGCTCTGCGCGAAAACCAGACCCGTCTGGCCGAAGCTGTGGAAATCGCCAGGCTCCACTACTGGGAGTTCGACGTTGCCTCTCAGATATTCACGTTCTTGCCCGCCTACTTTGATCTGTTGGGCGCTCCGGCCAAAGATGGCAACTACACCATATCTGCGGGCGAGTATGCCAGCAAGTTTGTGCCGGACCATGAAGCAGCCATTGTTGGGAAAGAGATCGCTGCCGCCCTGACCTCTTCTGACCCCCACTATAGCCGTGAGTTCGATTCCCTAAACCTGACGGCCGACGGCCGTGTTTTCCCCATTCGTGTGCGTTATCGCGTCATCAGGAACAGCGAAGGGCAGGCCGTTAAATTCATCGGCGCGAACCAGGACATTACGGATCAGGTGGAAGCGGAAAAGGCCCTGCGCGAAAACGAAGCCCGTCTGGCCGAAGCTACGCACATCGCCAAACTCTACTCCTGGGAATTCGACGTCGCCACGGAGCTGTTTACCTTTACACCAGAATATTACGACCTGCTGGGCACGACCGTTGAAGAGGAAGGCGGCCTCACCATGCTGGCCGCCGACTACGCCCGCAGATTTGTGCCCCCTGAGGAAGCAGCCATTGTGGGCAAGGAAGTGGTGGCCGCCCTCGCCACGACAGACCCGAATTACCGGCGAGAGTTTGATTCTCTGAACTTGACCAAAGACGGCCGTATCATTCCCATTCGCGTCCGTTTCCGCGTTGTCAAAGATGAAGAAGGGCGCACCATCAAAACCGTCGGCGCGAACCAGGACATCACCGAACAGGTGAAGGCAGAACAAGCCTTGCGCGCAGCGCAGGAACGCGCGGAAACAATTTTGCGCTCCGTTACCGTGCCCATGCTCATCTCCGAAGTACAAAGCGGCAAGATCGTCTACGCCAATGAATACCTGGCGCAGACTGTCCGTGTGCCCCTGGACGAGTTGGTGGGCAATAAAACGCCCAACTTCTACGTGCGGAGTGAAGACAGAACGGCCGTTATCCACAAAATCCAAACCCAGGGCAACGTCAGCAACTACCAGCTGCAGCTGCGGCGCAGCGATGGTGAACTGTTCTGGAGCCTGCTCTCAGCGCAGCTCTTCGAGTTCCAGGGCGAAACCGCCATCCTGACCACCTTCCTGGACATCACCGACCGTATCCGGGCCGAAGAGCAAGTAGCCCACCAGGCCCACGACCTGCAAACGGTAGCCGACGTAAGTGCGGCCGTGCGCGCCAATCTGCAAAACCAGCAAGAACTGCTGCAACAAGTGGCAGACCTGACCAAAGAGCGCTTCGAGCTGTACCATGCCCACATCTACCTGCTGGAGCCGGAGAGCCACACCCTCGTGCTGGCTGCCGGCGCAGGCGACGTAGGCCGCGCCATGACCGCCGAAGGCCGGCGCATCCCCCTGGGGCAGCAGCAATCGCTGGTGGCTCGCGCCGCCCGTACCCGGCAAGGTATCAGTATCAACAACGTCCAGGCTGATCCCGGCTTCTTGCCCCACCCGCTGCTGCCTGAAACACGCGCAGAAATGGCTGTGCCCATGCTCGCCGGCGACGAAGTGATCGGCGTGTTGGATGTGCAGGCCGACCGCGTCGATGCCTTTACCGCCGAGGACGTCAGTATCAAGACCACGCTGGCTACCCAGATTGGCGTGGCTGTGCAAAACGCCCGTTCTTACGCCGCATCGGAAGCGGCCCGGCAAGAACTCAGCCAGATTACCCGCCGCCTCACTCGTGAAGGCTGGCAAGATTATCTGACGCAGCTGCAGCTAAAGCCGGAGCTGAGTGTAGCGATTGGTCAGGCTCCAGCGAACGGACAGGCGCTCAACCAATCCTTGCTGGTGCAGGGCGAGAAGATTGGGCAATTGGTGATTGCCGAACCGCAAGCCTTCACGAGCGATTTCCAGGACATTGTCACGGCCGTTGCCGAACGCCTCAGCGGTCACATCGAAAACTTGCGCCTCTCCGCCCAAACCGAGGCCGCCCTGCTGCTCACAGAAAATCTCTACGAAGCCGGCCGCCGCCTGAACACCTCCGGCGAAAACTTGCAGGAAGCGGTGGGGGCCGTGGCCGAGGCAGCAACTATCCCCGCCGTAACGCGGCTGCTTCTGTTACTGTCGGAGTATGATGCAGGGGGCAACCTGACGGCCGTGCGGCATGCAGCCAACTGGTACAGCGGCAAAGGCAACCCGCCGCCGCCCATCGGCATACGCTATACGCGCGAGATGCTCCAAGACATGGATATCTTTGCCGCGCGTGAGGCGATGGCTGTGAACGACACCGCCACAGACGAACGGCTCAGTCCCAGCATGCACATCATGTTCCAGCAGATCCGCACCCCCTCTGTGGCGATTCTGCCATTGTGGGTAGGCGACCGGCAGCTCGGCAGCCTCTTTCTGGAAACGACAGAACCGTACATCTTCCGAGAGGCAGACCTGGAACCTTACCGGGCGCTGTCCGGCCAGCTCGCCATCGCCATCGACCGCCAGCGCTTGCTGACCGAAGCCGAGCAGCGAGCAGAACGCGAGCGACAAATCCGCACCATCACCGACAAAATCCGGCGCGGTGTAGACCGGGAAAGTATTTTGCGGCTGGCCCGGGAGGAAATCGGGCAAATGCTGGGGGCGAAAACGGCCGTGGCTCAGCTTGGCACCTCAGCTGCCCTGTTAGAGCGTCTGCACCAGCAAGAGATGGCAGAAAACGCAGACCTCACTCATAAAGCAGATTCATAAGGAGTACGCTTGAATTATGGCTCACAGTTTTCAGATGCAAGCAAACGGCACTTTATACGTCAAGGTAAGCGGTAGTTTCAGTGAAGAAGACCTGGCCGGCTATCTGGCCGAACTAAATTCATACCTGGAACCGTTGCGTATGGACGAACGCCTGCTCTCGTTTATGGACGCGACGGAACTGGAACACGTATCGCCCAGCGTGCGCCGGGCGGTTAATGACTTTGTGAAAGATCCCCGGTTTGGCAAGACGGCCGTTTTGGGCAACAACCGTTTCATCAAAGTGCTGATAGATTTTGTGATGCGCGCCAGCGGCCGCGACCACATGCGCTACTTTACAGATAGGGCCGAAGCCTTGTCCTGGCTGGAAAACGGCAAACAATAACCCGACACACCAACACACCAGCAGTTTAATTTGCTTCATGGGTAGGTAACGAATGGCAGAAGAGTTAACCCTCGGACAATATCAAAAAATGGTTGAAGAGCAGGGACAGGAATTGTTAGACTTCCTGGCCCATGCGGCCACCGGCAACCTGGACCGAGAGATCGAAGTGCCATCCGGCATAGACGTCTTTACTGATCTGGCGATTGGCCTGAGCTATCTCATCGACGACCTGCGTGCACTGGTGATTAAAGAACGGGAGGCTCAGGTTACGCTGGAACAGCGCGTGGCCGATCGCACCCGCGAACTGGAAGAAGCCCTGACCGAGGTGCGCGCCGTGCAGCGCCGTTATGTGGAACGGGAATGGTCTGCCTATATGGAGAACGCGATCATTGGGGATGAAACGCTGCCCGCGCCCTGGGCGCCAGCCATTGAAACGGCCGTGCGCCACCAGCAGCCCGCCCTGCACACCAACGGCGAAACGGCCCTGGCTGTGCCAGTACGCTACGCCGACGAAGTGCTCGGTGTGTTGGGCTTTGGCGGTGAATTAGAGATCAACTGGGGCACGGACGAGATAACGGCCGTCGAAACCATCGTCGAACAAGTGGGATTTGCTCTGGAAAACCAGCGCCTCTTCGACCAGACACAAGCCGCCCTGGCAGAAACCGAAGAGCAAGCCCGTCGGCTGGCCCTCCTCAACGAAATGGGCGCAGCCTTAAGCGCTGTCAATCAGCTCGAAGAAATCTACCGGATTGCCGGCGAGCACGCCCTAAAGATCATCGGCGGCGACCGGGCCTCCATCTCCTTGATCGACACCTCTGGCGAAACCTTTCACACGATTCCTCTCAGCGGTGAAGCAGGCCCCATTCCTGTGGGTCAGCGCTTCCCTCTTACTGGCACAATTGTGGGAGAAGTACATCGCCTTCATCGTCTTTTGCTCCTGCCTAATGAGAACGCCTCTCTAGAAGACTTCATCGAAGGAAAACAGTTTGCCCAGGTGGGCTTCCAGAGTGCCATCGTCGCCCCGCTTTTCGTAGGCGAGCAGATCATCGGCACGCTGAACGTGGGCAGTAGAAAAAACAACGCTTTTGGATCCAACAGCGCGAACCTGATGCGCCAGGTGACCACTCTCCTCACCACTACCCTGGAAAACCAACGCCTCTTCGCCGAAACCCAGACCAGAGCGGAGCAGTTGGCCGCCATCAACCGGCTGGCCCAGGCTATCGCGCAGCAGTTGGACCGTGACCAACTGCTGGCTACCGTTAACGAGCAAATCCGCCGCATCATGCCGGCCGATTCCTTTATCGTAGCTTTTTACGAGGCCAGCACCAACGAAGTCAGCTACCCCTATATCAACGAAAGCGGCGCTGTTAGCCAGCACCCGCCCATGCCGCTTAATCCTCAGTCACACATGTCCGCTGTTATCAGCAGCCGCCAGCCCGTTTTATACCATCTGACGCCGGAAGAAGTGGCCGACGTTTCCCTGCAAAACACATCCCTGCATCTGGGCGATACCAGCAAGCCATCCTCAGCGTCGCTGATATTCGCCCCGCTGCAAATCGGCTCGCGCGTGACCGGCGCTATATCTGTGCAAAGTTATGCCCACGACGCCTATACCAGCGCTGACGTCACACTGTTGTCTGGTGTGGCCAATAACGTGGCTGTGGCTCTGGAAAATGTCCGTCTCTTTGCGGAAACGCAACAGCGTGCGGCCACGCTGCAAACGCTGGCAGAAATTGAAACGGCGCTCTCTCTGGCCCAAACCGAGGATGATATGTTGCTGGCGCTCCTCAACCACCTGCCTCAAGACGATCTGGTAACGGCTATGCTTGGTTACCTGAGGCAAGACGAAGATCTCTCAGCGGAGGAAATGCTGCTTGATCTGGTGAGTTTGTGGGAATCAGGATCGTTTATGCCAGAAGAGGCGGCGCGCATGCAGAATATTCGCCTGAGCGACTATGCCATCTCGACGTTGTGGCAGGAGGAAGCGTATAGGCCAACGGCCGTTGCCGATGTCATGACCGACAGCCGAAGCACCCCCCAACTGCGGCAAGAGGCCGAGGCGCAGGGTTGGCGGCGTACCGTGCATCTGCCGCTGCGCAGTGGTGGGCGCTGGCAAGGGCTTGTCGCGCTGCTATGGAAAGCGGCACGGCCGTTCAGCGACGACGAGATGCTTCTGTTCGACCAGTTGCTGGAGCCGGTCGCGGCCGTTATTGCCACCCGGCGCGCCCAATTAGCCCAGCAAGAAGCCCTGACCGAAACCGAAGCCCTATACACCGCAGGCGCGGAACTCAACGCCGCCCAAACCTTCGACGACGTACTGACAGTGCTTCGTCGCCACACGATAGCCGGGCAAAACGCGCAGAACATCAGCCTCAACTACTTCGACCACGCCTGGACAGAGAAGGAACCACCCACGTGGATTGACGTGTTGGCCCGTTACAGCGAACTGCCAGCCGAAGCGGTGCTGGCCCGGTATCCAATCGCCGCCTTCCCCGCTGCCCACACCGTGCTGCGCCCGGACGCACCCACAGCACTGGAAGACATTGCCACCGACCCGAACCTGGACGAAGGCTCTCGCAAGCTGTATACGCAGCAGTTTGGCGCCAAATCCACCATTTTTGTGCCCATGGTGATTGCGGGACAGTGGGTGGGGTACATCAACGCCATTTACCAGCAGACGACGCACTTTACGGGCAAGGATTTGCGCCGGTTTATGGCGCTGGCCGGGCAAGCGGCTGTAGCCGTGCAAAACATTCGGCTGCTGCAGCAAACGGCGCGCAAGGCGCAGCGCGAACAGCTCCTGCGCGAGATCACGGCCCAGGTGCGCAGCTCGGCGAACGTGGACACGATTATGAAAACGGCCGTCAAAGAAATTGGGCAGGCTCTTGGCCGGCGTACCTATATCTACCTGGGCGACGCCCCAGACGAAAGCCCTTCTGCGGCGCAAACTCAACAAGATGGAGCGCAACATGAACAACGATAATGATCGCCCCACGCCGTACACGCCAGAGGCTCTGGCTGTTCAAACGATTCTAGAGCAGGCCGCCGACATTGTGGTCCTGATCACACCAGACGGCCGTCTGGCGCACGTGAATGAAAACGGCCGTATGCTCCTCAGTCTCTGGGACGAAGAGGAACTGGACAGCCTGACCATTGCCGATCTGGTAGCAGAGGGGGAACGGCCGTTGCAGCTAGAAACCGCCATCCCCGCCGCCCTCCAAGACGGCTCCTGGGAATCCGAACTCACCTTCCTCAGCCGGGACGGACTAGAAATTCCCACTTACCAAAAAATCATCGGCAACATTGCCCCCAATCACCCAACACCCCTTCTTGCTATCCTGGCCCGCGATATTACCGAGCGCAAATGGGTAGAAACCTCCCTGCTAGAAAGCGAAACCCGCTTCCGCAGCTCTTTTGAAAACACCTCCTTAGGCATGAGCCTGATCAGCGCCGAAGGTCGGTTCCTCCAGGTCAACGAACCGCTGTGCGCGACCCTTGGCTACAGCGATGGCGAATTTTTAGCCCTACACCTCGCCGAAATTCTTCATCCCGACGAAGTCGATGACGGCAAAATACTCTTGCAGCGCCTGCAGTCGGGCGAAACAATCACCATCAAACGAGAATTCCGGTTTATTCACAAAAACGGCACTATCCTATGGGCCAACATCAACGTGTCCGTCATTGTGGACAGCCAAAATCGCATCTCCTACTTTTTAATGCAGTTGGAGGACATCACCCAACGTAAGACACTGGAACACCAGGTTCAGGAATCGCTGCAAATGAACAAACGCCTGCTGGAAACCAGCCAGGCGCTGGCTTCTGCCTCCACCGAGCAAGAAATTTTGAGCATCGTTGTGGAAAAGGCAGACTACTTCTCCAACGTCGCCCTGTCTATCGCCTTTATCGAATATGATGGTTCGGGACGGGTGGATGTGATCAAAGCGGCCAATGCCTTCGACAGCCACATCCACTTGATGTCGCCAGGCACACGCACAGCGTGGAAAGAATCGCCCCTTACGCAGCTGTATTCCGAAAAAAGCATCTTTGTCAGTGGCAATGTGGCCGCCGATATACGCATCAACAAACAAACAAAGCAGATGCTCGCGGCCTCCGGCGTAAGCAGCTTTGGCATTTTGCCCTTGCAGGCCAGCGATGAATGGCTGGGCAACATCGCTATTTTGTCCCAGGACGAGCACTTTTTTGACGATCAGGTCTTGTCTTTCTATCGCAGCCAGGCGGAACAGGCAGGTATCGCTCTGCGCGCCGCACGCCTTCTTGCCAGCATCCAGGCATCGCTGGAATCTCGCAGCCGCGAAGTCAATCTGAGCATTCAAATTGCCCAAGAAATCGCCACGGCCCATGATCTAAGCGGTCTTTACAAGCGAGTCGTGGATCAGGTGAAAGAAGCCTTCCAGTACTATCACGTCCAACTGCTGCGCTACGATCCGTTTTTAGACACTGTGGCCCTGATCTACGGCTACGGCGAGATCGGGGAAAAAATGCTGGCGCTGAACCATTCCATGCCCATGGGGGTGGGCTTGATTGGGCTGGCGGCAGCTACCGGGCAGACGACGCGGCGCGATAACGTAGCCGGAGCCACAGGTTGGCAGCCGAATCCTTTGCTGCTGCAGACGCGCAGTGAAATTGCGGTGCCTATTAAACTGCGCGGCGAAGTGCTGGGGGTGTTGGATATTCAGAGCGATCGGTTAAACGCCTTCAGCGAAAACGATCAGTTGGTGCTGGAAGGCTTGTGCGGTCAGATTGCTATTGCCATCGAGAGTACTCGTCTACGAGAAGAAATGGACGCCCGCATGAGCGAGTTAACAACGCTTCAGCGCTACATGAGCCGGGAAGGTTGGGAAGCTTATCGAACCAATAAGGAAGGTACGCTGGCGGGTTATCAGTTTGATCACCAGGGGGTTGTAATGCTGGCGGCGAATGCTGGTGTGGCGGAAAGAGAGGAAAACGGCCGTGTCTTCTCCTCCACATCCCCCACTCCCTTCAACAGCCTCGATATCCCTCTCACCGCCCTCGGCGGCGAAGTCATCGGCAAACTCGGCATCCAGACTGGTGATGACGATCCGCTAACCGACGAAGAGCTAGACTTCATCCGTTCCATCTCCTCGCAGGTGGCCGAAGCCCTCGAAGCCGCCCGCCTGTTCGAACAGACCCAGGACTCCCTGAGCGAGCAAGAACGCCTCTCCAACCAGCTAGAAACAGTCGCCCAGGTCAGCACAGCCGCGTCCACTGTCCTGGAAGTAGACGCCCTTCTCCAGGCCGTGGTAGACCTCACCAAAGCCAGCTTCAGCCTCTACCACGCGCACGTCTACCTGCTCGACGAAGCCCGCATGCGCCTCTACCTGCGCGCCGGCGCCGACCAAGTCGGAAGGCTCATGACGCTGGAAGGGCGCGAAATTGACCTGAATGCCGAATCCCTGGTGGCTCGGGCCGCACGCACACGCAGGGGCATCGTGGAAAACGACGTCCGCAAAATTGTGGACTTCCTACCCAACCCCCTGCTGCCACACACGCGCTCCGAACTGGCGGCCCCGATGGTCGTCGGCGACCGGCTCATTGGCGTATTGGACTTGCAGGCAGATCGCGTGGACTACTTCACCGAAGAAGACCTGAATATTCACAGCATGCTCGCCTCCCAGATTGCCGTTGCGGTGCAAAACGCCATTTTGTTCGCCGAACAGGTGGAAGCATCGGAAAAACTGCGCGAAGTTGACCAGCTCAAGTCTGAGTTTTTGGCCAGCATGAGCCACGAACTACGCACCCCGCTCAACTCCATCATCGGTTTTGCTGATGTGCTGCTGGAAGGCCTGGATGGAGATCTCAACGACCGGATGGAAGAGGACGTACGCCTCATTCGAGACAGCGGTCGTCACCTGCGCGAGTTAATTGGCGATATTCTGGATATGTCGAAAATCGAAGCCGGACGTATGGAACTACGCTACGAAGAAATCGACATGCGCCAGATGGCGAATGACGTTATTGCCATGGCTGCGCCACTGGCCGAAGCAAAGAGACTGGAACTATACAGCAACATCGGCGATGATGTGGATGTGGTGGAAGCAGATCGTACCCGATTACGCCAGGTAATGTGGAACATCATCGGCAACGCCATCAAGTTTACCGAAAGAGGCCACGTATCCCTGAATCTACAGATGAGCCACAACAATCTGCTTGTCTCCATTGAAGACACCGGCATCGGAATTAAGGAAGAGAATATCCCGATTGTCTTTGAGCAGTTCCGGCAGATTGACGGCAACCTGAACCGCAGTGTGGGTGGTACTGGTTTAGGTATGCCCATCACCAAAAAACTTGTGGAACTGCATGGCGGCGAGATCTGGATAGAAAGTACCGTAGGCAAGGGCAGCACATTCTGGTTTACTATTCCAAATGCCCAATACGTGCGCCGCCGACGCGATACGTCTCCGTTGAGCATGGAATAGTTAGTGGCAAGCTGTATTGGGTTTTAGCCTTACAAATTTTTTAGATACCTGTTAAAATGTTGGGGTCAAAACATCTTTAAAGGGTTCAACATCAAGAATTGTTATGCCAACTGATCGTAAGCAAGTTCTTTGCGTAGAAGACAACCCAGTCAACATGCTTTTAGTCTCGCGGATTGTAGAGGCCGAAGGGCATGAACTGATAAGAGCAGAAGACGGCCCAACAGCCCTTTCTATCCTGGAAAAAATGGAACCTGATATTATTTTGTTGGACATTAACTTGCCGGGGATAGATGGGTTAGAACTGGCCCGCCGCTTTAAGGCAGATGAGCGCCTCGCGCCAATTCCGTTGATTGCTACGACGGCTCAGGTGCTGGTGGGGGATCGGGAGAGGTGTCTGGAGGCAGGCTGCGACGATTACTTGCCAAAGCCGCTGGATATTCGCAAACTGCGGGAAGTGATGCGTACTTACCTGAACGAGAGTTCTACCTCATCATAGGGTTTGAACCACCCTTGCGTTTTATGGATTAAGAAAACGGCCGTCCCACCAGGACGGCCGTTTTGCCTTCTATGTGGGTGAGAAACAAAATCCGCTCCTCACTCCCCTGCAGCCTAAGCTGGTGCTCCAACCAGGCCGGGTCCAGCGGCGCACCGCGCTTTTTGATGATGACGCGGCCGATGCCACGCTGGCGCAAATAAGCCCGCAGCCGCTTGAGCTGGAACGGAAACACGTCCTCGATAGCAAAACAGCGAGCGAAGGGAGTAACCTGGGGAGTAACGGCCGTTAAATACGCAATCTCCGCATTAACTTTTGTTGCCCCCAAACGGCGTGCCAGTTCCTCCACCAGGTGCGCGCGAATCACAGCCCCGTCCGGCTCATACAGATAACCCTGCGGTGGTGTCACGGCCACTGGCTCGCCCGCCTCGCTGGCGAGGGTATGGCCTTCCGGCAGCAAAGTTGCCCGCCGCACTGCGCCGGAACGCAGCGGACCAAACCACAGCACAGCCTCTTTGACCTCCCCCGCCACAGAAATGAACTCCACCTCCGCCTCCGGAGACAATTCGGCGTAATCAACGCCGGGGCTAATTTTGACGCCCGCAGCCGCCACCTTTGTCCGCCAGATATCTATCAGGCCAAGCGGCGGCTGGTATTCGTGCACCGAAAAGAGGCGACGGCCGTGTGCATCCCGCCGCGCCGGATCAAAGAAGAGTGCATCCACTGGCAGTGGTCGGAGTTGGCGCAAATCAGCCTGGAGGGGGTGAAAACGGCCG
>Ga0209607_1003176_pt1 | contig 12701 bp, 8 predicted proteins | sample AD_UKC117_MetaG_FD_184413 | JGI IMG/M metagenome (GOLD analysis project Ga0209607, IMG submission 184413) | Active sludge microbial communities of municipal wastewater-treating anaerobic digesters from Hong Kong - AD_UKC117_MetaG (SPAdes)... | ecosystem: Engineered > Bioreactor > Anaerobic >... | reverse complement strand
CTATGCCGCCTGCCAACGTCGCCACGCTGAACGCTTCCAGAAGGTCACTTCGCCCGTCCAGATACGAGCGCGTTCTGCGGGCCAGGTGAATCAGGGTGCCAAAGAGCCAGAGAAACGCTGCGAAACCGACGATGCCCGTTTGGGCCAGAACGTCGAAGTAGTTGTTGTGCGTGGAGCGTGCGTCAGAAGGGTGGTAGGTCATGTTGTAGATGGCATAGCCGGCCGGCCCAACACCAAACAGGGGATGATTGGCCACATGACCTAGATTTCGTTCCCACAGTTCGACACGCCCCGTTCCGCTGCCTTCCTGCTCTTCGGCGAGGACGATATTGTTGAAGTAATAGGTAAAGTTGAGGCTCACATAGATGGCGCCAAGGACGGCCAGGATGACGAACGCGCGCTTGGAGCGTTGATAGACAATGACCATCAACGCCACAAACATGGGCAGCCAACCGCTCACCCAGCTTCTCCCAAGGAAGAAGTAGCGATAGATCAGAACTATGACCAACCCCACAAGAAGGACGCGCAGCCATGTCGGCAGCTTTCGCTGAAAGAGCGCCAGTGACAGGGCAAACGCCGCAACCCACATGCTGAACAGCCCGCGCGTCCCGCGATACATGAACCAGTCATGGATTGTCTGATTCGTGAAGTAGAGCACGATACTCGTGACGCCCAGCAGGATAAAGATTATCACCAACCGACTTATCCACACGGGCTCGTTGAGCTTATTGGCAACCATGAGCAGCAGGAGCGGAAACGTAACGTTCACCAGGAGCGCCACGACCTGCACCATGGGAAAGCTGCTCCAGATGAACATGAGCGGGTCGCGGAAAGCCAGGCTCCAGAAATAGGAAATGATCATCACGGCGACGAATGCAAAGACAGGTCGGTTGATCGGCGAAGGCCGCACGGCCAGGCGGCGCTCCACCCAACCCATGTGAAAGAGCCAGGTGAGCAACAGGATGAGCGTAATCAGCAAACTGACGACAATCCGGCTCTCGCGCCCAGTCGGGAGGGTAAAGAAACTGACCAACCCACCGGTCAGGACGATTGCCAGGATACCAAACTCGTAGAAGTGACTTCCGCGCCGCTGCCAAACGACAAGCGCCAACACGCCGACCAGCGCGCCCAACACGAACGCGGGGTCGACCCGCCGCGAGACGGCAACATAGCCGAGTGCAGGCGTGACAAGCAGAATCGCTGCAATCAACAGCGCTCGCAATATGTTTAGCCGCGCAGGCGGGCTGATACTCTGAATCCTTGCCATCGTTACATCCATCACTCAGACGCTGCGCATCGCGTCCCACAGCATGCGCAGCCCGACGACCGGGCGTCCTCGCCTGCCGCCGCTCACGGCACGCAGAGTCTTGTGCCAGGCGATCTTCGGAAGGGACAGGACGACGATCATGAACTTCAGTGCCAATGCCTGGGCGTTGCCCCGATGTTGACGAAAGAAACGCACGCGGCTGCGATAGAGGTCCGCTTCACGCTGCGGGCGCCGGTTCGCACTGCTTGCGCCGCCGAGGTGGACGACCTGTGCGGCCGGCGCGTACCAAACCTCCCAACCCGCCCGCTGCATGCGGAAGCACCAGTCGACCTCTTCCGCATACATGAAGTACCCCTCATCAAGGCCCCCCACGTCGTCGAAGGCTTCACGGCATACGAGCAGACACGCGCCCTCGACGTATTCAACTGGCCTCGGGTCACGTCTGGCATCAGGAGCGGCGCTGGGAAAGTGCTGTCCATAGAGACGGCGCCCCAGGGTTGTCAAGACCAGCAGTTCACTCCACAAGGTCGGAAACGGCGAAGCGCCGGCCTGAAATGAGCCGTCGGGATTCAGCAGTTGTGCGCCGACCACCCCCACTTTGTCTGTGACACTTGCGGTCGCCAACAGTGCGTCAAGGGTGCCGGGCAGCAGGAATGCATCACTGTTCAACAGGAGGATATAACGCCCGCGGCACGCTGCCATTGCCCAATTATTGGCACGCGCAAACCCCAAATTGCTCCCGGCTTCGATCAACTGCACCCACGGCCTCTCGCGCCGCAGATGCTCCACGCTCCCATCAGTCGAAGCGTTGTCGACCACCCAGATGTCGTAGTCAACCGATGGTGCATGTTCGCCAATTGCGTCGATACACCGCACCAGAAGATCGCGCGTGTTCCAATTGACGATGACAACCGACAGTTGAGGATCGGATTGCCTGCGCTCGGTCTTGTGCATAGGCACATCCATCGCAACAGAGGCATCGATCATCGTTGGTCGAACCTTTGGGCTTCCATTTGCATGTAGCATCAGACGCGCTCACCAGCCAACCGGGAGCGGCTGCCTTCGGCGACGACGGTGTCGACCAGACGCAGCAGTTGCTCCGCCACCTGCGTCCAATCGTAGCGCGCCACTGCGTTTTGCGCGCTCCGGCCAAGTGCAGTGCGCAGGGCAGGGTCGGTAAGGACGCGGATAACCGCACGGCCGAAATCTACCGCATCATCGGCAATCAAAATATCGCGCTCTGCGACAAAATCGATGCCCTCGGCGCCCTTGCGCGTGGCGACGACCGGGGTGCCGAGCGCAGCCGACTCGAGCAGTTTCAGGCGCGTCCCGCCACCAATCCGCAGCGGGATGACCGAAACTGCGCTTTGCGCCAGGAGCGGCCGGATGTCGTCGAGATAGCCGGAAAAGCGCACGCCGGCCTGTGCCTCTAGCGCTGCCACGGGAACATTGCCCGTGCTGCCCGTCACGGTAAATGCGACATTGGGGACGGCAGCGCGCACGGACGGGAGAATCTGCGTTGCGAAATAGTCGACTGCGTCGCGATTGGCGGCGTAGGTCACGGCGCCGGAGTATACAATCGACTCGGGTTGATATGGACCGTAGTCTGCGGCGTAGTGGTGCAGGTCGACGCCGTTTGGCACAACGCCCAGGTGGCCGCGATAACCTGGCACGGCCTCCCGTATCAATGCCAGTTCCTGGCTGGAAGCCGCCGTGCACGCGGCAAAGCGCGGCAACACGCTGGCCAGGTAGCGGCGCAGTTTCGTCCACGTCAAGCCATAGCGCAGCCGGGCCAGCGAAGTGCGGGCTGCGCTATGCTGTTCATAGAGCGTCGTCAACTCCACCTCTTCCAGAATGGCAGGGATCCCCCATCGGCTGCGAACGTAGGGAATCATGTCGATCTGCGATGCAATCACCAGGTCAGGCTCCGACAATGTTACCCGGCGATCGACTTCCATCTGGAACGCATCGCTGAAGGTCGCCTGTACAGAGCGCGGCTCCATGCTGAACAGGCCGGTCAAAGCACGCGGCTGGTTGGGCTGATAGGGCAGATAGGGCACAACTGCCACAGATCGGCACACCGAACCGGCCCCGTCCATGTCGCTCGGTTCTTCCCGGGCCGTAAATGAGACGAGGTCGACTTGATGATTGCGGCCAAGTTGGCGCAGCAGGTTGGCAATCCGCAGTTTTGAGCCATTGTTGGCTGGAAACGGAAACCAGCGCGACAGAAACAGGATATTCAAAGACTGTGCCTCACAAGAGCGGCGTACAAACCGCCATCATGATACAGAACGCTCATGTCAGAGTTGGGGCCTGTTTGCCCCAGCGCGCCATCAGCGCATCGGTCAGAGCGGCGCGTGCGGCGCGTGCCGCGGCCTGGTTGCCCATGCGCCGGTTGCGAATTGTGCCGCTGACGAGGCCCTTGGCCGCACGCGCCAGCGCAACTGCTTTGCCCGTCCCCTTTGCGTGGCGAGCAAAGAAGAGCATCCGGTTGCGCCCCGTGTAGTAGAGCGCCAATGCGCTCTGCCCTTCCCACGCGAGCGGAGCCTTGTGTTGCATGCGCGCTGCCGGCTGAAATCGAACATCGAAGCCGGCAGCGGCGATACGCCGACACCAGTCAGTCTCTTCCCAGTACATGAAGAATCGCTCGTCGATGAGGCCGGCGCGTTCGACGGCCTCACGCGAAACCATGATCGCACACCCGTTGATGAAATCGACGCTGCGCGCACCGTACTGGCCGGTATCAACCTCGCCGGCGCCCACATTGATCGCGTCGGCGTGGCGCCAGTCGACTTCGCCGCCCGCCGACGAGATCGTCGACCATCCATCCCAGGTGTAAACCATCGGGCCGACCACGCCACAATGAGGGGCGACAATCATCTCAGCAACCAACTTGGAGACGCAGTTGGACTCGAACCTGGTGTCATTATTGACCAGAAAGAGCAGATCCGCGCCCTGTTGCAGTGCATGGCGCATGCCCAGATTATTGCCGCCGGCATAGCCGAGGTTTTCAGACAACGCCAAGACGCCGACATCGGGGAAGCGCTCGGCAAGGATTCCCGCCGTCCCGTCGGAGGAAGCGTTGTCGACGACGAGAATGTCCAGGTGCGGATAATCCTGCCGGCGCAGAGATTCGATACAGGCAAGCGTCAGGTCGACGGCGTTGTATGCGAGCACAACGCACCAGACCGCGGGCATCGGTGATGATTCCATCATGGTGGACGCACCCATTTACAGCGACACGCGTGTGTCGGCCTGCCTGCCAATCGCGGCCTGCGCCAGCACTGAACGATAGACGTCCAGCACACGGTCGGCCGGCTTTGGCCAGCTAAACTCTTCAACCCGGGCAAAACCGCGCGCCTGCATCGCTGCGTGGAAACCTTCGTCTTCTATCAGCCGCTGGATCGCCTGGGCCAGCGTCGCGTCGTCCTGGGCGTCGAGAACAATCGCGGCATCACCGACGACCTCGGGCACGGAGCCGCGGTTTGACGCGATCACCGGCGCGCCACATTTCATTGCCTCGAGCGGCGGCAGCCCAAGCCCCTCGTAGAGCGAGGGGAAGACAAAGCCACGCGCCTGATTGTACAGGGCCACGAGATCCTCGTTGCCGGGGCGGATCAGTACCTGGGCGTAGCCGTCCCGCACCATCTCCTGCACCGGCGCCGGCGGCTGTTCCACGCGCGAGAAGAAGAGCATCTGGTAGCTCGAACGCACGGCTTCCGGCAGGCGCCGCCAGGCGCGCGCAATCACCGCAGGGTTCTTCAGCGCGTCGGCCAGGAAGAAGGGCCGGCCAATCCCGAGGTCATGGCAGCGCCCGGCGCTCGCGTTGCGATGCAGCCGGCGAAAGTGCGGCGCCGGCCCATACTTGATGGCAACGACGCGGTCCTCCGGCAACCGGCCGACTCGAATGATCTCCCGGCGCGAGGCTTCGGAGACCGTGACAATGGCATCGGCGCGGCGAACCGACAGGGATGAGAGCAGGTGAAGGTAGCTCATCAACCCGATCGTCCGGGCATTCTTCGGGTGCCCGATGATGATCTCGTGGAGCGGGAGTATGTTGATCGCGTCGTGTAAGGTTATCACGGAACGCACGCCGCGCGGCGCAAAGCCGAAGTTGGCCGGGAAATGGGCGACGTCGAGGTTGTCCTGCGCCATGGCGCGCTGTAGCGTCATGTCAAGCCAGACGGCGGAGAGCGGGTTGCGGTAGGGCAGGAGGCGCAGCGTTACGTTTTCCGGCAGCGTGGCCGGGTCGATTTCGAACGGAGCCTTCGTGTCGGCATAGAGAAAGATCGACGCCGCGCCGGCGCGCTCGATGAGCGCGGGCACGAGCAGGCGCAGGTAGGTGTGCACCCCGCCCATGAGGCCATGCGATAGATACCTGGCGTCGATTCCGATCCGCATTAAACAATCCTTAGCCATCCAGTGATTGCCGTCACGACTAGCGCCGCTCGACAAGGTCGAGACACATTGCGTCCATCTGCCATTCTACCTGTGCCAAGAGAATTCGAGCTTTCGGTTCACTGACAATCCATTGGCGAGCGCAGGCAGAGCAACCAGTTCGTGACAGCTACTCAGACATCGCTGTAACCTCCGCATCGGGCCGACATGACACGTTGATAAAGAGCCTCGATGGCATCCATCTCGTCGCTGAGCGAACGGGTCTGCGTTGCACGTGCGCCCTCCTGTAGCCGGGAAAGCAGATCCGGCTCATCCAGAAGCCGCTGCAACTGTGCCGCCAGACTATCGGTCGAGCGCGCCACAAAGTGCAGGCCGTTGACGCCGTCTTGCACCAATTCTTGCATACCGCCAAGCGCAGCAGTGATGACTGGAACCCGTGCGTTCTGTGCCTCCTGAATCGCAATGGGGGAGTTCTCATACCAAATTGATGGCGCTACACATACCATGAATGAGGCGAGGATATTGGCTACCTGAGCGTTCTCGAATCGACCATGGAAGTGGATTCGGGAATCACCGTTGGCAAGGCGTTCAAGTCTCTGGCGGTAGGCCGGCATCGGGATATTTCCGTAGATATCCAGCCGCAATGGTCGAGTCGACCTCAAGCGGCGAAAAGCCTCTACTAACAGATGCACGCCCTTGTGTTCATTCACCTGACCGATGAAGCCCACCCGAAGTTCGTCTCGCTGCGTGAACGCCGGCACAGACTCACGGTCTGCCGGCTCGAATCCAAAGCGAACGACATCGATCTGCCGTAGATCGACCACATCCTTCATGATACTCGCCATAAAGGCAGACGGCGAAATGATTGCGCCGATGCCGCTGAGCGCGTCAGCAATGCACGCACGCCGGCTTGTCAACGTCTGACGCTTGCCGAAAAAGTCGAGGCGGGCGGCGCTCTCCCCTGCCGCGCCCTTTGACAATCGATCGGCGACTTGATAGCGGCGCTTCATCAACGCATTGCACCATACGCAGACAGCAGGATCAGTCGGAACCTCCGGGCACAAGGTGTTATCGCCACGCAATAGTGTGTGGCGCGGGCACAGAAACCAGTAATCATGCAGTGTCAGAACGGAAGGAACGCCGCTTGCTCTGGCGGCAAGGATGGGTGCTACGCCCAACAGATAGCCGCCCTGAAAGTGCACAAGGTCCGGTTTGGTCGTCTGGAAGTAGCGCTCGAACCAGGCGCCCAAAAGAGGATTGTCGAACAGCCAACGATCTCGATCAGGTGCAGCATCAAGATTGAAGCTGAGACGATGAACGGGGATCTCGTCATACTCAGCCACTTCCTCGATGAGTTCGCCCGCACTGCCGCGCGTAGTTGAGTCGATCGTAACAATCTCGACCTGATACCCGCGCTGGCACAACTGCCGCGCGAGCTTCGCCGTGTAGAGTTCGGTGCCGGCAGCATGATGCGGCAAGAAATGATGAACGGGAAGTAGAATGCGCAGGGGAGACTCAACAGCAACTATATTGGTGTGCACGAGACCCCTAGCCTTGAATGTGACCTGCCTGTTGGCGAAAGCCGGCCAACAAACCTATTTCAGCCCTGCCCACAACGCCCAGCGCGAACAGCATAGCTAGATAGGTCGCTGCACCTGCTGCTATGCTCGCAGGAAGGAAAAAACCGCGGAGAAGAAACACGACCAGCGTCATGACCAGTAGCGCCAGCAACGGACGCCCAAGTGTCTGCCCCCAATGCATTTGCCGAAGTTTGTCTCGCAACACCCAAACATACTGGCTGAGCAGGATCGCCTCAGTCAAGACCGTCAGGATCGATGCTGCCATTAGTCCGTAGACTGGGATCAGCACCACGTTGAGCGCAACGTTAAAGCTCGTGCTGATCGCGATGGCCCACGCGACGCGACGTTCCGAACCATCGACGACGATCACATACCCAAAAAACTCTGTGACAAACATGAACGGTACGACCCAAATCAAGATAGCAAGCGGCACCGCGGCCACGGCATAGTCCGCGCCATAAAGAAAGTCAACAATCTGCGGCGCGAGCAGCGAACCGCCAACCGCAATAGGTAACGCAATGATCAACAGATATCGCAGCATCCGCTCCTGAATAGCCGGAAGTGTATGCGGCTGCGCGACCGATTGGCGCGACAGCGATGGGTAGAGCGCCGTGTTGACGACGTTGGAAATCACAAGCACCGAAAAGACCAGATTGTAAGCGGAGTTGTAATAGCCGGTTGCAACGTCTCCAGCGTAGATATTGAGGAGCACACTGTCGAACTTATACGACAGGCCGAGTGTGAATCCAATGATACCGAACGGAATGCTGGCCCGGATCAGGGGAAGCCAACTAGTCGGGGTGGGGGAGGCCGGCCGGATACCGAGCCGATGCAAAGCGCGCCAGCAGACATACGTCATCAGTGCAATGCCGGCGAGGTTTGCAAAGATCAGGCCATAGTATCCGGTGGCAAAAATCAGCGCCACTGCGCCCAACAGCACAAAGACGAGTTGATGGACGACATGTGCGCCTGCCGAAATATCGATCCGCTCAAAACCCACCAGCATGGACTCGGCCGCGCCCTGCACGCTATACATGATTAGCCCAATCGTGCCGAACGCCACGCCGAGGACCATTTCGGGTTGGCGACCGGTCAGCCAGGCTGTCAGGATGATGGCGACGGCGGTGACTATCGACAGTAGAAAGCGCAGCGCCAACACGCTGCCAAACAATGAGCGAATCTGCGCTTCTCCATCGGGCAGGTCACGCAGGCGGGCGACCTGGCGGACGGTGTAGGGGCTCAGCCCCAGGTCGGCGAAGAAAACGAATATGGCTCCAAACGCAAGCACTGCCGAATACTGTCCAAACTCGTCAGCGCCGAGCCGTCGAATGATCAGAACCGAGAAGAGAAAGGAGAGAATCTTGATGGCGATATGTGCCGCCATCCCAAACGCGGAATTGCGAGCTACGGTCCGAGAGAACTTCGACATAGGGACACTATAGCACGCAGCCGTGTCTGAATACGATTACGATTGGCTGTCAAAAAACTGCCTGTAGCGGCGCTCATGTACGGTGCATCGCAAGGTGATAGAGTCCAAGCAGATCTTCAATCTCAGCGTCAACTGTAGGTGGATGTGTCGCGGCTGCGCCTTGGGTCAAGCGATCAAGAAGTGACGGGTCTTCGGAAATACGACATATTTGCTTCGCCAGGTCGGCAGCATCTCCAACGGCAAAGTGCAAACCATTCCGTTCGTCATCAACCAATTCTGCCATTCCACCAAAATTAGAGGCAATTACTGGGGTGTCATGGGCAAATGCCTCGAGGATGACATTGGGGCTGTTCTCATACCAGAGTGACGGTACTACAACAACATCCAGGTCGCGCAGGATAGAAGTCAGCTGCGAACGCTCGTATGCGCCATGCAGCACGACACGTGGATCATGGCGCGCCGCCAGGGACAGTGCATTCGAGTATTGAGGATGCATTCCGCTGTCGCCATGAATGTGCAACTCAATCTGCCGGCTGGGTATTTGCAAAATTGCATCCACCAGCAATTGAACACCCTTCAGCGGAGCAATCTGGCCGAGATAGCCCACGCGCAAGAAATCAGATGGCGACTTCTGAAGATCGGTGGATTGCAGCGAACCAAAGCTATGGCCTTGCCGGAGAAACTCCATTCGGCGAGCAACCATCCCGGAATCTACATACATCTGCCGTAGAAACTTGGAAGGACTTATTGCCAGGTCCGTCTCAACCAGACAGTCCCGCAAGAATGACCAGCGTTGCTCGAAATAGTTCACATTGCGCCGCTGCGCTTTCCAGTACCGATTCATGAGATCCGGCAGAAAGCGTGCCGCCAGACGAAAACGGCGCTTCTCTTCGCCAAGGCATCTGGCACATCGGAGCGCGTCGATCGGCAGGGCCGACAATGTGCCATCGGTACGCAACATGGACACACGCCGGCAAAGAAACCAAAAATCGGTCAATGTGACGACCGTCGGGACTCCAGCTTGTCGTGCCGCCATCAATGCACTGCCCGTCATCAGGTAGCCGCTCATCAAGTGAAATAAGTCCGTATTTCTCGAGTCAAAAAGGTCGAGCAGATGCGTTCCCACCCACTCGTTGTTATACTCCCACTGCAACGGATCCGGAGCTGCGGCCAAGTTGAATGCAAGACGCTGCAGCGGCACCCCTTCAAAGACGTCTTCCTTGACTGCAAGTGGCTTTGCCTGGGCGTCATCGATCTTTTCGATACATACGACAAGCACATCATGGCCCGCTTTGAGGAGCGCAGATGCGGTTCGATAGGCGCGCCACTCAGCGCCTCCGCGGTACTTGGGCGGAAAGTGATGTACGCCAATCACAATTCTCATGTTCGCCCCCATCCGGTCTTCATAGCCAGGCGTTTGAGCAAGGCAACCTCTTCGGCATCCAGCAACCTCATCACGACAACCATGACGGCATAGATGAGCATCCCAGCCCCAATCATCAACCATAGTCCGGCGCCCATCTCACGCAAGCCGAGCACCGTGCCACCCATGATGATGCTTGAGAACAGCACCCGCAGTGTAATCGACGACATATTGGGCAATTCCAGTTTGCGGCCGAGGATGAAGTAAAACTGGACAGCGGCCGTCAGGTCGGTGACAAGCGTAGCCGCAGCCGCACCATAGAGACTGAACTTCGGGATCAAGAGCAGGTTCAGAATCACATTTGCTATCGCCGCAGTAAAATATATCCGTGCTGCTGCACGCTCCTCGCCCGTGATCGTCGTCATGTTTCCGCAGAAACTGGTAAATAACAAGAGCGGCACATCCCAGACAATAATCTGAAACGCCAATACCGCCGGAAGATATTGTTCTCCATACAGAAACATGAAGAGTGGCAGTGCGATCAAGGTGCTGCCAATCGCGATCGGCAGCCCCATCATTATGATCACCTTCACCGAGCGATAATACCAACGCTGCACAAGCGCAACGTCGGAGAGAAATGCGCGCGATAGCGTCGGCACCATGGCGACGCTGATCCCATCAAAGAAGAAGAGCAACGATCGAGCCAACTGGTAGGCCGCGTTGTACCAGCCAACCACCTCGGACGGCTCAAACCGAGACAACATGACGCTGTCCACGGTAAATGAAATGGTGAGGGATAGCGTGATGAAACCAAATGGCAGGCCGCGGCGGATCATCGTCGGCCACATTCCCAGGGTGAGTACTACGGGCCGGCGCAACAGCCGATGGCGACGGGCGGCCCACAGCCCAAGGAATGTTGGCGGCGCCATAGCCAGCAAGCCCACCCCAATCAGTGCAATGAATCCCCAATCATTGAACAGCACGATGGAGCCAAGCGCAATGGTCGATACTTGGCCGACAACCGACATCGACGTCACATAGTTGAACTTCTCATTCGCCGTCAGCAAGGTTTCTACCGGTGCCTGGAAGGATGCCCACACGAAGGTCAGTGTATAGAGGGCGACGCCACCGATTAGGTCAGGCGGATATCCATAAGCGACCGCCGCGGCCGTGATTCCAACCACACCGATCAACGCAAGCGACAGCCGGATGAAGACCAGATTCCAAAAGAGCTGATTGGTTTTCTCAGGATAGCGCGCAATCTCGCGCATCACATATTGCGATATTCCAAGTTCGGCAAAGATCGCAAACAGACCCACGAAGCTGACTACTGTAGCAAATTGCCCGTAGCCAGCGTCACCGAGGTTTCGTACAACCGCAACATTGTAGATGAAGTTGATCAGCTTGAGCGCAATCGCACCTAGCGTCACAATCGAGGCGTTCTTCAAGATTGTTCTGGTACGACTGGATTGTTCCGAGTCGACGGGTGCTGGTTGTTCCTGGGATTCTGCCGTCACGGTCACACCAATGGGTTCTTATCGTGCATGGCCAATAATTACTCCAAAATGCCGCCGAATCGCCCTTTCAAATTGGAATGGCCATCATTGCCAGATGGCAGATCCGCACGGCACGGGCGCTTCGGCGCATGGTCAAGTCGCTTACTGGTTGAGTTCGCGCATCATCATTTCGAACGTAATAATCGATGCAATTTTGCCAACCGTCCACAACTCATTACCGGTCAGGTGTCGCGCCCAAAGCGAGGTGAGCGCATCGCGGGCAAAAATTCCACGATCAAGTGTCTTGCGGTCGAACAGTATCGACTCGGCCCATGTGCGCAAATCGGTGCGCAACCATCCTTCGTAGTCGGCATACAGGCTGGATCGATGTGTCGACACCGGTGCCAGGTAGCGCTCCACTTGATGACGCATACGTTTGAGCAGTTTCGCCATGCGTTGCGATTGTACGCCTTCGACGACTGGTAATTCATCGGAGGTTGCCGGGATTCGGGCAACACGCGGTAGATAACGCGAAATGATTCCCTTTTGCACACGTCGCTCTAAGCCGATCTCGAGCGGTAGGCGATAGGCAAATGTGAGTAACTCCAGATCGAAATATGGTAACCGGTACTCAACATGCGATCTACCAAATACAACATGGTAGACCAAATGGCGTGCAAAGTGATTGGTCAAGTTGAACGCTGCCGCACGTATCGCATAGGGAAGATGCGAGTATGCCCTGAGTTCGGTCTGAAAACTATCATATGCTGCGCCGACCAATTGCTGACGATACGGCTCGGCATACAGTACATACTCTTCCGGATACGTGAGACCAGGCCAACTATATTTCTGATGGTAAAGTTCAAAGAATATTGACGAGAACGCAATATCATCCGGGGCCGATATGAGATGAGGCGGTGTGAATTGAGAATCCGGCCAGAGGAGATCGCCAAGCCCTGATACATTGATGTCGATACTCTGGCGCACATCGGCGAGCATATTGATGCCGTGCATGTGCAGCCACGAATGAAATCCTTCGGAAAGTTGCACATGCACGGGGGCATACTGTTCTATCCATTTGCCATCGAGATACGGGTAAAAATGATGATGAGCGCCAATGGCTCCCGCAATCTGGCGCGCATAATGCTCATCACGACATCCGGGCTGG
>Ga0209607_1003173_pt1 | contig 12708 bp, 13 predicted proteins | sample AD_UKC117_MetaG_FD_184413 | JGI IMG/M metagenome (GOLD analysis project Ga0209607, IMG submission 184413) | Active sludge microbial communities of municipal wastewater-treating anaerobic digesters from Hong Kong - AD_UKC117_MetaG (SPAdes)... | ecosystem: Engineered > Bioreactor > Anaerobic >... | reverse complement strand
CGCCCTGCAGCGAGATCGAGCCCGAGAGCCGCGCGGTGTGGATCGGGATCCGCGGGGTGCTCGCGAGCGCCGCGTCGAGCGACTGCGGCGCCGCGGCCGCCAGCTCCGGCGCGCCGGCGGCGGTTCCCTCGCCGGGCGGCACGGCCAGGCCGGTGGCCTCGGGCGCCTCGGCGGTGATGGCAGGCGGCTCGGTCTGCTCGGGGAACCAGTCCGGGAAGAGCATCGGGCCGAGCGTGAACCAGACCAGGATGACCAGGAAGCTCAGCGCGGTCGCCAGGATCAGATTTCTGTTCTGGTCGTCCATTCACGCGGCTCCAGTCAGGGTCTCGAAAAACCTGACGGGGGTTCAACAGCCGCGGGCCTGAAAGGTCAAGGTGTATTCGGGTCGCGCTTCCCGCCGGCCCCGGCGGCGGCGGCGACCGGCACGAAACCACCGGCCTCCCGGACGCAATGCAGCCAGATCGAGGCCTGGGCGAAGGACATGGGCTCGGCGATGAGGAAGCCCTGGGCGAAGCCGCAGCCGAGCCGCCCGAGCATCGCCGCGGCGCCTTCGGTCTCCACACCTTCGGCGAGCGTCGCGATTCCGAGCGCGCGGGCCATGGCGATCATCGAGGCGGTGAGCTGCTGCTGTTCCTCGCTTCGCTCGATGCCGGCGACGAAGCTGCCGTCGATCTTGATGCGGTTGACCATGAAGCGGCGCAGGTTCGAGATCGAGGCATGGCCGGTGCCGAAATCGTCGAGCTCGATGGAGAAGCCGCTCGAGGCGAGGCCGCGCAGGTTGCGCACCACCTGGTCCGCGTCGCTCTTGATGAGCACCGTCTCGAGCACCTCGATGGAGAGGCGCGCGGGGTCGATGTCGAAGCGCTCGGTCTCCCATTTGATCTTCTCGATCAGCCGGGGGTCGCGGAGCTGGGCGAGGGCGAAATTGACCCCGACCTTGGGCACGTCGAGCCCGGCGGCGTCCCAGGCCTTGATGGCGTCGAGCGAGCGGGTCAGGACCAGCTCCCCGATGCGCTCGGTCAGGTCGGTCTCCTCGGCGAAGTCGAGGAAGGCCGAGGGCATCAGCAGCCCCTGGCGGGGATGCTGCCAGCGGATGAGGGATTCGAAGCCGGCGAAGGCGCGGGTCTCGAGCGCGATCTGCGGCTGGAAGAAGGGGATCAGCTCGCCGGTGTCGATCGCCGCGAGCAGCTCGGTGTAGAGCGTCTCGCGCCGCTCGACCTCGGCGCGCAGCCCGTCGCGGAAATAGCGCACGTTGCCGGCGCCCACGCCCTGCGCCTCGCCGAGCGCGATCCTGGCATTGGCGAGGATCCGGTCGGGGTCGGGCTGGTCGTCGGAGAGCAGGGTGACGCCGATGCTGCAGCTGATGTGCCGCGCGCCGCCGCGGATCGAGAAGGGCTGCCGCAGCGCCGCCTGGATGCGGGCTGCGATCGGCGCGGCGGCGTTGGCGTCTTCGAGATCGAGGGCGACGACGACGAAATTGTCGTGCCCGACATAGGCGGCGAAATCCCCGCCGCGCATCGCCTGGCGGATGCGGCGCGCCGTGAGGCGGATGATCTCGTCGCAATCCCGCTGGCCGAGGGTCTCGCGCAGGATGCCGAAGCGGTCGAGATCGACCCGCAGCACCGCGGTCTGGGTCGTGCTCCGCTCCGACCCCGCCGCGATGCGCGCAAGGAAGGCATGCAGATAGGTCGCGTTGGGCAGGCCGGTCAGGGAATCGTGGAGCAGGCGGAAGCGGTTCTCGCGGTCCGTCTCGCGGCTCCGGGCGACCCAGTCGGCGATGCGCCGCCGCGCGGGCAGGAGCACCATTCCCACCAGCGCCGCGCCGCCGAGCAGCTGGAGCGCCGTGGCGACCAGGATCGTCCTCCGGGTCCGGGTCGCGGCGTCTTCGGTGGCGGCGCGATAGCGCGTGGCGATCAGCTTGAGCCGGGGCAGGATCCTCGCTTCGAGCGCCGCGGCGATGCGCGCGGCCTCCCGCGCGTCGACCTGCGGGCTCTGGGACAGGGCGGCGGCCTCGCCGGCGATCTCGACCAGCGCTGAGGTCTCGCCCTCGACCCCCGCCTGCGCGAGCCGGTCCCGTTCCTGGCCGAGCAGCTGCTCGGTGTCCCAGGCGAGCCGGGTCTGCTGCATGCGGGCATCCGGCGCAACCGGGCGCTCGGCGAGCATGTCGAGCGCCGCGACCATGGATTGCGCCGAGGCGGCCTCGGCGGCGGCGGCGAGCGCGACATCCGCCGTCAGCGCCTGCTGCCGGGCGCTGCGCTCCACCGCGATGAACGATGCCGCGAGCATCGCGAGCGCGGCGCAGAGCATGATCGCACACGCCCGCGCGAACTGGCGGTCGGGCGTCAGGCTGGCCGCGGGGGAGGGCGACGTGGACATGGCCGGGAAGCTAGCCCGGCCGCACCTCAGCAACGGTTAACCGCGGGGCGCGATTCGGGTGCAATCTCGCCGGCATTCGAGGCGAATTTTAGCGGCGCGGCGCGGCGCGCCCGTGCCGGTGGCTTTTCAAGCAGAACATCCCGAACCGGCAAGAGCGAGGCACTGCCTCGCGCCGGTTCGTCGGCCGGAGCGCGTGAGCGTGGAGGTCGAGGGAGGTCGGGTTTCACCGGCGGTGGGCACTCCGCGCGCGCCTGACTGGGCTGGCGCGCTTGTCGCGCCTGCCGAGGGGCAGGCAGGCGCGCGCGGATTTGTCTCCCGCCAAATCCGCGGGGGAGGGTCGTCTCGCCAAGGGGGCGCGGGTTCGAAGCGATCACCCGGCGGCCGCGGTGGGCCGCCGGGATCACAGGCCCTTGAAATCGAAGATTGCGGGATCGAGCAGGTGGCTCGGGCTGACCCGGCCGAGCGCGGAGAAGAGGATCTGCCGCCGGCCCGGGGACCGGGCCTCCCATTCGTCGAGCATGCGCTTGACCTGCTGGCGCTGGAGCCCGTCCTGGCTGCCGCAGAGGTCGCAGGGGATGATGGGATAGCCCATCGCCTGCGCGAAGCGTGCGCAATCGGCCTCCGGCACATGGGCGAGCGGGCGGTAGAGGTGGAGGTCGCCCTCGTCGTTCAGGAGCTTCGGCGGCATGGCCGCGAGCCTCCCGCCGAAGAACATGTTGAGCATGAAGGTTTCGAGGATGTCGTCCCGGTGATGCCCGAGCACGATGGCCTGGCAGCCTTCCTCGCGGGCGATCCGGTAGAGATGGCCGCGCCGGAGCCGCGAGCAGAGCGCGCAGAAGGTCTTTCCCTGGGGTATCTTGTCGAGGACGATCGAATAGGTGTCGCGGTATTCGATCCGGTGCGGCACGCCCATCCGCGCGAGGAAATCCGGCAGCACGGTGGCCGGGAAGCCCGGCTGCCCCTGGTCGAGATTGCAGGCGAGGATCTCGACCGGCAGCACGCCGCGCCAGCGAAGTTCGGTCAGAGCCGCGAGCAGCGTGTAGCTGTCCTTGCCGCCCGAGAGGCATACCAGCCAGCGGTCGCCCGGCCGCACCATGCCGTAGGTGTCGATCGCCTCGCGGGTCAGCCGCAGGATGCGCTTGCGCAGCTTGCGGAATTCCGTGGTCTGCGGGGCGCCGTGGAAGAGCGGGTGGATGTCGTCCTGGTCGAGCATGGGCGGCATATAGGGGAGTGGACACAGGCCTCGCAAGCGAGGGGTGGGTTTGTCGGCAGCAGACCCGCCGCCCGAGTTCCGGCCGAGCCCGGCGTCACCATCCGGCCCGGCGGGCACCGCCGGGCAGCGCCCGCCCCGCCCCGTCACGCCGAAGGCGTGCCTCCGGCACGACGCGGGCGCTCCGCTTCCGCCCGGGTAGGGCGCTGCCCTCGTCTGGTTGCGGAGCGGTCGAAGAAGAGAGGATGCCCCCCGAATTCCGTCGCCCCGGCCGCCTCAGCGCGGCACGTTGTCGATGCCCGAGCCGCCCCAGGGATGGCAGCGCGCGATGCGCCGTGCGGCGAGCCAGCTGCCCTTGAAGGCGCCATGGGTCTCGAGGGCTTCGAGCGCATAGGCCGAGCAGGTCGGCTGGAACCGGCAGCCGTGCCCGACCCAGGGCGAGAGCAGGAGGCGATAGCCGCGGACCGGCAGCGCGAGCAGGGCCGCGAACGGGCTCATCGCGCGGCCGCCTTGGCATGGACGGATGCGAGCGCCGCGCGCAGATCCGCGCAGAGCGCCGCGAAATCCCGCGCCGCGGTCTCGCCGGGCCGTCCGATCAGGACATAATCCCATCCGGCCCGGCCTTCGCCGGGCAGGACCTCCCGCGCGACGGCACGCAGGCGGCGCTTGGCGCGGTTGCGCGCGACCGCATTGCCGACCTTGCGCGAGCAGGTGAAGCCGACCCGGATGCCCTCCGGCGCCTCGCCCGGGCCGCGGGGCCGTCCCTGGAGGGCGAATCCCGGCTTGCCCTGGCGAAAGGCGCGCGCGGCCGCGAGGAACTCGGCCCGTCGCGTGAGCACCGAGACGGGGCCTTCCGGTCCGGGATGCGGCGCCGCGGCGCGCATTCCCGGCAGCGGGATCAGGCCGAGAGGCGCTTGCGGCCGAGGGCGCGGCGCCGGTTGATGACGATACGGCCGTTCTTGGTCGCCATGCGCGCACGGAAGCCGTGCCGGCGCTTGCGCACGAGATTGCTCGGCTGGAAGGTCCGCTTCATGATCCGTCTCCTCTTCGCGCCGAAGCCCTTGCCGCGGCGAAACCGCCAGCTCCTCGCGGGAGGCGCCGGCGGGCTGAATTCCGAAGGCCCGTCCATACGCATCCGCCGATGCGAAGTCAATTCGCGCCGGCGGGCGGACTTCGGGGATATCGCATCCGGAGCGCATTCTCTCGTCTCCGACCGTCCCGTGGCAAGACGAGGGCGGCGCCCAGGCCCGGGCCTTCGACGGGCCGGCAATTCCTGCGGATGATTCAGAAACTTGCCCATGCCGGCCAGCCGCCTTGTTCGGACGGGGGCCAGTGCATAATGTCCCTCGCGCGCGGGTTCAGGATCGGGCATGGTCTTCAATACGCTCTCGGGACGGTTTCTCGGCCTGACGATCGTCTTCGTCATGATCGCCGAGGTGCTGATCTTCGTGCCGTCGGTCTCGCGGTTTCGCGTCGATTATCTCGAGACCCGGCTCGACCTCGGCCAGCTCGCCGCGCTGGCGCTGCTCGCGACACCGGACGAGGCGGTGTCCGACGATCTCGAGCAGGAGCTCCTGCAGACCGCGGAGGTACTGAACGTCGCCCTGCAGCGCGACCAGGTGCGCGAGCTGGTCCTCTCCTCGGACATGCCCAACCCGGTGGACGAGACCTTCGACCTCCGCGACGCGCCGACCACGACGCTGATGCGCGACGCGGTGCGGACCTATTTCACCACCGGCAACCGGATCATCCGGGTCAAGGGACAGACGCGGCAGGGCATGGAGGGCGTCATCGAGGTGACGTTCTACGAGGCCCCGCTCCGGGCGGCGATGGTCGCCTACGGGCTCAGGATCCTCTATCTCTCGCTGGTGATCTCCATCGCGACGGCGGCGCTGCTCTTCTTCGCGGTGCGGCGGTTCATCGTGCGGCCGATCCAGCGGGTGATCGACCACATGACCGCCTATCGCGACAACCCCGAGGATTCGAGCCGGATCATCCAGCCGGGGCGCGGCTCGCGCGAGCTGGTCGAGGCCGAGGCCGCCCTGCGCGACATGCAGCTCGGCCTGACCGGCGCCCTGCGGCAGAAGGAGCGGCTCGCGGCGCTCGGCGGGGCGGTGGCCAAGATCAGCCACGATCTGCGCAACATGCTCACCACCGCGCAGCTGCTCGCCGACCGCATCGAATCGAGCAGCGACCCGGCGGTGCGGCGGACCGCGCCCAAGCTCGTCAATTCGCTGGCGCGTGCGATCAGCCTCTGCGAGCGCACGCTCACCTTCGGCAAGGTCGACGAGCCGGCGCCGGAGATCGTGGTCTTCCTGCTCGCGCCGCTGGTGGGCGAGGTGCTGGAGAACGAGCGCGAGGCCTCCGCCACCGGCCGCGTCGACTTCCGGGCCGAGATCGCCGGGGGGCTCGCGGCGCGCGCGGATCCCGACCAGCTCTTCCGCGTGCTCACCAATCTCGTGCGGAACGCGGCCCAGGCAATCGAGGCGTCGGGCCGGGCGGGCTCGGTCACGGTCAGCGCCGGGGAAGGGGACGGGCGGACGCGGATTCGCGTCGCCGACACCGGGCCGGGCCTGCCGCCCAAGGCGCGCGAGAACCTCTTCCGGCCGTTCAGCGGCGGGGTGCGGCAGGGCGGGACCGGCCTCGGCCTCGTGATCGCCGCGGAGCTGGTCAAGGGGCACGGCGGGAGCCTGACGCTCGACGAGACCGCGCGGGAGGGCACCACCTTCGTCGTGGACATTCCCGCGCCGAAATAGCGGCGCGCAGGGGAGCCGCCTCGTGCCAATGGCCCTGCCGCCCGCCCGACGTCTGTGCCCGGCGACAGCATCCGGATAGAGAAAAGGCCGCGCCCCTTCGGCCTCCGCGCCCGCGCGCTACGGCTGACGAACCGGCGCGAGGCAGTGGCTCGCTCTTGCCGGTTCCCCCGGCGGGTCCCGGAGCTGTGAAGCCTATTACGCATGGAGGGCGATCTGGGGGTCATGTACCGGTTCGACGACACGCGGGTGCCGCCCGAGCACATGGCCGAGTTCGATCTGCAGGTCCGGGCCTTCATCGCAGCCAGCCGAGCCCCGGAATACGATTCCACGTCCGAACATCCTCGCCCGGATAGTGCCTCCGGAGGAACGGCCGGGACCCCGCGCTAGCGGCCGGTGAAGACCGGCGGGCGCCGGTCGCGCTGGGCGGCGAGGCCCTCGGCATGGTCCGTCGAGGCGAAGCAGGCGGCGATGCGGCGTCGGGCCGCCTCGGCGTCGAGGCTGCCGCGGGACAGCTCGACGATGGTGCGCTTCATCCCGCGCACCGCCAGCGGGGCGAGGCCGGTGAGGACGCCCGTCATCTCCGCCAGCCTGGCGTCGAGCGCCTCGGGCGCCACCAGATGGTCGAGGAAGCCCATCGCCCGCAGGGCCTCGGCCTCGAAGGTCTCGGCGAGCAGGAACATGCGCCGGGTCGCCTGCGCGCCGAGGCGGTCGAGGGCGCGGGCGATGCCGGCGGGCTCGTAGTGGATGCCGAGCCGGGCCGGGGGCACGAAGGCCCGCATCCCTTCGACGCCGACGCGGAAGTCGCAGGCGAGCGCGATCTCGACGCCGCCGCCGTAGACCCCGCCGTTCAGCCCCGCCAGCACCGGGACGGGGAATTCCTCGATGGCGTCGCAGAGCCGGGTCAGCGGGTTGTCGCTCCAGTCGGCGGCACCGACCTCGCCGAGGGAGGCGCCGGCGCAGAAGCTCCTGCCGCGGCCGGTCAGGACGAGGGCGCGAATATCGTCGCGCCCGGCCCAGTCGGCGAGCAGGCCCGCGAGATCGCGCATCGCCGCCCGGTCGAGCGCGTTGTGGCTCTGCGGCGCGTTCAAGGTGATGCGGCCGACGGCGCCGTCGATCCCGGCCTCGATCATGGCGCTCAGGCCCCGAATTCCGCGAAGACCGGCGCGTGGTCGCTCGGCTGCTCCCAGCCGCGCACGTGCCGGGCGATGCGGCTGCCGCCCGAACGCGCCGCGAGGTCGGGGCTGGCCCAGACGTGGTCGAGGCGCCGGCCCCTGTCGGCGGCGCTCCAGTCGGGGCTGCGGTAGGACCACCAGGAATAGAGCGGGCCCTCGGGGATGTCCTTGCGCGTCACGTCGACCCAGCCCCCGGCCGCGCGCGCGGCCTCCAGCGCCTCGACCTCGACGGGGGTGTGCGAGACGACCTTGAGCAGCGCCTTGTGGTTCCAGACGTCGTCCTCGCGGGGCGCGATGTTGAGATCGCCGACGAGGATCGCGCGGGAGGGGCGCTCGGCGAACCAGTCGCGCAGCTCGGCGAGGAAGTCGAGCTTGTGGGCGAATTTCGGATTGGCCTCGGGGTCGGGCAGGTCGCCGCCGGCCGGGATGTAGAGATTGTGCAGGGTGATGCCGGAGGGCAGCCGGGCGGCGACGTGGCGGGCGTCGCCCCTGGCGCAGAAGTCGCGCTGGCCGGCGTCCTCGATCGGGAGCCGCGAGAGGATCGCCACGCCGTTGTAGCCCTTCTGGCCGCGCGCCACGACGTGGGCATAGCCGAGTGCGGCGAAGCCCTCGAGCGGGAACTTGTCGAGCGGGGTCTTGATCTCCTGGAGGCAGAGCACGTCCGGCGCCTCCTCGCGCAGGAGCCGCAGCACGCTCGCCTCGCGCAGGCGGACCGAATTGATGTTCCAGGTGCAGATGGTGACGGTCATGGGACGCTCCGGAGGGATCGGCCCGGACTCATAGCGGCCCTGGCCGCGATCACAACCCGGAAGCGGCGGCTTCGAAGGGGGGCGCTGCCCGGCGGTGCCCGCCGGGCGAAGTGGTGAAGCTAGGCGCGCAAGGAACTCGGGCCTACCGGTGGTGTGGCCAATGCGATCGCCCTGGCCGCGTCAGGCGACGAGGCGATAGCCGCCCGGCTCGGTCACGAGGATCGTCGCGTTCGAGGGATCGCGCTCGATCTTCTGGCGCAGGCGGTAGATGTGGGTCTCGAGCGTGTGGGTGGTCACGCCGGCATTGTAGCCCCAGACCTCGTGGAGTAGCACGTCGCGGGCCACCACGGCGCTGCCCGCGCGGTAGAGGTATTTCAGGATGTTGGTCTCCTTCTCGGTGAGGCGGATCTTGCGTTCCGCCTCGTCGAGCAGGAGCTTGGCCGCCGGCTTGAAGGTATAGGGGCCGACGCCGAAAACCGCGTCCTCGGATTGCTCGTGCTGGCGCAGCTGCGCCCGGATGCGCGCGAGCAGCACCGGGAGCTTGAAGGGCTTGGCGATGTAGTCGTTCGCGCCGGAATCGAGCCCGAGGATCTGGTCGCTGTCGGTGGTATGGCCGGTCAGCATGATCACCGGGCATTTCACCCCCTGCTTGCGCATCAGCCGGCAGAGCTCGCGCCCGTCCATGTCGGGCAGGCCCACGTCGAGGATGACGAGGTCGTAGAGCTGCTCCCTGGCGCGCACGAGGCCGTCGGCGCCGTCGGCCGCCTCGAAGACGTCGAATTCCTCGGTGAGGACGAGCTGGTCGGCGAGCGCCTCGCGCAGGTCGGCGTCGTCGTCGACCATCAGGATCTTCTTGAGCGTGCTCATGTTTTGTCTCCGTTTTCGCGTCAGCTGTTGGTTTTCCGCGCCGGCGGCAATATCCTTGGGGCCGGGGTCACGGGAAGGTGTGCGGAGCGCGGCAATTGTTTCATTCCGCGACCGGCCCGGATATCAGGACACCCCGCCCGGAGGGAGAAGACAGCATCATGAGCCTCGGCCTGGACCCGGCGGAACTGCTCGCCCGCGCCCGCAGCGACCTGCGGATGGGGGCCGCGGTCGTTCTCCTCTCGGAGGAGGAGGCGGCGCTGGTGCTGGCGGCCGAGACCGCGACGGCGGCGCGCCTGGCTGACCTGCGCGCGCTCGGCGGGGTCGATCTGGCGCTGACTGCGCGGCGGGCGGGAACGCTGAAGGCGCGGGCCTATGACGGCGACCTGGCGCGGGTTGTGTTCCCGGCCGAGGCGGATCTCGCCTGGGTCCGGGCGACGGCGGATCCGTCCGCGGATTTGGACTGGCCGATGAAGGGGCCATACGTCACGCGGCGCGAGGGGGCGGCGGATCTGCATCGCGCGGCGCTCGCCATGTGCAAGCGCGCGCATCTCCTGCCCGCGGCGCTGGTGGCGGTGCTGCCCCGGGCGCAGGCGGAGGCGCTGGCGGAGGCGGCGGGGCTGAGCCGGCTCGACGCCGCGCTGGTGCCGGCGGAGAGCGCGCCGGTCCCGGTCTTCGAGGTGGCGGCGGCGCGGGTGCCGCTCGAGGTGGCGGAAGCGGGGCGGGTGCGCGTGTTCCGGCCGCTCGACGGCGGCGAGGAGCATTACGCGGTAGAGATCGGCGCGCCGGACCGCGGCCAGCCGGTGCTCTGCCGGCTGCATTCGGCCTGCTTCACCGGCGACCTGATCGGCAGCCTGAAATGCGATTGCGGGCCGCAGCTCCATGCCGCGCTCGAGCAGATCGGCGGGGCGGGCGCGGGCGTGCTGCTCTATCTCAACCAGGAGGGGCGCGGCATCGGGCTCGCCAACAAGATGCGGGCCTATGCCCTGCAGGACCAGGGCTTCGACACGGTGGAGGCCAACCACCGGCTCGGCTTCGAGGACGACGAGCGGGATTTCCGGCTCGGTGCGAACATGCTGACCTCGCTGGGGTTCTCGCGCGTCCGGCTGATGACCAACAACCCCGCCAAGGTCGCGATGATGGAGAGCTGCGGCCTGCGCGTGGTGGAGCGGGTGCCGCTGCGGGTCGGGGTGACCCGGCACAATGCCGCCTATCTGCAGACCAAGGTGGCGAAATCCGGCCATCTGCCGTGACGCCGGCCGATCTCGTGGTCGGGCGCTGGGGGGCGCGCTTCCTCGGGCGGCGCTTTCCCTGCGCGGTCGGTCGTGGCGGCATCGGCGAGAAGCACTGCGAAGGCGACGGGATCACCCCCGCAGGCCGCCACCGGTTCGAGGCGGTTCTGGTGCGGCGCGACCGCCATGCCCTCGTCGGCCGGGCCATCGGCCCGCGGGACGGCTGGTCCGACGATCCCGGTGATCCGGCCTATAATTGCCTCGTCCGGCGGCCGCACGGGTACCGCCACGAAGCGCTGCGCCGGGCCGATCCGATGTACGACCTCGTGGCGGTGCTCGACTGGAACCGGCATCCGCCGATCGCGGGGCGGGGGAGCGCGATCTTCCTCCATGTCTGGCGCGCGCCCCGCCAGCCGACCGCGGGCTGCATCGCCTTCCGCCGCGAGGATCTCGCCTGGATCCTCGCCCGCTGGACGCCGCGAAGCCGGGTGCTGGTGCGCGGGTGATCCTGGCGGTGCTTGTGCGTGACTGTCGCTGCGAACCGAATCCGGGCCTCGGGAAAGGGAGAAGGCCGCGCCCGGCGTGGTCCCGATCGACAGGGGTCGATCGGGCTGGGTAACTTGGCGGGCGCTGGACGATAGTCCAAGGCGGATCGGTTGGGTTGGGGTGGTGCGGAACCGGCGGTCGGCCTGTTGGCCGATTGCTTGTTTTCCCGTGCCCGTTGGCACGGGCCCCTGTCCTGCCCGACAGGAATCTGCCAGTATGAAATCCTTGGGCCGTGGAAGGCGTCGTCCGTCCTGCCGGGCCGGTCAGGGCTCGGTGGCGGGGCGGGCATGGGCTTCGAGGAAGCGCGCGATCCGGTCCCGCAGCGCCGCGTGATGGCCGAGCAGCAGATGGCCGCCGTCGGCGAGCGGCAGGAATTCCGCCTCGGGGATGGTCGCGCCGAGCGCGGCGCCGATCTCGAAGAGATTGATGGAATCGTCGCGCGCGTGGACGATTAGGCTGGGCGCGCGGATCGATTCCGGCGCGTAGTCCGCGGCGGGGTCGATGGCGGCGGCCTCGTTGCCGAGGCCGGGCAGGCGCGCCGTGACCGGCAGGAAGCCGTCGATGAGCCTGTCGAGGAAAGCCGCCTCGTCTTCGGTCATGCGGTCCCGCAGCGAGGACGGGGCGTCGAAGATCGGCGCCAGCGCCCATCGGGCGCCGTGCTCGAGCAGCCAGTAGGGGAGATTCGTCGCGAAGAGCGCCTGGTACGCCCAGCCGGGCAGCGGCAGGGCTTGGTCGGCGAGGCCGAAGGGCGTGAACGGCGCCGAGGAGAGCAGCACGAGCGCGGTCGTGCGCTCGGGATGGAAGGTCGCGAACTGCAGCGCCGGCGGAACGCCGCCCGACATGGCGAGGATCGCCGCGCGCTCCTCGCCGAGCGCGTCGAGCAGGGCCGCCAGCGCGTCGGCCTGGGCGAGCGGCGAGGCGTCGGCGGGCAGCGGCGAGCGGAGATAGCCGAAGCGCGACACCACGATCCAGCGGAACCCCGGCGGGCCGAAGGCCTGCACCAGCCGCTCGCCCTGGTCGTAGCCGCCGCCGGCGCCGTGAAGCACCAGCACGGCCGGTCCTTCGCCGTGCACCGCCGCTTCGACCGGACCGCGCGCGGTTTCGTAGACCCGGCTGCCGGCGGCGAGCCGCGCCTCCGTCGTGCGCATGTCGCGGGTGTATAGCCAGCCGGTGACGGCGCCCGCACCGAGCAGGGCGAGTGCGGCGATTAGCCAGCGGCGGCCTGTCATGGCGCGCGGTCCTTCCCGATGCCTCGCGTCAGTCTCGGCCGCCGCGCGGCGCGAATCAAGCTGGCGCAACCGGCCCGGCGGGCGCCTCGGCCCGCAGGCCGGGGCCGGCGGAGGGCGGGAGGTGAGTCCGGCCCGCATCAGGGTCGGAAAAATCTGCGTGGCCTCGAAGGGAATGGCTGACGGACGAGTCCCGTCCCGCTATCGTGCCTGCGGGCGCCGAGGGTGATTCGAAACGGAGTACCAAGAGCTTGCGAGTCTTTCTTTTGCTCCTCCTCGGCCTGGCGGCGGCCTCCTGCGGACCTTCGCGGCACGACGTGCCGAACAGCCGGGCCGCGACGAACGTTCCCGCCTTCGGGGACACCGATCCCCATGAATGGGACGCGCTCAGCCCCTGGCTCTACCCGGTCCATGGCATCGACGTGTCCAAGTACCAGGGCGACATCGACTGGCAGCGGGTGCGCGCCTCGGGCACGTCCTTCGCCTATATCAAGGCGACCGAGGGCGGCGACGTGGCCGACGAGCGCTTCGCCGACAACTGGCACGGCGCCGCCCGGGCCGGGCTGCCGCGCGGCGC
>Ga0209607_1003172_pt1 | contig 12709 bp, 9 predicted proteins | sample AD_UKC117_MetaG_FD_184413 | JGI IMG/M metagenome (GOLD analysis project Ga0209607, IMG submission 184413) | Active sludge microbial communities of municipal wastewater-treating anaerobic digesters from Hong Kong - AD_UKC117_MetaG (SPAdes)... | ecosystem: Engineered > Bioreactor > Anaerobic >... | reverse complement strand
TTACGGCCGTGTGGGTGTTGGGGCTGATCGTGGCGCTGGTGATTTGGTGGGATCGGAAACGGCCGTCGGTGCTGGCCGTGGTACTTCTATTTCTGACGTTTGTGCTCACGCTGGGCGTGCACGTGGTCTATAACCTGACGTTTGTGCAGCACCAGGGGCGTTATCTCTTCCCGGCGCTGCTGCCCATAGGCGTGGGAGTGAGCGTGGGGCTGGGGATGTGGGTACGGCCGTTCCTCCGCCGCTGGCCGCCGCTGCGCTACGCGCTGCCCTTGGGCCTGGGTTTGGCGATGGTCGGGTTGGCTGTCTGGGCTTTATTCCGCGTCATCGTGCCATTTTTGTGAAAAAATAAATGGGACACGGATAAACACGGATTTGACGGATTTCCACGGACATTTTTTAAAAAATCCGTGTCCATCCGCGTTCATCCGTGTCCCATCTCCATCAAATCCAAAGCCAACTGCTCAATTTCCGCACCCATCGTCACTTTGGCGCGCCAGGCGGCGGGGATGGCGGCACGGCCGTAAAACGCCCCGGCCACCTGCCCGCACACCGCGGCCGTCGTGTCGGCATCGTCGCCCAGGTTGACGGCTTGGAGAACGGCCGTTTCGTAGCTATCGGTCGTGTAGAAGCACCACAGCGCCGCTTCCAGCGAATCCACCACGTAGCCCGATCCCTTAATCTGCGCCAGCGACTTTTCCCGATACGTCCCATCAGCAATGGCCTGGATTTTAGGCGTGGTGGGCGTGTAGCCTCGGTAGCCCAATATCGCCTCTTTGTCGCCGCCTTGCAGAGCGACGTGCAGCATCCCGCCATACAAACGGCAGGCGTCCACGCATTCTGGCGCGGCGTGGGTGGTTTTGGAGCTTTCCCCGGCGTAGTGCAGCACCTGCGCCTCGTCGGGCGAAAAGGCCAGCACCACCGGGGCCAGCCGCATGATGGAACCGTTGCCCGCCGAATAAGGATCGGTGGAGCCGCTAAATGGATCGCCGCTTTGTTTGAAGCGGTGCAGGGCGGCAGACGTGGCGTTGCCGATGTCGAAGCAGCGCCCCGTGCTGCTCATGTAGCCGTGATCGTACCAACGGCAGTAGCGGTCCATCTGGTCGGCGGCGTCGAAGCCGCCGGTTTCGGCCAGACTGTAGCCCAGGCACAGGGCCATCGAAGTGTCGTCGGTCCATTGGCCGGCTTGCAGGCCAAAGGGGCCACCGCCTACCATGTCGGTCATCGGCGCGAAGGAGCCGCGCGGCTTAAACTCCACCGTCGTGCCCACAGCATCGCCGCAGGCCAGCCCCAGCAGGCAGCCAATAAAACGTTCTTCCAATGTGGTCATAGTTGGGTTTCCTCCTATAAGCTAGAGCAAGAGCAAGAGCTAGAGTAAAGAAAATGGGCTTCACTCTAGCTCTTGCTCTTGCTCTGGCTCCCCTCGTAACCACGCGCGGCCCAGGCGGCGTAGAGGGCGATGGAACCGGCCACGGCCGCGTTCAGCGATTCGACGTGGCCGCGCATGGGCAGGCGCAAGATCACGTCGCACGTTTCCCCGACGAGGCGGCGCAGACCCTGCCCCTCGTGGCCCACGACCAGGCCAAGCGGCAAATTCAGGTCCAGTTCGCCCAGGGTTTGGGCGTCTGCGGCCATGTCTAGCCCAATCAGCCAGACGCCTTTGTCTTGCAGCTGCTTCATGGTATGCACCAGATTCACCACCTGGGCGATGAGCAAATGTTCCGTCGCGCCGACGGCGTATTCGGCCACCGCCGGGGTAATGTCCGGGGCGCGCCGGTCTTGCAGGATGACGCCATGCACGCCACAAATTTCGGCCGTGCGCAGCAGCGCGCCGATGTTCTGTGGCCCGTGGAGCAAATCCAGCAGCAGCAGGAAGGGCTTTTCGCCGCGTTCGGCGGCCAGGGCCAGCATTTCGTCCACGTCGGCGTAGGGGTAGGGACCAACTTCCAGCACCACGCCCTGGTGGCTGCTGTCCTGAGCCATCTGGCTGAGTTTGGCCTTGTCTGCGGTCTGGATGGGGATGCCGCGCGTTTTGGCGGCGTCGAAGATGGGCTGAGTGAATTTGCGGTCCAGCCCTTTTTGCAGCCAGAGCCGGTGGATTTCCCGCCGACGGCCGTTCAGGGCTTCCAACACAGTGTTGCGGCGGGTGAGAAGTTCGGGCATGGGGAAGAAGAACAATTAACGGTTAACAGTTAACTGTTAACCGTTAATTGTTACTCCAGCTTCCAAATCGTGCCATCGGCGCGGTCTTCGAGGACGACGCCGAGGTCGCGAAGTTGGTTGCGGATTTTATCGGAGGTGGCCCAATCTTTTTGGGCGCGGGCGGCGGCGCGCAGATCGATCAGCAAGCGGATGAGGCCGTCTTCGCGTTCGGCGTCGGCGCTGGCTTCGGCCTGTTCGGGGACGATGCCCAGCACGTCGCCGCCCAGTTCGCGGTAGAGCTGGTCGATGGCCGCCAGCGTGCCCTGGGTGTGCGGTCCTTGTTCGTTGACCAGGATGTTGACCTGCCGGGTGAGTTCTTGCAGCACGGCCAGGGCCGCCGGGGCATTGAAGTCGTCGTCCATCTTCTCGATGAAGCTGGCTTTGAACTCGTCCAGGATGGTGAGGATGTTGGGATTGGCGTCGCCGGGAACGGCCGTGCGCAATTGTTCCCGCACCAGACTGACCGCGCCCCAAATCCGCTGCCAGCCCTTGAAGGCCGCGTCCACCGCCTCATCGGAAAAGTCGATCGGGCTGCCGTAGTGGCTGGAGAGGATAAAGGTGCGGATGGCTTCCGGTCGCCATTTGGCCAGGGCCTCTTTGATGGTCAGTGTATTGCCCAGGCTTTTGGACATTTTGATGCCATCCAGCGTCAGCGAGCCGGTGAGCAGCCAGTAGCGGGCGAACGGCTCGTCGTGGGCCGCTTCGCTCTGGGCGATTTCGCATTCGTTGTGGGGGAAGATGTTGTCGATGCCGCCGCCGTGAATGTCGAAGGTCTGGCCGAGGTATTTGTTGGCCATGGCCGAGCATTCGACGTGCCAGCCGGGGAAACCATCGCCCCAGGGGCTGGGCCAGCGCAAGATATGTTCCGGATCCGCCTTTTTCCAGAGGGCGAAGTCGGCGGGGTGGTGCTTTTCGCTGCGCACACCCACACGCGCGCCTTCTTCCAGTTCTTCGATCACTCGGCCGCTCAGTTTGCCATATTCGGGGAAGGAGGTAACGTCGAAGTAGACGGAGCCATCCACGACGTAGGCATGTTCCTTGGCGATCAGTTCCTCGATCATGGCGATTTGTTCCGGCACGTGGCCGCTGGCGCGCGGGCTGATGTCCGGCCGGCCGACGCTGAGGGCGTCCATGTCGGCGAAGTATTCGCGCATGTAGGTTTCCACCACCTGCATTGGCCCGGCGGAAAGCTGGCGCGCTTTTTTGAGGATGCGGTCTTCGCCGGTATCCAGCATGTGGCCGACGTCGGTGATGTTTTGCACGTAGAGGACGTCGTAGCCGGAATATTTGAGATAGCGGACGATGACGTCGAATCCCACGTAGGTTTTGGCGTGGCCGATGTGTGAGTAGTCGTAGACGGTTGGTCCGCAGACGTACATGTTGACTTTGCCAGGGGTGAGCGGCACAAATTCTTCTTTGGTGCGGCTGAGGACGTTGTAGAGTTTAAGTGTCATAGATGCTCCAGTTGTAAGTTGATAGCTGTTAGTTGATAGTGGTTAGTTAGGAGTAATTGTAGCTGATTTGAGGGGGCCGGTCACTGGCAACTATCAACTCTCAACTACCAACCATCAGCTTTTTAGGGCCCTGGCGAGGCGTTGGAGGGTGCGTTCTTTGCCGATGATGCCCATGATTTCGGGCAACGGCCGTCCCGCCACATGTCCGGTGAGGGCGGCGCGGATCGGGTGGAAGATGTCCGGTGCGCCCCAACCTTTGGCGGCTTGCAGATCGGCGCGCATCTGGCGCAAAATGCTCTCGGCGGTGGGCTGGTCGAGGATGACCAGGGCGGCCAGTTCGGTGATCAGGCGCAGAATGACGGGGTGGGCGGGCGGCGTCGTTAGGGCGGCGCGGGCGTTGTCGCTGTAGGCAAAGTCATCGACGAAGGCCCATTCGGCCAGGTCAATGGCGTCTTCGAGTTTGGCGATGTCGGGGCGGATGACGGCCGTTAACCCCACCAGCCACGCTTCGCTCATGGGCAGGTCGTCGTAGGCGTCTTCGAGAAACGGCCGTATCATCCCGGCCAGTTTGTCATCGCTGAAGCGCTGGATGTATTGGCGGTTCACCCAGTTCAGCTTGTCCCAATCAAACACCGCCGGGCTGGTGGACAGCCGTTCCAGGCGAAACTGCTTACGCACAGCCCATTTATCCACAATTTCCTGCTCGCCATCCGGCGACCAGCCCAGCAGGAGCAGGTAGTTGAACAGCGCCTCCGGCAAATAACCCGCCTCCTGAAAATCACTGATCAGGTAACCGCCTTCGGGGTCGCGTTTGCTCAGTTTTTGGCCGCGCTTGTTCAGGATCAGCGGCAGGTGGATCCAGACCGGCTCCGGCCAGCCCAGGGCGCGATAAAGATGGACGTGAATGGGCGCGGAGGCGATCCATTCTTCGCCGCGCACGACATGGGTGATGCCCATGTCGTGATCATCGGTCATGGCGGCGAGGTGATAGAGGGGACGGCCGTTGCTGCGCACCAGCACCGGGTCTTTTAGCAGGGCGTTATCAAAGCGGATAGGGCCGCGCAAGGCGTCCTGGACGATGGTTTCGCCGCTGCGGGGCAGACGCAGGCGGAGGGGTTGGTCGGTTTGTTTGTTGGTTGGTTGGTTGGGATCATCGCCATAGTAGGCCAGATCAGCAGCCAGCAGTTGGGCGGCGATTTCTTGATGGCGGGTCAGACGGGCCGACTGCACGTAGGGGCCATATTCGCCGCCCACGTCTGGGCCTTCATCCCAATCAATGCCCAGCCAGTCGAGCGCGTCTAGCATGGCCTGGGCAGCGGCGGGCGTATTGCGCTCGGGGTCGGTATCTTCGATGCGCAGGATAAAGTCGCCGCCGGTATGACGCGACAGAGCCCAACTGAAAAGAGCGGTATGTAAATTACCAATGTGCGGCGTGCCGGTAGGGCTGGGGGCAAAACGGAAGCGCGGGATCATGCTGGTTACGTTTTGGCGAAAATCATGCGCCCGGCCGTCGTTTGCAGCACTTTGGTCACCGTGACCTGGGCATTGGTGTCGATGAGATGGCTGCCGTTTTCCACGACCACCATCGTGCCGTCTTCCAGGTAGCCAACGCCCTGATCGGTTTCGCGGCCTTGCTGGATGATTTTGACAGCCAGGGTTTCGCCGGGCAGGAAGACGGCCTTGACGGCGTTGGCCAGATCGTTGACGTTGAGAACGGTGACGCCCTGGATTTCAGCCACGCGGTTGAGGTTGTAGTCGTTGGTCATGATGGGGGAACGCAGGTGGCGGGCCAGGGCCACCAGCTTGGTGTCGGCTTCACGGGCTTCGCTGACGTCGATGTCGCGGATTTCGGTGCGGATGAGGGCTTCGTTTTGTAGCTCGGCCAGGATTTCCAGGCCGCGCCGGCCGCGATTGCGGCGCAGGGGATCGGCGCTGTCGGCGATGTGCTGGAGTTCGAAGAGGATAAAGTTGGGCACGAGCAGGGTGTCGCGCAGGAAACCGGTACGGCTGATGTCGACGATACGGCCGTCGATGATGACGCTGGTATCGAGCAAGATGAACGTTTCTTCTTGTTTGATGATGGGCGTCGGCGGCGCGGCCACATTTTGCCCGGCCGAGCGAAAATTGCTGATGAAAGCTTGCAAATCTTCACGCCGGGCGATGAGGATGACGATGCTCAGGTAGCAAAAGACGATGGCGGCAATGAGGGGCGCGATCTGGCCAAAGGGCGTGGGCAGCAGGGAAAGCGGGAGGGTGAGCAGAGCGGCGGCGACCAATCCGAGGAAGAGGCCGGCGATGACGGCCGTTAGCCTATCCGGCGACATGGATGACAGCCGGCGGGCGATGAAGCGCAGAGGGCGGGTTGTGAGGTACGGGGTCAGAATTAGCCCGGCCAAAAAGCCGACCAATCCCATGACGACCACGGAGGCTTCGGCGGAAATGCCGACGGATTCGGCCAGCCAACTGCCAAACATGCCGCCGCCGATGGTTCCTACAATTGCGCCAATGATGCGAAAAAGAAATTCAAAGCTGACAAAGCCCATGGACAGTTGCCTATTTCCTCTCAAAAATATGCGATATCTGCGGCAATAAAAAAGGTGAACATGCAATTATTTGCACATTCACCCCTGGAGACGAAGAAAGGCCGATTCCTTCAGGGACACCAGCCGCAACACGAAACAGATCAGTGATATTTTCTGTTTGATGGGTAAAAAACCATCCGTCACCTTGGCTGCCAGAACGTGATGAATTATCGGAAGGTGGGACGGGACTTAACTCATCTGGTGTTGTTGTATGTCTGCGCCGACAGTATGATTTACCGATAATAGATGAGGCCAGGGAATGAATGAGCAATAATTTCTGGATCGTAGCACACGGAGGGGTATACGGCAACACGCGACGGCCGTTCGCGATGGGCTAAAGGCGAACGGCCGTCGTGCTGGTGTCAGTTCATAAATGCCGGCCGTGTCGGCTGCCGGCGTAGCTTCTACGTGCCAAGGTTACTGTTTTGGTTTTCGTTGTCATGATCATCGCCGCCATTGTCGTTGTGGTTGTCGTTATCGTTGTCGTTGTCGTTGTGATCGTCGTCACCATTGTCGTTGCTGTTGTCGTTGCTGTCGTCGCCGGGCGGTGGCGGCGGCGGCGGGGTATTGGTTAGGGTCGGCGAAGGCACGGCCGTTTCTGTGGGCGTATGCGTCGGGGTGGCGGTCGGCGTGTGGGTTGGCGTTAGCGTGGGGGTCGCCGTCGGTGACGGGGTGGGGCTGCTGCTCGGTGTGGCGCTGGGGCGCAGGGTGCCGGTGGCTGTGGGTGAGGGCGTATGGGTGGGAACGGCCGTGTCGGTCGCCGTCGCGCTGGGTGTTGGTTCCACAACCGGGCCACCGCCCTCGGGGATAAAAATGGTCAGGGCCAACAGGCTGCCCTGGCGCACGCGGCCAGTGATGATGGCCAGCAAACCTACTTCGGGCCGGCCTTCAATTTGGGTGGAAGGCGCAATTTGCACCGGGATGCTGCCAACTTGCCAGGCATCAGCGGCCAGGGCTTCGATGGTCCCTTCAAACGTCACCTGGTCGACGTCTTTGTTGGCGGACAGCAGTGCCAAAATTTCCTGTCGTCGCCTTTCTTTATATGTTTCAATCAGTTCAAGTTTTTGTTCGGCGCTGGCGGTGGTATCCAGGCGCACGCTTTCGCCCAGGCGTTTGAAGCGATACAGGGCGTCACCCGGCACTGCGCCAGCCGACGCGGGTACCAGAGCGGCCGAAATCAGGAAGAGCAGCACCACGATGGCCATGACCGGGACCAGGGCGCGCTGCCAACGCCGCCACCCGATCAGGCGTGGTTTTTGTGGGCGCAAAGCGTCGGCCTGGGCCAGGAACGCCTGCCGGGAACGCGCCTGGGCATGCAGAGAGGGCTGGAGATTCAGGTCGTTGAGGAGAGCGGCGGTTTCCAGAAACGGCCGTAACTCTTCTGCCTGCTGGGGATAACGGCGCAAAATATCCGCTAGCGATTCGCCGCGCTCCAAAGCATCCAGGCATTCAATTAGATTTCTTTCCAAATCCGTGTTCATTCACTTACTCTTCCCGGCAGCAGCCGGCGCGCCAATGCGGCCACGGCGCGTGCTTGCAGCATCTTGACGGAGCCTTCTGTCTTCCCCATCGTTTGCGCCGTTTCCTGGATCGACATCCCAAATCCAAAGCGCAAAGCAAGCGCATTTTGTTGCTCTTCTGTTAATTCCACCATGGCCTCGCGTAGGGCTTCTTTAGTCAGGGTGGTTTCTACTCTCTCGTCGGCCCGCTCATGTTCGGCCGGCAAACTATCATCTAGCTCGGTGTGGCGGTAGCGGTAGCGTTGGCGGTAATGGTCGTTGACGACTCGGGAGGCCACGGCAAACAACCAGCCCTTCAGGGTGTTCCGTGGCGCCGTATGATCGCGCAAGGCACTGAGCAGACGGATGAATACTTCGCTGGTGAGATCTTCGGCGACGTCATGATCGTTTACGCGCATGAGGATAAAACGAAAGATTGGCGCATAGTATAGATTATGGATTTCGGTTAGCGCGTCAGAATCTAATGAACGGGCCCGATCTAGCAGAAGTAGTTCGTCTTGCACGTAGCGTTTTTTCTCCGCAGGGGAATAGGCTGATACAGGTAATCCGCCGACCAGTTCAATTCTGGACTGCGGACTGCCTGAACGGTGGCCAATTATAACGCATTTGTCAAGGTGCATCAGAATTGACGCCGGATCTAGCCGTTGTCGTTATCGTTACCGTTGTCATCTCCGTGATTGGAATCATCGTCGTGGTGATCGTCGTTGCTGTTGTCGTCGTTATGATCGTCATCATTGCTGTTGTCGTCGTTGTGGTTGTCGTCGTTGTGGTTGTCGTCGTTGCTGTTCACGGAGTCATCGTTATCGTTACTGTTGTCGTTGTTACTGTTGCTGTCGTTACTGTTGCTGTCGTTACTGTTGTCGTCGTTACTGTTATCGTCGTTGCTATTGCTGTCGTTACTGTTGCTGTCGTTACTGTTATCGTCGTTGCTGTTGTCGTCGTTACTGTTGCTGTCGTTACTGTTCAACGTGACGCTCTTTGGCCCGAGCAGGCCGCTGTTGGCGCTGCTGTTTTTGGCGGTTGCGTCCGCCCCCACCGGGAGAGACGGGGCAAGGGTGGCTTCAGGACGGCCGTTGCCCGCAGCCGGCGCGGTTTCGATGACGGTTTCGGCCTCGGCCTCGGGGGCGGGGTTGGCCGGTTGGCTGTCTTCGACGGCCGTTGGCGCGGCGGCGGCGTCTTCCATCGGGCGGCTCAGAGGCGCGGCAGCCGGTTCGGGCACGGCCGTTGTTGGGGCGCAGGCGGCCGCAAACAGGCTCAGGACAAAAACGATCACAAACAATTTAAGCAGGCTGTTACTTTTCACGAACATTACTCCTTGTCAATAAATTCTTGAATCCTATAAAGATTTCTTCAAATACAGTTGCTTTGTCTATACAGTCGCTAAAGGGGTTAAAAAGTAACGGTTTGGTGGAAAACTGGTAGAGGACGCGCCGTTTCAACGGACGGCGAAGATCACGCCATATTCGTCCCGGTAAACTTCAGTCAGCCCGGGGTCGTCGGCCGCTTGCTGCAAAAAGCTGTCGTGGTTCAGGTCAGTAAAGACAAACGCGCTGCCATACCTCTGCCGGATGAAGTCGCTGGGCTGCTCAACCTGGCCTTTGGTCACCCGCACCCATTCGTCGTACAGGTCGGCGTCGTACAGTTCCGTATAGGTTGGATCCAGCCCGGCAGTGTAAACGGCGTCGGTGTTGTAGAAAAAGAGGCGGGTGAAATCGTCCCAGTCGGTCTGAAACACGTGAACGCCGGGCTGGGAGTGGGTGCGCAGCCAAAGGGCGGCCGCGGCGTACTGGTCGGCCGGTTTGGACCCGGCCAGGTCGTCGCGGGCGGCGGGCAGCGTCTGGACCAGGGGAAAGGCCAAGACAAGCAGCAGGAAAAGAGGCGTCATGCGGTGGAATAGAGGACGACGGCCGTCCAGCCAATCGTTGATAACCGGCGCCAGGCTGAGGGCGGCAAAGATCAGGGCGAACGCGGGAAAGTATTCCACGAAGCGGCGTGAGCGGAACAGGAGATAGCCAAAGAAAACGGCCGTGCCCAGTACCACCAGCGTCGCCTTGTCGATGCGCTTATTTTGCCAGCCGATCCCCACAATGCCCAGCGCAAATGCCGCCAGGGCAAACCCGGAATTGCGCAGCAGCGTGGCGGTTTCGTAAGGGTACCATTCGTTGCCTACTTTTGTCGCCGATTCGCCGATTTTGGGCAGCAGATGGTTGACGATGAAGGTCACGTTTTCCGGGAAGTACGGGTTCACGATGACGCCCAGGCCAATGCCGATGGCCGGATAGACCACTGCCTGCCAGGCGAAGCGCCGTTCTAGCAGCCAGGCGGCAGCGACGTAGATGGCGCCGAGCACCAGCAGCAGCGGAAAGGCGTTGTACAGCCAGACGTAGACGAATCCCAGCGGCAGCAGCAGGCGATAGCGGCCTTTGAGCAGCCAGTGCAGCCCCAGCGCCAGCACCAGCAGCGAGGCGGACTGCGCCCGGGGCATGCTCATGCGGTACAGGAAGGCGGAGGATACGGCCGTTAACCCCACACTCCACACCGCCGCATACCGCACCCCCTGGCCGCGCAGCAGCCACCACACCGCCAAAAAGGCCAGCGCCGGCAGCAAAATGCTGGCCAACTTGGCCGCCAGCGTCAGGCCCGCGCCGCCATCGACCAGAGGGTCTGGGGCGAACGCGGCAAACAGGGCCAGGTAGACGTGGTACAGCAGGTGATGGTCGTAGAAGGCGTCGGGGTTGAGGATGGTCTGCGGCAGCCAGGGAAAGCCGGGCTTCAGCCCTTCGCGGCTGATGAGCCAGCCCATTTTGATGTGGTAATAGCCATCGTTGCCGGCCAGGGCGTTTGTGCCAAACTGCACGTAGGCCAGCAGAGCGATAAAAACGGCCAGCAGCGCGCTGGCCTGGGCAATGAGGCTGTAATTGATGCGGGGGCGGGAAGAAACGGCCGTTTCCTCAGCCATAACCGTTGTGGATGTCACAGGCGCTCCTTTGGGACTTACTCATGGGTTTACTCACTTCGTAAGTCGCCAAAGGAGCGCAAAAGTAACGCAGACAGCGCAAGTGTGGCGCCAATCCAGCCCGGCTTACTCTTTAGGCACTTTAGAATAATCGTATGGTTCCACGCCGGGACCATAGTGATAGGTGTTGGGGTAAGGGATGTAATGGCTGGCAAACGTGCGTTCTTCAATCACCTCGCCATCGGCATTTTTGACAATGCGGGTCACGTAGACGTCAGCCCCTTCGGTGGCCCAATCAATTTGCTGCACAGTCCCTTCCGGCAGGTCCGGGTCATATTCCCAGCGATCCTGGTCGGTTCCCGGCACTTCGGTGACATTTTCAAAGACCGGCCCTTCTTTTTCGATGGTGCGGCCCATGCTGGTGGAGTAAAACTTAAAGGTCAACGCCTCGTTTTCGGCGCTGTAATAATTTTCGATGAGCAGGTGGTAGGGCGTGTTGTTGATAAATTTCAGGTCCACGATGGGCGAGTAGATGGTCGCGTCCATGCCCGGCCCTTCGCCGTCGTTGTAATAGCTGAGCCAATAGCCATGCTCCAGGCGGCTGACGATGGGAAAGCCGGCCCAAAAAGCGGTCTGGTACATGGTGGTGGAGACCTGGCACACACCGCCGCCCACGCCTTTGATCGTCTGCCCGCCGACGATGATCAACCCTTCGGTGTAGCCGTCGGCTTCGCTGATGCTGCCCAGGTACTTGTTAAAGGAAAATTCCTCATACGGGGCAATGACGATGCCGTAGAAATTGGCGGCGGCGCGGGCGATATTGTGTTTGCGTTCGTCGGAGGAGCCGTAGAACCAGGTCACCTTCTCGCTGATCAGTTCGGTGATGCCCAATTCTTCGGCGGTGGCGTTGGCGTTGACCAGCGGCTCGATGTCTTTGACGATGAGCGGGACCGAACGGTTGGGGGTGTCGACCTGGGCCATGAAGTGTTCCATGGTGGCGTCGATATCCAGTTCACGGCCGTTAATATGCGGCGCGACCAGCACCAACTGCTTGGTATCGTCGTCAAAATAGAAGCGGGCGTTCACCGGCAGGCGGTAAATTTCGTCGGCGTATTGCGAGAGCCAGTAGCGGACCGCGTTTTCGTCCACCACCAGGTTCGGCTGTTGTGAGCCATCCGCGGCGATGGTCATCTCCACGCGCACCCATTGGGCCAACTGCGCCGGCGACAATTGAATCTCGCCTAAATCGACGTCGTCCAGCGGTTCTGGCAGGTAAAAGTTGATGGGGTTGTAAATGGCCTGCTGAATTTCTACGGCCGTTTCCCCGGCGTCATTCACCTGCGGCCGCGTCTCCACAATCGGCAGACTCACCTGCACCGGCCGGAACTCCGTTAGCGGGGCCAGCAAGTTTTCGCGCACGGCGGCCACGTCCAGGCGGCGTCCGGCCTGGCTAGGCACGTAAGCCGCCGCGCCATTCTCGTACGTAAAGGCAGCGTCCACCGCCGGCCGGTCAATCTCGGCAGCCAGAGAAGCAAGCGACTGCTCCAACTGCCCTTCGTCCAGCACAATGGTCGGCGCGAGGGTCTGGCCAAAATACCACGCCGTAAACATCTCGCGGAACTGGCGGAAAGGGCCGCCCTGCCGTCCCACGTTGTACGCTTCCGTCACCATGCCATCCACGTCCAGCGCCGCGCCCAATTCGGCCGCCGATTTGCTCCAGGTTTGATTGGTGGCCGGGTCGGTAAAGGTGATCACGTCCGCCTGAGCGTAGGCCAGGGCATCATGCAGCGCCGCTTTGGCCTCCGCCTCGGTCATCTGGCTCAGGTCCACGCCCAGCAGGGAAACGCCGGTGTAAATGCGGTCGCGGTGCTGGCTCTGGTAGGTAGCGACGTTAAGGGCTAAAATGAGGGTTATGATGACCAGGGCCGATAAAGGTGCGACCAAAAAATAACTTAGATTGCGATTGACACGGCCGTTTCCCGGTGACGGCCGTCCAGG
>Ga0209607_1003162_pt1 | contig 12724 bp, 17 predicted proteins | sample AD_UKC117_MetaG_FD_184413 | JGI IMG/M metagenome (GOLD analysis project Ga0209607, IMG submission 184413) | Active sludge microbial communities of municipal wastewater-treating anaerobic digesters from Hong Kong - AD_UKC117_MetaG (SPAdes)... | ecosystem: Engineered > Bioreactor > Anaerobic >... | reverse complement strand
TCCAATGAAGAACTCGCTACCCTCACCATTGAGCGAGACACGTTTCATGGCGAATGGAACTACCGACTACAGCCTCGGAATGCTCGCGACTAAACCAAATTGTTCAAGTTATTTTTGCTTAACACCTAAGGCGACGCGGGCGGCGGTCATGACTCCAAAAGCCCCATCTTGGCGATCTCGTCCATGAAGGTCTGTACGTCGTCGCGGGCGAGTTTGGGGGTCACGTCGAAGCGCTCCGCCACGGCGCTGGCCAGTTCAGCCAGCGTGCGCTCTTGCGCCAGCAATTCCCACACGCAGGCTGCCGTATCGTTCAGGGTGATGAGGCCGTTCAGGTCCATCATCCGCGCCCCGAGCGGCACCAGGAGATTCTCGCCAGCGACGTTTTGCATTATAAAATCTGTTTTGCGTTTCATTTTTTCTCCAAATCCAAAAGGCCGTAGCGGATAGCTATTCTACGCAACCCTCTGCCCCTGTCCATTACACATAAGTCTTGTGGAATAGAAAAATCAATTAGTTACAAATAAAACATTCTCAGCATGGCAAAGTACAAATGTTGATAAGTCATTGATCCTATGTGTTTGTGGAAAGAGTCTCAGAAACTTATGATGTTGTGTAACTTATTGATTTATCGTCATCCAAAAAGATATGTGTAATGGACAGATGCAAAGGGCGGGCAGAGGGCTGGTCCTTACCCACAAATCAGATAATATCAACGAAATCAATTATATGATGAATATTTCATATGGCTGATTTTGCAAGAGTTTTTCGACTTATGGGTAAAGGCCAGGGCTATACCATCAACTGTAATGCGGACTACCATGACACTGACTCGGATGCTTGCCGAACGCCGCCAATCTCTCCTCCGGCTTGAGGGGGACAAAGGTGGCTTTGGGTGGGGCATAGGGCTGCCTGGGTTTGTCTAGGGTTTCGCTCCTAGGCTCAGTTGGAATTACAGTCGATTGTTTCATGAATTCTCCTCAAAATATCAAGAGTGGGTGATAGAATTACCTTAATAAGTCGGTTAAAAAGTAGATGTTTAATAACCGGTTTTGGAGCCGATTAATTACGGGCTATTATGCTGTTTTTTGCGCCGCTACAGCTAACTTAGTACGGTTTAACTCTATATAATGCTACCCAACATTCTTCAATGTTGGACTTGCGTAGGGTTTACGAGGGGCCGCGCGTTTTTGATCCATGCTGTTCTCTACTCGTATTTATGCAATAAAGACTTTACACGCTTTAATTTCTAAGCTACAGCCTATCGCTTTCAGCTCATCCATAAGGTTGATGAAATCTCGCAGCGAACGGGCCAGTCAGGCAATTTTTCAAATAACAAGCATATTATACTTTGTAACGAGTATTTTGAAATAGTTCGCCAACTTAGGGTGTTGGACATGTGCTCCCCGTGGCCTTGTCGGTAAAGACGCGCTCAGTCTAACTGTTGATTTAGTAGTGATGCGAAGTTGTGCTAAAGCTCTTAATTTTTGACATATTGATCTTGAACATTCGGCGGTATGTAGCGGAGGGTTCTCGTTGTGGCAGATGCGAGGCTTATGCTAAAAATCTTGCATGACTACCGCAAATCCCATTGTTCTATCCAAATTCCGCGCCGCGCTCGATGCGCTGTACGGTGACCGGATCGAGCGCGTGGTTCTGTTTGGGTCACGAGCACGAGGCGACGCGCTCCCTGATTCCGACTATGACGTGGCCGTGTTTCTCAAAGACCTTGCCGACCGCTGGGCGGAGGCCGACAAAATCGCGATGATCGCCACGGATGTTTTGGATGAAACGGGCGAAGTCATTCACGCCATGCCGTACCGGGCGGGCTCGTATCGGGAGCGCACGCCGCTCATGCACGAGTTGAGACGGGAAGGACGCGACCTGTGACGCCGGAGGCTGACCGCTATCTCGAAAAAGCGCGCCAATGCCTGAGCAACGCCAAGGCCGCCCTTGGCTATGGACTCAGCAACGATGCCGGGCGCGGCGCTTATCTAACGGTGTTCCATGCCGCGCAAGCCCTCATCTTCGAGCAGACCGGCAAGGTTGCCAAAACCCATCAGGGCGTACAAAGCGAGTTTCACCGGCTGGCGAAAAGCGAGCCGCGCATCGATAAAGCCTTCGCGCCCTTCCTGGGCCAGGCCTATAACCTGAAGGCTGTGGCCGACTACGAAACGGGGCCAGACTCCAATATTCCGCTCGAACGATCGGCGGCAGCCCTTGAAACCGCAACGCACTTTGTCGCGTGTATTGCGGAGCTTTTGGCGACTTCCTAACGCTCACTTCGCTTTTGCAGCCGCCTCCGTCTTACGGGCCAGAACGGCCTGCCCTTTCGTTTTCCACTGCGCCCAACGGGCGGGATCATCAACCTCGGCGAGCCCCGCCAGGGCGCCGGCCAACTCGGCGGGATCACGGGACGCCAAGCCGACCAAATCGAACAGCAAGCCCTGCTGAATCAAACGATGGTTACGGGCCTTGCGGGCGGCGGCCTTCTCCTCGGACACCACCTTCGCGGCCAAGCCCCGCAACTTCGCAAAGCGCTCATCGGCCTTCTCGGCGCGGACCAACACCGCCAAATGACGGTCATCGGCGGGCGAGCGATCCGGCTTCTCGGCCAACATCATCAACAACCGCTGCGGTTCGCTCGGCGCTTTCAGTTGACGCAAATACGCCACGCGATCCGCCAACCAGCGCGCATTCGCATTCTCGGACATCTGAGCTCCCTCCTTCATATTGACCGCCGCCAGTGTAACACTCTCCCGTTGCCACTAAGCTCTTATCGGCGCACCGCCGTCCGACGGCGATAACCCAACCTTAGCTTATCGACTAGCGTAACCGGTGGCGAGCCGCTAGAATCCTTTGCAAGCAAAGGCGCGCTTAATGGTTTCTTGTCACCTCCCTTCGGTCGTCGCCAAGAAACCGCGCGGTCGAGGGGGCTTCGCCCCCTACGACGTACCCCAGAAACCGAAACGCGGTTGATCGACATGGCTCTGGCTCGACTCTCGATGAAATTTGGCAAAGCGGGAAAAGCCGCCGCGCACGCCGCCTACATCGCGCGGGAAGCGCAATACGCCCGACGGCTGCACCACGGCGAAGAGCTGGAAGCGAAGGAAACCGGCAACCTCCCGGCCTGGGCCGACACCGAACCCAACCGGTTCTGGCAAGCCGCCGACACCCACGAACGGGCCAACGGTACCACCTACCGGGAAATGGAAATCGCCCTGCCACGCGAACTGACCCCGGCGCAACGGCTCGCCCTGGTCCGTGGATTTGTTCAACAAGAACTCGGCGAGCGCCACGCCTACCAATGGGCCATCCACAACCCCCAAGCCGCCGACGGCCACGAACAACCGCATGTCCACCTGATGTTCTCCGAACGGCGGGTGGACGGCATCGACCGTGATCCCGAACACTACTTTCGCCGCCATAACCCCAAGGCCCCAGAGAAAGGCGGCGCGAAAAAAGGCTACGGTCCCTACAGCAGCGGCTATCTCAGCGCAGCGGAGCGAGTCGCTCATCTCAAAGGACTGCGGCAACGCTGGGAAATCGCCTGCAACGCCGCCCTGGAACGGGCGGGCCGGCCGGAGCGGATCGACATGCGCAGCCACCTCGAACGAGGGTCAACGATCCCCCCGGAACGCAAGCAACTCCCCAGCGCATGGCGACAGCCCGAAACGCGGGTCGTGGTGCTGGCCTTCCGGCAAGCCCGCGCCGAACGGGCGGCAGCGCAAGCCGGGCTGAACCAAGCCCTTCCCAATTGTGGTGCGGCGATTGTTCAGCTTGAAGCCGAACGGCAACGACGGGCCGAAGCCGCTGAACGACAAGCGGTGCTCCAGCGGCGAGCACTCGACCGCATTCCCATGGCGTTCGGGGAGTGGTTGCAACACTCGGATCATCAAGACCATAGCCACTTCCAACGCACGGCCGACGAATCCTGGACAGCCCATCGGGAACGCATCCTGCCGTTGCTTCGACAGATCGTGAGCCGTTTGGCGCTGGAGCCACATCCCGCCGAAGCGGTCCATGCCGTCACGGAGCGGTGCTATGCAGCGTTGAAAGCCCAGGTCGCCATGCACGAACAACAAGCCGAGGACGCCGAACGCCATGCCCTGGAAACAGTCATCTCGACCCTCATCGCCGAGCTGCCACAACGGCTGGACGACGAGGCGTTAGCGTTCTTCCGGGCCGTGAAAGCCGACGCGGAGAACGCCCAACAAGCTAAACAATGGGTGCTCGAAGCTCTCAGTGAATCCCTGTGCCGACGACTCCAGGAAGCCGGCTACACGACTCCTCCCACCCCCGAACGGCTGGACGCGGCGGCCCGACGCTGTTACGAGCCGGTTATGGCGCAGGTTGCCGCCCGAGAGGCGCAGAAACAGGCAGAACGCGAACGGGCGGCGGCGGAAGACGCTGAGCACCAACGCCTGCTCGCCATGGATCTCCACGCCCTGGAGCGCGACCGGGCACAATGGCAAACGGAACTGGAAGCCCTGCAACGAGCCCGTCCCCCGAATGCCATCCAACTTGCGACGCACTGGGCCGGACTCACGCCGGCGCAAGCCCACCGGCAAACGGCCCACCGGCAGCTCGAAGCGGTCACCGACGCCTTTCACGGCTGGAACCACTCGGCGGCGAGCTGGTTCGGGCTAAAGCGTGGGGAACGGCAGGCATGGGAACAGCGCATCCAGCACGCCGAAGATGCCGCAGCCCAGGCGGAACACGGCTACGCAGCAGCCCAGCAGCGGTTTCATGAGCTATTACCAGCGGCCCGCGATGCCGTGCAACGACAGGCCGAGCAGCGACAGCAGCAAGCGGCGGCATTACAACAGCGGATCAACGAATGTGAGGCACTGATGAACCACGCGGCACGGGTGCAGTTTGAGGCGCACCGGCAACACTTGCCGCAGTGGCCCTCTTCCAAACCGAGGCCTCCCACGCCGAGGGGGTGAGTCAAGAGATTCAAGATTTCACGATTCGGGCGCGAATCGTAAATTTCGTGTGAGAAATGATAAGAAATAAGCGGTTTTTAAGAAAATCTGGATGCGAGACTAGGCGAATTTTTTTCAAGGATAACGTCACGCATCACTGGCAGCAAAAAGCAGAGCGAGGAACGAGCAGAGCTTTATACTATCCGCGCGAATGCGATTGTTAGCACAGATGGGCTCTATGCTTCATAGCAACTACTTGAGATAATTGAAGTTACTTGTATCAACACCCTTTAAAGCTTCACGTTCTAGGTGATATTGCTCTTGCAATTTATTTTGTTTACGTTGTTCCGTCAGTTTTTGTTGTTCTATTGCCATTCTTGTTTGCCGCTGTGTCGCCTCCTGCTGTGACTCGCATTGCCTAAATCCATCGGACCATCCTTGTGCGTACTGGCTATCTTGTTCAAACCGCCTTGTATCCTTCTTGAATTGATCAAATAAACTTCCCCCGGCTTTATTTCCACTATGGCAACCATCATCGAATCCCTCAGCATACGATAGCGGGTAACCTTCTTTGATCATTGTTTCCTTCTGGGTAGCACATCCGGAAAGCAGCAATAAGCAAGATGTAATTGTTGTCATAAGTAATCGATTTACGTTTTTCATCTTCTTTCAGTTTGTGAGTGTCTATTGTGACGAGGAAGTAGATTATTTGCCAAAGCGATTATCACCCGCCGTTCCTCGTAGAACGCCGCATTCGATAAGTACCCAAATCTGACCAATAACAGGAATAAGGTTGAGGAGTACCCACCATCCAGATTTGGCGCGATCATGCCAGCGTTTGATTTGTACAGCTAATCCAATCCACAATATGATGACGAAATTCGCAAGTGTTATGAATCCCGACCCGATAGTCATCGGATTCTCTGGCCCATACGGCCCCATCAACTCCTGGAAGATAGTACCCCATCCTATCAAGATCAAGGTGACCATCCAAAATGGGAGCCGATTTATACGGCCGCGAAAAGAAAAGAGGAGCGACTTTAAATCCATAACATCCTCAGTTTAAGAAATCACGAAATTCAAGATTGGTGCCGAGTCGTGAAATCCTGAATCTCAGGTGTTAAGGGCAGCAGCACAAAAGGAAACCGTTTTGCGCGATCACCTCACAAAACGGAAAAATCGTACGTTAATAACTCGTAGAATCAGTAAATTGCAGCCAGTCGGCTCAATCGGGTGGCATGAACTTGAAGAAGACAACGTTGTTGTGGATGTCCGCCGTACACAACGCCTTCATTCCGGGCGTAGACATGGTTACTTGGCGGCTCCCCATGATGTACGCGTTCGACTGGATCACGCGAACCGAACTCATGCGCTCGTTCACTTCGTCGGCCATCCGGCTTGCACAGGCTTGTTCCTGAGCGTTTGCATCGCCCGTCGCGTCCTTGTTTGACGATGACGAGCGCCGCTGGCGCTCTGGATGTCGGCTGAAGTGCATGTCATGGATGTTGTACTCCCGGTCCACCCAACAGGTGGCTGAACCGCCCGGGAAGATCAAGTCCACCGTGGCTATGCCCGACTTCGAGCCTTCGGTCCTTGTCACTCGGACGTCGCTCATTGGAATATCCCGCATTTCGGACACCCGGCCCGCACAGGCCTGCTCCTGGCCGGGATCGGCCAAGGCGGGTCCGCAAGCTAGGATCAAGCTCACCGTGAGAGGACACGCGGTCATCCACTGCTTTGTCATTACATCGTCCCCCTGTTGAAACCATTACATTAAGGCAACCGACCTTTTTTATTATAGGTTCACGTACTTCTGGTTCTTCCGCAGCCGGTGGCTTTTTCTTTCAAGCGACCGCTCGTTGAATTTAATGGACCTTTTGTATCGTTCCGTCCCGAGTTTTCCAGGGTATCCCGCGCAAGTCCTTGATACACAGGTGTTCCGAAAAATGTAACAATAGACACAATCATGGACAACCGCAATCGTCTTGTCGGCGCCGAAGCCGCTAGGCGATTGGCTATCGTGAAGGGTGGCTAATCTTGGGTGCGGTTCGATCTTGACGTCATGCATGAAACATTATTACTATTTAACATGTTTACATGTTAAATAAATTAAAATGTTGATTACGGCACTGATCGGACAGAAAGGCGGAACCGGAAAAACGACGACCAGCTTGGGCTTGGCGGTGGCGGCCGCGCGCGCCGGACAGGCCGCCGCGATCATTGACCTTGATCCCCAGGCGAACGCCGCGAACTGGAAGGACCGCCGGGAAGCACCAAATCCAGCCGTCGTATCCGCTCAGGTCAGTCGATTGCGGCAAACCTTGAAAACGGCCCGAGAGCACGGCGCCGAATTTGTCGTCATCGACACGCCGGGGAAATCCGACAGCGCCGCCGTCGAGGCGGCCCGATCCGCCGATTTGGTTCTCATTCCGGTGCGGCCGCAGATTTTTGACTTGGAGACGCTGCCGGCCATGCGCGATCTCTTGCGGGTGGCCGGTAGCGCCCCGGCTTATCTGGTTTTGAACGGCTTGCATCCTCAGGCCCGCAAACAAGCCGACGAGGCCAAGGCGATGATTCGAGACTCATGCGGTCTGCCCGTTTGCCCGGTGCATCTTTGCCAGCGTGCCAGCTATGCCGAAGCGCCGATGAACGGTTTAGCTCCGCAAGAACTCGATCCGGACGGCAAAGCCGCCGCCGAACTGGAGCAGCTTTACCGGTTCGTCCTCCAACAACTCACTCGGACGACAGCACAGCATGAGTAATAAACTGCAAGCCTTACAACGAGCGCTCGACAGCAAGCAACCCAAAGTCACCAAGCCGAAAACGAGCACGACCCCGGCCCGAAGTGAAAGTTATCGGGCGCCGAGTCGCGAGGGTAAGACGAATATCACCGCTTATCTGGTGCCTGGATTTAAGTCCAGTCTGCGGTTGATTCAGGCACGTAACGGCGCCAGTCTTCAAACGCTCGTCGCGGAAGCGTTGAATGACTTGTTCGTGAAGTACAACGTGCCGACCGTTAAAGAAGAATGATGGAAAATCAACATGTCATCATATTTATATGTTCACATCATTACATGTGAACATTTTAATTAAATCACTTTTGATTTAATTAAAAAAATTAAGAGGATTTCCGATGGCGAGTTAGCGAGAAGCTGGCGGCGACGCGACTAGCTTGTTAGTCGGTTGATGCCCACAAAATGTGGCGGTTTGGGAAGGAGGTTACTATCCTGTCACGGATAGGTGATGAGGAATTCTAAAACCGGAAGGACAAAACGGTATGGGCGTGAACGTGACAACGCCCCGTAACCCGAAAGCTTTGGTCGGCAGAAGGTTACGAGGCGCAGTACCGAATACGTTGGGGATCGGCACCTTCCATGGTAGCCGCCCCTCGGTTCGCATTCAAGCGCGAGGGTCGGCTTATGCAGCCGCACCCTGAACCACTCCCCTCGCTGCTGGCCCGGCTGGACGAAGCCGCGCTCTATCACCGCGCGGAGGATCGCGGCTTTTTCACCCTCTTGTGGGCCGAACCTGACGCCGCACCGGGACACCGGCCGCCGGTGCTGAAAATCCAGCGGGCCTACCGCCTCGACGTCCTCCCCCAGATCATCGCCGCCCTCGACCCGGAGCGGGACACCTGGATTTCCCAAGCCGAGTTTCACCGGCCCAACCGCCGCATCGTCCACCTGCTGCGTCTGGGGCTGTGTTTCGTCGATCTGGATACCTACAAGACTCCCCACGGCGAAAGTCGCCCAGAAACGCTCCTAGGGCGGTTCCTGGGCCATTGCGGGGACGAGGACGTGCCCTTGCCCTCGCTGGTGATTTACAGCGGGCGCGGCTTGCAGGCCAAATGGCTGCTGGAGCGTCCCCTACCGCGCGCCGCCCTGCCGCGCTGGAACGCCGTGCAAAAAGAACTGGTCGCCCGGCTCGAACCGTTCGGCGCCGATCCGGGGGCGCGGGACGCCAGCCGGGTGCTCCGGTTGGTGGATACCGTCAACACCCGTTCCGGCGAACGAGTACGCGTCCTCTGGGTGCAGCGGCACGCCGAGGATGTTCGGCGCTACCCCTTCGAGTGGCTGGCCGAAACCCTACTGCCCGTCTCGCGCGAAGCCCTCCAACTCAAGCGGCAACCCCCCACAGCACCGCGCACCCCGCTGAAGGTCCTGCCCGGCGGCAAAACCGGGAACCTGCGAGTGTTCTCCGGTCGGCAACTGGCTTGGGATCGGCTGGAAGACCTCCGCAAGCTCGCCCAACGGCGCGGCTGGACCGAACACGGCATCCCCCACGGCTACCGCTCCAAGTACGTCCACTGGTGCCTCAACTTCCTGCTGCTATCCGGTGCGGTCCCCGCCAACCAGCTCTATTTGGAAGCCCAGGCCCTGGTTCGAGAAGTCTGTCCCGACTTCGACAAGGATGTGCGCTCCGTGCTCTCCACCCTGTACCGCAAGGCCAAAGCCTACGAAGCCGGTGAACGGATCGAGTTCAATGGCCGCACCTATCCGCCGCTCTACACCCCCCGCAATCGCACCCTGCTCGCCCTGTTCGACGTGCAAGACGATGAAATGAAAGCACTTAAAACCATCATCACGCCGGAAGAAGCAGCGGAACGCCACCGGGAACGTAATCGTGAAGCCAGTCGAGATCGGGCGGGTTATCGGGAAGTGGCGAAACTACGGCGGGCGTTTGCGCGGGATTTGAGAGCCAAGGGATTACCTTGGGCTGAGGTTGGAAAAGTCTTAGAAATCAGTGCAGAAGCCGCTAGGAAACTAGCCACGCGATAAAAGCGGACAAGTCCTGCGTATTACTAGTGGCGTAGCCCTTGGGTTTTTTGGGTTGGGGGGTGTCGGGGTGCTTTTTTTATTTGGGGTGGTTGGAGGCGCTGCCGCCCAGCCAGGGAAGGCGACCGTGAGCGCCAGGGAGGGCGCGAACGGGGGCGGCTCCGTCAGGGAGGACGGCTTGTCCACGGTCTCCAGGGATGGGGTGTCACTGAACGGTGTTTAGGAGGGAGGGGGGGTGCGGGGGGGAACCGTGGAAGCGGTCCGATAAAACCAATTATTGGAACTAATCCAGGGTCTTTCGAGTGGTCATGATCGAACGGGTGGTCGAGAGACTAGGCGTCGATGCCCCGAGAAACGCCGGATGGGCAGTTTTTGTTTTAAAATCGCTAAGTTAGTGCGGATGGCAGTTGCCGATTTTTACTGAGTTTCCTTCAACAACCGATATCCCCATTCCGATTGACTTGTTAGGCCTGCTTCCAGAACTGTTGTAGCCACCGTTGCGTGCGCCGACCCAGTTGCCATGACGGTAAGGCGAGCTGAAGAAGTGACAGTCCCAGTGGATTTGTTCGCGCCCATATCAGCCCAGCCACCCACCACAAGCCGTGATTCAAGTTGCGGGGGCGACTGTTGCGCCAAGCAGTGGTGACCCGGCCCAACACGGCATCTGGGGTAAACGGTCCTTCGCAATGCAGTTGTGCGTCGCCACGGATTAAAAACGCCGCGCCGTCCACCCACCGCACGATACGGTGCAACACATAGCGCTCTATTACGTCCGATGAGTCCGTTTGCACCAGCACCATATCCCCCAGACGAAGCGTGAGGGCCGGTTCGAGTTCCACCACATCGCCGTCGCGGAGGAAAGGGAACATGCTGCTGCCGGTCACGGTCATGCGCACCCGCTGACCGCGTTCGAGGGCGGCGCGGACTATAGGCATCAGTTCGCGGCTGGGGAGAATCATCATAATACCGACCGCACCAGAGGAATGACCGCTCTCTCCGGCCGGCAGCGCAGGCGATAGACCGGTACTCGCGCCAGGATGGCATCGAGGTTGGTAAAGGCGCGCTGCATGAGCGCCGGGTCCCAATACGGCAGAAAGGCGCGCGCCGCCAACAGCGAGGCGGTCGCCGCCGGGGCCAGCGGTTGAATGGCGTTCTCCGGCGCTTGCTCCAACACGATCAAGGCCGCCAGCGGCGCGGCATGGTTGCGGGCGATGTCAGCCGTGCCGCCCCAGGGCGTGCCGTAACACATCGGGCCGTTGGCCTCCATTCGCACGGCGATGCGATCATCGTTCATGGCGATCACGCCCGGCTCCTGACACCACAACTCCACTTGCGTGCTCTTGCCGGCGCCGGAATGACCGATGAAGACGATGCCTTGGCCATTGTCGTCCAGGGCGGAGGAGTGAAAGACCAACCCGCCGGTGAAGAGAATGGCGGCGCGTAGAACCAATTCGCCGGCACCGACGTTTAGCAGACTCTGCCAGGGTGTGCCGGTACGCTGTTCGGTCAGCGTCAGATCGTTCCACGCTGCATTGGCGCGCAACACGCTTTGTGCCCGCGCCGCCTGGCCTTCGTTCTGGTACGCCAGCACGGCGTAGTCATCCGGTCCATCACGGTACATTTTCCAGATCGAACCGGGGTCGTAAATCAGATCGCCGCGCGGCACTGGCGGAGAGGGGCTTTCTTCCCAACGCAGGGCCACGCGGGCTAACGGTTTTTCCGGCGAGTTCGTCGCGCGAAAAGGCCCCAGCCGCCCTTCGATGCCGAGTTCGACGGCAGAGAGTGGGCTGGTTAACTCGATCAAAATATTGGCAATGCGGATGGGAATATTATGCAGGTTGGCCATAACGTCCCTTGCGCGCCTGAGCAATTTCGCACAGATAGGGCACGGGTTCGGTCAGAGTATCGGTTTCCAGTGCCGACCACGCCGGGCAGCGCGGGCAATAAGCGCGTGCGTCGCAGGCTAGGCAAGACGGCGCCAGCGGCGGAGCCGTATCCACAAAGCGCTGCACCTGTTCCCAGGCGGCGCGAAAGCCGGTTTCAAGCGGGCGTGCGGCAGGCAACGGCAGGTCAATGCAGGCGTTCATTTCTCCCCGTGGATTGACGACAAAAGCGGCTTGGCCGGCCTGGCAATAGAAATTGCGATCCGGGCCGAGAGAAGCCTCGCGCAAGGCGGTTTCAGTCCATTCGGTGGCGGAAGCGCGGTCGGTCGCTTCGAGGGCGACGCACTCGGCAGCGGACAGGCGGCAGGCGGCAGCCTCCGACGGGGCGCCGTCGCGCCGTTGGGAGAGCAGCCAGCCGGCCGAGAACGGCAGGCCCCAGTCGTGCGCCATCTGGCGCATGGCGTCCAGTTCGCCCACGTTGTGCCGGGTGATGGTGGTCTTGAGGCCGAGCGGGACGCGGTGTTTGACCAGTGCCTCGATGCCGGCGCAACAGCGGGCGTAACTGCCGGGCACGCCGGTGACGGCTTCATAGGTGGTGGCGGTGGCACCGTAGAGCGTGATTTCGGTGCGGCTGGGTGGAGCCTCCGCCAGACGTGCCGCGCGCGCCTCGGTGATGAGCGTGCCGTTGGTGAACAGGGTGAGGATGAGGCCCAGGCGGGTGAGCGGCGTGTAAATCTCGAAAAAGTCGGGACGCAGAAAGACTTCGCCACCAGTGAGGAGCAAAAAGACCATACCGTGGTCAACGGCCTGACGCGCCAGTTCCAACCACTCTGGCGTCGAGAGTTCCTTGGTGCGCACCGCCTGATCCCCAGCCGCCTGGCGGACATAGCACATCTGGCAGGTCAGGTTGCAACGCTCGGTCAACTCAAACGTACCGTTGACCGGCTGGCGGCGGGTCGCGGCACGGCGGTGCAGTTCGCTGATCAGCGGGCCATAATCGGTAGGTAAGGTATCAAGCAAAAATAACTTGAACACATAGGATCATCTATCTATCGTTGCTCTATGGGTGAGATGACGACGATAGAGGCAAAATTCAAAGCGCTGTCCGGGCGGTTGGATGAGTCTACCCTGCGAGCTTGGG
>Ga0209607_1003161_pt1 | contig 12729 bp, 6 predicted proteins | sample AD_UKC117_MetaG_FD_184413 | JGI IMG/M metagenome (GOLD analysis project Ga0209607, IMG submission 184413) | Active sludge microbial communities of municipal wastewater-treating anaerobic digesters from Hong Kong - AD_UKC117_MetaG (SPAdes)... | ecosystem: Engineered > Bioreactor > Anaerobic >... | reverse complement strand
CAGCTACGACGTAGTCATGGAAGGGCCGCCGGTGGCCGGCAAGGTGCAAATCACCACCGACCACCCCGACCTCAATCCGCGTTTTACCGCCATGATCATCTCCGGCGTCAGCCAAAAGCCCAGCCCGGAGTGGATGCAGCGCCGTCTCAAGCTGGCCGGGCAGCGTCCCATCAACGTGGTCGTAGACATCAGCAATTACGTCATGCTGGAAATGGGCGAGCCCAACCACACCTTCGACTACGACTTTCTGCGCCGCCGCGCCGACCAATACAATGGCCCCGACGGCCCCGTCCACATCATCACCCGCCTGCCAAAAGAGGGTGAAACAGTCACCACGCTGGACGGCGTGAAGCGCGAACTGCCGGAAACGACCATTTTGGTGACCGACCCCGCCGGGGCGCTGAGTTTGGGCGGCATCATGGGCGGCGAAGAGAGCGAAATCAGCCCCACCACGACCAACGTGTTGCTGGAAGCGGCGGCCTGGAACTTCATCAACATTCGCCGCTCCACCACCCTGCTCAAAATCAACAGCGAGGCCGGTTTCCGTTTCAGCCGCGGCGTGCATCCCAGCCAATCCATTTTGGGCGCGAAGCGGGCAGCCGAACTGCTGCGGCAGTTGGCCGGCGGCACAGTCTGGCAGGGGGTGATTGATTATTACCCGAATCCGCCGGAAGTAACGCCTATTCGATTAACGGCCGTCGAAGTCAAACGTCTCGGCGGCATCGATCTCACCAATACGCAAATCAAAGAGATGTTGGAAGCGCTGGAATTCACCGTAGAAGATCAGGGCGACGCCCTGCTGGTCACCAGCCCGGACTTCCGTCTGGACATCACCGGCACGCACGATCTGGTGGAAGAAGTCTGCCGCATGTACGGCTATGACCGCCTGCCTTCTGTGGAAATGGGCGATACACTGCCGCCGCAGCGCAGCAACGTCCGCCTGGAACAAGAGGAGCGCGTCAAAGACATCCTGGTCAGACAAGGCTTGCAAGAAATCATCTCTTACCGCCTGACGACGCCGGAGCGCGAGGCCAAGCTGCTGCCGCCCGGCGTGGGCACGCCGCCCGACGACCGGCCTTACGTCACCCTGGCGAATCCTATCACGGTGGATCGGGTGACCATGCGCCACAGCGTGCTGGCCTCCGTGCTGGAAACCGTCGCCGCTAACAGCCGCTTCAAAGAGCACATCGCCTTGTTCGAGATCGGCCTGATCTACCTGGCCTCCGAGGCCGGCGTGCTGCCGGATGAATTGGCGCGGCTGGCGGTGGCCATAACCGGCCCGCGGCAAAAACCGTTCTGGCAAGGCGACGGCGAGGGCAGCGCCCTGGATTTCTTCGATCTAAAAGGCATCGTCGAGAGCTTGATCGAGGCCCTGCACATCGACAATTTCCGTGTCGAAGCGGCCGGACACCCCACTTTCCGGCCTGGCCGTACAGCCCGCCTGCTGCTGGGCGAAAAGCAGCTTGGCATGATGGGTGAACTTCACCCGCTCGTCGTGGAAGCCTTCGACGTGCGGAATGAATACCCGATCCTGGGTCTGGAACTGGATCTGGAGCTGCTGCTGGCGGCGATCCCGGATTGGTATCACATCGAGGAGGTGACCAGCTACCCGGCCGTTTTGGAAGACGTCGCCCTGGTAGTGGACCGCACCGTGACAGCCAGCCAGGTAGAGGAACAAATTCGCCTGGCGGGCGGCTTCCTACTGAAAAACGTCGTCTTGTTCGACGTCTACGAGGGCAAGCAGGTTGGCCTGGGCAAGAAGAGCCTAGCTTATCACCTGACGTTTCAGTCGCCCAGCAAGACGCTCACGGACAAAGACGTGAAGAAGCAGCGTCAGCGCATTGTGCAGCAGTTGGAACGTAATTTGGGGGCGCGCCTGCGCGATTAGACCCTGATTTGTAGTTTTTTTTGGCTGAGGTATGCGGGAGGGGGAAACGGCCGTTTCCCCCTCCCGCTTTTTTGGGGCCGGCGCATCTATGCACTTTTCACAAAACCAACGGTATACTTGTTGACAACAATGAACGAGCGTGATAAAGTTGATGTATCAACAGTTGAGGCCGCAACTAAATTATTTTAACCTGGCCCGCTGTTTGTGGCTATGCTAAACGCAACCCAGACATACAACTTGCTCAAAGACATTTTTTTTCTCTTAGACGATGGAGATCGCCGCTTGTTTGGCGAATACAATTTGAGCGTGCCGCGTTTTTATATTCTCTGGCATTTGGGTAACGAGCCGGGTATTTCCTCCAGCCGCCTGAGCGACCTCATGATTTGTGACAAAAGTAATATCACCCGTCTCTCCAAAGGATTGGAGGCTGATGGGTTGGTTGTCCGCCAGCCACACGAATCAGACGGCCGTGCCTTACGGCTCTATCTTACCGAAGAAGGGGAATCCATTCGCGCACAAGCCTTAGAAGCGCACTTGCGCTACAATAACAACCGGTTTAGTTGTTGTTCCGCTGAGGAGCAAGCGGCATTACAGCATCTTCTCCTCGGCCTTAAAAATAGTCTCACCGCACAACTATATGCTGAAATCGGTGAAACCTGCCCGTGAGTTATGACCGCATGTCGTCATTGCCCGCTGTTCAATCAGGTATCGCCCGTTTTTTTTCTGTTAATGGGTTTGTTCGCCGCGGGGTTTTTGTCCGCTTGCCAACAAACCCAATCGTCGCCACTGCCAACACTGAATCCTGTTGCTCAATTGGACCTGGGAAGTACACCCCCAGCGACACCTGTTTATGACCCGGTAGTTGCTGGTCAGGATGCAATAGAGGGAATTGAGGATACAGACGTCACAATGGATCAGGGGAAGGAGACAGTCATTTCTGTGTGGCACAGTTGGCAAGGTCCGGCTGCGGACGGGTTAACGGCCGTTGTGTCGGCCTATGAAGCCGAGCATCCAGACACCTTTCTCCAACTGATTTACCAGGAAAGTCTGGTTGAGGCGCTGGTCACGGCCGTTCCCGCCGGTGAAGGTCCCGATGTGGTGATCATGACGCAGGATCAGCTCGGCCGTTTTGCCACCGAAAACATCTTATCCCCCATTTCTCCCTATATCGACAACGCCTTTTTGACAGATAATTTTTCTCCGGCTGCCGCCGCTGCCATGACCTGGCAAGGTGAAGTCTGGGGTGTGCCCCTGCTGCAAGAAGGCGTCGCCCTCATTTACAACCCCGCATTTATTGACACCAGCCTGATCCCGGCCGATGGCACGGACTTTGCTGCGCTGCTGAACAGCGCGCAGACCTACCACGCGACCCATCCAGACAGCTTTATGTTCTGCAACGAGAGCCTGAGCGCCAATTCGTTGGACGCGTACCATTCAGCGCCCATCTTTTTTGGCTTTAGCGGCGCAGAAGAAGCGGGCTACATTGATGATTGGGGCGGCGTCCATATCGACACGCCGGCGCGCCTGGCCGCCGCCGAGTGGTTACAGGCGGCGACGCCGGTTTTGCCGTCCGACGTGGGCTACGAAATTTGCCTGGATGGCCTGCAGACCGGCGAATTTGCCGCCTGGTGGACGGGATCCTGGTCGCTTGGTGCCTTGCGTGACGCGGGGGTGGCTTACCAGATTCAGGGATTCGGACGGCCGTATGTCCATGTGACCGGTCTCTTCATGGGCGCTGACGCCTTGCCCCGGCAGCACGCCGCCGCCGCCGCTGAATTGATGACATATCTCGCCAGCGCGCCGGTGCAAGCCAGCCTGGCTCTGGCGGCCAGCGCGGCCCCTGCCAGCCTGACGGCCCTCGAATCGGCCGAGGTGCAGGCCAATCCAGACATCGCCGCGTTTGGCAACGCTTTGGCTAACGGTATTCCCTTTCCAACGACGCCTTTTGTGACGGCGCAGTGGCAGCCTATGGCCCAGGCCACCGCGGCCATCCTGGGTGGCCAGCAATCGCCTGCCGCCGCCTTAGCCCAAGCGCAAACGGCCGTCGAACAAGCGATTGAGGCTGCGAAACGGCCGTAAACGCGATCAACAGAACCTTATCAATTTGCTGCACAACAGTTCACGAACCCCTTTGAGGAGGTGATGCACGACAAAACAACACAACAATCACTGCGAATCAAAACAACAAAGTAAATCAAGAAAAATATATTTGGAGGAGAAACCAATGAACAAAAAATGGTATTTGCTTTTAATTTTGACCCTGATTGCCGCCCTGGCCTTAGTAGCCTGCGGTGGCGGCACCACAGAAACAGCAGAACAACCGGCTGCGACCGAAGCCGCCCCCGCTGAAGAAGCGGCCCCGGCTGAAGAAGTTGCGGCAGAACCGACCGAAGCCCCCACGGAAGTGCCCACTGAGGCCCCTGTGGAACAGCCCACTGAAGCGCCCGTGGAACAGCCCACCGAAGCCCCCGCCGTTGTAGAACCTGCCGGCACGCTGCGCATCTGGGCCGATGACACCCGTGCTCCCATTTTGCAAGACCTGGCCGATGAAGTACTGACCGCTTACAATCTGGAACTGGTTGTCGAATTGAAATCAGCCATCCGTGACGACTTCCAGGTAGCCGCCCCTCTGGGTGAAGGCCCCGACATCATCGTCATCGCCCACGATCAGGCTGGCACGTTGGTCGACAATGGCCTTCTGGCTCCCGTAGACCTCGGCGACAAAGAAGCTGATTTTGCCCCCAAAGCCTTAGAAGCCTGCACGTTCGACGGCGAACTGTACTGTGTGCCCTACGCCACCGAAAACCTGGCCTTCTTCTACAACACCGATCTGGTCGAAACCGCGCCCACAACCTGGGATGAGGTTGTTAGCACGGGCGAAGCGCTGATGGCCGAAGGGAAAACCACCTACATCATGGCCGTCACCGGCACCACCTACGATGCTTACCCGCTCTACACCTCGTTTGGCGGCTACATCTTCGGTAAAGATGCCGATGGCAACTGGAACCCAGAAGACCTGGGCGTCGATAGCGAAGGCATGATCGCTGGCGTGCAGTGGTTGGCCGATGGCGTCGCCAACGGCGATTTGCCGGCAGATTGGGATTGGGCCAACAATCATGCGCTCTTCGAAACAGGCGAAGCCCCCTTCATCATGGCCGGCCCCTGGGCCCTCAGCCGCATCCGCGAAGCTGGCGTTCCCTACGCCATCACCAACTTCCCAGACAATGGCTACCCCTTCGCCGGTACGCAGGGCTTCTTCATCAGCGCCCAAAGCGAAAACATCCTGTTAGCGCAAGCCTTCCTGAACGAATTCATTGCCAATACCGACACCCAACTGGCTCTCTACGAAGTTGGCCAACGGCCGCCGGCCTACCTCCCGGCTTTGGAACAGGTTGATGATCCTGACCTGGTTGCGATGGCTGCCGCCGGTGAAAACGCCACCATGATGCCCGCCATCCCGGCTATGGGTTCTGTCTGGGGCAACTGGAACGACGCTGTTGTTCTGGCGCGTGACGGCAAGCAAGACGCCAAATCCGCCATGGAAGACGCTGGCGCCAAAATCCGCGCGCTGATCGCCAACCCGCTGACCGGCATGGTGAACGTGCCCGGCTCTTACCAGGCGCAGGCTGGCTGCCCGGGTGACTGGCAGCCCGAATGTGCCGTCACGGCCATGACCATGGGCGACGACGGCCTGTACACCAGCGGTCCCTTCAGCCTCACCGCCGGCGACTACGAAGTCAAAGTCGCCCTGGATGGCTCCTGGACCACCAACTATGGTGTGGACGGTGCTCCGGATGGTGACAACTACACCTTCACCCTCGACGCTGACGGTGACGTGTCGTTTGTCTTCGATCCGGCGACCAAACTGCTGGAAATTGTCCTGCCCTAAATAACCTCCTGAAAAAGAGCGGGAAGCGCCTCGGCGCTTCCCGCTCTTTTCCTATATTGGCTTGGGGCCAATTTGCCGCTTTCGGCTCATTGAGCTTCGCAGCTTAAACCAACCACTTCGGTTTTCGTACGCTTCTTTCACATGTATACAGGAGGTATACCATGAGTGGGTATGTTATCGAGGAAAAGAAAACCGGCCGCTCAAGTAGAGGTGCACCTTTATCCAGAATCATCACCATCATTTTGATGGCTTTGTTTGATCTTGGCGCGATTTGGTTTATTCAAAGCGCCATAACCCTGGGATTCACGCAGTTGGTGATCATCATTGGGTTTATCACCATTATGCTGAATCTCATATTTTTACTGCCAAAGGCGTATCCATATCGCTGGATGGCTGTTGGCCTGAGTTTCCTCATCTTGTTCACCATCTACCCTATCATTTTTACGATCTATGTTGCTTTCACAAACTATGGCGACGGCCATCTTCTAACAAAAGAACAGGCCATTCCCCTTATCCAAAAAGCAACGTTTTTGCCGGAAGAAGGCCGATCGTATTCCTGGACAGCCTATAAAAACGAAGCTGGGGATTATGCTTTGTGGCTGGTCAGTCCAGAGGGCCAGACTTACATCGCCAGACCGGGTGAAGAAATCGTCCCGGCCCAGCCGGGAGATCCCGGTATAGGCGAAGCCGATAGCAATGGGATTCCGGTTTCCCTGGATGGTTATCAGCGCTTAAACGGGCTGGTGGCCGCCACCGACCAGAACCTGCCAAACATCAAATTCGGGGTGGAAGGAGACCAAACGATTCAAATTCGCTCTCCAAGTGAAGCCGCCGAATTACAAATCCGCTACTTGTATGATGAAGAAACCGACACGGTCATCGACCAATCCACGGGAACTGTTTTCTATAATGTCAACGGGACCTTTACCTCCCGAACCGGTGAAACAATCAAACCCGGTTTTCGCGCGGTTGTTGGCCTTCAGAATTTCAAGGATTTCACGACCAGTCCGGCACTGCGTGGGCCTCTGGTCCGCATTATGGTTTGGAACTTTATTTTCCCAACCATCAGCGTGCTCTCAACGTTTGCTCTGGGGTTGACCATTGCGATTTTGTACAATGACAAAGACATGCCCTTCAAAAAGGTCATTCGGTCTTTTCTTCTCATCCCCTACACTATCCCGGGTTTAATCAGCATTATCATGTGGCGCGGCATGATGAATCCTGAATTTGGGGTGATTAATCGCGCGTTGGAAAATTTGATAGGCTGGGCGCCAGCGTGGACCACAGAACCAACGGCTGCGCAGGCGGCTATCTTGATCGTCAATTTGTGGTTGGGCTACCCATACTTCATGTTGATTTCGTCTGGCGCGCTGCAAGCCATCCCTACCGATGTGTATGAAGCCGCGATGATCGACGGGTCATCGGGCTGGCAGAGTTTCCGCCGCATCACCTTGCCCCTGGTTCTGGTGGCTGTCGGGCCACTGCTGATCGCATCCTACGTGTATAACTTTAACAACTTCAATCTGATCTATCTGTTCATCCAGGGTGGGCCTCCGATTGTCGGTGCAGCCACGCAGGCCGGTCACACAGACATCTTGATCAGCTATGTGTATAAGCTGGCGTTTGAAAGCGGCGGGCGGGGTGTGCAGTATGGGCTGGCTTCGGCCATTTCCATTATCGTTTTCCTCATCGTTGGGGCGCTTACATTGTTCCAGTACCGGTTCACCAATATGTGGGAGGAGGTAAGTCAAAATGTCTAGTGTTACTCAGACCTACCAAACCCTGCGGTCATCGCAAAGATTTCGGAAGCGTTTCAGCATTGGCGTCAGGCTGGCCATTGCGCTGGTCTTGATCTTCTTTTCTATTTTTCCGGTGCTGTGGATTGTCTCAGCCTCGTTTGACAATTCACAATCACTGGCTACCCAAACCCTGATTCCGGCTAATGCGGGTCTGAACAATTATCGGGATTTATTTGGTCTGAATCCGGATTATGAGTTTGGCAACCTGTATTACTGGAAATGGGTGTGGAATTCGATCAAGGTGGCTGCTATCACCACCATCCTGAGTATTTCCATTACGACGATGGCCGCTTATGCCTTTTCGCGCCTGCGTTTTACGGGCCGTGTGACCATGCTCAAGGGCATTTTGCTGATCCAGGTCTTCCCTAACCTGTTGGCGTTGGTGGCCATTTACTTGTTGGTTTTCCAGTTTGGCCAGATCATCCCGGCCATTGGGCTAAATACCCATGCCGGTTTGATCCTGGTTTATCTGGGCGGTTCCATGGGTCTGAACATCTGGCTGATGAAAGGGTTTATGGACACCATTCCCCGGGCCATTGACGAGTCGGGGATGATGGATGGCGCCACTCACTTCCAGATTTTTTCGCGGCTGCTCTTGCCTTTGCTGCGACCGATGTTAGTGGTTATTGGTATTTTGTCTTTCATTGGCACGTATGGGGATTTTATTCTGGCTCGTATTTTGCTCAATGATGTTGACAAATACACGCTGATGGTCGGCTTGCAGATTTTTACGGCCGGACAGTTCGATAAGAAATGGGGCGTTTTTGCGGCCGGTGCGTTGATTGGCGCGCTGCCCATTCTGATCATTTACCTGGCGCTGCAAGATCAGATCGCGGGCGGTTTGACCTCGGGGGCCGTGAAGGAATAACTCATGCGGCGCATCCTGGCGCTTCTGTTGTTCGTTGTGGGGATAGCCCTGGTTTGGCAACAGGGCTATCTTCTTTTTGCTGGCGGGCAACAAGCCCAAGTGCAGGCTGCGTCTGAAACGGCCGTTTTTAAAGATGTGAGCCGCGCGGCAGGCGTGGTTAATAATCGGGTGGCCAGTCTGGACATGGCCGTGGGCATGGCCTGGGGAGATTACGACAACGACGGCCGTCTCGACCTCTACGTCACCGACCCCGCTGGCCCCAACACCCTGTACCATAACAACGGCGATGGTACCTTTGCCCTTTCCCCTCTCGCGCCGCAGGTGGCGCTGCCCCAGGCTTACAGCGGCGGCGCGACCTTCGCCGACTACGACAACGACGGTTGGCGCGATTTGCTGGTCGTGAACTGGGGCGTCAACACCCTGTTCCACAACGAAAATGGGCAGCATTTTGTCGACGTTACCCGGCAAGCCGGGCTGACGGATGACAAAAACAGCAAGTCGGCCTCTTGGGGCGACTTCGACAACGACGGCTTCGTCGACCTCTACGTCGCCAACTGGTCTTGTTATCCCGAGTGCGGCCGTTCTTTTGAAGGCGACCCCGACCGCCTGTACCGCAACAACGGCGACGGCACCTTCGCCGACGTCTCCGATTACCTGGGCGGCAGCTTGAACGGCGCGGGCTTTATTGCCAGTTTTGCCGATTACGACAACGACGGCGACCCCGACATCTATCTGGTCAACGACGAATTTATCAATCCGGTGGGCAATAAGCTGTGGCGCAACGACGGTCCCGGCTGCAGCGGCTGGTGCTTTACCCAGGTGGCCGCCGAAGCGGGCGCAGATTCCAAACTGTTTGGCATGGGACTGGCCGTGGGCGATTACAACAACGACGGCCACGTCGATTTCTATTTCTCCAACGTGGGGCCGATGGAGCTGCTGCAAAACCAGGGCGACGGCACGTTTGTGGAAACGGCCGTTTCCGCCGGCGTGCAAACCCCTGACGACATCGGCTGGGGGGCGTTGTTCTTCGACTACGACCACGACGGCTGGCGCGACCTCTACCTGGCGGTCGCCGACACGGCCAATCACCGCGACATTGGGGCCAACAAGCTGTTCCGCAACAACGCCGACGGCACCTTCACCCTGGTGACCTGCGACAACGAAGCCGCCGACGTGCGCCCCAGCCTCAGCGCCGCCACCGCCGACTATGACCAGGACGGCTGGCCGGACCTGGTGGTGGGCAACATGGACGAAGGCTACCGGCTGTATCAGAATCAGTACGGCCGTTCCCAACCCACTCCCCACCACTGGCTCTCCCTCGAACTGATCGGCGGCGGTCCCGTTAACCGCGACGCCGTCGGCGCGCGCGTCTACCTCACCACCCCGGATGGCCTGACCCAGATGCAGGACGTGATCAACGGCGTCGGTCTGGGCGGCGGCAGCGAACTGGCGCTGAACTTTGGCCTGGGCGCCGCAGAAACGGCCGATTTGCGTATCCAGTGGCCCGACGGCCGTATCCAAACCATGTCCAACGTCGCCGCCGACTACCGCTACCGGCTGGAATACCCCCTGGCAGGCGAGACAACCTTGCAGACTTTGCCGCAAACGGCCGTGGCCACGGCCGCCGCGCCATTTTTGAACGGGGTTGATTGGTCCACCGGCCTGTTCCTGGTATTGGGTCTTACCCTCGCCGGATTGGGCATTTGGGCCTTTTTCGACTCGACCACAAGACGGCCGTGGCAGCTTGCCGCCCTCGGCGGTTTGGGCGTCGTCGGCCTGGTTGCCCTCGCCAACGGCTATCTGGGGATGCCGGTGTGGCAGGCGCTGAGTGTAGACGGCCGTCTCCAGCACCTCATGGCCCAGGCCAACGTCCAGCCGCCCACCAATCCCTCGGCGCCATCAGCCGAACTGGTCAAGCTGGGCCAGGCGCTTTTTTGGGACCCGGAACTCAGCGGTAACCGTGACACCGCTTGCGCCACCTGCCATCACCCGCTGGCGGCCACAGGCGACGATCTCTCCCTATCTATTGGCACGGGCGGCGTCGGGCTGGGCACGCAGCGCGTCAAATTGGAAGACCTGCGCGAATTTGTGCCGCGCAACGCCCAGCCGCTATTCAATCTGGGCTACGCCGAATGGACGACCTTGTTTTGGGACGGCCGTGTCTCCGGCGACGTCCAACACGGTTTCGATACCCCCGCCAGCAACCGCCTGCCCGCCGGCCTGGACAACCTGCTCGCCGCCCAGGCGCTCTTCCCCGTCACCTCGCGCGACGAAATGCGCGGTCTGCGCGGCGACAAAGATATTTTTGGGCAGGTGAATGAGCTAGCCGCCATTTCCGACTACACCACGCGTCCCGTTTGGGACGCCATCATGCAGCGTCTGCAAGCCATCCCCGCCTATCAGCCGCTCTTCGAGGCCGCTTTCCCCGACGTCCCGGCCGCGGCGCTGGACATCCAGCACGTCGCCAACGCCATCGGCGCTTACGAAAGCGTGACCTTCACCTTTGAGGACAGCCCCTTCGACCGCTACATTCAAGGCGACCGGAGCGCGCTCAACGAGCAAGAAAAGCGGGGCGCGCTGCTTTTTTACGGCGACGCCGCCTGCGCCAGCTGCCACAGCGGCGGCCTGCTGACCGATCAGCAGTTTTACAATCTGGCCGTGCCGCAAATTGGGCCGGGCAAAGGGCGCGAGCAGCCCTTTGATTTAGGCCGCGCCCGCGAAACCGGCAGCGACTGTGACCGTTTCGCCTTCCGCACGCCGCCTTTGCGCAACGTGGCCATCACCGGCCCCTGGATGCACAACGGCGCGTTCACCTCGCTGGAGGAGACCGTGCGCCATCACCTGGACCCCGCCGCCGGCCTGCAAGCCTACGATCCGCAGCAGCTCACCGCCGCCTTGCAAGACACCTGCCAGGATCAGCCGGAAGTGCTATCAGCAATTTTGGCGTCGGAAAGCGCCTCGGCCAGCGACCAGATTCAGCTTTCGGCGGCCGAGATGCAGGATTTGCTGGCCTTTCTCAACGCGCTGACGTCGCCCCGCGCCCTCGACCTCGCCGATACCATCCCGGCCACCGTGCCCAGCGGCCTGCCCGTCGGCGGCAATCTAACCGGCGGCCCGACGCCGCAGCGGGCAAACTAACACCTGGAGGAGCATCCCGTGAATTTACCGAAATCTGTGTGGTTGGCCCTTGTTTTCCTGCTGCTGGCGGCCTGCCAGAGTAATCCCCCGGCGGCAACGGCGACTGTGGCGGTTACGGACACGGCCGTTGCCCAACCCACCGCCACGATGCCGCCCACGGCAACGGCCGTGCCGCCCACCGTCACCCCCGAACCACCCACCGCCACCCCGGACGCCATCGCCGCCGCTCTGGCTCAAGACGCCGCCACCCGCGCCGCCGGACCCACCAGAGAACCCACTGCCACGCCCAAGCCCATCCCCACCCTCGATCCCACGGTAGACCGCTGGTGGAACGACGCCGTCTTCTACGAAGTGTTTGTGCGCAGCTTCCAGGACTCCGACGGCGACGGCATCGGCGACATCAACGGCCTGATCGAGCGGCTGGACTACTTGCAGGAGTTGGGCGTGACCGCCCTGTGGCTCATGCCCATCATGGAATCGCCCAGTTATCACGGCTACGACGTGGTGGACTATTACACCGTCGAACAAGATTACGGCACGAACGAAGATTTCCAACGCCTGATGGAAGAAGCCCATAAGCGCGACATCCGCATCGTCATCGACCTGGTGATCAACCACACCAGCAGCGAGAACCCCTGGTTCATCGCCGCCAACGCCGATGATCCGGCCTTCCGCGATTGGTACGTCTGGAGCGAGTCGGATCCCGGTTATCTGGGCCCCTGGGGACAAAAGGTGTGGTATCAGGGCCAGGATGGCTACTACTACGCTGTGTTTTGGTCGGGCATGCCCGATTTGAACCTGGAAAATCCGGCCGTCACCGCCGAAATTGATGACATCACCCGCTACTGGCTGGAAGACATGGGCGTAGACGGCTTCCGCATGGATGCCGTGCGCCATCTCATCGAAAACGGCATCGCCCAGGAAAACACGCCGGCCACCCACGCCTGGCTCCAGAACTACCACACCTTTTACAAGAGCGTAGACCCGGACGCCTTCACCGTCGGCGAAACCTGGACCGACACCCAAAATGCCGCCCAATACGCCGTCGATGAAAACGACATCCCCTTTGAATTTAACCTGGCTGAAGAGTACGTGCGCGCCGCCGGCAGCCCCGTCAGCGGCAATTTGTATCACGTGGCCGAACTGG
>Ga0209607_1003160_pt1 | contig 12729 bp, 10 predicted proteins | sample AD_UKC117_MetaG_FD_184413 | JGI IMG/M metagenome (GOLD analysis project Ga0209607, IMG submission 184413) | Active sludge microbial communities of municipal wastewater-treating anaerobic digesters from Hong Kong - AD_UKC117_MetaG (SPAdes)... | ecosystem: Engineered > Bioreactor > Anaerobic >... | reverse complement strand
TGCTGCAAAGGTACTGATAACGACAGGTCAGCCGGTCCCTTTCCCCGGTGAATTACGGAATACGTATAAAGGGGCTGATAAGCCACCCCTGGATACATCATATGAATGGTCGTGTTGTTCAATTTATAACCGGCTTGGATTCAGTGTGTTTTAACCATTATTAACCTGAAAATTCAAAATACCCTGCCGAACTTCCATAACTTTGACATAGAACATAATCCTATTGTCTATGAAAACCGGAAGATTCGCACTTGTGTTGTTCCTCTCTCTGGTACTGGCGGGGTGTTTTGTGGCATCCTTTTACCCGTTGTATACCAGCGCCGATCTGCACCCCGATACCCTGCTTGCAGGGGAATGGTTCGACGGTGATTCTACCCTCTGGAAATTTGACTACATTACTGTGCAGGAGAAGGATAAGCCCTCGGTGACCGACAGCACAGGGTACATTCTGACATTCCGGGAAAAAGGGGAGGAACAGAGTAAATCCTCTATGGAAATCAGGGTGGTACGTCTCGATGGGAATTGTTTTCTTGATTTTTTCATCAACGAAATCAAAGACGAGAATTACCCCGATTTCTTTGATTTGCATACCATGGCCATCCATACCTTCGCCATGGTTACCCAGAAAGGGAATTCTCTGTTACTGACCTGGCTGGGAACCGAATGGATAAAAGAACATGCCAGAGCGCATAAGTTGAAGGTAGCCTTTTTGGAGAGAGATGATGATATTCTGTTGACGGCTCCGACAAGTGATCTGCAGAAATTCATGGTGAAATGTGCCACCATTCCGGAGGCATGGGAAAAAGGCACCTCCTTTCTTCTGCACCGGCCATCCCGATAATTGAAATGGTTTCCGGCTGCGTTTAGGTGGAATCGGGTCTCTTTAAGGGCCTTCCTGTTTTGAGCGGAGTAAAAAGGGATTCCTCTAAATTCATGACGGTTTGGTAGCCGATGTCATACATTTCGTCGGCATGGGAGACGCTGAGGATCTCGAAGGAGGTGAGTTCTGGCGGCTCGATATAAAGGTCGGCGTGGTCGCGTGCGGTATGGACACGGGCGTGGATGCTCATCAAAAAGGTGCGCATGATCACCTGGGTGAGGCTGCTGATCTGCACCGGTTTCTGCAGGGGGCTGATGTTGGAAACGATGATTTTCCGGCATTTTCCTACCAGGGGTTCCACGGGGATGTTGTTGAGCAGTCCCCCGTCGGCATAGGAGCATCCGTCGAGTTCCACTGGAGAAAAAAGGACGGGAATGGAGGAGGAGGCCAAAACGGTTTTACCCAGCGGGCCGCTGTGGCGGTACTCCATTTCCCCGTTGGTGAGGTTAGCCGTACCCACATAAAAGGGGATGGGCAGATCTTCGATCCGCTCAAAGGGGATTTTGGTACGGATCATCTTCAGTAATCCGTCGAGACGCATGAGTCCGTTGTGTGGGATTTGAAGCTTCGTGAATTTAAAAAGACCTCCTTTTTTCAGAATCTCAAAGGTATCGCGGGGTGTCTGCCCCGATGCCAGGAAGGCACCCGCAATGGCTCCGGCACTTACCCCGGAGATGATATCGGGAACGATCCCCTTCTCCCATAGCGCCTGAGCAATCCCCAGGTGGGCGAAGCCCCTGGCTCCACCGCCGCTGAGCACCAATCCTATGGAATGTTTTTTCTCCAAAATGCTTCTTGAGACGATCTTAAATCCGGATTCCTGATCCCGGGATACCGGAATCGTGTTTCCTGTATCCGGGGTCTTTATGGCATAAAGGTAGGTGAAAATCCGGAATTACGGGATATCATCCAGGTTAAACCAGGAGTGCATAAGCTGGTCATACCTTTGCGGGTCGTCGTGTATATGATGGAAGTTGTTTTCATGCCGGTTGTAGGCATAGAGGGGGGCCAGTTCGGAGAAATGGGCGGTGATGTGGCGCAGCCCGTTGATCATCAGGTCGATTTCCGTGTCGGTGGTGGTAGGGTGGAGGGACCAGCGGACCCAGCCGGGCTTTTCGGAGAGGTCGCCATGGTTGATTTTCCAGGTGATTTCCCGGGATTTTTCGTGGGAGACCTCCAGGAGGAGGTGTCCGTAGGTGCCGGCGCAGGCGCACCCCCCGCGGACCTGGATGCCGTAGAGGTCATTGAGCAGCCTCACGACCAGGTTATAATGGATGCCCTCGATATAAAAGGAGATGACTCCCAGCCGGTCACGGATATTGTCGGCCAGGATTTTCAGCCCGGGAATGGTATCCAGTCCGGCGAATGCCCGCTGCAGCAGTTCTTCCTCCCTGCGGCGTATCCGGGAGGTTCCCATCTGTTCCTTGAGGGCAATGCAAAGGGCTGTTTTGATGGATTGGAGAAAGCCCGGGGTTCCTCCGTCTTCACGTGCCTCGATGTTGTCGACATACTTGTAGTCGCCCCAGGGATTGGTCCAGTCCACGGTTCCCCCACCGGGTTGGTCGGGGACATCGTTATGGTACATGGAGGAGTCAAAGATGAGGACACCCGGGGAGCCGGGGCCCCCCAGAAACTTATGGGGAGAGAACATGACGGCGTCGAGTTTTTCCAGAGGGTCCTCGGGGTGCATGTCGATGGAATCATAGGGGGCAGAGGCGGCAAAATCGATGAAGCAGACCCCGCCATACGCATGCATGATGGCCGCCAGCTGGTGGTAAGGGGTCCTTACACCTGTCACGTTCGAACAGGAAGTAAAGGAGCCAATCTTAAAGGGGCGCTCTTTATAGCGTTCCAGCTGCTTTCTGAGGTTTTCGGGTTCCACCTCCAGATGAGGACCAGGTTCCACAATCACCACGTCGGCGTTGGTCTCGTACCAGGAGGTGTGGTTCGAATGGTGTTCCATATGGGTGATGAACACTACGGGCCGTTCCCTTTCGGCCATGCAGTTGCGGCGCGACAGCTTGCCGCAGTATTTCAGTCCCAGGATTCGCTGGAATTTGTTGATCACGGTGGTCATCCCCGACCCGGCCGTGATGATCACATCGTTCGGACCGGCATTGCAATGCTTCTTGATCAACTGGTGCGACCAGTGATAAGCCCTGGTCATGAGCAGGCCGGTTTCACTGGTCTCCGAGTGCGTATTCCCTACCCAGGGCCCAAAAGTCTCCAACAACTTCTTCTCGATCGGCGCATACAGCCTCCCGCTGGCGATCCAGTCGGCATAGACCATCTTTTTTTCCCCGAAAGGGGTGGAGAAAACCTGATCTACCCCTACAATTCCTCTCCGAAATGGCTCAAAACAGCGTTCCAGTTCACCCATGAATTCCTGATTTACTCCTGCAAATTAAGCGACTTTAACGAAACCCACTATGATACAACGCAGGAAATGTAATTTGAAATCCCAGAAGGTCAGAATAATCTTAAATCTTAAGTCTTAAGTCTTAAATCTTAAGTGATTTAATTACAATTCTTTGCATGTTTAGAGTGCATGGTCCATCCTCAACCTCAACCTTAACCTTAACCCGGGCCGAAGACCCTCTCAACCTCAACCTCAACCTTAACCTTAACCCGGGCTGAAGACCCTCTCAACCTCAACCTGATCCCGGGCCGAAGACCCTCTCAACCTCAACCTTAACCTTAACCCGGGCCGAAGACCCTCTCAACCTCAACCTGATCCCGGGCCGCAGGCCCCTGGTGACATTTCGTCAGTTACCTGGGTGTGGCACAGGGTTTGACTGTGAAAAGCCGTCAGAATATATGTATAACCATTAAAGATAAGCGATATGTCGAAAGGAACCATCGGGGTTACCAGTGAAAACCTGTTCCCCATCATCAAGAAATTTCTCTATTCCGATCATGACATTTTCCTTCGTGAGATCGTATCCAATGCCATCGATGCCACGCAGAAGCTGAAGACCCTGGCTTTCAAGGGCGAATATGCCGGAGATATGTCGGGAGCGAAGGTAAGGGTGATCCTCAACAAAAAGAAGAAGACCCTCACCGTCTCAGATGAGGGGATCGGAATGACCGGGCAGGAGGTGGAAAAGTACATCAACCAGATTGCCTTTTCCGGGGCCAATGAATTTCTGGAGAAGTATAAGGATGATGTGAATGCCATCATCGGCCACTTCGGGTTAGGATTCTATTCCTCCTTTATGGTGTCGTCGAAAGTGGAGATCATCACGCGTTCTTACAAGGAGGGTGCTGTTCCCGTAAAGTGGAGTTGTAAGGGGTCACCTGAGTACACCCTCGAGGAAACCAAGAAGGAGAGCGTGGGCACCGATGTGGTCATGCACCTCAGCGACGAATCGGAGGAGTTTCTGGAGGAGAGCAAAATCACTGAAATTCTGGAGAAATACTGTAAATTCTTACCGGTGCCGGTGGTTTTCGGGAAGAAGAAAACCTGGAAGGACGGCAAGGAGGTGGAGACCGACGAGGACAACCAGATCAATGAGACTAATCCGGCATGGACACGCAAGCCCGCAGACCTTACCGACGAGGATTACCTCGCTTTCTATCGCCGCCTCTACCCGATGGCCGATGAACCCCTTTTCAATATCCACCTCAACGTGGATTATCCTTTCAACCTGACGGGGATCCTCTATTTTCCCAAAATCAAGAACAACCTGGAAGTCCAGAAAAACAAAATCCAGCTTTACAGCAACCAGGTGTTTGTCACCGATTCGGTGGAAGGGATCGTTCCCGACTTTCTGACCCTTCTGCATGGGGTGCTCGACTCGCCCGACATTCCGCTGAATGTCTCCCGCTCATACCTGCAGAGCGATTCCAATGTGAAAAAGATCAGCTCTCACATCACCAAAAAGGTCGCTGACCGTTTGCAGCAGATTTACAAGGATAAGCGTGAGGAGTTCGAAAAGAAATGGGATGACCTGAAGATTTTTATCGAGTATGGGATGCTGACCGATGAGAAATTTTTCGAGAGGGCAGAAACCTTCTTCCTCTTCAAGAACACTGAAGGGAAATATTTCACTCCTGAGGAGTATGAAAAGCTGATTAAAGAGGAGCAGACCGACAAGGACAAGAACCTGATCTATCTGTATACGAACCATCCCGAGGAGCAGTACACCTTTGTGGAGGCGGCCCGCACAAAGGGGTATGACGTGCTGGTGCTGGATGACATCCTGACCACGCCGATGGTGAACAAGCTGGAGCAAAAATATGGCAGCAAGCGTTTTGTGCGCGTAGACTCCGATGTGGTGGAGCACCTGATCCGCAAGGAAGAGGAAAAGCATGAGATGACCTGGGAGGAGAAACAGGAGCTGTCACCGGTATTCCAGGGCGTGACGCCCGAAAATGGGGGGGTCAGCTATATCATTGACTTCAAGGATCTGGGAGAAGGCGGTGCCCCGATGGTGGTGACGCGCAACGAGTGGATGCGCCGCATGAAAGACATGAGCCAGTTCCAGGGGGGTATGGGATTCTATGGCGATATGCCCGAGAGCCTCAACCTGGTGGTCAACACCGCCCACCCGCTGGTGAAAAGGGTGCTGGAGCAGAAAGATGCGGAAATCGGAGAAACCGTGAGGGCCGTAGGGGAGGATATCGCCGCCAGAAAGGCCGGAATCGAGGAGCTCGAACAGAAGGGCAAGGGCAAAAAGGACGAGGAGATTCCTTCAGAAGAAAAGGAAAAACTGGAAGGTCTGCGTAAGGAACTCTCCGATCTCGAGGAGAAAAGGCGCCACACCCTGAAGGAGTTTGGAAAGGGGAATAAACTGGCCAAACAGCTGGTGGATCTGGCCTTACTGGCCAACGGACTGCTCAAGGGAGCCGACCTTGACCGGTTTGTGAGGCGCAGCGTTGAGCTGATCGGCTAGGAGATAATCCCTGGCCTGACGCCCTTTGTCTGACCGCTCTTCCCGGCGGAAACAAAATAAAAGCTCCGGAATTTCCGGAGCTTTTTATTTTACCTTATTTTATCCAGGGAAGTTTTCAGCTTACCCCAGGTAAGTTTTCAACAGCTTGCTGCGGGAGGTATGGCGCAGCCTGCGGATCGCCTTTTCCTTGATTTGCCTGACCCTTTCTCGGGTAAGGCCGAAGCGTTCGCCGATCTCTTCGAGGGTCATCTCCTGACAGCCGATGCCGAAGAACAATCGCACGATATCGCTTTCTCTTTCGGTGAGGGTGGTCAGGGCCCGGGAAATTTCCTTGGCCAGGGATTCCTGGATCAGACTGCGGTCGGCATTGGGGGAGTCGCTGTTGACAAGCACGTCGAGGAGGCTGTTGTCCTCTCCGTCGACAAAGGGGGCGTCGACCGAAACATGGCGCCCCGACACGCGAAGGGTGTCGGCGACCTTGTCGGCCGGAAGATCCAGACTGTCGGCCAGTTCTTCGGCCGAAGGCTTTCTTTCGTGTTCCTGCTCGAACTTTGAAAAAGCCTTGTTGATCTTGTTAAGCGATCCGACCTGATTGAGGGGAAGGCGGACAATCCTCGACTGCTCGGCCAGGGCCTGCAGAATGGACTGCCTGATCCACCACACGGCATAGGAGATAAACTTGAACCCGCGGGTCTCATCAAATTTCTCTGCCGCTTTGATCAGCCCCAGGTTTCCTTCGTTGATCAGGTCAGGGAGACTCAACCCCTGATTCTGGTATTGCTTGGCAACCGAAACCACAAACCGAAGATTGGCCCGGGTCAGCTTCTCCAAAGCTTCCTGGTCCCCCTTCTTGATCCGCTGCGCCAGTTCCACCTCCTCTTCCACAGTGATCAGCTCTTCCTTGCCAATCTCCTGAAGATACTTGTCCAACGAGGCACTTTCGCGGTTTGTAATTGATTTTGTGATCTTTAGCTGTCTCATAATTTATTCTGAAAAAACGTGCAAATATAACCCATTTAAGGAGAATGATCTCCCTAAACACCAGTATTAGTGATTTATTTCAAAAAATTATTGTTTGTTTTACAACAAGAAACTATTCCGGTCAGTTGGCTCCGAAGACGAAATACGCCAATTCGCCATCAGGACGGATGCCTTCGATCAGAATACCCCCTCTTGCCCCGGAAACTACTCTTTTCAAATCACTTACATCATACACAGGCCTTTTGTTCACATCGGTGACAATAAAGCCTTCAGGAACGCCGGCCGATTTGAATTTCCCACTTCCCAGTTTTTTAATCATTATTCCGCGGTCGATGCCATGTTTCGATTTCTCGCGATCACTGATGGTCTCAAATTCAGCCCCAAAGACGATCTGGGAATCGTTCACGATGCCCGTATCGCCTAGTTTGTTACGCAACCTGACTGTAAATTGTTTCTCGCTTTTATCTCTTTTTACAGTAACTTTTACTTCATCGCCCGGACGGTACTGACTGACAACTTCTTGCAGCTCTGCATTGGAGTTCACTTTTTTCCCGGCGATACTCATGATAACGTCTCCTGACTTGAGACCGGCGTCCCTGGCAGCTCCGCCTTCGGTCACGTTGGCCACATAGACGCCTTCGATTTTGTCGAGTTTATATTCTTCGGCGACCTGGGCGTCGACCCCGATGATTTCCACTCCCAGTAGGGCCCGCTGGACCTCTCCGTATTTCTTAAGGTCTTCGACTACTTTGTGGACGATGGTGGTCGGGATGGCAAAGGAGTAACCTGAATAGCTGCCGGTACGGGAAGCGATCGCGGTGTTTATTCCCACCAGTTCACCCCGCTGGTTGACCAGCGCGCCGCCGCTGTTGCCCGGGTTCACGGCCGCATCGGTCTGAATGAAGGATTCGATGCTCGACCGGTCGCCGCTGATGTTGATGTTTCGCGCTTTGGCGCTCACAATTCCGGCGGTCACCGTTGAGGTCAGGTTGAAGGGATTTCCCACGGCCAATACCCATTCCCCGATCCTGAGTTCTTCAGAATTGCCGTACCTCAGGTAGGGCAGGCCTTTCTCGTCTATTTTCAGAACCGCCAGGTCGGTGGTCTGGTCACCCCCGATCAGGCGGGCGTCAAATTCCCTCTTGTCATTGAGGACCACCCTGATCTTCTGGGCTCCATCGACCACATGGTTATTGGTGACGATATATCCGTCGGCGGAAATAATCACCCCCGACCCAAACCCCTGGGCTACCTGGGGTTCCTGACGGTAGCCGAAAAAGTCAAGCCAGGGATTCCCGCTCGACCACCCACCTCTTACACTTTGGGTCATGATATGAACTACGGCATTGACAGTGTTTTCAGCCGCAAAGGTCAGGTCAGGAAGGTTTCCCTCCTGCCCCGGGAAACCGGTGTAACGTACAGCCGGCGTCTCCTTGACGGTCACTATCTGCGGTTTGGCGAAATACTTCGAATAGACCAGTACGGCCAGAAATGAGGCTGCCAGCACCATCACAAATGTCCATCCATATTTTGTTGCGTTTTTCATGGTACTATTTTTTATCGTTAAACATTGTTTTATATCCTCCTTGCCTGTCCCTGCCATCTCTTGATTTGCTGTCCATTGAAACAGTCATCAGATCCAACTGGTTCAACTTCCCGGTGTGATCAAAAGTCGGAAGGAATCATTCAGGACTTAGGGATAACGCAAAAATTCTGCCACTGTTTCAGGCGTTAATTCCCGTGCAGCAAGAATTTACATATTTTAACAGCGTTCCGGGTAAATTGTTAAATTTTCCCCTCTGATTTTGTGTATTTTTGCGGGTAAACTTTGAAATGGACTGATAATGAGTATTGTTTTTTATAAGTACCATGGTGCGGGCAATGATTTTGTCCTTCTTGATAACCGGGATCTGACATTCAGGTCTGACAATATTTCACTTATTGCCTGGCTTTGTGACCGTCGCTTTGGCATTGGGGCCGATGGGCTGATGTTGCTGCAGGAGTGCCCGGGGTACGATTTTGAGATGCGCTATTTTAATTCCGATGGCCGGGAGGCCAGCATGTGCGGCAACGGGGGCCGGTGTATTGCGGCTTTTGCCCGAAGACTGGGCATTGCCGGGGGAAGAACCACCTTTATGGCAGTAGATGGGGTTCATGAGGCCGTTTTTGAGGAGGACGGCGACATCAGCCTGAAGATGGCCGATGTGTCCGATGTGGAAGCCGGTGGCGACGAATTTTTTCTCGACACGGGTTCCCCCCATTTTGTCCGTTTTGTGGAGACACTCGACGGGCTCGATGTGTACCATGAGGGAAGGGCCGTGCGATATAGCGACCGTTTCCGGGAGAAAGGGACCAATGTCAATTTTGTGAAGCAGGAAGGTGATCATCTCACCGTGTACACCTATGAGCGGGGAGTGGAAGATGAGACGCTGGCCTGCGGTACGGGCATCACCGCCTCCGCGTTAAGTGCCGCCCTGCGGTCAGGCCTTGATAGGGGGCGCTTCAGTGTGACCGCCAAGGGTGGCCAGCTGGCGGTCTCCTTCAGCAAGTCAGACCGGGGATTTACCGATATCTGGCTGAGAGGACCTGCGGCTTTTGTTTTTGAGGGGCGTACAGATGCTCCTGCCCTCTGACCTGGTGGATGTCCCGTCACAGATGCTCATCAGTCTGGTTTTAACCTTATTCGTAGTGTGAGATGTACCTTAAAATTGCCCTCCTTCTGTCGGTGGTCATGCAGGTGGCCACCGCCCTGCTGGCTGTCGGACTGATTAAAAGGACCCGGTTCAATATATCGTGGATCCTGATTTCGGCGGCCTTGCTGATGATGGCGGTCAGACTGGTCTATGAAATTCCGCAGGTGGTTGACGGCGTCATCGTGGAGAGTACGTTCGGACTGGCCATCAGCTGGATGGGGGTGGCCATTTCCCTTTGTCTGCTGATTGGGATTATCTTCATCAACAAAATATTCAATAAGCTCCGTGATGCCGACACCCTCCGGAATGAAATGGACCGCAAGGTGCTGGATGCAATTATCAAGGCCGAGGAGTCGGAACGCAAAAGGATTGCCAAGGAGTTACATGACGGACTGGGGCCTTTGCTTTCCAACCTGAAGATGTCGATTTCAGCCCTGGACTGCAACGGGGACCATGGGCAGCAGGAGATGATCACAGGAATGAAACAGGTGGCCAATGAATCCATTGCTGCCGTCAGGGAGATCTCCAATAACCTGAGTCCCCACGTTCTGGAGAACTTCGGACTGATGAGTGCGGTGAAGGCCTTTGCCGGCAAGATCAGCGAGAGCAAGGTCATTTCCATGGACATTGACGGGAATATCGGGGAGAAAAGATTTCAGTCGTCGACGGAGGTGGCCCTCTACCGGGTATTGTGTGAACTGATCAACAATACCCTGATTCACAGTGAGGCTTCTGCGATCAGGATGCGGCTTACACTGGCCGGGGGGTATCTTTTCATCCATTACAGCGACAACGGCAAGGGATTGCCCCAGGGTGGGGGGATGACAGGCCACCAGGGCATGGGTTTCAGCAACATCATGTCCAGGCTGAAGGCCATCGACGGCAGAATTGAACTGTCCGATAATGGCAGCCGGGGGTTTGCCGTTTCCATCACCTGTCCGGCGGTGCCTTTCCGTTCCGGGGAAAAGGAATCCCGCACCTGACCTCTCCGGTGTGTCACCGGCAAGCAACGAATGCCTTACGAAACGTTTCAGTCATACCAAATAGATCGATGAAGTCCGACGAAATCACTTTAGCTGTCGTGGATGACCACAAGTTGTTCAGGGAGGGTTTGGTTTCTCTTCTGCGGAAAAACACTCCCCAGTTCAGGGTTCTGTGGGAGGCCTCCAGCGGAACCGAGTTTTTGCAAAAACTTGATTCCGCTGTACCCGATGTGGTCCTGATGGACATCTCCATGCCGGGGATGGACGGTATCGAAGCCACTTCACGGGCTTTGGCCCTATATGGCAGCCTCCGGATCGTGGCCCTTTCCATGTATGGGGAACAGGAGTATTACCTGAAGATGATCCAGGCCGGGGCCAAAGGCTTCCTCAGAAAAGACTCGGATATCGATGAGGTCAGCCAGACCATCATCAGGGTGATGGCCGGCGAGAATTGTTTCTCAAATGAGATGCTGCTTTCACTGGTGACCCAACCGCCAATCCTCAGGGATGAAATCCTCTCGGAAAGGGAGATCCAGATTGTGGAACTGATCTGTGCCGGATTGCCTGCAGGTGAGATCGCCGAAAAACTCTTCCTGAGCAAACGTACCGTAGAAAAACACCGGGCAAATATCCTGGAGAAAACCCGCTGCCGCAATACCGCCAACCTGGTGGCCTGGGCCATGAGGAACAATTATGTAAAGTCGTAAGTATTATTGCTTAGCCGCAAAATAGGTTTTTTTACTGTTTCCCGCCACCCTCCGATAGGTTAGATTTGATGTACCAAATTGGACTTATCTCCAGCCTATGAGTTATCTTGAAATGCTGAAGGAGGATGTCAGGTTCGTTGACGGACTCAAGGCATGCATCAGCTGCGGGGTGTGTACTGCCATCTGCCCGGCTGCAGAATTCTTCGATTATGATCCGCGGAAGGTGATGATCATTGTGCAGAAGCACAGGGAGGAGGAACTGGAGTCGCTTCTGCGCAGCAACACGATCTGGTACTGCGGGCAGTGCATGTCCTGCAAAACCCGCTGTCCGCGCGAAAACACCCCGGGTATGGTGATCCAGGCCCTCCGGAAAGTCTCCCAGGAGACCGGGAATTTCATCCATTCGGAAATGGGACGTCAGCAGATTACCGTGAAAAGAACTGTGGGCGACAATATCCTCAAGCTGGGCTACTGCGTCCATCCTGACACCCTGGATCCGGAAAAGCATCCCGAACAGGGTACCGTCTGGGAATGGATCTACGAGAACCGGCAGGGGCTATATGACCGTGTGGGGGCCAACCTTTACAGCGAAGGGGCAGGAGCCGTCCGTAACATCGACGCAGAATCGATGGAGGAACTCCGGAGCATCTTCCGGGAAACCGGAGGAGAAAAAATGTTTCAACTGATCGAATATTACAGCGAAGCGTCTAATCCTGAAACGACATGAATCACCATACACCTAAGATATCCTGGCAGAATTACCAGAAGAGCATTGCCGACGACCATTTTTATTTCGTCAGAAGCTGTATCAGGCAGACCTTTTTCCCGGGATCTGAACAGACTTTTCTGCGGATTCTCAGGCAGGAACTGGGAAAGGATGTTTTCGATGATCCGCGGCATACCTCCTGTACAGGGATTGCCTACCACAGTGATGTGGTTCCCCTGCAGACCATTATGACCGTGGTGGCCCGCCATTTTGCGCTGATGACTGAAGCCGGGTACCGCAATTTCCTGGTTTCCTGCGTCACCTCGTTCGGGATCTACAATGAGATCCTCCACATGTGGGAGCATCATCCTGAAATTCTGGCCCAGACCAGGGAGCACCTCTGGAAGGCCACCAAAAGGGAATTTCAGATTCCGGATAATCTGGTGCATACTTCCGATGCCATATATAAGTTCAGGGAGGAGATCTTTGAGCGGGCCAGGTATACCTTAACCCATCGCAATGGGGAGACCCCGTTGCGCATTGCCGAGCATGTGGGGTGTCATTATGCCAAGATCTTCCCTGACAAGGGGGTAGGTGGTGCGGAGTTTCCGCGGGTGCTCAGCGGCATGGTAGAAGCCTGGGGAGGAGAGGTGGTCGATTATCCGGAGCGGCGGCATTGCTGCGGTTTTGGTTTCCGCCATTATGTCATCAGGGAAAACAGGGGCTATTCGGTGGCCAATACGCGGAAAAAGCTCGAGTCCCTGGCGCCTTACAAGCCCGACCTGATCGTGGCCAATTGTCCGGGATGCACCATGTTTATGGATAAATGGCAGTACACCCTGGGCGAAATGGAAGGAGTCACTTTCGGCCCCGATGGCAGGGGC
>Ga0209607_1003159_pt1 | contig 12730 bp, 7 predicted proteins | sample AD_UKC117_MetaG_FD_184413 | JGI IMG/M metagenome (GOLD analysis project Ga0209607, IMG submission 184413) | Active sludge microbial communities of municipal wastewater-treating anaerobic digesters from Hong Kong - AD_UKC117_MetaG (SPAdes)... | ecosystem: Engineered > Bioreactor > Anaerobic >... | reverse complement strand
GGATTCGATGGACCTGTATCATTCGCGCCTCGACGAAATGGCCATGGCGGATGGTGTCTATGCCCCGACGTCCGCCGTTCGGGATTGTGCGCGTTACCTGCACGGTATCGAGACGGATCATTATCGCGAGCTCGGTTATCACGATCGCAAGGCGCTGCACAACCTGAAGTACTTCACGTGGGTCGAACAGCAGCAGCGATCGATCGAGGACCTGCATCAGTTGTGGGACCCGGATTTCTGGGCGGAGACGTTCAGCCAGGTGGATGAGTGGGATCGGCGGATTACGGCGTTCAACGAACGCGTGACTGCGGGTTAGTCCGGTGGGGGATCGTTCCAGGTGTCGAACACGAGTCTCAGTTCAGATACGCCGGTCGCAATCCCAATCGAACAACCGGTGATTGAGAATCGACCGACGCGGAAGGTCATTCCCTTCCTCGTGGCGGGCGTCACGGCGTTCGGTGTGTCGTTGCGGATCTCCAACAACTGGGTCTTTGCGGCGATTTACGCGGCGATTTGTTCGGGGATCCTGGCCGTCATCGCAGTCTGGCTGCTGGAGTCGATGGCGGCGCGTTATCTCCGATCGAATTTCATTCAGATTGTTCTCCCTGTGTGTATCGGCGTCGCGGGCAGCTACTTCTCGTTCCTGTCCGTCGATCAGGCGTTTGAGCGCGTATTCGATGTCCCGCGCCCCTCAGGGGTGCGCGACGCCGAGACGCGACGCGCTTATACCGGCGGTCCCGGCGAAGAAGAGACCGTCCTCTGGTTTCACGCAACACCCGCGGTCGTCGACAGGCTGCTGAAAGTAAAGTCGTTTCAGAAGATGTCCATCGATGCGTCGGATTCGCCCCAGGATCGAAGCGCCGTGATCAGCGCCCTGGCCGCATGGAGCCCGGCCTTCGGTGACGAGATTCGCCGGGTCTGGCTCGCACAGAAAGGCGAGGGATTGCCGGATGTCTATCTGTGTGATGAATCGAGCGAATGCAGGACCACTCGGTTGATTTACGACGCCGATGCGGGATTTGTGATCGTCGTCCGGAATCTGGACTGAGTTGAGTGCGACGGGCGCGGGATTGCAGAAGTGTGTATCGTATCTCTCACGTCACGCGTGGGGAGATTGTCGAAAATCCAAACAGGATGTTCTGTGCCGCCCATCAGTGGGCGCAAATGTGAGAAACACCAAGATGACGCAACAGGCGATCAGTGATTTATACGAGATGGTCAATGTGCTCGGGAAGCTGGAAACGAAAATGTACAACGGCGATTTCTTATTGACGTGGGATCGGACGACGGATGAGTTGCGCGCCGTCCTGCAAACGGCGGAGCTGCTTGAGGAGGCGTATCGCCGAAACGCAAGGACGCGCATGTTCGACGGCCGGCTGGCCGTCTCGATCTTTCGCGATCAATCGACGCGAACGCGATTCAGCTTTGCCAGCGCCGCGTCGATGCTGGGTCTGAGCCTGCAGGAACTGGATGAGAAGAAGTCGCAGATCGCGCACGGTGAAACGGTCCGCGAGACGGCGAACATGATCTCCTTTGCGACGGAAGTCATCGGCATCCGCGACGACATGTTCCTCGGCGAAGGGAACAAGTACATGCGCGAAGTGTCGGCCGCGCTGGACGAGGGATTTCGCGAGGGCGTGTTGCCGCAGCGACCCGCCGTTGTGAATCTGCAATGCGACCTGGACCATCCGACGCAGTCGATGGCGGACCTGCTGCACCTGAAGAATCACTTTGGCTCGCTGGAGGCGCTGCGCGGAAAGAAGATTGCGATGACGTGGGCGTATTCCCCGTCCTACGGCAAGCCCCTGAGCGTGCCGCAGGGGATCATCGGACTGATGACGCGTTTCGGGATGGACGTGACGCTGGCGCATCCGGAAGGCTACGGTCTGGTCCCTGAGATCGTTGACAGGGCGGGCTCTTTTGCGAGTGAAAGCGGCGGGAAGTTCCGCGTCGCCAACAGCATGGCGGAGGCCTTTGAGGGGGCGGACGTTGTCTACCCGAAGAGCTGGGCGCCCTTCGCCGTGATGCAGGAGCGGACGAAGCTGCTGATGGCGAAGGATGAGGCGGGGTTGAAGGATCTGGAGAAGCGATGCCTCGCGCAGAACGCGACGCACATGGCGGACTGGGAATGCGACGCGGCGAAGATGGCGAAGACGAAGGGCGGCGAGGCGCTCTACATGCATTGTCTGCCGGCGGATATCTCGGGCGTGAGCTGCCAGCGCGGCGAAGTCACGGCCGATGTGTTCGAGAAGTACCGGCTGGCGACCTATCGCGAGGCGTTTCATAAGCCATTCGTGATCGCGGCGATGATCATGATGACGCGGTTCGAAAATGCGCCGGCGGCGATGCGTGAGATGATCCAGCGATAGGGGGGCGGCCCGCCGTTCAATGCGAGCGCCCGACGAGGTGGCGTTCTCACCCTCCAGGGTGAGCATGGTGGATTTCGAGGCGCCGGTCAGTCGTGGCGGGGTGGCATGCTTGCCCCTCAAGGCGACGCTGTCCGGGAATTCGAGTGAGGATTTCCGATTTGCAGAACCTTCGTAAACTCCAATGTTTCCAAGGCCAACACAGCTCCGAAGGAGCGTCAGTTTTTAGCCACGGGTGGAGCGGAGACCGCATAGCGGTCGGAGCGCAACCCGTGGTTAGCGTTTTTTCCTCGGGTTTAGCCCTGAAAGGGCGACACAATTCCCGGACAGCCTCGCCCTCAAAGGCAGGCATGCGAGGTCGAGTACGAGCCCAGTTTCCCTGAAACCGCGGCCTCCTCACGCCTTTCGCCCTCGTGCGAAAACCGGACCGTTCGCTATCATGTCTGGTTTCGCGTCGGATCGCCGTTGGTCGCCCGGGGCGCCCTTTCGACCGGCCTCATGCCGATTCGTGCAATCGCGCCGAACGGCTGCGAGCGAATCCGGCGAATTCCGCAACGATGTATCGCAACCAGGAGTCCGGACCCGTGAGCCATCCCATGTTTGAACAGCATCGCAAGACGTTGGACGCCGCCTGCAACGCCATTCGCGAGCGCGGCTACTGGAGCGCCTATCCGGAAGTCCCCAGCGGAAAGATCTACGGCGAATCCGCCAAGGACGAAGGGCTCGCCAACTTCCAGGCGCGACTCAACAAGCCATTCGCCCTCGAAGGCCAGCCCGGCGAAGTGGGGCGCATCGGCAATGAAAAGTCGCCCTATGGCCCCGCGCTCGGTGTGACCTATCCGAAGTCTGATCTCGACGCCCTGCTTCGCGCGTCGCAGCATGCGATGGCCGGCTGGCGGGATGCGAGCGTCGAGGCGCGCATCGGCGTCTGTCTCGAAATCCTGCATCGCCTGAACAGACGCAGCTTCGAACTGGCGAACGCCGTGATGCACACGACGGGCCAGGGATTCATGATGGCGTTTCAGGCGGGCGGACCGCACGCGCAGGATCGCGGTCTCGAGGCCGTCGCGTACGCCTACGACGAGATGAAGCGCACGCCGGAAACGGCGACGTGGCGCAAGCAGGTCGGCAAGGAAGAGTTCGTCACGCTGGAGAAGCGCTATCGCATCATGCCGCGCGGCGTCGCGCTGACGATCGGCTGCTCGACGTTCCCAACGTGGAACGGCTATCCGGGTATCTTCGCGAGTCTGGCGACGGGGAACAGTGTCGTCGTGAAGCCGCATCCGGGCGCGATTCTGCCGCTGGCGATCACTGTCGAGATCGCGCGGGATGTTCTGAAGGAAGCGGGCTTCGATCCGAACGTGATCACGCTGCTCGCGGACTCCATCGACGAGCCCATCACGAAGGATGTGGCGATTCGCCCGGAGGTCCGCCTGATCGACTACACGGGCGGTCCCGAGTTCGGCGCCTGGCTGGAGAAGACGGCGACGCAGGCCGTTGTCCTGACGGAGAAGGCCGGCGTCAACACGATGATCCTCGACAGTTGCGACGACCTGCGGGCCGTCACGGGCAACCTGGCGTTTTCGCTCTGTCTCTACTCCGGGCAGATGTGCACGACACCGCAGAACATCTTTATCCCGAAGGACGGCATCCACGTCGGCGGCGAGAAGAAGTCGTTCGATGATGTGGCCGGCGCGATCGTCAAGGCGGTCGACTGGATGCTGAGCGATCCGCGTCGCGCGACGGAGGTGCTGGGGGCGATTCAGAACGATCGAACCGTCCTTCGCATCGCCCAGGCGGCGGGCGAAGGCGCCGAGATCCTGCGCGAATCGGCGAAGATGGCGAACGAGGCCTTCCCCGACGCCAGCGTGCACACGCCGCTGATCCTCAAGACGGACGGCGCCCGCAAGGACCTGTTCATGCGGGAGATGTTCGGACCCATCTCCTACATCATCGCCACGGACAGCACGGACCAGAGCGTTCGCCTGGCGGCCGAGGGGGCGACGCAGTGCGGCGCAATCACGGCGGGAATCTACTCCACGGATGAGGCGACGCTGACGAAGGCCGTGGATGCGCTGACGGAGGCGGGCGCCGCGACGTCCTGCAATCTGTCGGGGCAGATCTTCGTCAACCAGGCCGCGGCGTTCAGCGACTTCCATGTCAGCGGCGGCAATCCGGCGGGCAACGCCACGCTGTGCGACAGCGCGTTCGTTTCGCGTCGGTTCAGTGTCGTTCAGAGCCGCATCTGCGTGTAGGCGTTATGTCACGTTCAGCCGATCTTCCGCTTCGTTACCAGACGCCCGACGCGTGGGCGCAGCAGGCGCTCTGCGATCCGCTGGCCCTGCTGAACGATCACGCGCACCTGGAGAAGAAGGCGGCGGCGAACGCGCTCGAGCTGCTTAATCGCTGGCCGGAGCCCAATCCGCCCGAGTACTGGGTGGAGAAGATGAGCGCGATCGCGCGGGACGAGGTCGATCATCTGGCGATCGTCACGCGACTGCTCGCGCGGCGCGGCGGTCGACTGGCGAAGCATCATCGCAATCACTACGCGTCCGAGCTGCGCAAGCTTGTGCGAACGGGCCGGGGTCCCGCCGAGCTGCTCGATCGGCTGATGATCTCGGCGCTGATCGAAGCGAGGAGCTGCGAACGGTTCGAGGTTCTGTCGCGCAACTGCGAGGACACGGAACTGCGTCGGCTGTACGACGATTTGTGGGCCTCAGAGAACGGTCACTATCGCATCTTCATCGACCTGGCGCGACAGCTGCCGGATTCGACGGAGTCCGTCGAGGCGCGTTGGAGCGAAATGCTCGACGCCGAAGCGCAGATCATCCAGTCGCAACCCCCTGGCGCCCGAATGCACAGCGGCGTCGCGTAAGGGCTGGAACGAGAATCCCTTCTCGTTCCTCGTCCCTGCGGGATTCTCATCCCGACGCTGGTACGGGATTCCCATCCCGTACCCACATCCGGCGGGAATCCCTTCCCGCAAGCGCGTACGCGCAGCGCTTCGTGTCCGCAATCAGAGCCTCGCTGTCCTCAGCGTGGCGAATACATGCACGACGTCGCGCACGAAACGTCGCCGCGAGGACGCGGCGGCTCTGAATGATGGCCTTTCGTCAGAGTCGAGCCGTGATGGCTATGACGAGATTCCTAATCGCTGGAACGAGAATCCCTTCTCGTTCCTCGTCCCGGACGCTGGTACGGGATTCCCATCCCGTACCCACATCCGGCGGGAATCCCTTCCCGCAAGCGCGTACGCGCAGCGCTTCGTGTCCGCAATCAGAGCCTCGCTGTCCTCAGCGTGGCGAAATCGAAGACGACGTCGCGCGCGAAACGTCGCCGCGAGGACGCGGCGGCTCTGAATGATGGCCCTGCGTCAGAGTCGAGCCGTGCTCGCTGCAACGAGATTCCCTGCTCGTCCCCATCCCCGCAATCGCTGGAACGAGAATCCCTTCTCGTTCCTACTCCCCGCGCCTGAATCGGCGCGGCCTGCGGCGACGGCTGACGAGCGTCAGCGCGAGCGTGGTCATCATTCCCATCGCCCCCATGCCACACATGTCCCCGCTCGTGGGAGTCGGCTGCGTCGTTGGCGTTTCCGAGCCGGCCGTAGGTTCCAGCGTCTCGCCCGGGATACCGATCGTGAACGTCCCGTCGACATCGACGATGGCCCACACGACTTTGCGATCCTTATCGAGGCCCCGCCGTCCGATGTCGTCCTTCGTAGGCCTGGCCGGATAGAAGCCCGCCTCGATCTCGCCCTCCGCCGCGGCCCGCCATTCACTCGCGCTGGGCGTCCAGCGCACAAGAACGGCGCCGTCGGCCAGCCCGGCCAGTTCGCCCTCGCTCATGTAGATCGCAACAACAAGGACATACGCTTTCGTTGACGGATCGATGCTCACGACAACCTGTCGCGGGAAACTCGCCCCCGTCGCCGCGTGCATAATCTCGGCGGTCGTCTGCAGTCCCTTGTCGGCGTTATTGAATCGAACGTCGGCGCGCGTGTGCGGCGCGTCGAGCTGCAGCTCGTAGTACGCGCGACCCTCGGCGTTCACGGCCATTGCGTGACTGTCGATCACGGCGTCGATGAGGATCTGGTCCGACTGCGTGCAGCCTTCTTCCGCCTCGGCGACGAGCTCCAGCGCATATCGACCCACGGCGGCGGGCGTGAAGGAGGGTCGCGCATCCTTCGGATTGCTCAGCTGCGCCGGATCGAGCGAGGGCCCCGCCACGATGCGCCACGTGAAGTCAACTGGGCCCGTGGCGCCGATGACGACAGGGATCGCGCCGAGCGCCGTCGAAGGCTGGAACGCCTTCGTGACGAGATCGGGACCCGCGTCGAGATTGAGTCGGGTCACGCGAATGATGCGCGTGTCGCTCGTGACGCAGGGCGGCGTCGCCGAGTCCGTGACGGTGAGCCTGAGCGTGTAGGCGCCGACGGCCTGCGGTCGGAAGCCCCAGTTCGGATGCAGACCGCTCTGGCTTTCGAACTGGAGATGGTTCTGGTTCGGGGCGCCGGGTTCAATCGTCCAGTTGTAGTGGAGCGGCGGCGTGCCGCCTGTGACGGCCGGCTGAAGGAGAATTCCACCCGTGTCGAGACAGATCGTTCGATCCACACCGGCGAAGACGTCGAGCGATGTCACGTGCACAAGGAACGAGCGCTCCTCCATGCACGGCGGATTGCTCGAATCCTCGACGAAAGAGCGCAGCGTGTAGGTCCCGCCGGTCGTCGGCGTGAAGGTGGGCGTTCGCTGATGAACACCGCCGCCGAACTGTGTCGTCGACGTGTCGGGGCTGTCGGCCTCGATCGACCAGGTGTAGGTAAAGGGCGCCGTGCCGCCCGACGCGACGCGCACATCGAGCGGCGCCGTCGTGGCGCCGTCGCAGATGAACAGATCGCTCGACCCCTCCAGCCGCATCGTCGCCGCCGTGATCGTCAGCGTATCACTGAGAACACAGGCGCGATCGTTGTCGTCTGTGACAGTCAGCCGAAGCGTGTACAGGCCGGGCGAGTCGGGCGTGAAGGATGGTGTGAGCGATGTCGGGCCATCGCCGCCGAATTGCGCGACATCCACGCTGGGGCTGCCGGGCTCGACGGTCCACTCGTAGTTCAGCGGATCGAGACCTCCATCGACGACGCCCGCCAGCGGTATATCGGTCGCCGTCGCGCAGATCGTCAGATTCGGCCCCGCGTCGACGCTCATGTCGTAGATCGTGGCAACGAGATCATCGCTTGCCGTGCAGCCGGCGCTGTCCGTTACGAGCAGGTGAATCGAATAGACGCCCGACACGGCGGCAATCAGCTGAGGTCGCATCGCCGTGGGGTTTAGCAGTTGGGCGCCGCCGGCCGGACCGGATGTGATCGACCACGCGTAGGTATAACCCGGCGTCGAACCACTGGCGACAACGGGGCCACCCAGGGCGTTTGAGGTGCGCCCTGCACAGAGCTCGAAGTCCTCGCCCGCGTCCGCGACAAAGGGCGCCTCGCAACTGTCGAGGATACCGTTGTGATTGCAGTCGTCATCGGCAAGCTGGCATTCGTCGAGAATGCCGTCGTTGTTGCAGTCGTCGCCATCGAGCTGGCAGGCGTCGGGTATCTGGTCGTTGTTGCAGTCTTCGGCGCCGTTGTCGATGTCGCATGTGTCAGGAACGCCGTTATCGTCGCAGTCGAGGGCGCAACCCGCCACGCAGAACCAGGGGCCACCGGGCGCCGCGCTGTCAGCGTCGATGTCGCATTCGTCGGGGATGCCGTTGTTGTTGCAGTCGTCGCTGAAGCCGCCGGCGATGTCGTCGGCGTCGTCGATACCATTTTCGTTGCAGTCGCAGACGCCGGTGGAAATGGAAAGCGTGGCGACGTTGCTGAAGACAACGGGCGGACAGCTGGAAATGAAGCGGCAGGAGTAATTGCCCGCAAGCGACGCATTGGCGCCGAGCACCTGGAGTTCCGTCGTCTGCTGGCCGGCGTAGTTCGGGTTCCCCGCGGCAATGGCCTGGCCATTGAAAACCCACTGATAGCTGTAGCTCGCGTTGACGGGGCCCGCGCGGAACGTGGCCGTCTGGCCGGCGCACACGACGAGGCTCTGCGGATGTTCCGTGACGACCGGCGGCGCGTTCACGGTCAGCGTGACATTGTTACTGACGACGCCGACGGGATCGCACGCCGTCGTCACGATGCACTGGTAGTCGCCCGCCATCGTGTTGGAGGCATTCGTGAGCGTGAGGCGGAACGTGTCCTGCCCGGAGATATCGACGCTGGGCTGCACATCGACAAACGCGCCGCCGGAGAGCGGCCGGAACCGCCAGCGATGAACGCGCTCAGTTCCGACGGCGGAGACCTGGAATGTCGCCGTGTCGCCCGGGCAGGCCGTGGCGCTGACCGGCTGCGTGACGATCAGCGGAAGCGTGTCGACGCTGATCTGCGCCTCGGCGCTCGTGGCGATGCCGCAGCTGTTCGTGACGCGGGCGCGATAGGCGCCGGAACTGGCCGCCGTGACGTCGTCGATCGTGTAGGTCGGCGCCGTGGTCTGCGCGATAACGGCGCCGTCCTTGATCCACTCGATCGAAAATGGCTCGACGCCCGTCAGCGAGATCGTCAGCGTGACGTCGGCGCCCGGGCAGGCTCGCTGCGACTGCGGATCCGTGACGATGACGGGCGGTTCATTCACGACGATCGTCGCGATGTCGGCGGTATCCACGCCGCAGTCGTTCGCGACACGGACACTGTAGAGCCCCGCGTCGATCGCCGTAACGTCGTCGAGGTTGAGCGTGCCGCCTGTCTCGCCCGGGATGTCCACGCCGTCGAGCCGCCACTGATAGTTGTAGGGCGGCGTGCCGCTGGTTGAAACACTGAGCGCCGTGTCATCGTTACGGCAGAGTTCGAACGATTCGAGCGTACTGAGAATGGTCGGCGGCTGTGTGATCGTGAGTGTCGCGACCTGGCTGGTCACGCTCGTGTCGCAGACATTGCTGATGACGACGTCGTAGTCGCCGGCCTGGGCGGCCGTCGCACCAGAGACGCTGTACTCGTTTGATGTGGCGCCGTCGATCGGCATGCCGTTCTTTCGCCACTGGTATGTGGCGCCAGGGCGATAGGCCGCGTCGAGGAGGACGACAAATGTGGCGCCGGCGCCCTCGCAGACGGCAATCGAATCGGGATGATCGATGATGATCGGCGTGAAGTTGGCGGTGATCGTCTGGTCCGCCGTGATGTGAATCGTCGCGCCGGCGTTGTCGCTCGGCGTCGGCGCGACGCCGGAGTCCACACTCCATCCGGAGAAGCAGAATCCCGCGGCCGGCGTCGCCAGGATGTTGAGCGTCGTGCAGATGTCATACTGCGGGGCGCCGCCCGGCTGAACTGTCCCGCCGCTGGCCGGGCTGGCGGCAAACGTGATCGTCGCCATCGGATCGCAGGCGTCGGGCACGCCATTGTTGTTGCAGTCGGCGTCGCAGCCCTGCTGGCAGAAGAAGGGACCTCCGGACGCCGAGCTTGTTGCGGCGATTTCGCAGACGTCGAGGATGTTGTTGTTGTTGCAGTCGGCGCCGTCGAGCTCGCAATCGTCGGGCACGCCGTTTTGATTGCAGTCGCCCGCCACGACGGGGGCGCCGAAGAGCAGGATGCCGGGCGCGCTCAGGGTTCCGCTGATCGACTGGGCGCCAGTGTTCAGCGACGTTGTGATGTCGCTCGCCGTCTCGCCGACCACGTCGTATTCGTAGAGCTTCAGCGCGGACTCGGCGACGCTGTCGATCCCGAGGGACTGAAGCGTCGCGCGATCGTAGTGAATCGTGACAGTGGTGGCGGGGCTGGCGCCAAGATCGGACGTCGTCGCAATGGAGATGGCGTAACCGAGGAAGTCCGTCGGCAACTTGTCCGTCGCGATGCCGCCGACGTCGCAGCGGCCCGAGCCGAGGGGGGCGGCGATCGAGAAGCCGGACGCCATGACATCGGCGAACGTGAGTGTCGTCGTATCACAGGCGGCGCAGGCGCCGTCGAGATTCGACACGATGACGGGCGTCGACGCCGGCGCGCTGGGCGTGTAACCCGGGGCGGCCTCAAGCCATCGGGTGACATTGATCAGCAGCGCGGCGTGATCGTCGCTCGTGAAGAACTGTTCAAAGATCGACGCGTCGCAGATCAGTGCGAGACGGCCGGCGGGATCGCTCGGATTCGTGGTATTGGGAACTGTCGCGACGCTGAGGAACGCGCCGGGACCGGCGCTGTCCGTCAGAACGTCCTGAATCGTGACGCTGGCGGCGCTTGTGTCCATCAGGCCGAACGTCGCGGCGCCGGCGACAGTCGCAACGGCGCCGCCGGGGCCTGTCAGGATCGGATGGCGCGGAGAGGCGCTGACGGGGCCCGTCGTGTTGTAGTTGCCGTCGAGCTTCGAGATACCGAACACGCTGAGGAAGGACTCGTCGCCCTCGTTGTAGATACCGGCGTCGCCGAACCAGAGAACGCGGCCGCCGCGCTCGAGAAAGGCGAGGACCTCGATGGTCTCGCTGAACGTGTAGGCCGGATTGAGACCGGGGCTCGGCGCATCCAGCGGCGGCAGCCACAGGACGTCAATGTTGTTCAGCTGCGTCGCCGTGAGCGACGGGATCGACGCGATCTCGAATCCCTCCGCGACGAGGGAGGCGTTCGCCGCCGCCATCGCCGTATCCAGCAGGCTGAGATTCGGATGCTGCCGATCGTCGGTCAGTGTCAGCACGCCGATGCGCGTCGCCGCGGCGGCGCTGGAGATGGCGAGCAGCGCAGAACAGAGACCAACGAGACGCGCGGCGCATCGATGCGGCGCGTTCGCGTTCACTCTCTTTAGACTTAACGTGTTCATAGAGTGAAAATCGGCAATTCTGAAGGGCGACAGGACCCGATCGAGGGCGGCGGCGCGATGACAACAGGCGCGACGAATCGCCCGATTCATCACGGCGGATGGCGATGCGGCGGGCCTTGCGCGAACGGCGCTTTGAGCGCGCCGCTGACGCAGGACATGCGGCGCCGTCGGCTCGTCGCCAACGTACGCCCACGAGCGTTGGATTCACGCGGAGTGGATCGCGCCACGATGGTGCGCAGAATGTGTTGATGAGATCACGCGAGGACTGACGCGCGTCGCGCGTAAGTGGTCGATCGGGCGGGATTAACAACGGGTCGCGGCGCCCCGGCGAATTCGGCGCGATCGCCGCGAACTATGCCGATCGGCGAAACGCGGGCAGGCGTCCGGCCTCGGCGAAACCGTTGTCGCACAGGAACGCGATGTCATCTGTCGCGGATTCCTCGAAGACGGCCACGACAACGCGCGGCGCCATTCGCCGGACACGATGCAGTTCGTGCGCCAACAGGAGGCGCCGGACAGCGTCGTCGTTTGGGTCTGAGAATACGGAAAAATCTCTGAGCCGGGCGAAGTCGCCGACCTCGTGATAGCCGATCGCGCCGATCGCCGCGCCATCGCGGACGGCGAGCAGCACTTCGTACGACGCGTCGTCGAGACGATCGAACGCGGCGTCGCAGGCGTCAGCGTCGCCCGAACGCAGTGTCTCGAGAAACGCGCGATAGGCGCGTCGCATGGCGCGGGCGGGCAGGATACGAATCCCCTCGTATTCGAGGTCGTCGGGTCCCGCGTCGATGTTCGCCAGGGCGAGGACGACGCTCGATTCCGTCCGCCATCCCCGGGAGGCGAGAAAGGACTCGACCTGCGCCGCATCCTGCCCCGAGGCGGGCGTCCAGAGATTGCACGAGAGGCTGCGCTCGGCGTAATAGGCGTCGGCCCGTTTCATCGCCTCGGCGCCATCGATCTCCGCGAGCCAGACGTCGCGAAGCTGCTGGGCGTCGGCGACGGACGGATAGCGCGCGCAGGTGAAGGCCACGCCGTACTCGAGTGACTCCCAGTCGCAGATCTGCTCCCACCAGACTTGTTCCGTCCGGCGGGCGGCCGAGAGGGCGTCATTCAGGCTCACGACGCGTCCCCGCCATTGTCGGTCTTCACCCGCCGTTGTGCCGCGGCGTCCTCGGCGGCCCTGGCTTCGAGGAGCTCGCGCGCGAGGCTGGGTTTCATCATGTAGCGAAGGATGAAGTGGGCGGCGCTGACATCGTCGTCCGTGTCCTCCATCCAGAGCTCGAGGCGTTCGAGGTCATCATCCAGACGCTTCTGCGCCTTCTCCTCCGGCATGCCGCCGATCCGTTCGAGGAGCGCCTCGCGCAGTTCGCTGATGTCCGTATTCTCGTTCAGCGCTTCAAGGTCATCGAGGTCGGAGAGGACGGATGACAGGTAGCGGAGTTCCTTCGGCAGTTTCGTTCCCATGGTTCGATCCTTCGACACGTCACGCGAAACGACGGCGCGACGCCCGGCATGGCGCGGCGAGTCCTGTCAGACGCCCAT
>Ga0209607_1003156_pt1 | contig 12734 bp, 4 predicted proteins | sample AD_UKC117_MetaG_FD_184413 | JGI IMG/M metagenome (GOLD analysis project Ga0209607, IMG submission 184413) | Active sludge microbial communities of municipal wastewater-treating anaerobic digesters from Hong Kong - AD_UKC117_MetaG (SPAdes)... | ecosystem: Engineered > Bioreactor > Anaerobic >... | reverse complement strand
CCTCGGGCTCGGCCAGCCAGCGCGCGGGCAGGTCGAGCAGGTGCAGGCTGCGGCGCAGCATGGTGAGCACGCCGAGCTCGCGCCACGCGGCGTGCAGCGCGCGGAACTGTTCGCTGCGCGCGTCGAAGGCCGCGTCCGAGCTCGCCAGCCAGGCCAGCTCGGCGATCGACAGCCCCACCGTGCGGGTGGCGAGCGCGGCGCGCACCAGGCGGGCGTCGAGCGGCGAGGCCGCCGCGCGCAGCCAGTGCAGCAGGTCGCGCGCCTCGTCGCTGGCGAAGACCGAGTCCTTGTCCGACAGATACACCGAGGCCACGCCGCGCCGGCGCAGCGCGCGCCGCACCTCGGCGGCCTCGCGCCCGCTGCGCACCAGCACGGCGATGTCGGCCGGGCGCAGGCGCTGGAAGTCCTTGCCGGGCGCCTGGAAGCCGGCGTGCTCGTCGTTGAGCCAGGCGACGATGCGCTCGGCGCAGCGCGCGGCGAACAGGCGGCGGACCTCGCCCGTGCCGCGCAGCGCCAGGTCGTGGTGGATGAGCAGCGCCGGCGCCACGCCGCCGTCGGCCCGGAAGACCTCGTCGCGCCCCTTCGCCGCCACCGGCTCGAAGGGCAGGGCGTTGTCCGCCGCGTCGCGAAAGCCGAAGGCGCCCGCACCGGGGCGCTGCTCGGCCTGCGCGAACCAGGTGTTGACCGCGCTTACCAGCGCCTTCGCCGAGCGGAAGTTGGTGCCCAGCATGTAGTGCCGGCCGGCGGTGGCGCGGCGGGCCTGCAGGTAGCTGTAGATGTCCGCGCCGCGAAAGCCGTAGATCGACTGCTTGGGGTCGCCGATCAGCAGCAGCGCGCTGCGCGGGTCGTCGTCCGCGGCGCGGTAGAGCGCGTCGAACAGGCGGTACTGCAGCGGCGAGGTGTCCTGGAACTCGTCGATCAGCGCCACCGGGTACTGGGCGAGGATGCGCTCGCGCAGGCGCGCGCCCTGCGGGCCGGCGAGGGCGCGGTCGAGGCGCTCGAGCAGGTCGGCGAAGCCGAAGCTGCGCGCCTGGTGCTTGAGCGCGGCGAGGCGCTCGCCGACCCGGGTGGCGGCGTGCACCCGCAGCGCGCTGCGCGGGTCGCGCAGGGCTCCGAGGGCCTGGATCAGGCGGGCGAAGGCGGCGAAGTGCTCGGGCAGCGCGGGCGCCGGGGCGTCGGCCTTGCGCGCTTCGCGCAGGCCGTCGGGGGTGAGGCGGTGGCGGGCGCTGTCGCTGAGCTCGAGCTTGCGCTCGAGCGGGTTGCGCGCCCACTGCTCGAGCGTCTCCAGCCAGGGCGTGTAGTAGCGCTCGTGCAGCCGGGTGCGATTCCACTGTCTGGCGTTGGCGGCGAGCTCCTCGTCGAGCCAGTCCTTCATCGCGCGCGCGCGCTCGGCCCAGCCTTGCGCGAGCGCGATCAGCGCACGGCGGTGGGCGCTGCCGACGCGCTCGATCAGCGTGGCCAGCGATTCGCCACCGGCCGGATCGCGCCGCGCTTCGGGCCGCCCGACCGGATCCTCCTCGCCCGCCTGCCCCGCGCCGTCGTCCCGCTGCGCGCCCTGCAGCGGCTGGCCGACCAGCTCGCGCACGTCCGCGACCAGGGCATGCACGTCGGCCCATTGCGAGAGCGCGAGCTCCAGCGCCTCGCCGGCGAGCGGGTAGCAGTGCTGGCGCCAGTAGTCCTGCGCGGCTTCGGTCAGCAGCACGCTCTCGTCGGCGGCGAGTTCCTCGTCGAAGGGGGTGCCGCTGTCGAAGGCGTGCTCGCGCAGCATGCGCTGGCACCATGCGTCGATGGTGAACACCGCCGCGTCGTCCATGGCCTCGGCCGCCATCGCCAGGCGCCAGGCGGCGTTGCGGCGCGCGGCCGGGTCGGGGTAGGCGGCGAGCAGCGCGTCGAGCAGGGGGTCGGGTTCACGCCCTGACTCCTCGTCGCGGAACCAGGCCGCGGCCTCGCGCAGGCGTTCGCGGATGCGCTCGGAGAGCTCGCGCGTGGCGGCGCGGGTGAAGGTCATCACCAGGATCTCGGCGGGCAGCAGCGGGCGCACGAAGGCGGTGTCGGCGTCGCCGTGGCCGAGCACCAGGCGCAGGTAGAGCGCGGCGATGGTCCACGTCTTGCCCGTGCCGGCGCTGGCCTCGATGAGGCGGCTGCCGCGCAGCGGGAAGCGTACGGGGTCGAGTCGGTGGCTCATCGGGCGGGCTCCAGGGGCGCGGATGCGGGGTGGGGGATGGCCTCGGCGTGGCTCTCGATCCAGTCGAGCAGCGGGGCGTAGAGTTCGCGCGCGAGGTGCCCGAAGCGGCCGTCCTCGGTGAGGGTGGCATAGTCGGGGTAGCAGCGCGCGAGGCTGGCTTCCTCGACCTCGCCGCGGCGGTGTTCGCTGCCCTCGTAGGCCTCGGCCGGCTTGCCGCCGCCGACCAGCGCGAGCGCGCTGCGCGCCGCCACCGGCAGCGGCTCGCCGAGGCCGGCGATCCAGGCCTCGATCAGGCGGGCGAGCAGGGCGCGCGCGACGGCGGGGTCGGTGGGGACGATGTGGACGCTGGCGTCGCGGCCGACCAGCAGGCCGCCGCTCGGGCAGTCGGCGGCGGCGGCGAGCAGGCTGCGCACCCAGGGCTGCAGCAGGCGCCAGGGGCGCAGCGTGCCCTTGTCGGCGTCCTCGAGCAGGCGGCCGGGGTCGTGGGCGAGCCACAAGGGCAGCTCGTGCGCGTCGGCGCGCACGCGGTGGTCGAGCCAGTCTTCCATGAGCGCCCCGGCGTGCTCGAAGCGCAGGCTGCGGCGCTCGGCGTCGAGCGGATGGCTTGCGCGTGCCAGCCGCCACGCGCGCAGCAGCGGCAGCACGGCCTCGCCGAGCGCGGCGCGGGCGCGCAGGCCGAGGCCGCCGATCGGCAGCCGGCCGGCGCGCTGGATGCGCAGCAAGTGTGCCTCGACCGCGGTTTCGAGCGCGAAGGCGGGCAGCTCGCCTGGCTTCAGGCTGGCGAGCTCGGCGAGCACCGCGCCGGCGAGCTCGTCGACCAGGCCGTGCTCCTCGAGGCCGTCGAAGCCGAAGGCCTCCTCGTCGGGCAGGGCCTCGTCGGCGTCCTCGTACACCACGCCGAGGCGCTCGCGGAAGAAGACCTTGACCGGGTTGCGCAGGAAGGCCGCGAGCGCGCTGATGGTGAGCGGCACCGCGGGATCGGGGAGGAAGGGCGGCAGCGCCGGAGCGGCAGGCTCGCCGCGGGCGGGACGGACTGCGCCGCCCGCGGCTTCTGCGGCCGCCTGCTCGCCCTGCGCCGCGCCCGCTGCAGTGTCGACGTACGTGGTGTCGACGTGCGCGGCGCGCCATTCGCGCGCGTAGGTGAACAGCGGCGTGCCCGGCTCGAAGTAGCGCCGGCTGAAGGGTTGCAGCGGGTGCGCGCGGGTGCGTTCGGCCACCACCTCCGGCGACCAGCCGGCGGCGAGGTAGTCGCGCAGCTGGGCGACCAGCACCGAGGGCGGCTGCGCGCTGTTGTCGCGCACGTTGAAGCCGCACCAGCTCAGGTAGAGCACGCGGCGCGCCGAGAGCAGGGCCTCGAGCATGAGCTGGCGGTCGTCGTCGCGGCGGGCGCGGTCGCCGGGGCGCTGCTGCCCGGGCAGGGCCATGAGGTCGAAGTCGCTGCGCGGGCTGCGGCGCGGATAGTCGCCGTCGTTCATGCCGAGCAGGCAGACCACCTCGAAGGGGATCGCGCGCATCGGCATGAGCGTGCAGAAGGTGACCCCGCCGGCGCGGAAGCGCTTGTCGAGCGCGGGCGTCTCGAGCGCGCTCAGCCAGGCCTCGGCGGCGACGTCGAGCGGCAGCTCGGCCTCGAAGCGGGCCTCGTCGCAGGCCTCGATCCAGCGCTCGAGGGCGTCGTCGAGCGCGGCCAGGGTCTGGCGGTCGGCGTCGTCCACCGCGCGCACCAGGTCGGCGAGCAGGGCGCGCAGGCGCCCGGCCCAGGCCGCGGGGGTGGCGGGCCGCCGGCTGTCGGCCTGCCAGCGGATCAGGCGCTCGACCAGGCGGGCGAGGGCGCCGGCGAGCTCGGCGTCGAGGCCGCCGACCTCGTCGTAGGGCTCGATGCCGGCGAAGGGCGCCTCGACGTCGGCCTCCGATCGCCCGGCGGCGTAACCCATCAACATGCGGCGCAGGCCGAAGAGCGCGCTGTTCTGCTCGCCGCAGGCGTCCAGCCCCAGCCCGGCGCGATGCGCGGCGTCCAGCCCCCAGCGGATGCCGGCGCCGCTCATCCACCGGGTGAGCCGCGGCAGGCCGTCTTCGGCGAGGCCGAAGCGGGCGGCGATGGCGGGCACGTCGAGCAGCGCGCCGAGGTCGGACAGCCGGCAGCGGTCGTGCCGGATGCGCAGCAGCCACTCCACCGCGCTCATCAGCGGGCTGCTCGCGCGCGCCGACAGGTCGGCGATGTCGAAGGGGATGTGGCGCGCGTCGTGGCGGCCGTACTGGCCGAAGACCGCGCGGATCGCCGGCGCGAAGTCGTCGATCGAGGGCACCATCACCACGATGTCGCGCGGGCGCAGGGGTTTGCCTGCGTCCTCGCGGGCGAGCAGGGCGAGGAGCTGGTCGTGGAGGATCTCGAGTTCGCGCACCGGGCTGTGGGCGAGGTGGAAGACGATCGAGCGGTCCTCGGCCGGCACGGGCGGGCGCGGATGCTCGGCGAGCGGGGTGAGGTCGCGGATGTGGCGCTGGACCTGGACGAGCAGCGCGGGCGCGGCGCCGTCGTGCGCGTCGTCTTCGTCGTCGAAGAGGTCGATGCGGGCGAGCGGAAAGCGCGCGCGCGTCTGCTCGGTGTCGTCGAAGGCGTCGAGCTGGCGCACGAAGTCGCGCGCCTGGCGGCCCCAGGCGGCGAGCAGCGGGTGGGCGTGGAGGTGCATCGCGTCCAGCCCGACGTCCTGCAGCTCGCGCCCCTCGCGCAGCGGATGGCGGCGGCGCGCGATGCGCAGCCACTCGCGCCCGTCCAGGATGTCGGCCCAGTGGAAGCGGCAGGGGTTGGGGATGGCGAGCAGCACCTGCGCGTGGCGCGACAGCGCGGCGAGCAGCTGCAGCGTGGGCAGCGGCACGTGGGTCATGCCGAAGAGCACGACGCGGCGCGGCAGGGCGGCGGCCGGACGCAGGGCGGTGTCCTCGGCCATCGCCGCCAGCGCGGCGAGCACGCGGTCGTGCAGCTGCGGCCGGGTGAGTGCGCGCTGCTGCGGCTCGAGCTCGTCGAGCACGCGCTGCCACAGTCGCGCCTGCCAGCGCTGGTCCTCGGGCAGCGGCGTAGCGACGCGGCCGGCGTCGAGCAGGAATTCGCGCCCGTCGCCCCAGGTGTCGAGCCAGTCGGGCCGGTGCACCTGGTACTGGTCGTAGAGGTCGGCGATGCGCAGCGCGAGCTGGAAGCGGCGGCCGGGGTCGTCCTCCGCGAGGTAGCCCGCCACCGGCGCGAAGCCCGGCTCGGCGAGCACCTCGGGCAGCAGCCGCATCAGGCGCCAGGCGAGCGCGGTCTTGTCCAGCGGCGAGCGCGCCGGCACCTGCGCGCGCCCGAGCACCTGGCGGTAGGTCTGCCACTGGAAGCGCGCCGGCAGCTGCACCGCCGCCGCCGCGCACACCCCAGCCCGGCGGGCGATCGCCATCTTCACCCACTCGGCCATGCCGTTGCTCTGCACCAGGATCACCTCGGACTCGAGCGGCGCGAGCGGATGCTGCGCCAGCCAGCCGGCGACGGTGTCGCGCAGGGTCTCGATGCGGTTGCCGTGCAGGGCGATGAAGCCGGGGGGGAGGGGCGGGGCGGAGCGGTCGGTGGTCATGGCTGGGGTGTTCGTTGCGGGGGCGTGGGGCATTGCCGACATGTTCCGGCGTTTTGCGACGCGCGGCGTCGCATTGTCGCTTGCCTCGGCTGGAGCGCGCACGGGCATCGCCGATCAGGGGATGAATAGCGGGCTTTTATTGCGCCATAGATATGCAGTTAGGGCATGCGAAAAGGGTTAAAAAGCCCAGGAAAAACCTTGTACAAGGATTAGTTTCAAGACAAGTAGTAACAGAAAAGTCATCTTTGATGGATAAGCGCTCCAGCTCCTGGCTGAGTACGAATTCAATGCATTTCGAAGCAATAACGCCGGATTAATAGCTGAAAATACGTTTTTAAGAAATGTTTTCCTCAACCCAGGGTGCATTCTGCGCCCGCTTCGAAAGGAGTTTGTCATGAGACGATCTGGGATGATTGCGCTGACGCTGGCGATGTCCTTGGGTGCGCACGTTTCCCAGGCCGCCGATGCGGGGCAGCAGCAGGATTATGGAAAACACATCTGCGACTCGAAGTGTGCCGCCTGTCATGGTGTCGACGGCAAGGGCAACGGCCCCTTCGCTGCCAATCTGGTCAAGAAGCCGTCCGACCTGACGACGATCGCGAAGAACAACAAGGGCGTTGTGCCGGTGATGGCGCTCGAGGCGCTGATCGATGGTCGGGAAGAGGCCTTCTTCCACGGAACGCGCGAGATGCCGGTGTGGGGTCACGAACTCCGCGCCGAGGCCGGAGCAGACTGGCCCGCCTACATGGGCGTGTCCTTCAACCCGGAGGTCTTTGTCCGCGGCCGCATCATGGCGCTGATCGACTACATCGGACGCATCCAGGAGAAGTGACGGACGTCCTTGCAGCGGCTGCCTAGCCGCTGCGTCCTGAACACGCCAGCGGCGCCCCTCGGGGGGCCGCTGGCGTTTTTCAGCATCGATCTCCCGTGCGGGAGTCGGCGGGTGGCGTCGTGGCGGCCGAGGGCTCGACCGGAGTCCGGGGCGACCGAGCCTGGCAGCGCAATATTGATGAGCTCGCGGTTCTTCAAGGAAAGCCGCTGGGGAAAAAGCGGCGCCCACATTCAGGAGCGGCGGCAGCCGCGAATTGGGCGGTCGGGGAGGCGATGGGCGTCGCGCTCTCGGCCGCCGCATTCGCGCCTGCCGGCGCTCCTACATGAACCGTCACGCGTCCGGGGTGTTTCCGCGCCCGACGCGGCTGCACGATCCGCCGCGCCCTTGTAGGAGCGGCGGCAGCCGCGAATTGGGCGGTCGGGGAGGCGATGGGCGTCGCGCTCTCGGGCGCCGCATTCGCGCCTGCCGGCGCTCCTACATGAACCGTCGCGCGTCCGGGGCGTTTCCGCGCCCGACGCGGCTGTACGATCCGCCGCGCCCTTGTAGGAGCGGCGGCAGCCGCGAATTGGGCGGTCGGGGAGGCGATGGGCGTCGCGCTCTCGGCCGCCGCCTTCGCGCCTGCCGGCGCTCCTACATGAACCGTCACGCGTCCGGGGTGTTTCCGCGGCCGACGCGGCTGCACGATCCGCCCCGCCCTTGTAGGAGCGGCGGCAGCCGCGAATTGGGCGGTCGGGGATGCGATGGGCGTCGCGCTCTCGGGCGCCGCGTTCGCGCCTGCCGGCGCTCCTACATGAACCGTCGCGCGTCCGGGGTGTTTCCGCGCCCGACGCGGCTGCACGGCCCGCCGCGCCCTTGTAGGAGCGGCGGCAGCCGCGAATTGGGCGGTCGGGGAGGCGATGGGCGTCGCGCTCTCGGCCGCCGCATTCGCGCCTGCCGGCGCTCCTACATGAACCGTCGCGCGTGCGGGGCGTTTCCGTGCCCGACGCGGCTGCACGGCCCGCCGCGCCCTTGTAGGAGCGGCGGCAGCCGCGAATTGGGCGGTCGATCGACCGCGGGCATATTGGCGGCTGCGATGCCCCCTATTCCAGCGCTTGCCGGATGGCCTCCGCGAGTTCCGGGCCGAGGCGCTGGAAGCCGAGCAGGCGGGCGGTGGCGCGGGCGAGCTCCTCACGGGCGATCGCCCCGCTCTCGGCGCGGATGAGCGCGGCTGCCGCGGTGATCTCGATGGGCGGCAGGCTGGCAGCCTTGAGCAGGCTGCCGGTCTCGGCGCTGCGGTCGCGCACGGGCGGGGATTCGGCCTGGGCGGGGGTCATCACGAAGTCGCCGGCGCGCACCAGCGCGGCGCCTTGCCGCAGGGCGAGGCCGACGGCGTGCTCGACCGCGGCGGCGATGCGCTTGCCCACGCGCGCGCGGCCGAAGGCGGTGGCGATGCGGCGGGCGAGCTCGTCTATGTGGATCGGGCCTTCGACGGCGACGATCTCGGCGACCAGCCCGGCGAGCTGCGAGGCGGGCGCCTCGTGCGGCTCCAGGCTGGAGCGCACCGCCGGCGCCGCGCGCACATAAGCCGGGGCGACGAGTGCGAGGTGGTCGAGCGCGAAGGACGCACCGCCGTCGGGCGACACGGATGGCGGGAGGTTCTGGTGTCCGTCCGCGGCATCGGCCGTGGCGGCGTCACGCGTCAGGGCCTGTGTCCCGGCGAGGGAGTGGTCCCGGCTGCCGTCCAGCGGTCCTTCGCGCGCCTCGCCGCGGGCCGCGACCCGTGCTTCGCCGTGAGGCTGGCCCCGGTCCGCGCCATGGTTCGCGCCGCGCACGCGGATGCCGTTCGCGGTGGCGGCGCGCGCAGCCTCCAGCGCGCTGCGCAGGCGCTCGATCTCGCGCGCGCGGTGGTGGAACCAGTCGGTGCTCCAGATGCGGTGGAAGCGCCAGCCGAGGTTCTCCAGGATGTCCTGGCGCAGGCGGTCGCGCTCGCGCGCCCAGATCGCGCGGTGGTAGGCGGCGCCGTCGCACTCGACCGCCACCAGGTATTGCCCGGGGCGCTCGGGGTGGCGCACGCCGACGTCGATGCGAAAGCCCGCCGTGCCGACCTGCGGATCGGCGAGGTAGCCGAGCGCGCGGATCGCCGCGGCGACGTCCTCCTCGAAGGGGCTGTCGGCGCCCAGGCCGGTGGGAGCGCGCTCGTCCAGGATGCCGCTCTGCGCGAACTCGAGGAAGCGCTTGAGCACCCGCGGCCCCTCGCGGCTGACGCGGCCGGGATCGATGTCGCCCGGGTCGAAGGACGCAAACACCTCGCAGCGCACCCGCGCGCGCGAGAACAGCACGTTCAGCCGGCGCTCGCCGCCTTCGCCGTTGATCGGTCCGAAGGTCATCGCCTCGAGGCGGCCACCCGCCTGTTGCGGGCCGTAGCCGACCGAGATCAGGATCACGTCGCGCTCGTCGCCCTGCACGTTCTCGATGTTCTTGACGAAGACGTCCTCGGCGCGGCCCTCGCGCAGCAGGGCGTCGAGCACCGGGTCGCGGCGGCGTTCGAGCTCGAGCACCTCGGTGAGCATGTCGGCCTGCGCCTTGGAGAAAGCGACCACGCCGAGCGAGAGCTCGGGCCAGGCGCGCGCGTGCTCGGCCATCGCCCGCACCACCGCCTCGGCCTCGATGCGGTTGGTGCCCTGGCGGCCGAGCCCGCTGCCGCCGCGCGCATACAGCCCGGGGACGCGGCGGAACTTGAGCCCGTAGTCGGGATCGAGCTGCAGCGGCGAGGGCGGCAGCACCAGGCGGTCGCCGTAGAACTCGGCGTTCGACACCCGGATCAGCGAGGGCGCGCGCGAGCGGTAGTGCCATTCGAGCATGCGCTGGCGCAGGCCGCGCGCCTCGCACAGCGACAGGATGCTCTCCATGTCGGCCGCGGTGGCACCGGCCGGCAGGGTGTCGTCCTCGTCGAAGTCGTTGTCGGCGTCGTCGTCGGCGAGGCGGTCGAAGAAGGAGGTCGGCGGGAGCTGCTTCTGGTCGCCCACGACGACGATCTGGTGCGCGCGCGCGATCACCCCGAGCGCGTCCTCGGGGCGGATCTGCGAGGCCTCGTCGATCACCAGCAGGTCGAAGCTCACGCTGCCGGGGGGCAGGAACTGCGCGACCGAGATCGGGCTCATCAGCATGACCGGCTTGATGCGCTGCACCATGGCGCCGGCGTTCTTCATCACCCAGCGCACCGGCTTGTGGCCGCGCTTGCGCCCGATCTCGCCGCGGATCACGCCCATCTCGCCCACGGTGCCGCGCGGCATCTGCTCGAAGTGGCGCGACAGGACGAGCTTGCGCGTGGCCTCGAGGCGCTCCTGCTCAAGCGTGCGGAAGAGCCCCACGAGCGCGTGGCGGTCGAGCGCGGGCAGGGCGTCGAGCTCGGGGCTGGCACGGCGGGCGGCGTTCCAGCGCGCCTCGGCGCAGGCGTAGCGGAACTCCTCGGTCGCGCGCGCGGCCTCGAGGCAGCCCTCGCGCAGGGCGCGCACGATCGCGCCCGCGCCGGCTTGGTCGGCTGCGGCGATGCTGCGCACGAGGTCGGCCCAGTCCGCGTAGGCGGCCGGCGCCGCGGCCATCTGCGCGCAGGCGGCGCGCAGCTCGGCGAGCGCGGCGCGCTCGAGCGCCGCGCCGCCGCCCGCGTCGGGGCCGCCCGCAGCGCCACCCGCACCGCCGCCCTCGCCGATGCCGGCCGCGGCGAGGTCCAGGTGCAGGCGCGCGAGTGGGGCGTGCACGCGTTCGCGGCAGCCCGCGGCGCGCTGGCGCAGGGCGGCGGCGGTGCCCGCCGGGTCGGGCAGGGCCGCGAGCGCGCCGAGCAACTGGGCGGGGCGGGTGAATCCGGTGGCCTGGCGCACCGTGGCCAGCCAGCGCGCGGCGTGCAGCAGCGCGGCGAAGGGCGTGCGCTCGCCGCGCCATTCCGGGCCGAGGACGGCCTGCAGCGCGGGCTCTTCCTCGGCGAGGCGGCGCCGCCTCGCCTGGACCTCGAGCAGGCGGTCCGCCAGGGCGAGGCGCTCGGCCGCCGCGCCGGGCAGCGGCGCCGCCAGCAGGGTGGCGAGCTCGGCCGAGGCGCGCCGATAGCCGCCGAAGATGCGGTACAGGAAGGAGGCCTGCCCCTTGGCCAGCGCCGGGCGCAGCGCGGCCACGTCGGCGGTCCATGCCGCGGTGGCGAAGTCTGCGGCGGCGGCCTGCTGCGCCGCGGCCCAGTCGGCGCCGGCCTGCAGGCCCTCGAGCAGGCGGGGCTGCGCGGCGTGGGCGAAGAGCAGCGGCACGGTCGTGGCGGCGTCCGCGGGCGACTCGGTGGGCGGGTTGGCAAGGCACGCGAGCCCGGCGCACAGCGCGCCGACCTCGGCGAGGCTCTCCGGCGCCGGCTGCTGCAGGGCCTGCGCGACCGCCGCCGCCTCGGCCGTCAGCGCGTCGAGCTCGGACACGGCGGCGTCGAGCTCGACCTGCAGGCGCGAGCGCTCGGGGGGCTGCAGGTCGATCGCCTGCGTGCCGCGGAAGGGATGCTGCTCGGGTGGGCCGGTGCGCGCTCGCGCGCCGACGTGGGCCGCGATCGCGGCCAGCGCGGCGGCCTGGGCGTCGCCATCGAGCGTCTCCAGCCCGTCGAGCGCGATCGCCGGTGGCGGCGCGCCCTTGCCGATGAAGCCGACGATCTCGGCGAGCGCGCGGAAGGGCGTCTGTCCCGAGGGCGGCAGCGCCGCATGCAGCAGCTCGGCGATGCGGTTGAGCTCGTCGCGCGTGCGGCGCAGCCGCGCCGGGTCGCCCACCTCGGGCAAGGCCTGCGCGCTCGCCGACAGCGTGCGGCCGAGCTCGAGCGCGAGCGCCTTCTTGTTGGCGGTGCGCGAGTGCAGCTCCAGGCAGACGTCGCGCAGCCCGGCCTTCACCAGGCGGTCGTGCACCACCGAGAGCGCGGCCATCTTCTCGGCGACGAACAGCACCGACTTGCCGTCGTGCGCGGCGGCGGCGATCAGGTTGGTGATGGTCTGCGACTTGCCCGTGCCGGGCGGGCCCTGCACCACCAGGCTGGCGCCGTGGCGGACCTCCTCGATGACCTTGGTCTGCGAGGCGTCGGCGTCGACCACCTGGATGATGCGGGCGGGGTCGAGCAGCGCGTCGAGGCGGTCATGCGGGCCGAAGAGCGGCGCGTCGGCCTCGAAGCCGTCGGCGAGCAGGCCCTGCAGCAGGGGGTTGGCGGCGAACGCATCCTCGGGCCAGTTCGCCGGGTCGAGGTCGCGGTGCATCAGCAGCTTGGCGAAGGAGAAGAAGCCGAGCTGCATGCCGTCGGCGTCCACCGACCAGCCGCGCTGGCCTGCGGTCGCCTCGCGCACCAGGGCGAAATACTGCGCCGGCGTCCAGCCCTCGGCCTCGTCCACCTCGGGCAGGCCGATCGCGAAGTCCTGGCGCAGGCGCTCCTGCAGCGGCAGGTTGGTGCTGAGGTCGTCCTCGCGACACACGAGGTCGAAGGTCGAGCTGCGCTCGTTGCGCACGAGCTGCACCGGCAGCAGCACCAGCGGCGCCTCGCGCACCACGTCGGAGGAGGGCGCCTCCTTCCAGCGCAGGAAGCCGAGCGCGAGGTAGAGCAGGTTCACGCCCTGTTCCTCCTCGGCCGTGCGCGCGTCGCCGGCCAGGCGCAGCAGCCGGCGCGCGAGCGCATCGGGGCCGAGCGGCGTCTCCAGGAAGTGGTCGGTCAGCCGGCCCGAGTCCTCGTCGGGCGCCGCCTCCGCCAGGGCCAGCGGCACCTCGCCGGCTGCGTCGGCCTTGTCCTTGCCGAGCGCGCGGAAGCGCATCCGGCGCCCCTGCAGGCGCAGGATCGAGAACACCTCGTCGGCGCGTTCGTTGATCACGTTGAGGCAGTTGGCGCGTGCGTTGGCGCGGTTGACGTGGATCAGCCGGTTGCGCGTGCCGGTCTCGAGCAGCTTGCGGCGCGCGGCGTCGAGGGCGCGGGAGACGGGAGAGGGCGTGTGGTCGGGCATCGGCGAGGGCGGGGAGGGCTGGCGGGAGGGAGCGAGCCCAGGATTGTCCTGCAGGATCGGCTTTCGCTCCACCGCGTTGCGCTGGAGTCGGGGCGCGGCGGAGCGCCGCGAGGGGCTGCGCCGCGGGAGCAAACATCAAAAAAATG